>Ga0209721_1000113_pt1 | contig 81435 bp, 75 predicted proteins | sample TshhotsprinmetaG_FD_184139 | JGI IMG/M metagenome (GOLD analysis project Ga0209721, IMG submission 184139) | Hot spring microbial communities from South Africa to study Microbial Dark Matter (Phase II) - Tshipise hot spring metaG (SPAdes)... | ecosystem: Environmental > Aquatic > Thermal springs...
GACCCGCAAGGGTCCTAAAGGTTCCTGATAGACTATCAGGTTGATAGGCTGGAGGTGTAAGTAGAGTAATCTATTCAGCTTACCAGTACTAATAGACCGTGTGCCTTGACCACTTCTTTCCCTGCTTGCAAAAAAATTAATTTGAAATAAATGAATTTTATTATAAAATTAAAGAAAGGTTCATCCTTTCTTTAATTTTTTTGTGTTGAGGTAAATGAGGTAATGAAGGAAAGAGATATTTTTGAAGAAATTGTGGATAAAGGCAAAAGGCGTGGCGTCTTAACCTATGACGAGATTAACGATGTTCTCCCATCTGAATTCTTCTCTCCCGACGAATTGGAAGATCTCATGGATGTTCTCAGTGATATGGGTGTTAAAGTTGTTGACTATGAGGATGGTATTCCAATACCCAAAGATTTTGAAGAGGAGATAGAAGAATATGAAAGAGCAGAAGATTTAGTTCAGGCTTATTTCAATTCAATGGGGGATATTTCAATCCTTACTAAATTTGAGGAGACGGAATTAGCTAAGAAGCTTGAGGAGGGAAAAAATATCATCAAAGAAACTATCGAAAAAATCCCTCTTTTTGAGAAAATCAAAAACACAATAAATGTTGAAGATGAAGAGTCGCTCCTTACTGAGGTTGAAAAGATAGATGAGGCAGTTAATAAATCTCTCGCAAGGATTGAGGAATTAGTTTTGCTTATACAGCAGGAAGAACAAAAAATCGCCAAATATGGGTCCTTTAGAGAATTTAAAAATTTGATAAATGAAAAGAAAAAGAAAGGCTTAAAGATTAAGAAACTGGAGATGCTTTTGAAGGATATCCAGAATGTATTTAAAAAGGTTGAATCTGAAGCAGGAGTAAAAATTGACGTTCTTAAGGAAACGTGGCAGAGGATTTCGAAGGCCAAAGAACTCGTAAAAGAGACGAAAAATGAACTTATAACAAGAAATTTGCGGCTTGTTGTCAATATTGCAAAAAATTATGTTGGCAGGGGGCTCCCATTATTAGACCTTATTCAGGAAGGTAATATTGGACTTATGAAAGCTGTTGACAAATTTAAGTATGAGAAGGGATTTAAATTCAGCACTTATGCGACATGGTGGATTAGACAAGCCATTACGAGGGCGCTTATAGATCAAACAAAAACAATACGCGTTCCTGTTCATATGATGGAATTTTATAATAGAGTTACAAAGGTATCAAGGGAATTGACTCAGGAATTGGGAAGAGAACCTACTAATGAGGAAATAGCACAAAAACTTTCAGTTCCGGTGAGAAAAGTTGAGGAAGTTTTCAGAGCCATACAAGATCCTATAGCTCTGCAGACCCCTATAGGGGATGAAGATACAGAACTTGAAGATTTTATTGGAGATAAAGTAAGTCCTTCTCCTTTCTTTGATGCCCAGAGGATAGAAACATCAGAGCAAATCCAGAGGGTTCTCAGAACGCTTACTCAAAAGGAAGAAGTCGTGATAAGGATGAGATTTGGAATCGGCGTTGATAGGGACCATACCCTTGAAGAAGTTGGACGCTATTTATCTATTACGAGAGAGCGCGTTAGACAAATAGAAGCGAAAGCTCTCAGAAAATTAAAGCATCCAAGCAGACTGAGAGCCTTAAAAATACTTACGAGCTGATTGAGTGTGATTTATTCATATATAAGCGACCTGTTCTCATAATAATGCAGGATTCCCTGCGGCAGCGCCGCAGGGAATCACAAACAATGATTTTTTCCATTTTTTCATTTACTATCCTAATAGCAAAAGCATTAAATACGGTTTCTCTTCAGGCATTCCGCATTAATCCAACCTTGCAGAACTCTGGTTATTCCCAAAATCAGCGATAGGAAGGGCTGCTTTAGAATTCTTATGACTGACATAATTATGATGTATAGTATAATTTAATGTGTATTACTAAAATTGCTAAATAAAACACATTTATCCGGAGGGTTTATGCAATATAGGGAAATTAACAGTATTGAGGAGTTGCGCAGTTTAGTGGGACAGGAGGTAGCAGTGGGGGAGTGGGTAGAAATCACTCAGGAAAGAATTAATCTTTTTGCGGATGCCACAGGCGATCATCAATGGATTCATGTTGACACTGAACGTGCAAGAATTGAGTCACCATACGGCATAACAATTGCCCACGGTTTTTTGACATTATCAATGATGCGCTACCTAATGTCAGAGATGATAAAAATAAAGCTGCCAGTTAAGATGAGAATAAATTATGGGTTGAACAAGGTGCGTTTTCCATCCCCAGTTCCAGCTGGCTCAAGGATTCGCGCGCGTGCCACGCTGCTCAACCTGAAAGAAATCGCGAATGGATGGCAATTAATATGGAATGTGACAATTGAGCGGGAGAATAGCGCTAAGCCATGTTGTGTAGCTGAGTGGCTACTGCTTTATTATAAGTAAAAGAGTGAACAATGAATTCAGTCTTTCGTTTGGAAATCTTGATATTATCTAAATTTATGTGGTATTTTGGACTGTTATGAAGACTTGCCTATCTCCTCTTTCAAAAACCCTTTTTGTAGCTGTTTTGATTCTTTTTTTGCTCCTTTACGGCTGTGCTTCTATCCCCGTTGAACAGCAGAGAGAAGCTGATCTCAATTTGAGTTTAGGGCTGTCTTATCTAAAAGAAGGCAATTATCAGGCAGCATATGTTCAGTTTCAGACAGCCCACAGGCTGGAGCCAAAGAATAAGAATATTTTGCACTGTCTCGGTATTGTATATCTACATTTTGAAAATTTAGAAAAGTCTGAAAAATACCTTCTTGAAGCTATTTCCATTGATGATAATTTCTCCGAAGCCCACAATAACCTTGGGATAGTTTATGTGAAAAAAGCTCAATGGAATGAAGCCATTGCTCATTTTAAGAAAGCTCTGTCTAATCCTCTATATCAAAATCCAGAGAGCGCTTATTTCAATCTTAGCATTGCATATTACAGGCTCGAAAACTATGAACTCGCAATAACTACTCTCAGAGAAGCCGTTAAAAGGGCTCCAAATTTTGCACCTTTGTATTACAGGCTCGCACTTTGCTACAACAAAATGGGCAGATATGGGGAAGCCTCCGAAATGCTTACAACCGCCATAGAAAAAGATCCCTCATACAATGGAGATAAAATTAAATTTATACAAGAGATTAAAAAACAATATCTCAGCTCAGATCAACAAGACCCTGATTTGGTAGATTATTTAGAAATAGCAAATTATTAATACAGGTGACATATTGAATCAGCAGATAAGGGTGAGGTTTGCTCCAAGCCCAACAGGACATCTTCATATAGGAGGCGCCAGGACGGCGCTTTTTAACTGGCTTTTTGCAAGGCATAACCAAGGGATTTTTATTTTAAGGATCGAGGATACCGATAGAAGTCGTTCTACAGAAGATTATATCAGTCTTATTATAGAGGGGATGAAATGGCTTGGCCTTGATTGGGATGAAGGGCCATACAGGCAGACCGAGAGATTTGATATTTACAGAGACTATGTAAAAGTGCTGCTTGAACAAGGAAAGGCATATTATTGTTTTTGCTCGCCAGAAGAACTCGAGATGAAAAGGCAGAAAGCTATTTCATCCGGACAACCCATGAAATATGATGGAAGGTGCCGGAATCTGGATAGATCGCCTTCAGATACTCCAGCTGCTGTCAGGTTTAAGATGCCCGAGACAGGGGAGATTGTCGTCAACGATCTCATCAAAGGGACTGTAACCTTTGAAAACAGCCAGCTTGAGGATTTGGTCATTATGCGCTCCGATGGGACACCTACCTATAATTTTGTGGTAGTAGTTGACGATGTTGAAATGAAAATAAGTCATGTAATAAGAGGGGACGACCATCTCAATAACACACCAAAACAGATTCACATTTACGAAGCCTTAGACTTCAGCACACCTCAATTCGCCCACCTGCCAATGATACTCGGTCATGACAAAAGCCGTCTCAGTAAAAGACACGGCGCGACATCTGTTTTGGCATATAGAGAAATGGGGTATCTTCCTGATGCGCTCGTGAATTATCTTGTAAGGCTTGGATGGTCGTTCGGGGATCAGGAAATATTTACAAAAAGAGAACTTATTGATCATTTTTCCCTGCAAAACATAGGAAAATCTGCCGCCGTATTCAATCCTGAAAAACTCCTGTGGCTTAACAGTCACTATATCATGAACAGTGATAGCGAAAAACTTGCAGAGCTTTCGCTTCCATTCCTTATAAAAAAGGGAATAATTTTGGAGGATCAGAAGATTGATATAAAGTGGCTTGCAAGGGCTGTTAATCTGCTCAAGGAACGCTCTAAAACATTGGATGAACTTGCCGATTCTCTCAAATATTTTATAGTTGATTCAGTAGAAATAGACCCCAAGGCATCTGAAAAATTTTTGAAGCCCGAGGGGATAAAATATCTTTTAGAACTAAAGGACGCTCTTGAGGGGCTTACATCTTTTTCTTCCTCTGAAGTCCAAAGGCTGTTTCATATTATGTCAGAGAAATATAATGTAAAACTGAGCGCTATTGCTCAACCTGTGAGGGTAGCCCTTACAGGGAGAACCTCAAGCCCTGGGATATACGAGGTTATCGAAATTCTGGGCAGAGAAAAGACTTTACAAAGGTTAGAAGAAGCAGTCAGGCTAAAAAAATTGAGAGGGGCTTACGATGACTGAAGATGAACTGATCCAGCAAAATAAACTTTTGACTTCCCTTATTTTAAGAGCGGATTTGTTTAATGAAGATTTTGAGAGCACTATAAGACGTATTCTTGAGGTTGCGAGCGAACTTATTCAGACCGAGCGGGTTAGCATATGGAGGTATAACAAGGACTACTCAAAGATTACTTGCATCGGTCTTTATGAAAGAAGCCTGAAAAAACACAGCAAAGGTGAAGAACTCATAAGCGCAGATTTTCCTCAATATACCGCTTCACATGCAGAGGGGAAGGTCATATCTGCAGAAGATGTATTCACCGACGATAGAACATCGCAGATTCCCTCTGAGTATTTTAAAAACCGGGGAATAATGTCTTTAATGGATACACCGGTATATGTAGGCGGAAAGCTTACAGGCTTGTTAAGCTTTGAACATGTTGGCGAAAAAAGGCGCTGGAGCAGCAATGATGAGATGATAGCCCTAAGCATGGCTACCCATGTGTCACTCTGTTTTGAGATTGACGAACACAGACGCACCATCGAGGCTTTGCGCGAGAGCGAGCGTTGGTATAGAACGCTTTTTGAGGGCAGCTCAGAAGGCTTCTTCATAATGACGGATATATTTCTCGATTGCAACGAGCAGGCTTGCAGGATTTGGAATTGCTCTAAAGAGGATGTTATAGGTTTTTCACCTCTTAAATTTTCGCCGGAGTTTCAGCCTGATGGCAGAAGCTCTGAAGATGCAGCAAAACAATATATAAAAGCTGCTATGGAAGGAATGCCGCAAAGGTTTTACTGGAAGCATAGAAGAAAAGACGGCATTTTGATAGATACAGAAATATCTCTTACGCTAATGGATACAGAGAGACCAAATATACTTTTCGCTACTATGGTTGATATAACCGATAGAAAGCGGGCTGAAGAAGCCCTCCGTCAGGCAGAAGAAAAATATAGAAAGATATTCGAAAATTCTATAGAAGGCATTTTCCAGACAACTGTGGATGGAAAATTTATTACAGCCAACCATGCACTTGCCCGTATGTATGGGTATGATACACCAGAAGAGCTTATATCGTCCATCACAGACATTGGACAGCAGTTGTATTTTGATCCCAAAAGCTATCTGGAGTTTCTCGATGAGATTAAGAAGCACGGCAGCGTTCAAGGCTTCGAGGTAAAGGCGCGCCGTAAAAACGGTGAAATTTTTTGGTTGTCTGTAAACGCAAAAATTATCCGTGACGAGAAGGGCAAGGTAAAATACTATGAAGGCATGATTCAGGAAATCACTGATAAAAAAAAGCTTGAAGAACAGTTAAGGCACTCTCAGAAGATGGAGGCGATAGGCACTCTTGCAGGTGGCATTGCACATGACTTCAATAATATACTTACGGTTATAATGGGCTATGCCCATCTGATAAATATGAATATGAAGTTGGATGACCCTATGAGGCAATATGTTCACCATATAATCTCTGCATCTGAAAAAGCTGCGACTTTGACAAACAGACTGCTCGCCTTTAGCAGAAAGCAGATGATAAGTCTTAGCCCTGTTGATATCAATGAATTGGTGAAAAATGCTGAAAAAATATTTGCAAGAATTCTTGGCGAAGATATTGAGTTAAGAACCTTTCTTTCCAATGATGAACTGATAGTTATGGCTGACAGCAGTCAGATAGAACAGGTGTTGTTTAACCTCGCAACTAATGCGAGGGATGCTATGCCCGACGGCGGCTTGTTAATAATTGAGACAGAGCGGGTGTATCTCGACGAGGAATATGCCCAGACTCATGGATACGGTAAGCCAGGAGACTATGCACTTTTAAGCTTTTCAGACTTCGGAGTCGGGATTGACAAAGATACAATAGGAAAGATATTTGAACCTTTTTTCACCACCAAAGAACCCTCAAAAGGAACGGGTCTGGGTCTCTCGATGGCTTATGGGATTATAAAACAGCACAAAGGATATATTAATGTTTATAGTGAACCAGGCAAAGGAACTACATTTAAGATATACCTCCCCCTGACTGAACAAAAAGCGGTGAGCCGTTCATCACCCAAACATTCAGCCTCCTTGACAGGCAAGGAGACAATTCTCATTGCTGAGGATGACCCAAATGTAAGAAATTTTACAAGGTTTTTCCTCGAAAAATATGGGTATTCCATCATAGAGGCTATTGACGGAGAGGACGCGATAGAGAAGTTTAGGCAGAATGAAGACGTTATAGACCTCCTCCTTTTTGATGTAATTATGCCAAAGATGAACGGCAAAGCAGCATATGATGAAATCAAGAAAATAAAGCCTGATATAAAGGCAATATTCATAAGCGGTTATACGGCTAACATAATACATAAAAAGGGGGTAATTGAAGAGGGATTGAATATAATCTTTAAACCTATTTCACCTTTAAAATTGCTTGAGGAGATACGGAGAGTGTTCGCTCTCAGAGGATAAGTTCTCAGATGCTTTGATAATCTCATGAAAATACTTGAGTATAAAGATCTCGACATTTCCAATGCGAGGCGCCAGTATCAAAAACTGCGCGCCTTTTTAGAAAAGGATGATTTTGCTTCTGCAGAGGTAAAAAAACTTTCTGAACATGGACTTTACAGGGCAAAGCTCGATGATTCCAACCGTTTGATATTCAAAATTGTTTCTTACAATGGGAACCAATATGGGCTTATTTTAGAGGTAATTCACAATCACGCATATGACAGGTCCAAGTTTTTAAGAGGCGCAAGGATAAACGAGACAAAGATGCCTGTTTTTGAACAGTCAGCCCTCCAAAAGGAACCTCCGCCGTCCCTTGTATATATCAATCCTTCTAATCCCCTTTTTTGCATCCTCGATAAGATAATATCCTTTGATCCAGAACAGGAGGGCATATACCACCTTGCCCCGCCTCTTATTATAATAGGCCCGGCAGGAAGCGGAAAGACGGCTTTAACCCTTCAAAAGATGAGACAATACAATGGACGAATACTTTATACCACTCTTTCGCCTTATCTTGTTGATAATTCCAGAAATATCTACTATGCCTACAACTATGAGAACGATGAGCAGGAAATGGACTTCTTGTCCTTCAGAGAACTGCTGGAAACAATGCGTGCTCCGGAAGGCAGGGAAATTAGCTACAAAGTGTTTGCCCAATGGCTCGATCGTTTTCCACAACAACAGAGATTTTTCAATGCACACGGACTTTATGAAGAATTCAGAGGCGTAATAACCGGCTCAGCAGTTAATAAACCTTTTCTCAGCCTTGAGGACTATATGAATCTTGGAGTGCGCCAGTCTATTTTTCTTGAAAATGAGAGGGAATTGGCATACGGTTTATTTCAGAAATACATTGGATTTATAAAGCAGAACGGCTATTATGACCCAAACATGCTGTCGCATGAATATCTTAAATATGCTCAAACAACATATGATTTTATCGTTGTAGATGAAGTTCAGGATATGACCAATATTCAACTGAAACTTATTCTAAAGATGCTCAAAAAGCCTGACAACTTTATTTTCACCGGCGATTCCAATCAGATTGTCCACCCTAATTTTTTCTCCTGGAGCAGCTTGAAATCCATGCTGTATAACTTTGACTCGCTTGATTCGCAAAGGACAATTCAGATTCTGCGGTCGAATTTCCGCAATTCTATCGGCGTAACGAAGACATCCAATAGGCTGCTTATGATAAAACAGAAAAGATTCGGCTCCATTGATCGGGAAAGCAGCTACCTAATGAACTCTCTGTCTGATAAAAAAGGGGATGTTTTCTGCCTAAAAGATTTAGATAATATAAAGATAGAGCTCAACAAAAAAATGCGGCGTTCCACTAAATTTGCCATAATAGTTATGAGGCAAGAAGATAAAGAGGACGCAAGACGTTTTTTTGAGACCCCTCTTATATTCAGCGTTCAAGAGGCTAAAGGGCTTGAGTATGAAAATGTTATTCTTGTCAATTTCATTTCAAATGAAAGGAAAATTTTTGGTGAAATAATTAACGGAATCAAGCCATCGGATTTGGAAGGCGAAATGAAATATATGAGGTCGCCCGATAAAACTGACAAGTCTATTGAGGTCTATAAATTCTATATCAATTCGCTTTATGTCGCCGTCACCCGCGCAGTAAAAAGCATCTACCTTATCGAAAAAGATATTGAGCATCCATTAATCAAGCTGCTTGGCCCAGGCGAGGCGCATGACGCTGCTGCTTTAGAGTATGAACAGTCAACAATACAGGAGTGGCAATCTGAAGCCCGCAAACTGGAACTTCAGGGCAGACAGGATCAGGCTGATGAGATAAGGAGGGAAATCCTCAAGATTCAGCCAGTGCCCTGGGATGTGTGCACACCTGATAAGGTTGTTGCGTATCTTGACCGGGCTTGCGACAAAAATGATGTCTCACAAAAGCCTAAAAAGATTTTGTATGAATATAGCCTTTTTTATGACGAACCGATATTGATCGAATCTCTGGGACGCAACGGTTCTGACAGGGCTCAACATATGTGCCTTAAAAACAGCAAAGGGGTTTTTATAGACCGCATTTTATACCAGAAAATGAGGGAGAACATAGTTGCAAAACACCTGCAAAGTTATTCGGGGAAATTCTATAAGGACATACTCAGACAGTGCGAGATATATGGAGTAAACCATCGCAATGTTTTCAACAAGACACCTCTTATGCTTGCAGCAATGGCGGGCAATACAGCCCTTGTTTTAGATTTGATAAAAATGGGCGCCGACTCAGAACTATTAGATAATTATGGTTTGACAGCATGGCAGTGTGCTCTCCAAAAAGTCATTCAAGATGACAAATTCCCGCCGGTCGTCTTTTCACAACTGCATGAACTGCTTGCCCCTCAGAGTCTGAGTTTAAAGGTTGAAGGGAGGCTTATCAAGATTGATGGCAAACAGGGAGAGTTTATGCTTTTTCATCTCTTTTTCTCGTTGTTTCGCAGCAGAATCGATTATGTTGAATATGAACTTGTCCCTTTATCAGCCAATTTTTTGGCGCAGATAATAGCAAGACTGCTGGCAGATGTTATATCTTATAACCGCAAAAAGCGGACATATATATCAGCGCTTTTATCAAAGAACGAGGTTGACAGCAGTAATCCATATAATAAAAAACTTTTCAAGAGAAAAAAGACTGGATATTACATGCTCAATTCAGGGCTTGAAGTCAGACAAAAAGATGAGTGGATAGACATTTACAAACTCTCAAATATCGAATTGATGTTAAAAGCAGCCTCACGGTCCGGGCAAAGCTTACCTGCCGATGTCGATTCTTTTATTCTTGGTAAGTATCCAAAAAAGACAGGTATCCCGGCTTTTGATGCAATGAAAGGCAAGCCTAAAAAGATGCTTCTGCCTTTTTAAGATAATGATAATATTTTTGACCTTTCTGAAGCCTGAATAAAAAAAGGAACTCTGTAATGTGTGAATTCTGCAAAAAGCACGGCGAAGGGAAAATCTGGTATAAGAATGCCTCAAATTACTCTCAAGACCTTCTATCAGACCTCAACCGTAGAAAATATATTGAGCAATTTTTAAGTGTAACCATTGGAGAAGGTTTTAAGAGTCTTTTGCGCCTTGAAGCATTGCTTCAAAAGAGAGGGAGGCTGCCTGAGCAAATAATAAATAGAATGGTTGAAAATTCGAAGATTGAACATTTTGGACAGGTTATCCCTATTGAGGATGTCAAAGAGATAGTCAACAAATCTTCTTCCATTGTTAGACTTCCCTGTGCTTGCAGATGGACAATAGACAAAAGCGATCTCAGGTGTTGCTACGGGATTACTTATCATCCTGATTCGTGGATTAAACATCTCGACATGAGTTATTTTGGAAAACCTCCAACAGATCTTCTTGAATCTCTGAATAGGGAAGAAGCTCTAAGGCAGATGGAAGAGATTGAGCACAAAGGGGCTATTCATACAATTTGGACATTTGTCACCCCTTTTATCGGAGCCATATGCAATTGCACTGTAAAGTACTGCATTGCAATGAGAACCCATACTGGAATTCAAGTTGAGACGATGTTCAGAGGTGAATATGTAGCTCGGGTTGATAAAGACGTCTGCACGGGCTGTTCATTGTGCTTGGAATCCTGCCAGTTTCAGGCAATAGATAGTTTTTATGAAGGTGGGAGGTATTTAGCCCTGATTGATGCATATAAGTGCTTTGGCTGCGGATTATGCCGTAATGCCTGTGATGCTGGGGCGATAACCCTCATTCCGAGAGCAAATAAGGAGTGGATAGTGGATGGCGTTAAATATCATGGTCATTTTTAATTGAAGCCCTCAATTGTCCGCACGCCGCGCCGATATCTCCTCCCTTGCTTTTTCTTATTATCGCTGTCATATTGCCTTTTAATAATATCTCCTGAAATCGCAATATCGTTTTGTAGTCTGAACCTTGCAGTTCACATCCATTAAAGGGATTGAAAGGTATTAGATTCACTTTTGAGGGAATGCCTTTTAAGAGACTCAATAATTTCGCAGCATCATGGGGAGAATCATTGATGTCTTTAAGCATAATATATTCGAAAGTAATTCTCTTTCTCGGCGGCATCGGAAATCTGCGGCAAGCCTCAATCAATTCTTTGAGAGGATACATTTTGTTTACTGGCATTATCAAATCTCTTGTTCTGTTGTTTGGGGCATTTAAGGATATAGCTAAGTTTATCGGTGGAGCCTTCTCTCTCAGTTCGTAAATTTTGGGAACAATGCCAGCTGTAGAGAGAGTAATCCTGCGGGGCGATATCTTCATAAGTTCTACCATTCTCCATAACACATCAACTATGTTATTAAAATTCAAAAGAGGTTCGCCCATTCCCATAAAAACGTAGTTTGTGAGTTTCTCTGGAGCGATTGCCCTTGAAACACTGATCGGCTGGTCAAATATTTCATGAGATTTAAGATTCCGCTTGAGCCCGAGTCTTCCAGTTGCACAGAATATGCACCCCATAGAGCAGCCAACCTGCGATGAAATGCAAAGGGTTTGTCTTTCATCATCAGGGATTACAACGCTCTCAACCACCTCATTATCAAAGAGCCCGAAAAGGAATTTTTCTGTTGCATCAGAAGAGACTTTTCTTTGGAGTATTTTGAGGTTGCTGATAAAGGCTATCCTATCAAGCCTCTCCCTGAGTTCGATGGAAAATTCTGTAATCTCTGTGATTGATTGTGCATATTTTTGATAAATCCAGTGCAGTATTTGCCTTGCCCTGAAATCAGGGAGTTTAAGGTCTCTGATTAATTCAAAAATTTCCTTTTTAGTTAAAGCCTTCAGATTTATTTTTTCCATATCGACGCCAAAGGGTAAATTTTAAATAGTTTCATGTTTTAGTTTACAATTAAAGTGTGTTTTCTATCTATGTAGTTTTATTGAGGCTACCTTTGAGTAAATCAATTGCTTATGAGACAGCTAACCTGATTTAGATTAAACATCTGAAAACAAACATGAATGATATAAAAGAAACAATAGGACAGATACGCAAAATACTTTTTAAATATAATGAAAATGCGAGATTAAACCTGTTTGATGCCTTTCCATTTATTAAGGATTTCTTTACAAACAGAAGAAATCTTTTATATATACGCACCTTCGGCGACATTACCTTTACATTGCTTATCCTTATCGGGATTTTTGGGCCACAGGAAGCAGATAAAAACATCGTGCTTTTTATCTCTTGGGGCGTATGGTGGACAAGCATTGTTTTGAGCTGGTTTTTCGTAGGCAAGCTCTGGTGCGGCTTTTGTCCTTTTCCGGGGATTGGGCGTATCTTTCAAGCCATTGGACTTACACTTAACCTTGAGGTTCCAGCGTTTTTCCGAAAATACTGCGCCTATATATCCGTGATATTGCTTGCGGCAATAATCTATATTGAAGCGGTCACAGATATGAAAACATGGCCTGCTGGAACTGCTTATCTTTTGCTGAGTATCCTTTTGGGGGCAACTCTTTCAGGCCTTATTTTTAAAGGACAGGCTTGGTGCAGGCATCTCTGCCCTATGGGCAAGATAATAGGTTCTGCTTCAACCATTTCCATTTTAGAATTCAGACCTGACCATGCTGTTTGCAAATCCTGCCGGACATTTTCTTGCAAGAAGGGAAGGGACGGCATCCAGGGATGCCCTGTCTATCTTGGTGCATATAATGTAAGGAATAATCTGAATTGCCTCGTATGCGGCAGATGCGTGATTTTGTGCGAATCAGGCTCACCGCGCATAAACCTTCGCAATCCCTTTGTTGAGCTTATCATTAATAAGGGCAGGCATTTAACATGCGCTTATATAATACCTTTTTTAATGGGTTCCCAGATTGCAAGGTTTATACAACACCAGCAATGGTATAAAGATATCAGGGTATTATTCTATGACTCAAACTGGCTAACCTTTTCAGTTCTTCTGTTAATGGGTTTTGTATTCTTTATGATTCTGATACGCCTTGGTTCAAAGCTGTTCGGCATAAGGGAAGATGAGGTCTTTGGCAAATTCTCCCCGATGGTGCCGGTGCTTGTTCCTCTTGCCTTTACAGGAGAGCTTGTTTACAGGCTCGAGTATTTTCTCGTAAATATTGGGGATTTTTTGCCTACATTGGGGAGGCAATTTGGGATGGAACTCAGCCATATGTATTTTTCTATCTCCGAAGGCCTCGTAGATTTTATCTGTCTTGTTCTTTTATTTATAGGTGCTCTGTCCTGTAGTTATGTCCTTCGCCTTTTTTATACTGGCGATTTTGAAGATGTGTTAAAGCAAAGAAACTTCATTATCGTTCAAGTTATCATCTTTTTGGTCTTTATTGTCTATGCAGTTCTTTTTTATTAGTAACCCAAATTCAACGATAGGACTAAAAAGCTCTATAAAATCAATAAATCGGATAGCAAGGGCGGGTGAGGATTTTTATACGATACCTTATAAAAAATTTTAAGGACTTTTGGTAAAAGGCATTGTATTAACAATTGTTAAATCTTAATTTTGGCAAAAATTGCTCCTGCTTCTTTTTTCATCGCCCATTCCATTTATTGTCATTAACGGTTTAACTTTCAAGAACTATCAGCAGAAATCCAGCTAACATTAATAACGACCCTGTCAGTCTTTCACTGATACCCGTCTCTCTGAAGAGATAATATCCATAAAAGATGCCTATTAGAAGACTCAGCCTTTTAACGGAAATCATATATGCCACTTTTGTCATGCTAAGGGCAATCATATGGGAAATAATCATAAATGAATAGAAGATGCCGGGAAGCACCGCCGATTTAAAAACATGGCCATTCAGTGTTTTAATGTCAGTCCTACCCTTAAACAATGCTATAGGCGTAAATGCTATTAAGATAGCAGTAAAATATGTTGAGCCAAAAAAGATAGGTGAAGAAAGTTCTATTGCCGCCTTACCGAGAGAAGCGGTTATGCTGTAAATTATGGCTACAAATATCATATACACCGAACCTTTCTCTCTCCCAATGGCAATAAAAGGCTCAAGAATACCCTTTTTGAACTCTCTGATATTCAAGATATAGCTGCCTATAACAAGAAGGATTATCCCTAAAGCACCTTGAAGTGAAACAGATTCGCCAAGGAGAATATACGAGATAATTATCAAAAACAAAGGAGTCAAGGAGAGAAAGGGAAGGGTCAGGCTCAGCGGAGACAGCTTCAATGCCTTTATATATAAAATAATAGCAGCAATCTCAAGGGGTAGGGCGATAAGAGAGATTATATAAAAATCTTTGCTGACTTCGGGTATAGGAACAAAAAAGAAGGCTGCTATTAGAATAGGCAGACAAAATAATAGTCTCAGCCAGGCGATGAGATACTCATTATAGTCTTTAAGGGATTTTTTCGCAAAAGCATCGCTTGTGGCAAGTGAAAACGCTGAGATTAACGCAAAGATTACCCAGATATGTTCCACCTATGGATTTTATAGGGATTGATAACGGTTTGGCAATGGCAATATTCTAAAATTACCCTAAAATAACGATAGGATCATAAACCTATGGATTTACAGGTCATTACGAGAACCCGTAGGGGTCGGGGCAATCTCATCAGAAAAGGCGAGATTGCTTCGCTCTGGGTCGCAATTGGAATTTTCTATCTCTATTTTTCGGATTAGCGATAGACTTTTTTTCATAAAAATGGGGGTAGCTTTTCGTTCATTGCAGAAAGGCGTCCTTGACTTCCTCCAAGGTCGCCATCACGCCACCATCCTGATGAGTCTTTTGTGATGGAAAAGCCGCTCAAAGCCATTCCCATTGTCATATCAACATTTTCTATATTGTTTCTATCACTATTTTCTGGAAAAACCCGATTAAATCTGCTCTTGACTCCTCCTATCGATTAATAAGCAAAGCCCTCTAATCAGTGGACAGAGTGACTTTTACCTTTTCAATTGGTTATAGCTTATGCCTACACATAAATAATCTCTTTAAAATTCTCAATTATCATTCTTCTTTTTTATCTTTCACATCCCACCACATCACATAGATTTCTCTGGTGGTCTGGGCTTTGATTATGCCTTGCTCCGAGATGCCGTTAAAATAATCTTGGATTATATCCTTGTGTTTTTTCTGCAAGTTCACAAATATCCTAAAGTAATCTTCATACTGCTTGATCAGTTGTTGTGCTAGCTTTTTTACTTTGGTTCTATATTTGAAGATTCTAAGCTGTGGTCTGAATCCGCTATCGTCATTAACCTGATTGACAAGAACTGTGGATCGTGCTTTTGCTTCATTCCATGCCTTAGACCAAAACTCAGAAGACAAAAAAGGTGTTTTATTAGTTTTCTCTTTCATAAGTATTAATCCCTCACACCAAACGTCAGAGTAGCCCAGAAACTCTCAAAATCAATTTCTGGCTGCCTTTTTGAGGGTATCATATGGATAGTGTGTATAAACCATTTTCCTTGACTCCACAATTTAATTTTAGCAGCGCCATTTTCATCAGTCTGCGTTGTATAAGGATATTGTGAGCTGCCATAGGATATTGTGGTAAAACTTAGAGGCTTTCCTTCATATAAAACCTTAACCATAAAAATATCCCCTGCTTTTAAGTGCCGTATTGTCAAAAGTTTTTAAACTATAAAGAATAAACCCAAAATTGTCGTTAAACAAAATATGCTATAAAAATCAAACAGTTTTTCAAATGGCAATTCGGGGATAAAAAAAGCCATAAAAACCATCACCTTTCTGGTGAAAAGCCTTCATGGCTTTGGTTTTTACACTACACGAATATTGAGCTTTTCTAAGCTATTCTTAGTTATTCTGTCTTCTGACAGAAATTTTTAGACAAATCCTCAAAACTCTAAACCTGAAACAGCTTAAACTCGCCTATTAAAACTTTTTTAAATCAGTAGTAACGAGGTACATATCCCATATTTCTAAAGCTGGGCATCAGAAATAGAACGAAAAAAAGTGTCTCTCATTTTGCACATTTTCGAGGCACAATTATCGGTATCCCTTCTATTTCGCTCAGGCTTGCGTCTATATTAAAAACCTCTTTGATGTTTTTGTCGTTGATTATCTCTCTGTTGCCTGAGGCATAAACAACGCCGTTTTTTATCATGATAAATTTATCGGAATATCTCAGCGCAGTGTTTATATCGTGCATCACTACAATTGTGGCAATATTAAGTTTTTTCGTTATATCCCGTATCAGTCCCATCACCTCAAGCTGATTCTTAATATCCAAATGGTTTATGGGTTCGTCCAGAAGCAGCACCCTCGGCTCTTGAGCTAAAGCCCTTGCGATAATGACCTTTTGGAGTTCGCCGCCGCTTAGCTCATTGGTAAATCTCATGGAGTAATCCTCAATCCCCATAATGCGTAAAATTTTGGAGGTAATCTCGATATCGCTTTCACCCACATCCCATTTGATATACGGTTTTCTGCCAAGAAGCACTGCATCAAAGACTGTACAGAATACGCCGTTGGATTTTTGGGGCATATAGCCGATGTTTGCGGCAATATCATTTCTGCTCATATCGGCGATATCTTTGCCATCAATGAAAACAGTTCCGAGTCGCGGCTTTAGAATGCGATTAATTGCCTTAAGAAGCGTTGACTTGCCCGAGCCATTAACCCCAAGTATTGAGACCATATCTCCTAATTTAACCTCAAGATTAATGCCCTTGAGGACATCTCTCTGTCCGTAAGAAAAAGCTATTCCCTGAACTAAAAGCATATTAAACTCTTTTCCCTTTAATCAGTATGTAAATAAACATCGGCGCACCCATAAAAGATGTAATTATACCTACAGGTATGACGGCAGGAGAAAGGAGAGTTCTGGCTAAAATATCTGAAAAGAGCAGAAGAAATCCGCCAAAAATTGCTGAATACGGGATGAGAAATCGATGGTCATTGCCGATTATCAGCCTGATTATATGAGGGGCAATGAGGCCGATAAAGCCTATTATCCCAAGAAATGCGGTAATGATTGATACAAGGAGTGATGACATGAGCATCCCGCCTATTCTCATGGATTTGACGCTGACCCCAAGCCCTTTTGCCGACTCGTCTCCCCATTGAAGGGCGTTGTAATTCCAGGAGTTTAAGATAAAATAACTCATTGCTACTACCAAAGCGCCTAAGATGAGACCGTTTTCTCGCCATCCTGCTTTGCCTATGTCGCCAAACGTCCAAAATACTGTGGCAGCCACCTGAATATCGGATGCAAAATACTGAATAAACATTGTTAGAGCGCCAAAAAATGCGCTTAATGCAACTCCTGCAAGTATCAAAGCTTCTGGCGTAACCTTTCTTAGGGCAGAGAGCAAAAGAATAAATGTAACAGAGATTAATGAACCACAAAAAGCGCATAAAACTATGATATATGGAGAATGAACGGTAACTCCTTCAACGCCTGACGAGTGTGTCTGCCCAGCTCCAAAGACGATTATAGCAAAGGCAGCCCCAAAGGCAGCCCCTTGTGAGACTCCTATTGTAAAGGGTGATGCGAGTGGGTTTCTGAGGACGTTCTGCATCACTGCACCTGCAACGCCAAGTCCTGCACCAGCAATTACGGCGGCTACCATACGAGGGAGTCTTATATCCCAGAGCACGTGTCTGATGGTCTCACTCCCATCCCCCCAGAGAGCTGAAAACAAGTCCAGATAAGTGAGATTATACGAGCCTACTTTAAGGGAATAAATAGTCAGCAAAACAAGAAAACCGAGCAGAAACAACCCCGCCAGAGTCCTTTTCTTTACACTTTTCTCATACTCGACGGCGCTTAAATGCAAAACTCTATCTGACATCAATAATACCTTCACGGAAGACTAACGATTTGAAGCCTTTAAATTCCTTCTCCATCACATGAAAGACAGCTATCCCATTAAAAAACTTGAATATCTCGTCAGCCTTTTTGACAGGGTCTATGTCTTTAAATTTCTCGGGGTAGAGAACCTTCCCTGCAAAATAGGCATTCGCAATAGCTACATCAATATTGGTGTTGTAATGGTTATAAGGCATGGTAGTATAAACCCTGCCCTCTCTAACAGCCTTGAGTTTTCGATAAAACTCTAAATTTTTCTGATAATCGACATTTATTAAATTAAGCCCTGCTGAATCAAGCAGAATAATTTCAGGATTCCAGAGCAGGAGCTTTTCCTTATCGATAAATATATGCCCCTGTTTTTTAAGTTCATTGACAACGTTTCTACCGTTAACCCATTCTACAGGCAGATAAAAACCCTCTGTAGATGTAATGCCGTGCGTCCCCTTGTATGATACAGCGCCTATATAGACGGAAGGTCTTTTTGCTTCAGGGATGCTGCTGGTTCTTTTAATGAGATCCTGCTCTGCCTTATTAATGAAGTTGATAAGCTCCTCTGCCCTCTTTTCTTTTCCCATAATTTTTCCAATTAGCCTCAAAGAAGCATATGTTTCTGTCTTTTTGAACGCCCCTGTGCCGATGCTCAGGGATACGACAGGCAGTCCTGTCTTTTTGTGAATGAGTTCAATATTTGAGGCGTCAAATCCCATGACAAATACTATGTCGGGTCTTACAGATATGAGCTTCTCAAAATCAGGAAGTCTTCCCGAACCACCTTCTCCAATGGAAGGCAGGTGAGGTGTCTTTTCGTATATAGATATACCATACGGTCTGCCGGCTGGTATCTGTCTGTTCTTTTCCATCTCCTCGATGCCAACGACTGCATTAAATGCATTCATATAAACTATGAACCTTAAAGCTCCAGGTCCGAGCGCAACAATTCTCGCCGGCTTGGAAGGAACGACGACATTTCTGCCAGCCATGTCTTTTATAGTTGTTTTATTAGTCTCAACTGCCTCTGCATATGAGACGACTATAACCATTAGAACTAGCACAGAGATAGCCCGCAATATTTTCATAAATCTTTTACCTGCCATGTGATGATTCCTAGCTTTGCATCTGTTGTGTGTTTTAGCAAACCGTCTTGAGAGTGCTTTGAGACAATATCCTTTATCTCTTCTGTAATGGGTGTGCCGCCAAAAAACTCGATGTGGGCTGAGATATCTTCTGCCGCCTCATCACATGTGCCGCACCAATCCCATGATGTCTCAATAAAATCAAGGGAGTGTCTGCGGCCTATTTGGTTGAGGATGGCGGATATATTATTAGCGCCGGGAGGAGGCAGAAAAGCTGTATCATGTATCTTGAATATTTCCTCCATTAATGGATTTTTCCTCTTGCCTCCCCAGCCGATATATACACACCAATTTCTTGAACAGGCTTCCATCTTGCGGACATCCTCTTCTTCACGCACAGCCATTGACATGGATGACCAGACAATATCAAAAGCCTTTTCAAAGTAGGGGCTTGTAATATCCAAATCTTTCCATGAGGCGCACAAGGTGGAAACATTCTGGAAATGATGCTTCTCCAATTCCTCAGTAAGTCGGCTTATCATAGATTCTGAAAAATCAACTCCTATAACTGCCCTTGCCTCCTGCGCAAGAGGCAGTGTGTAATTTCCTGTGCCGCATCCAATATCGAGTATACGGGCGTTTCTGATAACTACCCCCCTGCCTTTGACTATATCAATAACCTTCTTTGTAGTTTTTAGGCTTCTTTCTTCAAATGGCAGGGGATAGCGTTTTGCTTTATATTCCCAGAATTTCTTTGCTTTCTCCCGCCCCGCTCCCAATTCACTGCCTGAAGGCATACTACCACCCCCTTGTATATTCAGGGAAGCAGTCAAGGCATAGTTTTTTACCGTCATGAAGCCTCAACTTGTGTTCTATCGTGCTTTCACCGCAGCTATCGCAGGGCAAGCTTTTAAATATGCGAGCCATCTCTGGCAGACTAAAGTTAGGCTCTTTAAACTCAAACAACTCATCAATTGGCGCCGTGAGAATATATTCCTGAAAGGCATCTCTATCCATGGTATCCCTGTTTGGCAATTGCTTAAATATAATGCGAACCTTTTCGCCGTTTGTGCGTTTAAAGAAACTGTAAGCCTGTTTGCCTCTGTCTCTGTAAATGAGATTTCCTTTGCCAATGGAACAACCTGTAAGCACCTGTATAGCATCCACACCGCAGGCATCGTTTTCTGTAACACAGACAATATCCTCATCCTCTGAAAACCTGAACAAAAGTCTTTGCTTAGCTGCCATCGCTGCTTTATATCCGATGGCAAGACCCGGACACGTATGCCCGTGAAAAATAATGCACCTTTCCCAATCGCTTACTGCCCTGCACATAATTGTACTCCTTATAAAAAGATTTTTACTGAAGCCCCTATAATTCTTCCTGGTAGGGGGTATCCATACCTCTCTTCATAGCTTTTATCGAATATATTTTCTGCATAATTAAAAAGCAAATGATAAAGAACCTATTAATGTAAGTGGCGCTCCAGGGAAATAGTCAGTTGATACTATATATTTTTTGTCAAAAAGATTATATATATCAAGCGATAACTTCACATCCTTTAATAATTGTAGTTTTTTAATCCCGTAACTTAATTTCAGATTTACAACAGCATGGGAAGGAATTTTTTCCTTATGAGCAAGATCACCATATCGCTTGCCGATAAATTTAAGAATTGGGGCAGCCTCAAAACTTTTATATTTTAATATGGCTCCAGCAACTAAGCTCCACTTAGGAACATCAACGACTTGTTTTCCATCAGTGTTGTATTTAGTGCCTGCACTCACTATATCATCATCATATGTTATCTTAGTAAATGTAGGATTCATAAAAATAGTTAAGTGCTCAGAAGCTATAACACTGGCTCCAAGTTCAAGACCATACCCTCTCGCCTTTCCAACAAAAGTTGAATAACTCACAGGGGTACCTCTATATAAGAGTAAATTATTCGGATTATCAGGGTCTTTCCAGCCGGGTGTTATAGGGGTTCTTAGATTCATGTGTTTTGAATAAAATAATGTGGGTTGCAGTTCTAACAGTTTAGTCTTTATCCTAAGACCTATGTCTATGTTGTCAGTCTTTTCAGGCCGATAATCCTTAAATAGATCCTTCATTGTTATGCCCATTTTTGCAAACTTCGAATATAAGTCGTAGTATAAAGTTACTAATGGCATGTAAGCGTAAGGTTGTTGAAAAGTCCTTCCAAAACTTGAATAAATCTCAACATTTTCACTGATCGGGTAAGACAAACCAGCAGTAGGAAGCCATGCATCATATTGCTGTCCACCATAATCGAGCCTAGACTCTCTTTCTGCATATGGGTTTCCAGCGCTGTCGTATTTTGTTAAGTAACCCTCATTTAGCGATTCTTTGAGCTTAAGATACTTTAAGCCTAATTGCCAATTAAGTTTATCTAAAACACCCGAAATTTTCGCATAAGGACTATATCTTGGACTTGAAGAAGTACTCTTAGTATAACGCCCCCAGCCAATAAATCTCATTGAACCATCGGGATTGAGCCAGAAGTTTTCAGCGGGTCTGTCCTTCCATTCAGACTCTTCGTATTGGTATCCAATTAGCGCTTTTATGTTATTTAAGTTAAACTCCATATCTGCAATTCCGCCCCATCTTTTTACTGTCCAACTGCTAAACTGAACACCAGGAAGTCTCTGATTTGCCGGACCTGCAATAGCATCAAGACCACTCCAATCTTCTTTTTCTTCCTCTCTACTGTATGGTTTTAAAGTCAATTTGATATTATCCGTAATCTTAAAAGTCAATAAACCATAGATGTCGTAATTAGTCCAGTTGAGCTTATTAAAATCGTAATACTGCCAATCCTGACTCGGAACTCCCGTGAAATCTTTGGAGTAATCATATCTTCTAAATTGTTCCAGATTTGAGGCTTGCTGATATGTCAGCGCTCTAAATTTATGATGTTTCGTCTCATTATAATTCCCAAAAATCTTTAGCTCAATCGCTTCCCCCGCTGGTTGAACCAGTGTGAAATTTACATTATTTCTTGGTCCTACCTTGCCGCCTCCTCTCCATTTATCCTCTTGAGCATAAGAATAAGAAAGCGAAAGTTTAGTCCCCAGTGGTCCGATTTTGCCTGTATCAACCCTTATAAAACTCTTTGTATAATCGAAAGAACCAAGAGCCTGCTTGAATTCAAGATGCGCGCTGTCTCTTGCCCAGAGAGGCCTGAGCTGCAGGGCGCCGCCCCTTGTGCCTGCACCCGGTCCAAGATCAGATGGAACAGCTCCTTTATAAATTGCAATGCCCTCAAAATTTTCTAAATCTAAAACATAAGTTCGAGGTCCTATGGGATTCCCGCCGTATATTGGAATACCCTCAATAGCCATGCTTCCAAGAGAACCACTAATTCCCCTTATTCTGATGCCCATCTGGGTGGAAGCTAAATTGGCTGGATCAGGGCTCATAAACATTACCCCGGGCAGAATACTTAAAGCTTCCCAAACATTGTGACTCGCTCTTTCACCCCCCAATTTAATACCTTCTCTTGTTAACTCAATGCCTGTATATACCGTTTCAGCTGCCTCTTTTGTAGGTGTAACGATTCTTGCGCCCGTTACAACAATCTCACCCAATTTAGTTTCCTCTGTCTTGGTCTCGTCTGCCCAAGACAAAGAAAAAAACGAAAATATTGAAAAAATTATTACAAAAACACTTAGAAACATCTTTTTAACCCCCTTTGATTTTTCTTTATCCCCCCTTTTCTGATAAAATCAAATGAAGGGGGCGTTCTCAGCGTTTCCCTGAAAGGGCAGGGATGAATTCACATTGCGAGTGCGGGTCACCCTGCCTTTTTTAGTGGATAGTCTTTAGTTTTTTAAACCATTCACCATTCACTATTTAGCATCCACCATTCACCATCCACTATTTAACAACACACCCTTCCTTCCACAATCCAACTTTCTCAAAGGGATTAATGCCGATGGCTATGAAATCCTCCGGACTTTGCCCTTTATCGAGTTTTAACTTTTTAATTACCCTTACATACTTTTTATGTGCATCTTTGTTTGAAACCATAAACTCTGTTGTCTTAATTGCATTAACTATAGATTTTGTATCTCCCTCGACACCTGCATCACTTCTTAGATTGTCCCAGTCATAAGCAAGCACAACAGCGTCGCCTTCTTTTTCTTTGCTGTTGTATCTGAAAAAGATCCCAGCAATATTCTTCGCATCCTCAACTAAGCAGTTTCTATCCTTATCACTGACTGCCAGTGCATACATCGAACGTTTGCCAACAGTGGCATTCAGCATTACCTGTATAGCATCGTCTTTGCACCAGATTGGCGCAGCTATCACGACATATCCCAGACCTTCGGAAAGTTTAAATTCATCAAGTATGTATTTAGATATGTGATAACCGCTTGTTACGCCAGGACAATAATGGTCGTGCAACCTTATGAAATTTATCAGGTCATGACTCATAAGCCTTTTTGTCCAAAGATTGGTAATCATTGTGAGACGGTGTTCATTGCCTTTAAAGGGTTTCTGGGCGGCGAAGGCATCATACTCCTGCTGGTTCTTCAGCATCTTGATGAAATCATCCTTGACTGCTGATACGCTGAAGTTAGCAAGTCCCTTGTCTGCTTCAAGATAAAGGGCTTTATCATTATGTCTGTTATAGAAATAAATAAACATTGGTCTTTCGGGTCTATTCTGGAGGACAATAAGACTGCCCTTTGAGATTGATGCTCCAGCCTGATTTTCGAGTTTTTCTACAATATTAGGACATAGAGGCTCGCCGTTTACCATTAAGCCGGCATTGGTGATCACGAGATAATCGGATTTTTTAGGATTCCCAATTTTTGCCTTTGTGATAGAGACAGCACTCGAAGCCAGTTTATCACATGCATCTTTTCCTTTAAGAGCATGCGCATTAGTGTTAAGCGAAGAAAAAGCTATAATAAAAAAGAACACAACTAAAGTTTTAAACATTTAAAAATCCCTCCTTATTGTCTAAAATCTGTATGTCAGGTTTGCTATAATGTTTCTGCCGGGAGACTTCTCATCAGCACTCTCTGTAAATTTCTCATTAAAAAGATTATCCGCTGTAATTGAAAACGTCACGCCCTTTATGAGTTCTTTCCATAATTTAGCCCCTGCTGTTGCATAGCCGTCCAGCTTTGCCACTGTCTGCCTCATCTCATTCGTATAAACATATTGACTGCTCTTGTAAATACCAAAGAGGCTCATGTTTATGAAAGGATTTAGATATGACAGCCCGCCTTTAATTTGATTCTTAGGGGTGCGGGTGAGTTCCTGTCCCTCCAGAGCCTTGTTTTTTGCAAACTCGTCTATGTATGCCCTGTTGTAAGTATAGTTAAGAAATGTCGAGACTTCCTTAGTTATCTGATAATTAGCGCCTATTTCAGCGCCGTATGAGACCACTTTGCCAATATTCTCCCTTCTGTAAAGAGGCCTTCCGTCAAGCATGTCGCCTGTTGGAACATAATAGAGAAAGTCCCTGCCTTTTGAGTAATAAAGCGAGGCAGCAAACTTAAGCTCTCTCAGAGGTTTATAGTCTCCGCCAATTTCAAAGGAATCAATTTTTTCAGGTTTCAAACCGGGATTTGCTATCTTGTAGATTCCCCACATAATGCCCGACCTGCAAAGGTCATCAAGAATTGAAGCCCTGAAGCCTCTTCCGTAAGCTGCGTATGTGCTTAATTCTTTTGACCATTTATACCTTGCAGATATACGGGGTGTGAGGGCGTTCCATGAGGCTGAAGCAATCGCACCGTTTAGTCTATTAAAAGGTGAGACTGTTGAATTAAAAAAACCGTCATCAAATTTTGCATGGTCAAACCTCAGGTTGCCTGTAATGAAAAGCCTATCATGCATCAGGGATATTTCATCCTGAAGCCATAAGCCTATGATAGTCAACTTCCCCTCATTATCCACCCTGTCTTTAGATGTTTTATAAATATCAGAGGCATCAACTTTTCCATCTCTTATGTCTCCGCCGAATGTAATCAGATGGTGTGGATGAACTTGAACAGAAAAACTGCCGTCAATGCCCAAATCAGTTCTATCAGAGTCAACATCAAACCTTGTGTATGTCGTGCCGCTGATTCTTTCGCTCACACGCCTGTAGTTTTCGTTCTGCCAGAAAACCTTTGCCTGCCACATCATATTGCCTGATGAACCCTTGTATAGAAGCGAATAAACCCATGTATCAAAATCTCTGCTAACTCCATCTTTAGCATATATCTTTGTGCCTTCGCCCCGTTTATCATCGAATCTGTCAATTTTGAATATTATTGAATTAGACTTATCAAAATCATATCCCATGTGAAGACTCGCTATTGCCTCTTTTGCAAATCTCTTTACGGTATATGCAGTCCTTTTTGACTCAAGTGTCGAGATATACCCGTCGCTGTCTAAATAATGACCCGACGCCTTGAAGAAGAACCCCTTTTTGTCAGGTGACAGACGGGCATAAATATCTGCCTGAGCGGCGTAGGTATTGTATGTGCCGTAAGAACCACTAACCGACCCCATGAAAGCCTTGTCGGGTTTGGACGTAATGATGTTTATTACACCGCCCATTGCATTGTTTCCATAGAGCGATGACGCAGGACCCTTGAATATCTCTATTCGCTCTATATCATTAATATTGATTCTGTTAAAATTTACTTCGCCCGTGTCGCTTTTGTTGATAGGCACCCCATCAATTAAGACGAGTGTTCTTGCTCCTTCGTTTGACAGCCCCCTTAAAGTGGCATTAGCCCCCAAACTATAAATCCCGCTGCCCCTTACAACCGTCAATCCCGCAACATATTGCAGTATCTCATCAACCTTGCTCGTGCCTGTTGCTAAACGCTGAATGTCCTCTTTTGTAATAACTTCAACCCTTGCTGGGATGGTATCGAGGGTTCTCTCGGTTTTTGTTGCTGTGATAACAATCTCTTCGAGAGTAGCAACATCCTTGTCCTGCCCCCATATATTTGATGCAAAAACCATCATAACAATTAATAAAACGACTACAAAAATCATTATTCCCTCCTAAATCTTGATTTTTGAATTCCATCTTTGAAGATACTCCAGCCTTTATCTAAGAATAAACTACCGCTATCTGATTTACAGCAAAATCATATTATTAAACTCATGAATCTAAGATGCTTAAAAAAATTGATTCATCGCCAAAACTACTATGATATTATTCAGACTAATGCCAACAAAAAAAGCCATGAAAGTCTCACCTTCTGGTGAAAAGCCTTCATGGCTTGATTCTGAAAATATTTAAAGTCCCTTAGTTGTGCGAAAACCAAGGACTTAAGGATTCCTGCTTAGTAGAACTGACCTTCTTTGTCAAATAGGGTTTCAACCCAATGAGAAAAATAGATTAAATAAATTACCAATCATTTGTCAACAAGACCCCAAAGGTAGTGATAGGATCATAAATCTATGGATTTACGGTCATTGCGAGAACTCGAAGGGTTCGTGGCAATCTCATCAGAAAAAGCGAGATTGCTTCCCCTTCGCTTCGCTCTGGGTTGCAATGACGAGGTGCCTATCGCTATTTTAGGGATAAAAATTAAAGGTAGGTCAGCCAAGATCTATATTTCTTGTTTTTGCCTTTAACAGCATCGAAGAAAATTGATTGAATCTTTTCGGTTATAGGACCGCGTCTGCCTTCTCCGATTATCCTGCCGTCCAATTCCCTTATTGGCGTTACTTCTGCGGCAGTTCCAGTAAAGAAGGCTTCATCAGCCAGATATACCTCATCTCTGGTAAAGCGCTCTTCCCTTGTTTCTATTCCAATGTCTTTGGCAATAGTCATTATGCTGTCTCTTGTTATACCTTCGAGTATAGAGGTTAAAGGGGTTGTTTTAAGCACACCGTTTTTGACTATGAAGATATTCTCTCCGCTCCCTTCTGAGACATAACCTTCTGTGTCAAGGAGCAGAGCCTCATCGTAGCCACAAGAGATAGCTTCTTTCTTGGCGAGCTGGGAATTAACATAATATCCACAAACCTTGCCCCTGGACATGTTGGAATTCACATGATTTCTAATGAAGGATGAGACCTTGACCCTAATGCCTTTTTCAAGACCTTCTTCTCCGAGATAAGCGCCCCAAGACCAGACGGCGATTGCCACTCTCACAGGGTTGCCTTTTGGAAATAGACCCATAGCGCCGTCACCAAGATAAACAATAGGACGAATATAGCATTCCTGAAGCTTGTTTTGTTTGATTGTCTCTAATATTGCAGTGGATATCTCATCCTCGGTGAAGGGAATCTCCAGCAAGAAAATCTTAGCTGACTTGAAAAGCCTTCTGACATGCTCCTTAAGCCTGAAAACTGCTGGTCCATCCGGCGTGTTGTAACACCTTATTCCCTCAAATACTCCAAGTCCATAGTGCAGCGTATGAGTCAATATGTGGATTTTGGCGTCATCCCAATTAAGAAGTAAGCCATCCATCCATATTTTTTCTGTTTTATTCATGAGCATTAATTATAACAAGAGTTGAATATTTGTGTCAACCCTACCTGAAGGCCCTAAAATAGCGATAGACATTGGGATACCCCCCTTTGGAGCATCAAAATGTACTTTTTTAAGCTTGCAATTGTTTAAAAAGCTCTTAAACCCCTCTTTCACTTTCATGGACTAAAATCTCTTTTCCAGCCTGAAATACAAGCTCATGCTGGCATACCTCTGCCTTGAAGGAAAATCAAAGAATCCGAACACCCAAAGGGTGTGAGGCATCTTTGTCGTAAAGCATTAAGATTTCTCGCTTTGCTCGAAATGACATCTTCTTATCGTTGGATTTGGGCGGATGGCATTTGCATTAAAGTTACCACTTGGAAGGTTCTCCATACTTGCATCCCTTTTGAGTTCTTTTAACTGCCCTCTTATCCTCTGAAAGCTGCTCGCTATAGCATGATAACAGCATGGCTTAGGATCAAATAATCCCCTCTGTTGTTTGCTCCACCTAAGCACTATTATTCTGAAGGCTTCATTCGTCCTGTTCATCGTATGAACTGTCTCGCCTATCTCCCTGTCAGTCGCTATTCCATCTTCAGTCTTAAACAAACGCCAGTTGTCAATCTTTCTTATCGCTTCCATTGCTGAAGTATCTTTGTCTGCTGCTATGGTGAATGTGGTCCTTCTTTATTATTAGAAAATTAATTGTATCTGCAGTCATATCCCTGCTTGAATATTATTTTGGACACCCGTGATATCACTCATAAAAATAATAAAACTATAAGGAGTTTCCTTTTTCTTTTAGGATTCTATAGCTTTTTTAGGGGAGTTATTTTGCTGTTGACAAGTATATACCATAACTGGTATAAAGATAGACTTTAATAATTAGCAACAATATGCTTTTTTATTCCAGTGTCATTAATTTATAAAGGAGGGATTCTATGAAGTTAGGTGTTTTTGTTAACGATTACAAAACTGTAACAGAAACAGTTGGCAGGCTAACTGCTGAAAAACTTGGATTGATTTTTATCCAAAACGGCGTTTTTCATGCAACTATTAAGGAAAACGGCAAATCATCATATCTGCTCGATAAATCTGCTAATTTTTACGTCCTTGCCGAAGATCTGGCGACAAGAGGCTTGACAGATGCAGATGTTGATAAGCGTGTAAAGGTTGTGAATTACGGGGATGTGGTAGATTTAATTTTCAACGAATATGAACAAATAATCTGGATATAGGAGGGGAATCATATGGGAACATTAACAATTGGTTGTTTTGCTTCTTTGGTCGGTTCAAAGAGTCTCGATTTCGCCCTGAAATTATCTAAAGCCGCCGTAGATAAAGGACATAAAGTCAATATCTGGCTTAGCAGCAACGGCACTATGATGGGAAAGGCTAATCAAAAACATCTTAAAGATTATTCTACCTCAGAAAAATATGTTAAGGAATTACTTGAAAAGGGTGTTGAAATATGCGAGTGTGAGGCATGCGCCCTCGCAAGAGGCATTCAGAAGCCTGAGGCTATTCAAGGAATCAAATGGGATGCGATGCATTGGTATCTCGCAAAAATCTACAACAGTGACAGAGTACTTCAAATAGGAGGTGAGTAGAATGTCAGTAATAGAAGTGGGAATTATAATTCAAAGGCCTCCCTATAAAAGCGAAACAGCAACCCTTGGATTTACCCATGCGATCTCCTATCAGGTAGTTGATATATATCTGGACGACGGTCAGAGCGTGACACCAAAGGTTTGTCTGATCGGCGAAGGCGTTTTAAACTGCCTCAAAAATCATAAGGCAATGGAAAACTATGGTGTTACAAGTATCGAATCACATATAAAAAACGCATTATTGGTTGACCTGGATATTTATGTTTGTAGAGAAGATCTCGAGCGCTTTGGTATTTCAGAAGATAGGCTTGTTGATGCTGAAGATATGGGCGCAGATAAGAAGATTCAGGTAGTCCCATTCAGCGAGATACAAAAGATTTTAGAACAAACGAAACATATTCTCGTATTTTAAAACATATAATCTAAAGGAGGTATTAGTTCCAATGGCAGATTTAAAATCACAAACCCCGGCAGAGGTTGTAGATGTTTTAGGAAGGGTTTGCCCCTATCCATTAGTAATGACCAAAAAGGCTATGGAAAAACTTTCATCAGGGGATATACTGAAGGTCATACTTGATGCACCAGCATCGGCAGAAGATTCCATCCCGAGGTTTGCAGAAAAGCAGGGGTACCCTATTGAGGTAGTTAGAAACGAAGATAAGGGATTATGGGAGATTTTTATCCAGAAAACCTAAGTTGGTTTTCCAGTTAACCAAATAAAAAAGGAGCATTTAGATGCTCCTTTTTTATTTGGTTATTATTCAGTGCAGCGTTATCTTGGGTTTATCAGTTCGCCCTAAATTCCCTGTAAATGCTTGATGTTATTAGATGTCATATTTTTTATTCCAAATATTGTAGTATAACTTAATTGAATTCGTTATGCTTTATACTGGAGTTTCCTAAGTTTTTATAGCTCGATCAACTAACCCACTGAAATAATTGAAGAACTACGAAATAAAGAAGTTGAACTTACCTTTTCTTTTGGCAAGTATAAAGATTCCTGAGCTTAATATCCTGTATCTACTATAAATCCCTATAGATAAAAGAAAAGGAGGCAATCATAGTCATAGAATCAGCAATCTAAAAATACGGTTATCAAAATACTCTGGAAACTCCAGTAAATTTTATATAAATTTTATATTGAAAAAGCTTATGAATATGTGCAACAATTTACAAAAGCTTTTGATTTTTTATATTTTCATGTGCTTTTATTCCCAACTTGCCTGCTAAATTGCAGGGATTAGACAGGTAGGATTTCATGGTTATTTAAAGTGACTTATTATACACAGACATAACCTTATACGGCTTTGGTTAAAACCCTTATTGGAAATCTTCAAGGCTAATGTATAAGTGTTTCTCTAAATTTTTAATAAAAGCGGGATCGCCACTAACACTTTTGGACTTTTCAATCCCGACTATATCGACATAATCTATGTCTGAATTGAACAGTTTCCAGAAAAAGGATTTATTTTAAATTATAAGCAGGTAAATCAAGAAAAGATCTGTTAGAAGTGTTCATGTGCCATAAGACGCATATGAAATCTTAGTAACACCTCAATGGACCTTTCTCGGGGAGAAAGGGTTGCCGCTAAAAATAGGACAAAGCACATGACAACCAATAAACAAAACCCTGAAAGTATCAATTACTTTTTCAAAGGCTTTTTTGATAATGCCCGGGAAGCCACCATCGTGATAGATCCCAGCGATGGACTAATAGCAACTGCAAACAAGAAAGCTCTATCGCTTTTCAGCCTTACTCCTGAAGACATTTCGAATAAAAGTATTATTGATATCCTTCGGCTCAATCCGAGAGAATTAATTCTTGAATTAATAAGAGTATTTTCGGGTAAAAGGGATTATTTTGTTATTAATCTTGAAAGCGCCTTTTCAGGGAAAAAAGTTTTTGAAGTATATCCTTCCAAAATAGATCTGGATGACAATAAATTGATCGCCCTGACTTTTTATGATATTTCAGAAACTACAAATAAATTAAGCTTCTCTTCGCAATACGAAAAGCTGCTCGATTTTCTCATGGAGCAATCCGAAGATATTATTTTTATATGCGATCTCAATGGAACGCTTCTACATGTCAGCAAAAAGGGTCTGGAACTAACTGGATTATCCTCCAGAGCCCAAGTATTATGGAAAAACCTCTTTGAAGATTTCTTTGCTAATAAAGAAGTCAAGGATAAAATACTAAGTGAAATAGGCAAAAGGGGTTTTTACAATGGGAAAAACATCCTTTTCATAGATAATAATCATAAGAAGATTAATCTAAATCTTACCGCTTATGCTTCAAATATAGGCAATGACTTGAGCGCTTTTTTTATCGCTGTTGTTGCCCATATTGGAGAGGATTTAGTGAATCCTCAAGAGGTTGTTAACCCCTATCTATATAAAATGCAAGCCATTCAACAGCTTGCCAGAGGAGTTGCTCATGAATTCAACAACATCCTTACGGAGATTATCGGGTTCAGTGAAATCCTCGAAATGGAATTAGGGCAAAATAATCGTTTCAAATCGTATATCGAAAAGATTCTTGTATCAGCAAATCGTGGCGTAGGCTTAGTTAAAGACCTTAATATCTTCAGTCAAAGAACCCGCACTAATCCTGTGGTAATAGACATAAATGAAACAATTAGACAGTTTACAAAAGAAGCGTCAGAGATTGCAGATCAAGGAATTGAATTTGATCTGGTTTTATCTAAGGAAACAATCCTCACTATGGCTGATAAAGACCAGATGAAAATTATGTTTATGCACCTTTTTGCAAATGCCAGGGATGCTATGCCAAAGGGAGGCACTATAACTATAAAAACAGAAATTTCAATAATTGATAATAAATTCAAGGAAGTAAACGGTTTTGGGATACCTGGTAAATATGCGCTTATTTATTTTGCCGATCATGGCGTTGGGATACCTGAAGAAATAAAGGAAAAGATCTTTGAACCATTCTTCACAACAAAAGAAGTTGGCAAGGGGACAGGGCTCGGACTATCAGTTGTTTATGGAATAGTTAAACAACATAACGGATTCATAACGTTTTCGAGTGATACAAGGGGTAGTTGCTTCAAAATATACCTACCTTATTTGGCTGTCCTAAATGAATTGGGAATTTCTGAAGATTTCACTACGCCATCAAAAGGGAATGAAGTTATCTTGCTCGCAGAAGACAATGAAGTTTTAAATACACTTATTAAAGATATCCTGGAAGGATATGGGTATAAAGTCATTTTCACGCCCGATGCAGAAACGGCAGCAGAGATTATCAGGCACAATAATCAACTCAGTCTTGTAATCGTTAATCCTGATTTAAAGCTCAAAAATGGAATAAGATTACATGACTTTATTAAAACGGTAAATCCAGCCCTGAAGGTAATTTTCCTGAATGGACAACATCACGATATAGAATCTCTAAAGTTGCTTAATGCAAGACGGAAGAATGTTATAAAAAAACCTTTTTCGGCTGCAGCTTTGCTCTCATCAGTAAGAGAGTTTATTGAGAGTAAATACTAAAACTCTTCTTATAACGGCCCATAATTCATAATTTATATTGTTGATACCCCGAAAAGTTCGCAAAAATCTTATCACGAATGGTTTACGATTTAAAGTGTAATAGTTTTTAGTTAAAGAAATTTCAACCTGAACCCCAAAACTTGCAACTCTTTTTCTCTGCGTCTCAGTGACCACTTTCTATTGTTGATTTTAGATTGTCTTTATTCGTGCTTTTCTGTTAAATTTAATAATGCCTTTGTTTATCAGCTTGATTTTATTCATAATCACATTCTTCATTTCCTCCCACTGCTTTGCCGTTAAAGAACATACGCTCACTAATGGCATCAAGGTTTTAATTATAGAAGACAGCAAGTCCCCCCTTGCCACCTTTCAGATATGGTATAAAGTTGGCTCAAAGGATGAACCCTACGGTAAAAGCGGGATCAGCCATCTGCTTGAGCATATGATGTTCAAAGGAACTTCCAAATACGGCTCGAAGGAGTTCTCCAACATTATCCAGAAAAATGGCGGTGTTGATAATGCCTTCACCACCAAAGACTATACAATGTATTATCAGACTCTTTCTTCCGACAGGATTCATCTCTCCTTTGAGCTTGAATCCGACAGAATGACAAATCTACTTTTAGACCCAAAGGAGGTTGAGTCAGAGAAAAAAGTCGTCATGGAAGAAAGGAGAATGAGATACGAAGACGACCCACAAAATGCCCTTTACGAGGATGTGGTAGCCTCTGCCTTCAAAGTTCATTCATATCGTTGGCCAGTTATAGGATGGATGTCTGATATCGCCTCAATTAGCAGAGAAGACCTTTATACCCACTACAAAAGCTTTTATTGTCCTTCTAACGCATTCATCATTATAGTAGGAGATATAAAAGCCGAAAATATACTGCCTGTAGTAGAAGAAAAGTTTGGGCATATTTCACCCTGTCCAGGGAATCTAACTGATACCCGCAAAAAGACTTCGCATGAATTACCTTCAGAGCCAGAACAAAAAGGACAAAAGAGAATCTACCTCAAAAAAGAGGCTCAATTACCTTATATGATTATGGCTTATCATGTTCAGTCTTTCCCCCACGAAGATAGCTACGCCCTAGAAGTGCTCTCGATAATACTTGCTGGCGGGAAAAGTTCTAGGCTTTATGAGAATATTGTTTATGAAAAAAAGCTTGCCCTAAATATATATGCCGAATATTACGGTCTTTATAGATATCCTTTCCTTTTCTTTTTTGGCGGAACGGCAGCGCCGCAAACCAGCATCGAAGACTTAGAAAAGGCAATCTATTCTGAGATTGAAAAGATCTCTAAAGAGCCTCCTTCTTCAAAAGAAGTGCAGAAGGCTAAGAATCAGGTGGAAGCCTCGTTTATATTTGCTCAGGACTCGAATTTTTCCAAAGGACTTTATACAGGCTTATTTGAACTATTAGGAAGCTGGAAATTATTAGAAAAATACCTGGATGGCATAAGAAGTGTGACCCCTGAAGATGTTAAGAGAGTGGCTAACAAATACTTAATAGACGACAAAAAGACTGTTGGCATTCTTGTGCCATTAAAGAAAGAGACAGAACAATGACACGAAAACATATGAATAAAAAAGCATTTACATCGACATTATTCATTATCGCATTATTTATAGCTTTGCTCTCTCCTTTGATGGGGCATACAGTGGAGATAAAGAAGACTAATATAAATGGCATGACAGTCCTTCATGTCGAAAGAAATGCCCTCCCTATAATCTCGATAACACTCTTGATAAAGGCATCACTACTTAATGAAGAGCCTGAAAAATCGGGGCTTGCAAACCTGACAGCCAGCATGCTTCAGGAAGGAACGACTAAAAGAAAATCTACCGAGATAAACGAGGAGATTGAGTTTTTAGGTGCATCTTTAGGTGTCTCTGTAAATAGAGATTACACGACCCTTACAATGTCAATCTTAAAAAAAGACCTCCATAAAGGTTTTGAGATATTTTCAGACATTCTTACAAATCCATCCTTCCCGGAGATCGAGATCAAAAGAAAAAAAGAGTTGATAAAAGGCTCCTTAAGACAAAGGGAAGAAGACCCGTCATATATTGCCTCAAAAGCGTTCATAAAAGATGTTTTTGGAAGTCATCCTTATAGCAGGGTTACAGCAGGCACCCCAGAAAGCCTTGATAATATTCAAAGAGATGACATTGTCAGATTTTATAACAAACATTACCTGCCACAGAACTCTATACTATCTGTAGTTGGCAATATTAGTTCCGAAGAACTTAAAAAGCTCTTAGACAAACACATGAGTGATTGGCTTAAAAGGACAAAATCTCATGAAGAATCGTTAGCCCCACAAGTCTCACTAACATCAACTTTTACCTCACCTAAAGTTACCATCCTTGACAGAGATATTACCCAGGCAAATATTATCTTAGGGCATAAAGGGATTAGCAGAGATAATCCCGATTTTTACGACATCGTTGTCATGAACTATATTCTGGGTGGTGGTGGTTTTGCATCGAGACTTATGAAGGTTTTAAGGGATGAGATGGGTCTTACATACTCCATATACAGTTCCTTTTCTGTAAACAAAGAACCAGGAGAGTTTTCAGTCGAGATTCAGACAAAAAACGAGTCTGCCCCCACCGCAATAAAAGAGATACTTAACCAGATTAAAAAAATCAAGCAAGAGTTTGTCTCTGAACAGGAATTAAGCGATGCAAAATCATACCTTACCGGAAGCTTCCCAAGAAGACTCGAGACAAGCAGAAAAATAGCAGATTTTCTCACTGCTATTGAGTTTTATAATCTTGGAGATGACTACATCAAAAAATATCCCGAATACATCAATAAAGTTACAATAGAGTCTATAAAAAAAGTCGCACAAAAATATCTCGACACAGAAAATTTTATCATAGTCATTGCTGGCAAAAAAGAAAAAATAGACCTATCGGAGCTTGATCAACTTAAAAATCTCAAGTAGCTGAGAGATGGAAAGCTGACCTGGTGCGGATGGTTTACTAACAAAACCATAAGCCATCAGAGACCCGAAAACAGTCGAGATTATCCTCGAAGGCGCCCCTTCTTCACCCATTGACATAGTAATAATACCTTTGTCTTTATGCCTCAAAGTAAAAAGCATGAGCCTGATTAGGTCATCTCTATTTTTTGCCGTTACAGCTATCTTAACTATATCTACCCCTGCTAACCTTCCCTTTTTTTCAATCTCATACAAAAAATCATCATCAGGAGTTGATTGAAAATTGTGATACGAACCTATTAAAAATCTTCCGTTGAGAACTTTTCTTACTCCATTTAAAATAGCTGAGGAGTTAATCTCTACATCAATAAAATCTGCAAACGGCATGGCAGACTCATAAAGCCTTAACCTATCGGCAATCTCTTTTGCACCTCCTTCTTTGATGTCCCTGACTGTGGCTATTATTGGTTTATCAAACCTGTCTTTTGCTACCTCAAAGGTATTTCTTATATGATTTAAACTCAAGTCTTTAAACATATCAATCCTCAGCTCAATCACATCAGACACATCAAGAGATTTTTTATTAAGGGCATGCACATCTGTATCATTAATAACACAAGCAATATATGGCGGTTTTTTACCTCGAAACAATGAGTCTAACTTTTTCATCTAAAGCGCCCTCACAATACAAACATTGATATTATCGAACAAACTATTACTACATACAGGATATCAACCCTTAAAAGCAGCGCGGCCAAGGCACCCACAAAAAGCGAACCCCTGACAATATCCCAAGGAACCGCTGAAGCGAACTTTATAGTCGCATATAATAATAAACCCACAAATATGGCAATTATAGAATTTGATGCCCTGAAAAAAAAAGCCGAGTTCTTAATCTTATTATAGAAAGGCAGGACACCTGCAAGAATTATAAAAGACGGTGTGAATATTGCAACAGTTGCAACAAGGGCACCTATAAAGCCGTGTAATAAATAGCCTATAAAAGTAGCTGTAATTACAATTGGTCCAGGGGTCACCTGCCCCAGTGCAATCCCATCCATAAGCGTCTTACTATCCAACCATCCCCTTACATGAACAACCTCATGTAGCATAAGTGGGATAGAGCCAAAGGCACCCCCAAAAGCAAAAAGGTCTATTTTGAACATTAGAATGGCAAGACTAAAAAGTCGAGCATCTAAAAAATACAGGGGAATAACTCCTGCCATAACAACACCAAGCAAAATTATCACATGCCTCAATGACCATCCCTTTGGTTCTTCCTCTGCAGGAGATGTCTTTAAATTGAGAACATCTCTGAAAATTAGACCACCTATGAGAGCGATCCCTATTATCACTAAAAAGGGACTTACAGAAAACCAAAGAAGTATAGCCGATAGCAAAACAATCAAAATCTTTCTATAATCCTTTTGTCTCAATATATCAAAGCCAAATGAATAGGTGGCATTAGCTATCAATGCGACTACAACTACCTGAAGACCTTTAAACAAAGATACTACCTGTGAAATGTTTTCTGATTTGGTGTAGGCAATCGAGAGCATGAGCATAAGAGTGAAAGCAGGTAAAGCAAAGCCTATATAAGATGACAATCCACCCTTTAGCCCATTAGTCATCAAACCCACATATGCCGCCATCTGCATAGCTGTAGCACCGGGTATGGATTGACATAAAGATACACCATCTTTGAAAATATCTTCTCGAAGCCAACCATTGCGGTCAACAGATAGATTTCTTATATAAGCAACCATAGCTGGGCCACCAAAAGCTGTCAACCCGAGCCTCAGAAACTTAAAAAAAAGAGTTCTATTTGTTGGTTTTTTATAGACTAAACCTTTTTTGTTCCCCAACCCCTGATTCGATGAGTTCAAATTACCCGCCTTAATTGTTCAAACAAAATGCGCAAAACCCAAAATTAGCAATAGAACTTACTAAGTAGTACATAAGTAAGGCGTCATTATTGAAAAATCTTCCCTTGCCACTCTTTTACAAAAAGGGGTATATTCCCCCCCGGCGCCTGCCCCGAGCCCAGTCGAAGGGGCAAAGGGATGTTAGAGGGGTTTTATAATTCATGTCTTCATACTTATGATCCCATTAGTAGACGGGAAGGGCTGATGAAGGATTTTTATACGACACTTTATAAAAGAAAGCTCAATGAAATTGCATCAAACGCCCTTGCATTAAAAGAATAAAGCAAAAGGGAAATGAATTTGTTAACTATAAAAATTCTGAAGCAGCCCTTCCTATCTCTATTTTTAGGAGTCTTTATCCTCTTTTAAGACATAGCTAATCTTTACAATCATGTCTTTTCGTAAAGAGTGATAAACAGAACAATATTTTTCATGTGACAAAGATATAGCTCTTTCCACCTTTTTTGGATCAAGATTTTTCCCGGTAATATTTAATACCATCTCGATAGCCTTATAATACTGGGGTGGAGTGGGATTTCTCTCCGCTGATATATCTATCTTAAACCCCTTGATTTCTACTCGCATCTTTTGGAGAAACACAAATACATCAATAGCTGTGCATCCAGCCAAACCAAGCACCAGTGCATCGGTGGGCTTACATCCCCATTGAAGATTAGCATCAAACTCAATCTCGTATCCCCTCTGGGTTCTACCTATGAAAATAAGCTCCTTGTCCCACTCAAGAGTTGCCTTCTCAAAGGCGGGAACCTTTTCCTTGTAGCCTTTCAGTGATTCAACAAGACTTTGTTGCTCATCCATTCTTCCATTTCCTCCTCATTATAATAATAATCGTAAATCACAGGAGTCCAAAATAATATTTAAGCAGGGATGTGACACGATTTCTTTGCCCAAGAACTACGTTCTCACATGTGCAAGACTTTGTGAGATTTCATACTTAGCTTTGAAGTATCGGCAGTCGAGGCTTCCGCTTCGTCTTCAGCCTCCTTGAGGTTAACTGTGGCTTTGGGTCTAGAAATCGCATCATATCCCTCGGATTCGAAAGTATATTAAGAATTTATTTTGGACGATTATCATAAATACTTAAAGATTACTTTCCAGTCCCTTAATAACATTTCTGATGTTACATGATTTTTTGCATATTTGTCTATTATTTCCAAGTTCCGAAAAATAGAGATAGGAAACTGTCATTACAAACCTGAGCGAAGCACTCTCGCCTTTTCTGACGAGATTGCCACGAACCCTACGGGTTTTTGTAATGACCTGTAAATCCATAGGTTTATGTTCCAATCGCTATTTTAGGGAAGTTGAAGATAGCATTAAAAAGAGATTTAAAATCGTCGATTATAAAAATTTTGAAGCAGCCCTTCCTGTAGCTAACTTTGGGATCTCCTTTTAAGTCTCTTTGACATTATAATAAATTATAAAATCGAAAATGTAAGGGTATGTTTAATAGGAGGTTACTATGGAAGATTTATTTGCACAATTCCGATTTTTTTTAAAAGACAGCATCCGCCAGAAAATAGATTTCCGCCTAACTGATCAGAGCAAGGGAAAACCACGTCCCTCTGTTGAAAAACCTTTTAAAGATGACGCCAAACGCATAGACCTTCCTACTAAGGATAAATGGCAAAGCCTTTTCACTGTTGATTTAATTACAGCAATACAAAACAGAAAAAGCCACAGAAGTTTTAAATCAATACCTTTATCTCTGGTAGAATTGTCTTTTCTGCTATGGGCGACTCAAGGAGTTAGAAAAGTTACCATTGACGGCACAGCCTATAGAACCGTTCCTTCAGCAGGCTGCCGCCATGCCCTTGAAACATATCTCTGCATCATAAATGTCGAAGGACTTAAAAAGGGACTTTACCGATATCTCCCTCTTGAACATCAGTTGATTATCGAATCGGAGAATGAAAACATCTCTGAAGAAATCATCAAAGCCACTTTTAATCAGTCCTTCACTGGCAAATGCGCAGTTACCTTTGTCTGGACGACTATTCCCTATAGGATGGAATGGCGGTATCACCTCGCTGCCCATAAGGTTATCGCCATAGATGTTGGTCATGTGTGCCAAAATCTGTATTTAGCCTGCGCAGCCGTTGGTGGGGGGACATGTGCCGTCGGCGCTTACCACCAAGAACTTTTAGACGAATTGCTCGGCGTTGACGGTGAAAATGAGTTTGCTATTTACCTATCGGCAGTTGGGAAAATATGACCCCCTTTGCGAAAACCTGACAATGGGATATAGGATTCAGAAATCTTGATAAAATAGTTTTAATGGCTTTAGCACCGGGCTTCGACAGGATCAGCCTGACACATAGCGAGTCGAAAGCCCTCCTAATAAGTTTTATTTTAAATTAGCAGTGTATTAAAGGAGGTGTTTAAATAATGGTGATGCAAGAAGAATTAAACAAGCTAAGGATGCTGTGGGGAAATTATTGGTCTTCAAGAGTTTTAATCACGGCGAATAATTTCAGGGTATTTGATTATTTGAAGTCCCCAAAAACTTCAGATGAAATTGCTTTGAGTATTAATGCCGACACAAGGGCGGTCGCAATGCTGCTCGACGCTTTAACAGGGTTAGGATTACTTAAAAAATCCTTTAACAAATACATTAATACCAAAATATCTACTCGTTTTCTATGTTTCAACAGCCCATATTATCAGGGCAATATAATCAAACATGCCGATGCAATCTGGAGAAACTGGACGGAGCTTGATAATGTTATAAAAACTGGCAAACCTGCGCGCGTGTTTTATGACCAGGAAGCATTTATCAGAGGTATGCACGATATCTCAAAGATTAAAGCGGCCAAAATTATAAAACTAATAAATTTGAAAAATGTAAAAAAAGCTCTCGACCTGGGAGGGGGACCTGGCACCTACAGCATTGAAATGGCAAAAAAGGGCATATCCGTTAGCCTTTTTGACCTTCCCGAGACCGTCCAGATTGCAAAAAAAATCTTAAAGGAACAGAATCAAATTATTCCCAACTTAAAATTCATCGAAGGTGATTTTTTAACTGACGATATTGGCAAAGACTATGACCTTATATTTATAAGTCAAATACTCCATGCTTTTTCAGCTGAGGACAACCTTAAAATTCTGGAAAAATCCGCCAAGGCTTTAAAAAAATCTGGAAGGTTGGTGATACAAGATTTTATTATCGACAAAACAAGGACAATCCCCACAAAAAGCGCTCTATTTTCGATAAATATGCTCGTCAATACCGAAGGAGGAAGGTGTTATTCCTCTGATGAAATTAAGAAATGGCTTAATGATGTAAATTTAAAAAATTTCAGGGAGAAAATATTTGAAGATTGCTTGCTTCTAACGGCTAAATTTTAAAGAGAGCAGCGGAATGTGCCTTTATTTAGTGAGCCTTCTTATAGCTTTTAGAGCTTCTCGACTTTATCAGAAATCTTCCAAATAAAAATAAAGTTCTACTCCTAAGAGAATTTGTTGTGTAAAAAATGAAGATTTTTAAAATATTTTTCAATAACTTATGAAATTAAACTGATAAAGTCGGGAAGTAAAGAAGATGTCAAAGCCAGAAAAAGAAGCTCTACATAAGGAAGTGAAAAAGATAGCGGAGAAACTAACTCTGGAGAAACAAAAGAAGGGTGACCTGATAAGAGTATTCTTTCATAAGTTTAAGCTTAAAACAACCGATTACTTGCTCGTCTATCGAGTTATTGGGAGTGACTCAGAGCTTGTTATAATCGGTGCTCATGAGAATTACTATCGAGATCCCATGCCTTCCTACACTAAATTTGGTTACTCACAAGTTCATTTATAAAAGAACTCAGACTTCATTTTATTATTATACTTACCTTTGTCCCGCGCTCCTGCTCGCTCTCGATTTTTACATTCCAGCCATGAGCCTTAACTAAGTGTTTTACTATGGCAAGTCCAAGCCCTGTCCCGCCAAGCTCTCTCGACCTCGCCCTATCGACTCGATAGAATCTCTCGCCTAATCGTCCGAGATGTTGTGGAGAGATGCCTATTCCTGTATCTTCAACAAATATAGTTGTATAGTTATAATGTTTCGAGATTCCGATAGTGACTCCCCCTTTTTCGGTGAACTTTATGGCATTATCAACCAGATTAATCAGGATTTGTGTAAGTCTGTTTCTGTCAGCAGGAATCAGGATTTTTTCATCGGGAATATTTTTCTTTAAATACAGCCCCTTTTTCTGCGATATCTCTTTGTAAGTGGATATGACATTGTTTATTACTTCTTCAGGGTCTAACAGGGGTTTTTCTATGATAATATCGCCAAGCTCAATCCTTGAAAGGGTTAGAAGATCATCAACAAGGCTGTTAAGCCTCTCACTGTGATTTTTTATCATCTGTAAAAACTTCACGGCATTTTCTTTATCATTGATGGCGCCTTCCAGAAGTGTTTCTGAAAACCCCCTGATAGCCGTAAGTGGTGTTTTTATCTCATGGGAAACATTTGCTACGAAGTCAGTCCGGATTCGCTCAAGTTGTTTGAGCCTTGTTATATCGTGCAATGTAAGAACAATCCCGCTGACACTATCTTCTGCATAAATAGGCACAGCGGTCGCAATCAAATAAATATCACTATCGCTATTGGTTTTTGAGACTACTATCTCCTCAGAGACTATTTCCCATGAGTCCATAGATTTTCTAAAAATCTCTATAAGCTGTGCGTTTCTTATGACTTCTAAAAACTGCTTATTTTCGATGCTTTTGTCAACTTGAAAGAGTTTTCTGAAAGCTCTGTTAGCAAGCACTATTTTGCCTGTTTTATCCACGATCAGGACACGGTCAGACATCCCCCTAAGAATGGCTTCCATCCTCTGGGCTTCCTGTTCGGCGGAGGCGAGCCTAGATTTGGTTATCTCCAAAAAGGAATTGAGGCTTTTAATTATCTCATCAAGTTCAGACCTAGTCTTCAAAAAAATCATGGAATTGAGCTTGCCAGCTGTAAGCTCATCTATTAATATTTTGAGCTTTTTGGCGGACAGGTGGATGGTGTATCGGGTATAGGCAAGATACAAAAGACAGGCGAGAAGAATAATTATTACAATGTATTCATAATCCATATATTCTTTACTCAAGCATCAAAGAAATAGCCAATACCCCTCATTGTTTTGATATACACGGGTTCGTCGGGATTTTTCTCAATTTTAGCCCTGATTCTCCTTATGTGGACATCTACAGTTCTTGGTTCAACAAATATATCGTTTCCCCAAACTGCATCCAGAAGATGCTCTCTGCTAAAAACCTTCTTTGGCCTTTCGGCAAGATAAAGAAGGAGCTTAAACTCTGTGGCGCTCAATTTTATTTTATCATCACCTATAGTTACAGCATATTTTTCGGTATCAATAGCCATTTCTTTAATTCTTAATATGCTTTCTTTTCCAGTTGCAGCAGCATCAACTGGTATTTTTTGCTTCTGAGCCCTTCTCATCACCGCTTTTGTCCTTGCCACCAACTCCTTTATGCTGAATGGTTTAGTAATGTAATCATCGGCTCCCATCTCAAGACCGTGAACCTTATCAAATTCATCCCCTCGGGCGGTCAACATTATAATAGGTATGTTGGATAAAGCCTGGTCGTTTCTGATTATGTTGCATAACTGAAATCCATCAATAAACGGCAGCATCAAGTCCAGTATTATGAGATCATAATGGTTACTTTTGAGCTTCTTCAAAGCAGTATCGCCGTCCAATGCAGAATCCACCGAAAAACCGTTATTGCTGAGGTTGTAGCAAACAAGCTCTACAATATCCATTTCATCGTCAATCACGAGGATTTTTTTCATAATTTTGTCACACTCCGTAAATCTTCTACCATTGCCTTTTTAATAATAACTTTTCCAATCCTTTCAGGCAAAATGAGTTTTATTTGTCCTACCTCGACTTTTTTGTCGAGTTTCATGTGAGCAATCAGTTTATCCAGGTTAATATCAGCAGGAAGTTCTGAGGGGAGTCCATAGCTGTCAATTAAAGACTTTATTCTGGCAGCCCCCATTTCATTGAGAACGCCAATTTTTGAAGAAAACTCAGCCTCAAGGCACATGCCGATTGCGACTGCTTCTCCGTGTGAAAACCTCTGATAGCCTGTCTCGGTTTCAATCGCATGCCCGATAGTATGACCAAAATTAAGTATTGCCCTTAAACCTGTTTCCTTTTCGTCCTTTGATACAACGTCAGCCTTTATCTCGCATGAGCGTTTGATGATATGTTTCAATGCCGAAAAATCCAATTTCAGAATTTTGTCCCTGTTTTGCTCCATAAAGGCAAACAATTCCTCATCCCATATTATTCCGTATTTGATTATCTCAGATATTCCGCATAAAAGCTCCCTTTCAGGAAGAGTCATCAAAGTGTCTGCATCTATCCAGACGAGTTTAGGTTGATAAAATGTTCCAATCATGTTTTTTCCAAGCAGGTGGTTGACCCCTGTCTTCCCCCCAACTGAACTGTCAACCTGGGCGAGCAGGGTTGTAGGCACCTGAACGAAATTAATGCCCCTCATATATACTGATGCTGCAAAGCCGGTTATATCACCTATTACACCTCCTCCAAGGGCAATCAGGCAGGAATTTCTGTCGAGCCTGTGAGCTAATAGTCCGCTGAGAATATGGTATGTCCAGAAATAATCCTTGTATTCCTCGCCCTCGGGGATGATTATTTCTGAGCATTCAAAGCCAGCTTCCGAGAGGGACTCAAAAACAGTTTTTCCGTATAATTTAAAAACAGCAGGATTGCTTATGACAACTATTTTGGGGGATAATTTAAACGGTAAAAGCACCTCTCCTATGTCAGGCAAAATATCGCTGTCTATAATAATATTATAACTTCTCTCGCCAAGTTCAACCCAAACCTGCTCCATGTCAGCTCCTTGCATCAAAATTCCAGCCACAGATTTCCAGAATATCTTACAGTAGCTGCAGAAAATTTCAATTTATATTTTACTGTAAGATATCCAAAAATAGCGATACAAGCAATATAGAAAATGCTGATATGACAATGGGAATGGCTTCAAGCGTTCAGGATTCCCACGATGGTGAGGTGTGATGGTGACCTCGGAGGAAGGCAAGGACGTCTTCCAAAAATATTCGCAAAGCTGCTTCTATTGTGACGAAAAATCCTAACGCCAAATTTGGGAGATAAGGGGTTCTTTTCAAAGATTGCTAATTTATATTATTATACTGACTGAACTAAAACAAAAAACTCAACCTTGTAAAGCTCATAACAGTCCTTTTGAAGAATACCCTTATTGCTCTTTTTTAGAGAGAGGTGAGGGGGTTATAGAGAAATACAGATGTAATTATACAAAAAGTTATACTGTAAATTTATATTCGGAGGTTATTAATAATGCTTAAGCGTTACCTTTTGGCTCCGGGACCTACCCCTGTGCCGCCTGAAGTTCTATTATCCATGTCAATGCCGATTATACACCATAGGTCTGCCGATTTTGTGCCTGTTATAGACTCTGCAAAAAAAGGATTGCAGTGGCTTTATCAGACAAAAAACGATGTCCTGATAATCTGTTCTACCGGAACAGGTGGTATGGTAGGCACTGTTAACAACTTTTTCAATAAAGGGGATAAGGTGATAGTCGTCAACGGAGGTAAGTTTGGCGAGAGATGGACAAAGATATGTCAGGCTTATGGACTTGAGGTTAAAGAAATAATTGTTGAGTGGGGTTATTCTATAAAATTAGAGCTAATAGAAAAGACTTTGAAGGAAAACCCTGATGTAAAGGCTGTTTTTATTCAGGCATGTGAAACCTCAACAGGCGTCCATCACGATATTGAGGGTATTGGAAAAATAGTGAAGGGGTTCGATAATACCCTTTTGATTGTGGATGCAATCAGCGCTCTCGTTGCCCATGATCTCAAAACCGATGAATGGGGCATAGATATAATGATAGGAGGCTCCCAAAAAGGTCTGATGCTGCCGCCGGGTCTTGCCTTTGTCAGTGTTAGTGAAAAGGCTTGGAAGAAAAATGAAACTTCAAAGATGCCCAGATTTTACTTTAATTTCAAAAAAGAAAGAGAAAATCTGATGAAGAATCAAACAAACTTTACATCTCCTGTGACTCTGATAATAGGGCTTAATGAAGCGATTAAGATGCTCCAGAAAGAGGGCCTCGAAAATGTTTTTAAGAGGCATGCAAAACTTGCTCATGCAACAAGAGAAGCTGTAAAGGCAATTGGATTAAGTTTGTTTTCGAAGGAATCCCCGAGCAATTCTGTAACAGCGATAGAATCGCCTGCAGGCATAGACGGACAGCTAATTTATAAAACCCTAAGAGAGAAGTATGGAATTACAGGGGCAGGCGGTCAGGATAAAGCAAAAGGCAAGATTTTCAGGCTTGCGCATCTCGGATACTCTGATACCTTTGATATAATCACTGCAATAGCAGCCCTTGAGATGACCCTGAAAACTCTTGGCTACCCTGCTGAACTGGGCAAAGGTGTTGCAAAAGTTCAAGAGATATTGATCTAAATATACTTTTTATTTGCTATTTCCAGAATAGGGAGGATAAATGAAGGTTCTTGTAAGTGACAATATATCAGACAAGGGAGTGGATATCCTTAAAAATGCAGGGTTAGAGGTAGATGTAAAAGTCGGGCTAAGCCCCGATGAACTTAAGGCGATTATAAAAGACTACCATGCCCTTGTGATAAGAAGTGCTACAAAAGTAACCTCGGATGTCTTGGAACATGCCCATAATTTAAAGGTAATCGGGCGAGCCGGTTCAGGGCTGGATAATGTTGACAAGATTGCAGCGACAAAACAAGGTGTAGTTGTGATGAACACCCCTGGCGGCAATACAATTACTACCGCTGAGCATACAATCGCCATGTTGTTTTCAATCGCAAGAAGAATTCCACATGCAAATGCCTCAATGGCAGCCGGCAAATGGGAAAAGAAAAAGTTCATGGGGGTAGAGCTTTTTAATAAGACTCTTGGGGTATTAGGTCTGGGCAGAATAGGCAGTGAAGTTGCCCGAAGATGTCAGGGGCTTGGTATGAATGTGATAGCCTTTGACCCATTCCTTAGCGATGAGAGAGCAGAGGAAATGGGTATAGAGAAAGTTGAAATTACAGAACTATTTAAGAGGGCTGATTTCATAACTGTTCATACTCCTTTAACAGCCGAAACTAAAAATATCATTAATAGCAAAACCATCACACTCATGAAAGACGGAGTTTATATAATCAATTGCGCAAGGGGAGGCATCGTAAATGAAAAAGACCTGCTTGAAGCTTTAAAAAGCGGAAAAGTCGCAGGAGCTGCGATTGATGTCTTTGAAAAGGAGCCTCCAGAAAACAATCCACTTGTCGGACATGAAAAGGTTGTATGCACGCCTCACCTTGGAGCCTCCACAAAAGAGGCTCAGGAGAATGTTGCTGTGGCAGTTGCTGAGCAAATAAGGGACTATCTTGTCAGTGGAACAATAAGAAATGCCGTTAACTTTCCTTCAATACCTGCCGACCAGGTAAGCACTCTCAAACCATACATACACCTTGCTGAAAAAATGGGCAGCTTTGCATTTCAGATGTTTGAAGGGAGCATCAAGGAAGTTGTCCTTGAATACAGGGGAGAGGCATCAAAGCTCACAACCTCTACGCTGACTGCTGCCGCTATCAAAGGCCTGCTTTCCCCCATTCTTCATGATTCTGTAAACTTTATTAATGCCCCTTTAATTGCTAAAGAGCGTGGAATCGAAGTGAAGGAGACAAAAAGCGGTGATGCCGGCGATTATTACAGCATGATAGTCTTAAATATTAAATCTGCAAAGAAGACATTCAGCATTGCAGGGACACTATTCAGCAGAAGAGATCCAAGGATAGTAAAGGTAAACGGCTTTTCCGTTGAGATAATGCCGGAAGGCAACATGTTGTTCCTGTATAATAATGACAAACCGGGTGTAATAGGCAATATAGGGTCTCTTATGGGGCGCAACGGGATTAATATAGGAAGAATGTACTTCGGCAGGGAGACCCCAAGCGGTCTTGCAATATCTGTTGTAAATATTGACTCTCCGGTTACCGACAAAATAGTCGAAGAATTAAAGGAATTACCAAACATCCTTGATGTTAAAGTTCTCTATATATGAGTTCCATAAAAATTTAATCCATGAGACATATCTACTAAGACGCTCTCATATAAACCGTGAGTGTTTTAAAATTAATGAATCATGGAGTTAAGAGGCAGATAAATGTCCACACTCGTAGTATTAGGTATTCAGTGGGGAGATGAGGGAAAAGGAAAGCTCGTTGATTTTCTCACTAAAAAAGCTGATACAGTAGTCAGGTTTCAGGGCGGCAACAACGCCGGTCATACTATAGTCATTGAGGGTGAAAAATATGTTCTTCATATAATACCCTCCGGGATTCTCCATAAGGGGAAAAGGTGTATAATTGGCAACGGAGTGGTTATTGACCCTGCTGTTCTTATTTCAGAGATGGACAATCTTAGAAAAAAAGGATTTGAGATAAATGATAATATTTTTATCTCTAAAGCCGCCCACTTGATAATGCCTTATCACATAGCTATAGAGAAGGAGTTTGAGAAAGGCAAAAAAATAGGAACTACAGGCAGGGGTATAGGTCCTGCATATACCGACAAAATAGCTAGGCAGGGAGTCAGGTTTATAGACCTCTTTTATCCCGAAGCGCTTATGGGGAAAATAAAGGCTAATCTATCAACAATCAATTTTCTTCTAGAAAACCTATATAAAGCCCAGCCTCTCAAGGCAGAAGAGATATACACGCAGTATTTGGGTTATGGTGAGAAACTTTCCAGATACGCAGCCGATACCGATATCATTATTAATAAAGACATCGAGGGGGGCAAAAATGTTCTTTTTGAAGGAGCACAGGGAACGCTGCTGGATATAGACCACGGGACATATCCATTTGTTACCTCATCCAATACGATAGCCGGCGGGGTATGCACCGGAGCCGGGGTCAGCCCCATTAGAATAAACAAGATATTAGGAGTTATGAAAGCTTATACAACAAGGGTTGGTGAAGGTCCATTCCCTTCAGAGATTAAAGATGCTTTAGGCGAATGCCTAAGGCAGAGAGGCGGTGAATACGGCGCAACTACAGGCAGGCCCAGAAGGTGCGGTTGGTTGGACATGGTTGCTTTAAAATATGCCGTTCGCTTAAACGGACTCACTGGTCTTGCCATAACAAAACTCGACATACTCGATGGCATTGACAGCATAAAGATATGCACAGGCTATAAATATAACGGCATTATTTATGAGGAATTTCCAAAAGAGATAGAGATATTGCAGAATTGCGAACCAATATACGAAGAACTCGAAGGCTGGAAAGAGAAAACATCCGGAATAAGGGCTTTTGATAATCTACCCAAAAACGCTCAGATTTATATTCAAAAGATAGAAAGAATCCTGAAAACAGAAGTTCAAATGATCTCCGTAGGACAGGGCAGAGAAGATACAATATTATTAAAAGAACTTTTTAAGTAGCTAAATTGCTGCATCTTCCCTATCGTGAAATATTTTTTCATATAGAAAAATATGCCATCTATAATAATTCTGCCTTTAGCACTGCAAAATAAAATAGCTGCCGGCGAAGTTGTTGAAAGGCCTGCCTCTGTTGTGAAAGAATTGATAGAAAACTCAATAGATGCTGAAAGCACTAAAATAGAAATTGATATCAAACATGCGGGCAGGAAATTAATCCGGGTTTCTGACAATGGCATCGGCATGGATGGTGATGATGCCATTACCGCTTTTCAGAGGTATGCCACCAGCAAAATACGGGAAGAAGCAGATCTTTTTAACATTAAAACACTCGGTTTTCGAGGCGAGGCGCTCTCATCAATCTCCGCTGTCTCAAAGATAAAACTTACCACCATTTCAACCAAAGCCGGAGAAATTCACCCACAGAAAGGTGTTGGGATATGTATAGAGTCTGCAGGTGGAGAGCTCAAGGAAGTGAAGGCATGTCCTGCTGCAGCAGGCACAACCGTTGAGGTAAGAGACCTTTTTTTTAACACCCCCGCCAGAAAAAAATTTCTTAAATCAGATACCACCGAGAATCATCAAATCATAGATGTAGTGACCCGTCAGGCAATTGTCCATTACCAGATTTCCTTCACTCTGACAATTGACGGCAAAGATATTTTAAGCCTGCCGAAGGCATCATCAGAAAAAGAAAGACTCTTGCAGATATTTGGCAAAGAACTCGTTGACAGCCTTATTCAAACTGAATCGAGCTACGGCTGGATAAATATAAAGGCTTTTCTGTCAGGAGACACCCAGTTCAGGGCTAATAAATCAAATCAATATCTATTTATTAACAAAAGACCTGTAAGGGATACAACTGTAAGTCAGGCTGTTTACAGGAGCTATGGAGATGCCCTTTCAGGAGGTAGACACCCAGTATTTTTTATTTTTTTAAGTCTTGATCCTCAACGAGTGGATTTCAATGTGCACCCCGCAAAAAAAGAGGTAAGGTTTGCTGATAAAGGAGCAATATTTAGTTTTATCAATTATTCTATTAGTCAGGCATTAAATAAAGAACTTCATTATTCAGGAGGATTGGTTAAAATATCTGGGGAAAGAAGGGATGTTTTTGCTGATACAGCTCCAAACAGTGTTTTATCATATACCTCCTGCCAGCAGGTTGCAGAAAATGTTCCCCTTTATTGTCTGGATTATATGGGAAGTGTCCCCTGTCTTCATCTCGGTGATACCTTTGTAGCAATTGTTGGCAGAGATGGCTTGACGATAATTGATTATCATGCGGCACATGAAAGGATTAATTATGAAAAACTCCTCAAAAAAGCAGATATTCCAACACTTACACCACTTTTCCCTTATCAGATAAGGCTTGACCCTTCACAGTATAAGATTGTTCTCGAAAAATCCAAGCTCTTGAATGAATTAGGGCTCGAGATCGAGGATTTTGGACATGGAACTGTTATAGTAAGAAGCATGCCGAATTTTCTTGAAGGTTCAGATTTAAACAGTCTTCTAAACGATGTTGCTGTCTCCCTTGCTCAGAGACAGGAGGAGAGAAGTGATAATGAACTTGAGCCTCTGGATTCATTACGCAAGATTCTTGCTGCTAAAATAGCCTGTCATAACTCAATAAGGGGGCATAGCGAAGCGCCTGACGGCAGAAGAATCGCTGGACTCCTTAGGGAACTTGACCTAACGGATAATCCTAATTTTTGCCCTCATGGAAGACCAACGCGGATAATGATTTCCCTGAACGAGATTAAAAGGATGTTTAAAAAATAAGGTTTTTCTTAACAAAACAGCCAAAACCGTCTATTATCCCCATTTTTTTTGATTCTATCGCCGATTTGGAATCCCTCCAAAATCGGCATAAAAAAATCGGAAACAACTAATTTGACAATGGAAATGGCTTTGAGCAGCTTTCACCATCACAAAAGACTAACCACGATGGTGAGGCGTGATGGCGACATCAGAGGAGGACAAGGACGCCTTCCGAGAATGATTGAAAAACTGTCCCCATTGTTAGAAAAAGGTTCTATCTCTATTTTTCAGATCCCTTGTGTTGTCATTCATTCAAAATGTAAGGTATTATAAAAATCTAAAAAATTTTAAAAGCTACACTTGGAGGGAAAATGCAAATCCCAGAATATATCCCTAAAAATGACGTTAAGAAGGTCTGCAAAGAACTCAAAATCAGAGACTGGACAAAAATCAAAAAGCCCGTTGTTTCACTTCAGGAAGCAAAAATAATTCTTTCAAAGGTCAATCACGACAACCTCGATATTCAGCCTGAAGACTTCAGGGTTGGGCTTGAGGTCGAACTCGAACACGGCTTAATGTTCAAGGCTTATAATGTAACAAACAATCATCCCATTCTTACGGGCATGATAGTAATGGCTCATTTCATGGAGATGCTCGATTATTACAAAAGGCTTGAGGTTGCAGAGATTGAAGGTGACATGCTCAAAGCAATAGCATCTAAAAACATAGAAAAGACGAAAAAATACTATAAAAAACTGGCGCAAGCGAAGATTGAACTAAGTAAAGCAGAAGAAAGGCTTCTTAGTAAAGTTAAATAGGGTCTTGCCTTAGGCTGTTTTCGATATTTGTTACCAACCCTTCAGCAAGAAAAAGGAGCGACTCAACATCCAGAAAGCGGTCAGCCGTTGGATCAAATAGTATTTTTGTCTGCGATGGAATATCGTCTTCTGCCTGCCAGTATAAAATTAAGACAGGTATTTTAGGTAGAAGAAATATGACCCAAGTATGCTCAGTTGCAAAGCCATCTTGCTTCAAAGCACCAAGCTTCTGTAATATCTGGGTGGTTTTCTCCATTGATTTATTAAAGAGGTTATTCAAAGGCTCTTCACATTCTCTCTCGAAAGTAGATGACTTGAGCATTCCATCATTCAAAGCGCTGAAAGATACCCACCTGTTAGTTAAATCGTTCTTGCCAGCGTTTTTAATATAATTTAGTAAGAATATTTTTTCCCATGGATTTATATGACCACTTGTGTATATTTCACCTTTTGGCGAGATGCTAAACTCTCTACCAAGACACTTCAAAATGAGGCTTTCTCCATGCACCACTCCTCCGATACCTTCTGCTACTTCGGTAAACTTAACATTGCTCATATCTTCTTTTAATTTTGCGATTAAATTTTCTCGCCAGTCTGATATCACGAGTTTGTTTCTAATTTGCGCTATCTCCTCGGCGTTCATGAGCGTGCAATCTGAAATATCGACTTCTCCCTTAGTGACGGCAAAAGCAAAGGGCATGCATAACTTTTGTTTGCACTCACCACAGTTTTTCATGGGAAGCAACTTATATAGTTCAAGGGCTTTCATTGCTATCTTTTCTCACTTCAAACATTGATTTTTTTAGCCACCTCTTTTGCGAAGGCTGATAGGGAGTCATCACGAGCTCCAAAGATGATATAGTTTTTCCAATTGTTGAGCCTCTCTAAAACAGCATTTCTATCAACAACGGCTTCAGCAGATTTTCCGCCGAGCATAATAGCATCGGCGATGTCATTGCTCGATATATTCTTACTAACTGTTCCACCTGCATAAAATACTGGAAGCAATATGAGATGGTCAGAATTTCTTAAATTCGATTTAAATGTGCTGATATATTCATCCCGCATGAGTCTTAAAGGTGCAAAGCCATGTGGCTGGAAAATGTAGCAGATATTGTCCTTGATTCTGCTTACTGTTTGCATCAGCGCTGCAATTTTGTGTGGATTGTGGGCATAGTCATCAACAACAAAATATTTTTCATTATTCATGTGGATATCAAAGCGCCTCTCAATTCCTAAAAATTTAGGAATTACGGACGCAATGTCCCGAAAGGATACACCCATTTGGGAAAGGAGGGCTATAACTGAAAGGGCATTATATATATTATGTCTGCCCGGAAGTGGAAGCCTAAATTGCACACCCCTCACTGTAAAGGTTGAGGTGAAATGATTTTGACTTATATTTTCTGCTTTATAATCCCCTGGATTGTCAATGGAGAATGAAACAGCATTTTTAAATTTAGTTTTTTTGATGTTTTCATCGTCTCGATTGATAATTGTCATACCGCCGGTATGTTGATTTAGAATTTTAAACATCTTAGATGTTTTGTCAATGCTGTGGTGGTCAAGAGCGAGACTTAAGATAATTGAATTTTCGGGATAATAGTTTACAATAGTGCCGTCAGATTCACATGCCTCAATAACCATCAAGTCAGAGTTCCCGCTGAGGGAATTGCCGGGATTTACTTCCGTCCTGAAAGATTTTACCCTGCCCCCTCCGATGAAGTTGGGATTCATCCCAAGTTCGTGCATAAGGAAAGCAAGCAGCCCTGATGTAGTAGATTTGCCGCTTGTTCCAGAAACAGCGGTGGTTTTGTAATTTTTGATAATATTTGCCAAGTATTCAGGGCGGGTCATAATAGGCAATCTCATTGATCTCGCCTTTTTATATTCAATGTTATCATGTTCGACCGCCGTGCTGAATACTACAAGGCTCAGAGTCTCGTCAATGCCCCTGCCATCCTGAGGAACTATCTTAATACCTTTTCCCGCGAATAATTTAAGCATTGGGTGTTCTGGATTGATATCAAATAACCTGTCAGAACCTGATACTTTATGTCCTTTATCCGACATAAAGACGGCTATCGCTGACATGCCGCTGCCTGCTATGCCTGAGAAAAAAATCTTTAGTGGATTATATTTCATCATCAATTAATTTGTTTAATTTGATATATTAAGGAGTGCAAAAGTAAGGCGTCACTATTGAAAATCTCCCCTTGCCACTTTTTGACAAAGAGGGGAAGACGCCCCTTAATTCGCTCTTGATAGATGGTAAACATATCTCCCGCCACCTGCCAGGGCGCAGTCTATGGGGTAAAGGGAGGTTAGGAGGGATTTTATAGTTAATGTCTTCATACTTATGACCCCATTAGTAAGTAGTAAGAATAGACAATATATTATCATATTGACATTAAAGCAACAAACCCAAAATCGGCGACAAACTAAAGGCATTACAAGCTCGAGAGATACTAAAGAAAAGATTGACGAAGTATTTTTATATACGACACCTTATGGGTGCCAATATCAGAGTTGAAGAAAGATAGAGCGGAAGTTTTACAAAGATATGAAAATAAAAAGGTTCATCTCCATGCCTGTCCCAAATAAATTTTTATATACGTTTGCAATCCAAGGGACATGATGCGATTTCTGGAGCCACAGATAACCTCAAGGAGGCAGAAGACAAAACGGAAGCCTCAATCGTCAAAACTTAAAACTAAATATAAAGTCTCTCAAACGCTTACCCATGCCCCTAAAATAGCCGTAGGATCATAAATCTATTGACTTACAGGTCATTATGAGAACCCGGAGGGTTCGTGGCAATCTCATCAGAAAAGGGGAGATTGCTTCCCCTTCGCTTTGCTCAGGGTCGCAATGATGAAGTGCTTATCGCTATTTTAAGGAGTAGCCCTTCATTTATAGAATAAACGGCAAGGCATTTCCGTTCTATTTTATTGAATTTACAGATATTTAGAGCGCTACTCATAAATCTTTTGATTTTTTTAGCGCTATCTTGTATTATGTTAAAAACAATGGGACGTAAATAGAGGAAGTTATGCACTTTTTTAATTATAAGAAGGGGAATCTATTTGCTGAGGATGTGTCTGTAGCAGAGATAGTCGAACAAATCGGGACACCTGTCTATATTTATAGCTATAAGACCCTTTTGAGACATTTCAAGGCTTATGAAAATGCTTTTCAGAAAATACCGCATATAATCTGTTTTGCCCTTAAGGCTAACTCCAATTCTGCCATTATACGCCTACTTGCCAAAAATGGCTGCGGCGCTGATGTGGTCTCCGGCGGTGAACTTTACAGGGCTATCAGGGCAGGGGTTGACCCTAAAAAGATTGTTTATGCCGGGGTAGGCAAAACCGAGAATGAAATACTTTATGCACTAAAAAATAAAATTCTTATGTTTAATGTGGAGTCAGATAATGAACTTCTTGAGATGGATAGAATCGCAGGTACTATGGGAGTGAAAGCCCCTGTTGCTCTTAGAGTAAATCCCGACATAGACCCGCAAACACATCCTTATATATCAACAGGATTAAAACAGCATAAATTTGGTATTCCCATAGAAAATGCCCTTGAATTTTATGGACTCGCCTCTAGTTTGAAAAATATCAAAGTAGTAGGAGTTCACAAACACATAGGTTCACAGATAACATCAATAAAACCCTTCGTAGATGCTATTAAAAGAGTATTGCTCTTGATCGATTCTCTGATAAGGCAGGGTATCTCAATTCAATATCTCGATATAGGCGGTGGGCTTGGGATTACCTATAAAGATGAGCACCCCCCGCTTCCCTCTCAGCTTGCTAAGAGCATTTTGCCACTCATCTCCAAACATAACCTGACCCTTATAGCAGAGCCCGGTAGGTCTATTGTGGGAAATGCCGGGATCCTCGTGACTAAAGTACTTTATCTGAAGAAAAGCGCTAATAAAATATTTGTTATAGTCGATGCAGGCATGAACGACCTCATAAGACCATCAATATACGGGGCTTATCATAATATTCAGCCAGTTGTGAAAAAGAACAGGGCAAAGATTACTGCCGACATAGTTGGGCCGATATGTGAGTCAGGTGATTTTCTTGCTAAAGACAGGCAGATTTCCGTTGTAAGTCAGGGAGAGTATCTTGCCGTTATGAGCGCAGGTGCTTACGGCTACTCTATGTCATCTAATTATAACAGCCGCCCAAGACCTGCGGAGGTATTAGTCAGAGATGGCAACTTCGCTCTTATTCACAAAAGAGAAACCTACTCGGATTTGCTCAGGGGCGAAAAAATTCCTGAATTTATATAGCATGGCTTTGATTTCACAATATACGGAGAAAATTTTTTGAAAATACATTTTACAAAAATGCAAGGGTTGGGCAACGATTTTATCCTTATTGACTGTATAAGGCAGAAAGAGGTTGTTTCGATATTTGAGCCCGGCAAGTTAAGCGAGGGCTTATGCCACAGAAGGTTCGGCATAGGCGCCGATCAGCTTCTTCTATTGTATCCCTCTGACACTGCTGATTTCAAAATGAGAATTTTTAATGCTGACGGCAGTGAAGTAGAGATGTGCGGAAACGGCATAAGGTGTCTCGCAAAATATATCTGGGATAAAGGACTTTCTAATAAAATTATTCTCGCCATAGAGACCCTTGCAGGCATAATCTGCCCGGAAAGGAAAGGGGATATGGTAAGGGTAGATATGGGAGAGCCAATATTTGCACCTTCAAAAATTCCAGCAAAATTGCCTTCCACCATTATAAAAGGAATGGAGGCTATAGTTGATAGCCCGATCAGCATTATGGGCAGGGAGTTTAATGTTACCTGTGTTTCTATGGGGAATCCCCATGCTGTTATTTTTATCGACGAAGATATTTCGTCATTCCCTGTTCACATTTATGGACCTGAAATTGAAAATCATAATGCCTTTCCCAAAAGGACAAATGTTGAGTTTATAAATTTCAAAGACATGAATAATTTGAATATGAGGGTGTGGGAGAGAGGTTCAGGAGAAACAATGGCATGCGGGACAGGCGCTTCTGCTGCAGGAGTTGCAGCGATGCTGAAACAATTGACCGAAAGAAGGGTCTTTATTCATTTGTTAGGGGGAGATTTGCTTATTGAATGGGATAAGAACAACCATGTTTTTATGACAGGACCTGCTGTTGAGGTTTTTGAGGGCTTTGTGTCTGTCTAAAAAGCCTTTATTAGGCTTGATGACTCTTTTTAAGAATTAATTTACTCAAGAAGGAGGCAAACAAAATGTTTAAGGGTTCGATTGTTGCTATCGTCACTCCCTTTAAAAACGGAAAGTTTGACGAAAAGGCGTATGGCGATTTGATTGAGTGGCACATCTCACAAGGAACTCATGGTATTGTCCCGTGCGGTACCACAGGAGAGGCATCCACGCTTGATTTTGATGAGCATTACAGGGTGATCGAGGTGGCTGTTAAGGTTGTAAATAAGCGCATACCTGTCATTGCAGGCACCGGCGCAAATTCAACTGAAGAGGCTATAACGCTGACCAGGAAAGCAAAAGAATTAGGCGCCGACGGTGCCCTGCTCGTTACTCCATATTATAATAAGCCCACACAGGAAGGTCTTTATAAGCATTATAAGACAATCGCCGATACGGTCGATATCCCTATTGTTCTATATAATGTGCCGGGCAGAACAGCCGTGAACATGCTCCCTTCAACAGTTGCACGTTTGATGGAGTGCAAAAATATAGTTGCGCTCAAAGAAGCAACAGGGGATATGAAACAGGCAAGCGAACTGATAAGGCTGTGCGGCGATAGATTAGCGCTTATTTCCGGTGATGACTTTACAACATACACAATGCTCGCCTTAGGCGGCAGAGGGGCTATCTCAGTGACGGCAAACATAGCGCCGAAGGACAGCGCTGAAATGTTCAATGCATGGCAAAGAGGCGATATCTCCAAAGCGAGGGAATTGCACTATAAACTTGAACCTCTGAATTATGCAATGTTTATCGAAACAAACCCGATACCTGTAAAAACATCCTTAGCTTTAATGGGCAAGATACAGGAAGAATTTAAATTACCGCTCTGCGAGATGTCTTCTGCTAATAAAGAGAAGCTCAAAGGTGTTCTGGTTAGTGCCGGGATTATTAAATAAAAATTCTTGCTTCTCGGCAACCGGCAACAGTTCATGAAAAGAGCCTGTTTATGCAATAATCCATTTAAACAGGCTCTTTTGTTGAATCTTAAATTATTCGCTCAAAAAATTTCTTTGGCGAACAAAGGTTTTTTTCGCAGAATTTATTTTTTATGCAGCGCCCTCTCAACAGTCTTTATCGCGCAGAATTCACCGCACATACTACAAACATTTTCTAACGATGGGGGAAATTCTTTTCTAAGCTTTTTAATTTTTTCAGGATTAAAACTCATGGCTATCTGTCCATCCCAGTCGAGCTTTTTTCTGAAGGCAGCCATTTTTCTATCCTTCTCTAAGGCTCCTGGAATGCCCTTAGCGATGTCGGCAGCGTGGGCAGCTATTTTAGATGCTACAACACCTTCTATAACATCCTCAATGTCAGGCAATCGTATGTGTTCTGAGGGAGTTACATAACAGAGAAAATCAGCTCCTGCGGCTCCTGCTATAGCCCCTCCTATAGCGGCTGCTATGTGATCATAACCCATTGCAAGATCAGTTACAAGAGGTCCGAGCACATAAAAGGGAGCACCTCCGCATACTGATTTCTGGAGTTTAATGTTTAGTTCCACCTGATTTATAGGAACATGGCCAGGTCCTTCAATAATAACCTGAACCCCTTCTTTTAAAGCAATATCTCTAAGCTCGCCAAGGATAAGCAATTCCTCAACTTGAGCCCTGTCGGTCGCGTCATCAAGACACCCGGGTCTCAACCCGTCTCCGAGGCTAAGAGTTAAATCATATTTTTTAGCTATCTCCAGAAGTCTGTCGTATTGCGCATATAAGGGATTCTCTTTGCCGTTCAGTATCATCCATTCAAGGATAAAGGCGCCTCCTCTGCTTACAATATCGAGTATCCTGCCCTGAGACTTTAGTTTATCAATCACCTTTTGAGTCACTCCGCAATGAACGGTTATAAAGTCAACTCCGTCCAAGGCGTGTTCTTCTATTACATTAAAAAGGTCATCTGCTGTCATTTTGCCAATATTTTGAGATTTTTCGACTGTCCTGACAACTGCTTCATATATCGGGACTGTTCCTACCGCTATTGTTGACCTTTCAAGAAGGGACTTTCTAAGGTCTCTGATTGCGCCACCTGTAGATAAATCCATAACGGCATCAGCCCCGTATTCTATGAGGACAGCGAGTTTTCTAAGTTCGTCATCATAGGATATTCTATCCTTTGAAGTCCCGATATTGGCATTTATCTTTGTTCTTAAGCCATTACCAATCCCAAGCGGAACAATCTCATGTTTGATGTTTTTGGTGATTACTGAACGCCCGTTTGCGATATCAGAGGCGAGTTTCTCTGAAGATATTCCCTCAGCGATAGCCACTTTTTCCATCTCGTCAGTAATAATGCCTCTGCTTGCATATTGTATTCTTGTCATTAATTTTCTCCAAGTATTGAGAGATATTTTTTTACTGTATTTTCTATGTCTTTGTTGTTCAAAATGCCCCTTATCAATGCAATCCCAACTGCACCAGATGCTATAACATCTTTTGCATTTTCAATATTAATACCGCCTATTCCTAAAATAGGGATATTCAGCCTGCTTGTTGTTTCTTTAAGAGAAGCTAAACCAACAGGTGAGCCGTATTTGATTTTTGAGGGTGTTTCGTAAACCGGACCGTAAGTGATGAAATCAGCTCCCTCTGTTTGTGCTGTTAGGGCTTCCTGTATTGAATGGGTTGACACGCCTATCATAAGTTTATTATCGGCAATCTTTCTTACAGCAGAAGGTGGTATTCCAGACTGTCCCAAATGCACACCTGCAGCTTTAACACAAAGGGCTATATCGACCCTCTCATTAATAAAAAGATTTGCCTGAAACCCCGATGCGAGTTCTTGCAATTTATAAGCCATCTGGATCAACCGCCCAGCAGGCAGATCTTTCTCTCTTAACTGAACTGCTTTTACCCCCGCTTGGAGAGCAGATCTGACAGCCTTATAGAAACTTTCTGCATCTGCAAATAAGGTTCTGTCGGTTATTAAATAAAGCCTTGGTATCATTATATATTTTATATCAACATACCCTCAAGGGGACTGCTCGCCGTGGCATATAATTTTTTTCCTATTCTGCCTGCTTTATATGCCAGCCTCCCTGATATAACAGCATATTTCATAGCCTCAGCCATCATTATAGGGTCTTTAGCCCCTGCTATAGCGGTATTAATCAGAACAGCGTCGCAGCCCAGTTCCATAGCAATAGTTGCATCGGATGAGGTGCCGACACCTGCATCTACGATTATAGGGACCTTGGCGGCTTCAAGAATAATCTTTAAATTATAAGGATTTCTTATTCCAAGACCAGAGCCTATCGGGGCGCCAAGAGGCATCACGGCGGCTGCCCCTGCATCCTCAAGACGTTTTGCTACAATAGGATCATCGTTTGTGTATGGGAAAACGACAAAACCCTCTTTTGCGAGTATCTCTGTGGCTGCAAGAAGCCCAACAGTATCAGGAAATAATGTCTTTTCATCACCGATAACCTCGAGCTTTATCATGTCTGAAACGCCTGCCTCGCGTGCTAAACGGGAATATCTCAAAGCATCTTCTACAGTATAACAGCCAGCGGTATTTGGGAGTATTTTATATTTTTTCGGATCCACATAATCCAGAAGATTTGGGGATTTCCTGTCGATTATATTAACCCTTCTAACAGCAACGGTAACGACATCCGCACCCGAAGCCTCAACAACCTTGACTGTCTCCTCAAAATCCTTATATTTACCAGTTCCTATCCATAGCCTTGAACTAAATTCAATGCCTTTAATAATCAATCTGTCTTCCTGCATCAGACCTCCGATCGCTTATCTTAGATTTTTAATTTTCTTTTAAATATGCCATAAATAGTAATCGTTATATTACCCACCGCCAACAAAATTAACGATCTCCACAATATCTCCTTCCTTAACGGGGTAGTTATCGAAATCAGCCTTTTTTATAATCCTGCGGTTCACTTCGACAGCAACTCTTTCGGATACAATGCCAAGTTCATTAAGAAGCTGACTTATCGTTAAAGCTTTTGTTAAGTGATCCTTGCCGTTCAATTTGATATTCATGTAATTATTTATATCCAAAAAAAAACCTTCCCGAAGGGAAGGGTAATAATTATTTTGTGAATATTTATTCCCATTCCCTACGACGGCATTACCCGTATCAGGTTCAAGGGGTTTTTCTCGGGTTGAATGAGAAAATCTCAGACCTAATAAGCCTCCCCCAGGGTTTTTAATTATAAAACAGTTATTTATCCATTGTCAAACAATCATAAAATTAGCGATAGAACTCGAAAGTTCCACGAAATCAACATGAAAGATTAGGAGGGGCTCGTGAAGGATTTTTATGCAACACCTTATAAATGAAATTTCATCAAGATTCAGCAAAAAGCATTGCATTATAAGGAATAAAACAAAATTAAAATAAAATTCGATGATTATAATAATCCTTAAGGAGACCTTTCCATGGCTGTTTTAGGGAAAATAATCGAGATTTATCTTTTGACCGTAAAAATAAAAAGGAAAAATTTTTCAAAAAATTGTAAAATATATAGCTTTGTTCAGACTCCGCAAATATAGTCTTCTATGCACCCCTGATTGTCATGTTGAGCATGTCGAAGGGTAAATTATGTGGTCAAGTCATAAAATGATACAAAGTAACCCTGTAGTCTTGTTACAGGAAATAAGCAAATTAAGCGGTAAATATTATGATTAATTACGATATAGGCAAACCCCTATTGAGCCCAGAACAGATACAGTTAAAAGTATCTGAGCTTGCTGATAGGATTTCTTGTGATTACGCTGGCAAGGAGATTCTGGCAATAGGCATTCTGAAGGGTGCTTTCATATTTTTTGCCGATCTTGTCAGGGCGTTGAAAGTCCCTGTGAAAGTGGATTTTATTATTGCTGCAAGTTATATAAAAACAACCTCTACTGGTGAAGTGAAGGTATTTTATGAACCTAAAGAAGATATAACTGGAAAGGATGTATTGCTCATTGACGATATAGTAGATACAGGCATTTCAATTAACTTTAACAGGGAGCGCCTTCTTTCTCTTTGTCCTGCAAGTCTCAAGACATGCGTTTTGCTCGATAAAAAGGAGCGAAGGATAGTAAATGTGCCAATTGATTATGTTGGCTTTGAGATTCCAGATGAGTTTGTAGTTGGCTATGGACTCGACTTCGAAAATCATTTCAGAAATCTGCCGTATATAGCGGCTCTAAAAAATTAAATTGAGAGAGATAGAACATGTATAAATTAATGATAGAAACCAATTTTTCTTCTGCTCACCAGCTTAGGGGATATAAGGGCAAATGTGAAAATCTTCACGGTCATAACTGGAAGGTGCAGGTATATGTAACATCAAACAATCTTAACGATATCGACCTTGTAATTGACTTTCATGAAATAAAAGATTTTACTAATGAAATCATATCAAGGCTTGACCATAAACTGCTCAATACAGTTTATCCTTTTACAGAGAAAAACCCATCCTCAGAAAACATTGCAAAATGGATTTTCTATTCGTTAAAAGAAAAGATGTCTGGTTACAATGGAATTACTGTATCGGCTGTTACAGTCTGGGAGTCTTCAACGGCTTCAGCCACTTACTACGAAGATGAATTGTGATTTAATCACTATAGAGTTTGCTTCCAATTTAATCGATAGGGCAATTTCATCCGGTGCTGAACAGGCGGAATTTTTTTTTAAAACTGCAAAAAGCCTGAGCATAGATGTTAAAGACCAGAAGATTGATACCTTGGAAACCTCTGTCTCCTACGGATATTCACTGAGGGTGATAAAAAATAACAGGCTCGGTTTTTCATATTCCAACGACCTGAAAGAGGTTGATAAGGTAATTGATAATGCCATTGAGGCTACCAAATATGCCGAACCAGACAATTTTCTCTGTCTACCATCTTATCAGCGACCATCTACTGTTGAGGTATATGATAAAAATATCGCTTTGATTTCTGAAAGTGATGCAATGGAAAAAATTTTGCTTATGGAGCAGGCGGCATTCAATAAAGATAAGAGGATAAAAAAGACTAGAAAGGCTAGCGGAAGTTTCACTACTGGAGAAACTTATATATTTAATTCTCTCGGTGTTGCCTTGAATTACATTGCCACCGCTTGCACAGCACAACTAATGGCAATTGCAGAAAACGGTATTGAAAATCAGATTGGCTGGGATTTCTCGGGTAGCCGATTTCTGCAGGATATTGACTTTGAGAAAATCGGAGATACGGCAGCTAAAAGGGCTCTGGATCAACTTAATTCAAGAAAAATTTCTTCATTGAAGGGCTCCATACTACTCGACAGGTCCGTTGCAGTTGACTTCTTGAGCCTTCTGGCAGGCGCCCTGTCTTCTGAAGCTGTCCAAAAAGGCAAGTCTTTACTTGCCAATAAGTTAGGACTAAAAGTCTGCAACGAGAAATTTAATGTCATTGATAACGGTATTTTTAATAGAATGCTTGGCAGCCGACCATTTGACGACGAAGGTGTTCCTGCGCAGAGTAAGATACTTATCGAAAAGGGTGTTTTAAAGACTTTCATGTATAATGCTTATACAGCAAGAAAAGCTGGTGTCAATTCAACAGGCAATGCTATAAGGGGTGGTTTTCAGAATCTGCCTTCGGTTTCTCCAACCAATCTTTATATAGAGACTTTCGACTACGGTCTTGTGCAAGATTTTGCGAAACTTGTAAAAAACACTGACAAAGGTATATATGTTTTCGAAACTATGGGAATGCATACGGCAAATCCTATATCAGGAGAGTTTTCTGTTGGGGTGTCAGGATTGTGGATAGAAAACGGGGAATTTAAACAGCCTGTTAAGGAGGCAGTTATCTCTGGGAACATTCTTGATTTGTTCAATAAGATAATTCTGATTGGTGATGATCTAAGGTTTTATGGTAACATTGGTTCTCCGTCGCTACTAATAGAGGGTATAGATATCAGTGGTTGAATTGCTTTGTCAAACATCGGGAGGTTTTGTATGGATTATTTTTTAACTGAAGAACAGGAAATGATCAGGGATCTTGCGAGACAAATTGCTGAAGAAAAGATCATTCCTGTTAGGGCTGAACTTGATGAAAACGAGGAATTTCCTACAGAAATAATGAAGGTTATTGCACAATCAGATATGTTCGGTCTTTTCATCCCAGAGGAATATGGGGGGCTCGGCAGGGGGAGTCTCGATTTGTGTATTGCAATAGAAGAGCTTTCAAGGGCTTGTCTAGGCGTATCAACGAGTTTTGCTGCCAATGCCCTTGGGACTTATCCTATATTGCTTTTTAGTTCCGAGGAACAGAAGAAAAAGTATTTGCCTGATATAGCTGCCGGCAAAAAGCTCGTTGCCTTCGGATTGACCGAGGCTAATGCAGGTAGCGATGCAGGAGGGATACAGACAACGGCAAGACTCGAAGGCAGCGAGTATGTCTTAAATGGTTCTAAGCTATGGATTACCAATGGTGGAGTGGCGGATATTTATACAATAATCGCTTTGACTGATAGGTCAAAAGGTCCAAGGGGTGCATCAGCTTTTATTGTCGAAAAAGGTTTTGAAGGTTTTTCCTTTGGCAAAAAGGAAAAAAAGATGGGTATCAGGGCTTCTACCACTGCTGAGCTTATATTTTCCAATTGCCGGATACCAAAAGAAAATATTATTGGAAAGGAAGGAATGGGTTTTATCATTGCGATGAAAACCCTCGATAAAGCCCGAACAGGCGTTGGCGCTCAAGGTGTAGGGGTAGCTCAAGGGGCTTTTGAAGAGGCACTTAACTTTGCAAGGCAGAGAACCCAGTTTGGCCATCCTATAATAAGTTTTCAGGCAGTTCAACACATGCTTGCGGATATGGCGATACAAATAGAAGCAGCAAGAGCTTTGGTATATAGCGTTGCAAGGTTTATTGATAGCAACGCAAAAGATGTTTCTAAAGAATCAGCTATGGCTAAAACCTTTGCAACAGATGTATGTATGAAAGTTACTACAGACGCCGTTCAAGTAATGGGTGGCTCGGGATATATGAGGGAGTATCCTGTGGAAAAAATGATGAGGGATGCTAAGATACTCCAGATATACGAGGGAACTAACCAGATTCAGAGAAATATAATTGGGCAGGCGCTTATCAGAGATGCTGTAAAGAAAAAATAGGTTTAAGGGAAAAGGGCAGGGGATGTCAAGGCTGTAGTTTCTTCAAATCCCATCATTATATTCATATTGTGCACAGCCTGCCCCGCAGCTCCTTTGACCAGATTATCAATAGCGGAAACTATAATTAAAGTATTAGTCCTGCTAACTACCTTAATCCCTATCTCACAGAAATTCGATCCTCTGACGTTTTTAGCATTGGGGAAGATTCCTTCCTCAAGAATCCTTATAAATGGCTCAGCAAGGTATTTTTCTTTGTAAATTGAAATCACCTTTGCAGTATCTACATTTCTCCTTAATTTCGCATATATAGTAGATATTATACCCCTATCCATAGGCACCAAATGAGGAGTGAAATTGACTTTAATATCCCTTCCTGCAATTAATGATAGTTCCTGCTCAATTTCAGGCGTGTGTCTGTGAACTCCGATTCCGTATGCTTTAAAGCCTTCATTTACCTCACAGTAAGAAAAATCAACGGTTCCTTTTCTACCTGCCCCTGAAGTGCCTGACTTAGAATCTATTATTAAATAATCAATATCAATTAATTTTTCACTTATGGCTGGATACAACCCTAAAATGGCAGATGTGGGATAGCAACCAGGGTTTGCGATAAGCCTTGAATTCTTTATTATATTACGGTTGATTTCAGGCAATCCATAAACAGAATGTTTAAGTGTTTCTGGATAATTGTGTGGTGTTTTATACCATTGTTCATATATCATGGGATTTGAAAGGCGGTAATCAGCAGAGATATCAATAACTTTTTTACCTTTTTCGAAGAAGAAATGAACTGCCTCCTGAGAGGCGGCGTGTGGCAAAGCCATGAAAAAGAGGTCTGCTTTTTCGAGAAGCCTATTTTTATGCAGTGGCTCATAAATGAGATGACTATAATAATGCAGATGGAGGAAGACACTGCTTACAGGAGCCCCAGCAGATTTTTCGGAAGTGACTGCCGTTATCTTTATTTCAGGATGGAGGGCAAGAATCCTGAGTAGTTCAGCTCCAGCATAACCGCTTCCGCCGCATACAGCTACATCAAGCATTTTCAAAAACTCCTATGTTTATCTCGATAATTGTTAAAGAAGAAAAAAATCCCCCTTTTTCGAAGGGGGATTAAGTTAGATTTTTTGCATAATTTTTTGGATACAATACTTAAAAACACAAAACAGACGCTAATTAATTAACTAAGCTATTATCTCTTGGAGAACTGGAATCTCTTTCTTGCGCCCTTCTGTCCATATTTCTTTCTTTCCACTTCTCGCGGGTCTCTGGTGAGAAAACCCTCTTTCTTTAGCCTTGTCTTTAAATCGCTATCAAGCTTGACAAGTGCCCTCGCTATCCCATGTCTGAGAGCGCCAGCCTGTCCGCTCATCCCGCCACCTATAACCTTTGCACGGATGTTATATTTATCGGACATGCCGGTCAACTGTAAAGGTTGTCTAATAACCATTCTGAGGGTTTCACGGGGGAAATAAGACTCGAAGTCTCTGTCATTAACCGTTATCTTGCCGTCACCCTGAGTTAGGATAACTCTGGCAATAGCTCTTTTTCTTCTGCCTGTTGCTTGATATTCTATAGAAGGCATAAACTTGTTTGCTCCTTATTTTGATATTTCTATTAATTCAGGTTTCTGGGCGGTATGTGGATGGGTTGAGCCACGATAAACCTTGAGTTTTTTAAACATTGCCCTGCCAAGCCTGTTTTTTGGGAGCATCCCCCAGACTGCATCCATAATAACTTTTTCTGGTTCCTGTTCTATTCTGTCTTTGAGGCTTTTTGACTTAATGCTGCCGATATACCCCGTATGCCGATAGTATAATTTATCTTTCAATTTATTGCCCGTAAACTTGACTTTGTCGGCATTGACTACAACTACAAAATCACCTGTATCTGTATTTGGCGTATAAACAGGTTTATGTTTTCCCCTCAAATATACTGCAATCTTCGAAGCCATCCGTCCAAGAATCTTCCCATTTGCGTCAACAACATACCATTTCTTATCAATGTCTTCTTCTTTTGCAAATTTAGTCTTCATCAAGAATCACCTATTCCCATAATAAACTTCAATCAAAGAAAAGCTTAATATAGTAATAAAAAAAGGATAATTCTGTCAAGATTGTGTCCGTTCCCTAAAATAGCCGTAGGTTCATAAATCTATGGATTTACAGGTTATTGCGAGAACCCATAGGGTTCGTGGCAATCTCATCAGAAAAGGCGAGATTGCTTCGCTCCGCTCGCAATGACTAGGCGCTTATCGCTATTTTGGGGCCGTTCAAATGATCAGTATTGCCTAAACTTTTTTCCCTCCCCTTGTGGGGGGGTTCTCATATATTTCAGATAGTTTTACAAAAGTTTTTCATGAAAGTTTGGACACTACCGATATAGCGCAAAGCGACGATAGAGTCTGTTTCTTGCACTTGAGCACTTTGCATGGTCAGGAGAGTAAAGGAAATCAACCCAATTTTTTGCAGAGCTCAGCAACTCTAACGCCCAGCTTGAAGGCATCGGATGCGGCGGTTTCATCAGGAGAACCTATGCAGGCAACACCGTAATGTCCTGATGCGCTCATAGGATCTCCAACTATAATCATGCCATAGATAAGCATACATGTGATAATTGACATAATAGTAGTCTCTTTGCCCCCTGTGTGGTGACCACCTGTAGTAAAAGCAGCGCCGACTTTATTTTCCATCTGCTTCCGCAATCCTACAAATTCGTCGAAAATCCTCTTCAATTCTGCAGCCATAACACCAAAATAAACAGGAGAGCCAGCTATAATCCCTGCAGATTTCTGGAAGTCTTCTTTGGTGACTTCGCTCGTATTTTTTAAAACCGCCGTTACACCTGTTGACTGAACGCCCTTTGCTACTTCTTCGGCAAGTTTCTTTGTATTGCCACCCTTTGAATAGTAAAGTATCAATACCTGCATGTTTACCTCCTTTTTGTCTGCTTAAATTATGGATTTCAATTATTAGGATATTTAAAATATCATCAATAATGCAACAGCAGACTATTCTCTTTATAAAGAAATAAATACCATCTCTATTTTCCCATCTATAGCGATAGGAATGGCTGTTTCAGAATTTTTTAATCGACAAGTTTTATTTAATTTTGCTTTATCCTTGCTTTTTAGTTCTATTGCCGAATTTGGGATTTTTCTGTCATTGAAAAATAGCCCTTGAAGCAACTAAAATGTTTTATTAACACAACTGGAGGAAACTCATTATGAAATTAATTCAATTGTTTATGTTGTTCGTCTTATTCTCGTTTATTGTGTCTAACAGCGCCTTAGCTCTTGAGAAAAGTTTATCAGACCTTAAAGATCAATACGCAGTTGAGATTACGGTTTACAATAGCAATATCGGACTAGTAAAAGATCAGAGAGATGTGAAGCTTTCAAAAGGACTTCAGGAACTGTATTTTATGGATGTGGCTTCTAGCATCATTCCTTCAAGTGTGAGCGTTAAATCGCTTGGCAAAAAAGACGGACTTAACATTTTGGAGCAAAATTATGAATACGACCTGCTCAGCCCACAAAAGCTATTAAATAAATATGTGGGTAGGGATGTAAAGCTATTTACGAAAAATCCTTACACCGACAAAGAAGAAATCCTGGACGCGCGAATCCTCTCAAATAATGAAGGCATTCCAGTCTTCCAGATTGGCAAGGAAATTACCTTTAATCACCCGGGAAGGATTATCTTTCCTGAAATTCCTGAAAATCTTATATCAAAACCAACCCTTCTCTGGCTTCTTGACAATATGGGAGACGATAGACAGAAGATAGAGGTAAGATATCTCACAAATGGCATTAATTGGAGGGCGAGCTATGTAGCAGTGCTTAATGAGGCAGACGATAAGATGGATTTATCAGGATGGGTTACAATAGACAATAAGAGCGGCGCTGTATATAAAAATGCCCGATTGAAACTTGTTGCTGGGGATATTAACAGGGTTGAAGAAATGCAGCCTCAAAGAACCCGCGAACTCCTTGCGGTTGCTAAAGCAGATGCAAAGCCGCAATTTGCTGAACAGGATTTTTTTGAATACCACATATATACTCTTGAGCGCCCTACAACTGTAAAAAACAACCAGATTAAACAGATAAGCCTTATGGATGCTCAAAACATCCCTGTAAGAAAGGAATATATTTTTCAGGGCGCTGGTTATTACTATACAAGCAGGTATGGTGAAATATCACCAAAGCAGAAAGTCTCTGTATTTGTGGAACTTATAAACAAGAAGGAACATAATCTCGGCATCCCACTCCCCCAAGGGATTATAAGGGTTTATAAATACGACCATGACAGAAGTCTCCAGCTTGTCGGCGAAAATACCATTGATCACACCCCTAAAGATGAAAAGGTCAGGCTTAAATTGGGCGATGCCTTTGATGTGACAGCCTCACGCAAACAGATGGATTGGCAGAAACTTTCAGACAAGTTATACGAAGCGGCGTTTGAAGTTAGAGTCAGGAACCACAAGAAGGAAGATATAGTTGTTAAGATAGTTGAGCCTATACCAGGTGATTGGAGCGTATTGCAGTCCTCTCACGAGTTTAAGAAGTTTGATGCACATACGCTGCACTTCGACATTCCCATCAAGAAGGACAAAGAGGAGAAACTAACTTACAGGGTGAGGATGAAATTTTAAGATTATGCAGGCAATACCATTTGAGAATAACTCCTATACTACTCCTGCAAGGAGCATATCAATTATATCAAAGTTTTTGCCTTCTTGGGTTTTCTATTTTAAATTGTTTCAAGGTATCTTGAGATTAAGCCGTATTACCAGAAGGGGTATGTTTAACAAACAATTAATGCATGACAGCTCCCTTTGGGTAGTTGAAGACCTTGAAAGCGTTGGCGTAAAGATAGAGATAACAGGCGTAGAGAATTTCAGAGGACTTGACATCCCTTGTGTTTTTGTAGCAAATCACATGAGCACCCTTGAGACTTTCGTCTTGCCAGCAATTATCCTGCCTTTTAAGGATTTGACATTTGTAGTAAAAGAAGAACTTATAAGATATCCTGTTTTCAAATACCCTATGCTCGCCTTAAATCCAATAACTGTGGGAAGAAAAAACCCCCGCGAGGATTTAAAGGCTGTAATGAATGGTGGTTTGCAAAGGCTAAATGCCAGAATTTCAGTTGTTATATTTCCCCAAACAACGAGATATATAGATTTTGACCCCACGAAGTTTAATACTATCGGCGTTAAGCTTGCAAAAAAAGCCGGGGTCCCGGTTATACCAGTAGCCGTTAAAACTGACGCATGGGGAATGGGAAAATACCTCAAAGACTTTGGCAAGATAGACCCCTCAAAACAAGTCTATTTTTCTTTTGGCAAACCTTTATGGATAACTGGAACCGGCGCAGAAGAACATGAAAGGGTTATTGAGTTTATACAAAATAAGTTAACACAATGGATGAAGTAAAAAAGAACCTTATAGAGATTGTTAATCATCTCTCTGATAATATTGGTCAAAGGAGTTATCTGGATGTTCATAAACTGAGTATTGCAGCTCGATACATAGAGGAAAGGTTTACCTCCTGCGCCTGCAAAACCGAGAGGCAGTTATTTGACTACAGAGGCGATTCGTACTGTAACATCATATGCGAGGTGAAGGGAACAGACAGGAGAGATGACGGGATTTTGGTAATTGGGGCGCATTATGATACGGTAATAGGAACTCCGGGCGCTGACGACAATGCAAGCGGTATAGCGTGTTTAATTGAACTTGCCCGTCTCGCCATACTTGAACCTCCCAAAAGAACTACTTGTTTCGTCGCTTTTTGTCTGGAAGAACCACCTGTTTTCATGACTCAGAACATGGGCAGTTACGTTTACGCCCATAGTCTTAACGAAAGTAATATTTCCGTATATGGTATGATATCTCTTGAGATGATGGGCTATTTTTCTGAACAAAAGGGTAGCCAATATTATCCAAATCATCTTTTTAAATACTTTTATCCGGATAAAGGCAATTTTATAGCATTCGTAGGGAATGTTGCCTCATTGTCTTTTACCAAAAAGGTCAAAACTAACTTTAAATCTGTATCAAGATTCCCGGTTGAATCCCTGAACGCCATTTCTATAGTTCCAGGGGTAGATTTTTCAGACCATAGAAATTTCTGGAAATTCGGGTATCCAGCTTTTATGATTACGGACACCGGGTTTTACAGAAACCCAAATTACCATGCACCGGGAGATTTAGCTTCAACTCTAAACTATGAAATCATGACTGAACTGGTAAAGGGCTTGCATAATGCACTTAAAATATTGTAAAAATCACTGGTGCCAAAAATATGAGAGTTATGACATGAAGCCTTTTAAAATAGTTTCCAATTCCATTGATGAGACACAATCTGCTGGACAAAGGCTCGGTAACTTGTTGAAGAAAGAAGGGAAGCCTTTTACAATATACCTGTTTGGAGACCTTGGCTCTGGCAAAACGGTGTTCGTAAAGGGGCTTGCTTCTGCTTTCGGGATTTTGCCAAGAGACATCGGGAGCGCAAGTTTTGTAATCATAGCCGAGTATGAGTCTGTGCCCCGCTTTTATCATGTTGACCTTTACAGGATAGAGGGTGAAGATTCATTGGAATCCATAGGCGTATGGGAATATATTGATTCTGACGGCGTTACAGCTATTGAGTGGGCGGACAGGCTAACTGAAATACCCGAAGGGGGCGTAAAGGTCAGCTTGTCTATTTCGGGGGATAATAAAAGAGAGATTGTTATTGAGGGTGTGGATGAAACGGATTGGCATAATATGCAAACGCGGATGGATTGAAGCGCCAGAGTTGCTCGTTAATTTTATCCAGTGGCTTAGGGACAGGAAACATGAAGTTTTTCTCGAACATCAAACTGCCATATCCCTCAATGAATCAGGCATTCCCAGAGAGCAGATCCCTTCACTGGTTGACCTTATAATAGTCTTTGGTGGTGATGGAACAATACTCGGCGTTGCAAGGCTTGTAGGGAGAAAACATATACCGATTCTTGGCGTTAACATCGGGGGGCTTGGTTTCATTACAGAAATAAATAAAGACGAGATATTTCAAGCCGTCGAGAGTGTTTTATCTGGCAAGTGCACCATAGAAGAGAGAATCATGCTAAATGCCAGAGTTTATAAAAACGGGGAGAGGACATCGGACTTTCTTGTTTTAAACGATGTCGTGATAAATAAAGGCGCTCTTGCAAGGATTATAGACCTCGAAACATATGTGAATAAAAACTATCTAACCACATTTAAATCAGATGGATTAATTATTTCTTCACCCACTGGTTCGACAGCTTATTCCTTATCCGCCGGCGGTCCTATACTATATCCTACCCTGGATTGCATCATACTAACTCCTATCTGCCCCCATACACTTACAAACAGGCCTATAGTATTGCCTGCTTCTTTCATCATAGAGGTAATGTTAGCCTCCGAAAGCGAGGATGTTTATTTAACTCTCGATGGGCAGTCTGGCTTCTCCCTCAAAAAAGATGACAGGGTGGAAATAATGAAGTCTGAATGCAAAACGCAATTTCTCATACCTTCTGGCAGGGACTACTTTCAGGTTATCAGAAAGAAGTTAAAGTGGGGGGGTAGATAAGTCGAGCATGGGTAATTTGGTAAGCGATTTAACTTTGCTATTGAAATTTTATAAATCTTTAGGTTTTGAATCAATCCCTACAGTTTTTGGTGAAGTTGAAAATCGTAAGCCCCACATTGAACAAAGTAACCTTGACTATTCAGCCAAAGACATGACAGATGCAATATACGAAAGGATAACAACCTCTATGCTTACGACTCAAGAAAAATCTGAAGCCCTCTCTTCGCTGTTTCAGGAGATTGGCGACTGCAAAAGATGCAGGCTCTCTGAGGGAAGGAATAATATTGTATTTGGCGAGGGTAATGTCAATACCCGCATTATGTTTATAGGGGAAGGACCCGGCAGGGACGAAGACCTTCAGGGCAGACCCTTTGTGGGGAGGGCAGGAGATATTCTCACAAGTCTTATCAACAAAATGGGCAAAGAAGAAGGATTTGAGAGGAAGGATGTTTTTATAGCCAATGTAGTAAAATGCAGACCTCCTATGAACCGCGACCCTATGCCTGATGAAATCGAAACATGCCTGCCTTTTTTGAATAGACAGATCGAGATTATAATGCCTGAAATCATTATTTCGCTTGGGCGCATCTCTACTCATACCCTGATGGGACTGAAGACGCCTTTGAACAAATTTTCCATATCGGAGGCGAGAGGTAAATTTTTTGAGTATAAGATTAAAAATTTTTCAATCCCTGTTATGCCGACCTTTCATCCTGCCTATTTTCTCAGAAATCCTAAGGACAAGCATCTTACTTGGAGCGATGCGATGGCTGTGTTGGATAGACTTAAATCTACGAGGAGCAAATGAAAAACTTATGGTCTCCATGGCGAATGGAATATATCCTATCTGATAAGGATAAGGATTGTATTTTCTGTAATAAGCCTGCTCAGAACAATGATAGAGAAAATCTAATCCTATATCGAGGCATAAAGTCCTATGTAATAATGAACAAATATCCTTATAACAATGGGCATCTCATGATAGTTCCTTATATTCATGCATGGGAGCTATCTGGATTGGATGATGAGATTGTATCAGAATTGTTTATACTAACAAAATATACTACAGAGTGCCTGACAAAGGCTTTCCGTCCTGAGGGGTTTAATGTAGGGATAAATATAGGAGCGGCAGCAGGGGCTGGCATAAAGGAACACCTGCACATTCATGTTGTGCCAAGATGGGCAGGAGATACCAATTTCATGCCGGTTATAGGAGAGGTCAGGGTGATACCCGAGCATATTCTGGATACCTATGACAAACTTTATCCTATTTTTAATATGTTAAAATAATCAAAAATTTACTTGGGGGATAAAAAAATGAGGATAATAGAAGGAGAATTAAAAGCAGATGGATTCAGGTTCGGGATTGTTGTAAGCAGATTCAATGATTTTATAACCACAAAACTCCTTGATGGAGCTGTTGATGCACTGGTGAGGCACGGCGCCGACAAAAACGATATTGACGTTGTTAGAGTGCCCGGTTCTTTTGAGATTCCCCTCATTGCAAAGAAGCTTGCTATGAAAGGCTCTTATGACGCCATAATATGTCTCGGGACTGTTATAAGGGGCGCAACACCACATTTTGAGTATGTTGCCTCTGAAGTATCAAAAGGCATTGCAGTTACCTCCCTTGAGACAGGCATACCAGTGGCTTTCGGAATTATTACATCCGATACCATAGAGCAGGCAGTGGAGCGCGCAGGTTCTAAAGCCGGCAATAAAGGATGGGATGCTGCCTTGACTGCCATAGAGATGGCGCAGGTCATAAAGAAGCTTTAAATCAATATGAAAAGAAGAAAAGCCCGCGAATATGTTCTGCAATTTTTATACGGAATTGATTTTACAAAATTAGCAGGAAATATCAGCCCTGAAGAATTGAGGGGAAAACTGAATTCTTTCTGGAAGGAAGCTGGAGAAAAAGATAGAGATATAAAAAAATATGCCGGCGATATAATCAAAGGCACGCTTGCCCACCTTGAGTCCATTGATGCAACAATTCAATCAGTAGCCGAGAACTGGAGGCTTGATAGAATGGCATCTGTTGACAGAAATATTTTAAGATATGCGGCTTATGAGTTGATGTATCAAAAGGACATCCCGCCTGCTGTTGCTATTAACGAGGCTATTGAGATAGCAAAGACATACTCTACCATTGAATCTGCATCATTTATAAATGGCATCCTCGATAAAATACTCAAAAATTTAAGCAGCCCCCGCAAAGAAAACTTGGGATGAATCTTTAAACTTGCTTTGATGGTTACGTGTATTGTTCTGCAGTCATTCTATACACAAAGACGAGTATTTCAGCTACGGCTCTGTAAAGCTCAGGGGGTATATCATCATAAAGGTCAAGCCTTGAGAGAGCTTCCACAAGGCACGGGTCATCTTTAATTGGAATATTGTTTTCTACTGCTATTTGAATTATCATCTCAGCAATTTTTCCGCTTCCTTTAGCCACAACCTTAGGAACTAAATCTTTTCGGTGGCGGTAGCGAATTGCTGCTGCCTTTATGTTCTTATGCCCCATGTTTCAAGTCCAAAATAGTGAATAGTGGAAAGTTAAGTGTCTGTCTTAAGACTGAGTTTGTAATACCTTTTTTCATTAGAGTATCGCTAAATTTTAATATTCACCAAATTTTCAAGTGATTCAAATCTTTCTAGAAGATCTACTGATGCATTACTGGCTTCCATAACATTCACAGTTTTTAGGTTCAATCCCTTAGCTCTGAAGGATTCCTGAAGGTTTAGAGCATTCCTTTCAAGTATCGACTTAAAGTGGGAATTCTCTGCATTGAAAGAGACGTAAAAATCGCCTTTCACCATCAATATAACGGCTGAGAACTTCCCGAATCTCTCAAGATCGAGATTGATGCGGCAGGAGTAAGAAGAATTTCCCGAGTTATCCTTTCCTTTTTTAAAAGCGAGATTTCCATCCCTTATTTCTTTCCAACTGACAGGAATAAAAGTGTAGAATGAATCTGTTGTCTTTGAAAGCAATTGAAATGTCTCGATATCCTTAATTAGTGTATTAATGACTTTTAATGTAGTTTCTTTCTGGGCTGGTGGGAAATCTTTCAGGCTCTGGCTTTCAATTGTGTCCTTAGATTTGTTTAAAATAATCTGTCTGAGCTGCAGCAATTCCGCCTTTAAGTCATTTTTAATTGTATTTAAATCCTGCCTGCTGATAGGTTTTTGTCTATCGTTTAAAGATTGTTCTGGCGCATCTTTAAGACGTTTAAAGAGTCGTATAATGTTTTGTGTGGCGGTTTCTTCTTTCGGAATATCAATTTCGGATGCCTTTGCCTTTAAGGTAGGTTTAAGTTGTTCGGTTTGTCTGATTAATTCTGCAATTGCCCTCAATTTAGCTTCAAGCAAAACACCTGTGTCATACAAGATATTTTTCATCGGTGTTTCGAGAAGTTTGTCCATGCTTATTAACAAGTTTGAGCTGATATTGGCAACAATGGGATGATTTTTAACACCTTCAGGAAGGTTCGTGACAAGATTTTCGAGCCTTGATTGAATAGTTTGTCCTGTAATCTTGAGACTTGTCTGTAAGAGGCTTTTTAGCTGCAGCATGGTATCTTTCGGCAGTGATTTTATTTCCTGCGGCAGAGACTTGAAAATTTCAGAGTTAAGTCTCTGGAGTTTCGAGATGTCTTTGTCGGATAGCTGAAAAAATTCGGGTTTTTTAGAGATATTCGAGATATTTCGTGCCAGTTCAGAAATAAGTTTTGTCAGGACGCTTTCTTTGGCGCTTAATGCATGCAGGGGGACATTTTGTCTTTTGTCCACATATTCAATGAATTGGAGCTTTAACTCGCCGTTTTGGGGGTTAAGACTAGTTACTTTTAGTAAAGCCGAAAAGCCTTTTGTAAGTGGCAGGCTCGTTTTGGCAGTTATCAGTTCACCCTTTATTTTTAGGTTAACTAAACCAGATGGGAGGATATCAGCAATTTGAGCTTTCACAATCTCTCCAAGCTTAAGAAAGATCGCCTTGCCGGCAGGTTTTTCAATTGTAAGGCTGATATCCCTAATATTCAGCAGATTGAAATCATCCATAGAATCTTAGTAGTAAAAGACATTTTAATTACTCCAAATCAATCTCAATCCCTAATTGTCTGAAAGCTTCTCTAAGCTTATCGTCTATCTCCTGATTGGAAATTTTTCCGTGTGTAGCAATTACCTCGATTTCCAACACATCAAACTTGGTCTGAAGATAATTTATCACGCCCATTATATTAGACACCTTGCCTGGGGGAACTATAAATCTGAACACAAGGCTTTCTCTATGTTGTTCGACAGGGAAGCTCGTTGATGGTTTATCAATTTTCTCTCCTATGCCATCTTTTTTGTCTTCAGGTGTTTTACAAATAGGCTCTTTTTCATCTTCTTTTTTCTTTTGCTCACGGCAGATGTGGTCACTAATCAATACTTCTTTATCAGTTAACGCAATAGAGGCATGTTCCTTAAAGTATCGGCAGATAGGCTTATCGCCATCAAGTTCCCCAATTCCGAATATTCCTTTCAGGACACCCTCAGCTATTCCTTGTTCCAGAACTGATTTGTTAGCCGGTCTTGCCTCACCCGGAGTTCTCAGGGATGCTTGATAAAGCTGCTCAGTTAGAAGATATTCCTTTCCAACGAGATATTTTTCCTTGATAACTAATGGCACAATCTTCTCTAATATCTCGCCCTCTGAACGCAATTTGTCATAAACCTCATAATCAATTGCCTTTTCTTCTCCAAAAGTAGGTATCCCTAAGTCCTCAATCTTGACCCCTGATTTATCAGGGATTGCGATTGTTCTATATAATCTACGGATGGCTTCTTTAAGACCATCATCTATCTTTTTCAGTTCCTTCTTTATATCTTTACGCTGCTCATCTGACAAAGGCAAGCTCTTATCCTGCTCTATATAGTCATAAGCAATCTTCTTTTTGATACTGTTTACAAATCCTGTTCTTTCTGATTCCATGGGATAAAGGAAAAACAAGGTGTTTCTATTAACACGAGGGGTCGATCCCTTGTTCTTTAAGATACTGTCTATTAATTCTGTATCTTCTTTTTTCAAGACCACGAGTTTAAGTTCTTCGGAATCAATAATATTGCCCGTATTCTCCTCCCAAATGAAGACCTTGAATTTGCCACCTTTAATCCTATGTTTCAACAGATCATATTCAATATCAGCAATTTCCTTATCCTTTATGTTCTCCATCTTAGTAAGGATTATTCTGTTTATATTTGGCTGATTGGAGAAGAAATACTTGTCTCTGACACTTTGCAGATAAAAGAGTTTTCCTTTCAGTTGCTCAATAGCCTCTGCCACAACGCTTGCAGGGTTTTCAGTTGTTGTAGCGCATCTTTTGATTTCTCCGAGAGTTGCTCCCTTTTCATGTCCGCCTGAGAAAGAGTAAAGGAATATGGTTGTTGCGGTTCGGCTTCCAATGTTTAATCCCCGATATGCGCTACCAAGCGACCTGTCAATCTTTTTAGCCCCTGCATCAGCATCTGTTATATCCTGTGCAAGCACACTATTAAATTCAGTGCCTATATGCTTTAGGAGTTCCTGACGAATCTCCTGATTTGAAAGGTCAACGTCAGCAAGGCTGATAAATGGTCTCGTTTTGTTTTTTAAAGAATCAATGACCAACGAGAGAATCCTGAGGACTCCCCTTGTCCTCTGAAAATTAGGGAAGCTTCCCCATCTGTGATATAGGACATCCAATACCTCAGGCATGAATGGATATGAATCAATAAACCTGTCCCTGTATTCGCTCGGCTGTATTTCAGCCGGGATGATTCCTTCTTTTTCTGCATATTCTATAAACTCTGAGATAACTTTCTTTGCTTCTGATTCCTTAATATCGCTGAAAAGTCTTCTTCTTACAACTTTAGCAATCTCATTTTCCTGAACAGGTGTGTAAATCTTCTCAACCCTACCTGCTACTTTCTGTAATTGGAGATAAAGCTTATCCGCTGATTCATCATAATGTTCAATAATGCTTGAAGGAAGGGTTACGACAAGACAAGCCTTATTCAGATTGCCTGCTGTCTCTGTTAGCTCCTGCATAAAAGCGATGCTCTGGGCTGCCAGAGTGCTCTTTTCTACCTTAACGCCTGCTGCCTTTGTTACATATTCAAGGACTTCATCCATCAATATAAGAACAGGCTGTTTTTCAGAAAGTAGTTTTCTTATCGCTTCCTTGCCAGGTGCTACATTGCCTGTAAGTTTTTCATTCTTCCCTGTCAACTGTTTTTCGATTACACCCCATAATGTTTCTTTTGTGCTCAGTGCAGTGCCTGACAACACAACAGGCTCTGCCTTCCAGTCTTTTGCTTTGTGATACATGGCAATAAGGGCGTGGGTTTTGCCGCCGCCGAAAGGAGTTTGAATCTGTATAACTGGGTCTCCTCCATTCCCGCTTAACCGTTTCTCCACAATATTAAGCAGGTTTTTAAGCCCTTGCGTAAGGTAGGTTTTCTTGAAGAAAGTATCAGCATCTCTATATTCATCAGGCCCTCTTTCTTGACTCACTTCAAAAAGGTCTGCTGCGAAGACATCCATTGTGAACCTGCCTTCAAGGATGTCTTTATGAGGAATGGCTATGGTGTGAAATGGTTTCATGATTTAATCACCAAGTTCATCTATTATCTTTTTAATTAACGGTTTAATCTCTGGCAAATCTTGTTTAATGGTTCTCCATACGAGGTCTTGCTTTACTCCAAAATAAAAGTGGATTAATCTGTCTCTCATACCTGCCATCTTCTTCCATGGAATCTCTTTATGTTTCTGAACTATGTCTTCAGGAATATGCTTTGCAGCTTCACCTATAACCTCAAGTTTTCGTATCACTGCACTTGCTATCAAGTCATTGTTTTTAAATTCCTCAAAACTTTTATTTTTTACAAACTCTTCGATTGCATCCATAGCTGCAATTATATCTATTAAATATACCTTCGGCTTTCTCATACATACATAGCCTCGCTAAGAACATATTCTTTGATTTCTTCTCTGAGAGCATCAATTGGAACAATGTCAACCTTGATGTGGAATTGCTCCTCTAAAAAATCCGCTAGCCCGACTAAATCAAACAGGCTTGCCTCATCATCAAACATGACAAGAACATCTATATCGCTTGATGCTTTTTCTTCGCCCCTTGCAAAAGAGCCAAATAATCCAACGACTTCTGCATGATAGTCTCTTTTAATGATTTCGCTAAGAGATTTGATCACTTTTAATATTTCGTCTCTTCTCAAATTAACAATCCTTCCTTAATTTAATAATTTAAAAGTTCTTGCGCCACTTTTCTTACCTCTTCCCTCAACCTTTCCCTTCCTGTAAGGAAGCCGTCAAGCAGTTTCTTTTCCTTGCTTTCATTCGGCAGTGTCTCAGAAACAGCTTGGGCAACCCTGTAAAAAGCCTCGCTTCTGCCATAGCCAGTTTCTTGAAGCAATTTTATCATATCATCTCTTTTACTTTTTTCCCATAATAAAAGGATATTGTGCAAAACATCAATAAGCTCTAATGAACCATTAAGGTCTTCTGTCTTCCTTTCCTGAGGACCAAGGACTTTAATAAATTCCTTTTCTTTCTTAATGAACCCGTTCTTATTCCATTCAGCGGCAAGGTCAATGCCACAGCTTGTGGCAAGCTTTCTTGCCTCGTCAAAATGAACCCTTGCCTCTCCATAATCCCATCGGTATAAGACATAAAAGCGTGTTAAATCTGAGATCTCACCTGCAAAGCCATTATGCAAAATCTGATGAACTGCGTAATCAGTCGCAATCTTTCTTACATCCTCAAGAAGCCTGTCTGCACGGATGATATTACCCTCATAATCCATTACCTTCTCGTATTTCCCGAAGACCTCAATTGCTGAGCCTATTGCTGATATAAAAAAGTCCGCCCCTCCAATCCCTTCCTGCCAGAGACGGTCAAGTTTTTTATTGAGATGTCTTTTAAGTTCTTCCTTTACCTCAATATAAAAACCTGTGGGCTGTCTCTCCATCTTGCGGGCAACAATGTAGATGGAGGACATTAGAGATGCTGTGCCTTGGGCATTTAATTTTGAAGCCATTTCTGTCATTATAGGCCATGCACTGATAACAACAAGATTGGATTCTAATAGAGAGTTGATTAAAGTTTCCCACCCCTCAGTTGATTTATGAGCATAAACGATTGTAGCTAATCCATTTGGTTTTAAAACCCTTTGAATTTCCTGAAACGCTTTTTTAAGATTGGTTTCAAAAAACTTTTTTGCTTTATCGAAATTTTCATGCCTTACAGGATTTGCTACAATCTCTTGAGATTTAGGAACAAGAGGTGTTGAAAACAGCTCTGGATAAATATCCCCTATCGTTCGCTTTAGCCAAACATAAAAGAAATCAGATAACTCTGCATAATTTACATTGTCATAATAAGGCGGGTCGGTAAAAACAGCATCAAAAAAGTTATCAGGATAGGGAAGTGAGGTGGCGCTTGCCTGCGTGACGATAGGGACAGGCATGGAGGATTGGGTGATGGTGGATTGTGGGATTTGAGATTTGTGGATTGTGTCAATTTTAGAGCAGTGGGAATTTGCTTCTAACATAGGGGCTAAATCCCAACACCCTCTTGCATCACTAAAAGGATTAACTTCACCATAATCCCAAACCATAGGAAGAGCTTGTCTGTCAAAAGACCTCTCAAAAGATAAAACATCTGATCTCCATCTTGTTAATACAACTAAATAAGTAGCTAATCTATCTACCCCAAGAGCCAAATAACTCACCACCGCCTTTGCATATTCCTCCCCACCAAAATTATTGTTATTATTGGTAGGACAAGCGTCCCCGCTTGTCTGCTTGGTAAGATAATCGTCCTCGCTTGTCATATGATCGTCAACCGGGACGGTTGACCTACCAATGTTTGTTTTGTCAACCGAGACGGTTGACCT
>Ga0209721_1000117_pt1 | contig 80205 bp, 67 predicted proteins | sample TshhotsprinmetaG_FD_184139 | JGI IMG/M metagenome (GOLD analysis project Ga0209721, IMG submission 184139) | Hot spring microbial communities from South Africa to study Microbial Dark Matter (Phase II) - Tshipise hot spring metaG (SPAdes)... | ecosystem: Environmental > Aquatic > Thermal springs...
TATGGGCGTGATGACGCCCACGGCGGCCGGAGTCTTCTCCTACGCCGTCCGCTTTGACGGCAACTGGGGGCCGGGCAATCCCAACAGCCAGTGGCATTACGGGGATACGGACGGCGTCCATCCCGGCGACCCGTTTGAGATAGAAAATGCCGGTGTCCTCACCGTCCTGGCGCCGGGCCTGCGCCTCACCAAAGAGGTGGAGCCCCAGGCCGGGGTGGAGTTGGGTGGCGTGGTCACCTACACCGTCACGCTGACCAACAGCGGGGGGGGCCAGGCCTTCGGCGTTGTCCTCACCGATGCGCTGCCCTCAGCGGTGACCTTCGGCGGATGGGTGCAGCCCAGTAGCGCAGTCTATGAAAACGGCGTCATCACTTGGACGGGCGGTCTGGCGGGTAATGCTTCGGTGACCCTGGTCTTCACCGCCACCTTGGGCACCGACCCGTCCCTCTACAACCAGACCGTCATCAACACCGCTTATTACCGGTCGGACAACGCCGGGAGCGGTTCGGCCCAGGCCTCCTTCGCCACCGCGCGGCGCTACTACATCTACCTGCCGCTGGTGATGAAGAACTACAGGCCGTAAGGCAGGCCGCAGGGCGCAGAGTCGCAGGTCGCAGGGCGCAAGTCCAGGGCGCAAGGTCGCAACGTCGTAGAGGCGCAATCCCGATTTGCGATTTGCGATACGCGATTCGCGATTTGCGATACGCGATTCGCGATTTGCGATACGCGATACGCGGTGATAGAAAAGCCGTCGCCTTTTCGGCGGCGGCTGTTATTCTCTGACGAGGTGTATAACGATGAACAAAATTCGCCAGATTTATCTCTGGAAACCAGTCCTTCCCCTCGCCCTGGTCACCCTCGCCCTGGTGGCCCTCTGGGCCCTGATGGGGGTCCCCTCCCACGCCGTGGAAGGGGATACTCACACTATCTACCAGATTCAGTACACCACCGATCCGGGGGCCGGAACGTATCCCTCCCCCGTTGCCGGTCAGGTCGTGACGACCTCCGGCACAGCCTGCGCGATTCTCCCCCGGGGCTACATCCTGACCCAGGACACCGGTCCGTGGCAATCCATTTACGTCTACGTAGGTGCCCAGGGGAACAAGCCCGCGCTGGGGCAGGAAGTGCAACTCAGGGGTACAGTGATAGAATACTACGGGCTCACCGAGTTCTCCAACCCCACCCGGGTGTGGTTCCGCGGGGAGGGTGCGCCTGTCTGCACGCCCACCGTGGTGACCGCCGCCCAGGTGCCATATACGGCATCCACTCCTTCCAACTACTACACCAGTGAGTCCTACGAAAGCGCCATCGTGGAGTACCGCAACATCACCATCACCGCCCTGACCACCTACAGGGCCTTTTTCACCGATGACAGCGGCGGCGTCGGCGCAATTAACCGGGACTCCAATTACGGCTACGCACCGACCGGCCTGGCGGTGGGCCAGCGTTACGAGTACGTCCGCGGCGTTCTCTACTATATGTTCGGCGAATACCGGGTCTGCCTGCGCAGCGCCGACGATGTCCGACTTCTGGATCAGACCCCGCCGACCGTCGTCACCACCGAACCGGCCAACGGCGCTACGAATGTCAACCCCCACCGGCCCATCTACGTCACCTTCAGCGAGCCCATCAGCCCTGCCACCGTCAGCCAGTCCACGTTCCTGCTGACGGGCCCCGCGGGGGCGGTGACGGGCACCGTCGCCTACGACGCGGCCATCTCCCGCGCGACCTTCACACCCGGCAGCGCCCTGGCCCCCAACAGCCTCCACACCGCCACCCTCACCGCCGGTATCCGCGACCGGGTGGGCAACCCCCTCGTCCCCTTCACCTGGACCTTCACCACCGGCCCGCTGGATACGGTTGCTCCCACCGTCACCGCCCGCGTCCCCGCTGCGGACGCGACCGACGTCCCGCTGGACGCGCGCGTCGTCATCACCTTCAGCGAAGAGTTGAATCCGGCGACGGCGGTGGCGGCGCACTTCACCCTCACTGGGCCGTACGGGACCGTCCCCTGGTCCGGCGCCGCCTACGACCCCGCCGCCCGCCGGATGACCCTCACTCCGCGCGGCCTGCTCCTGCCCACCGCCCGCTACACCGTCACGATCGCGCCCGCCGTCACCGACTGGGCCGGGAATTCCGTCGCCGAGTCCGACCGCACCTGGTCCTTCGCCACCCAGGCGGAACCGGAGATGCACGTCTTCCACGGCGACATCCACAACCACACGTCCTACTCCGACGGCGCCCTCACCCCGTACGATGCCTTCACCCGCGCCATCGCCGCCGGGCTGGACTTTCTCGCCGTCACCGACCACTCCTACGCGATAGACGATATCGAATGGCAGGATACGCTGACCCAGGCCAACGCCTTCACAAGGGACGGTCAGTTCATCGCCCTGCGCGGGTTTGAGTACACCCAGGGCGCCGAGGGCCACATCAACGTCTATAACACCGTCCGCCACGCCGTCCGCAGCAACGTTCCGGGATGCATATACTGCGACTACACCCCCAACCTGGAGCCTGGGGCCACCGTGGAGGGCTTCTACCGCTGGCTCGCCATCACCGGCACCCAGGCGGTGGACGATGCGGGCGTGGTGATGCAGTTCAACCACCCCGGCTGGATCAACTTCAACGACTGGGCGTACCACCCCGAAGTGGAGGACCTGGCCGAACTGGAGGAAGTGGGCAACGGCTGGGGAGCCTCCTACGTCTTCTCCTGGGACGAGTGGATTCGTTCGCTGGATTACGGCTGGAAGGTCGGGGCGACGAACAATTCCGATAACCACACTGCCGAATGGGGCACGATCACCGACCACCGCACCGGCGTGGTGATGCCCGCGCTCACCAAACGGCATCTGCTGGATGCCCTGCGCGCCCGCCGCACCTTTGCCACCGAGGACAAAAACGCCGCCCTCTTCTACAAGGCCAACGGCTACTGGATGGGCGCCGAAATCCCCAACACCGGCCAGATTCTCTTCCAGGTCCGGGGAGACGATCCCGATGGCGAACCGACGGTCCGGGTAGAACTGGTCACTGCGCAGGGCCGGGTGGTAACGTACACCCAGCCCGGCACCGCCGCTTTTACCTGGACGGTCAGCCTGAACATCACGCCCGGCGTCCACTACTACTTCGTCCAGTCCACCCAGGCCGACGGCGACCGCATCGTCGCCTCGCCGGTCTGGACGATGGGGGATGAGGATATCCGCATCACCGACCTGACCGTCCAGCCAGCCATCCCAACGGTCTACAACCCCAGCCTCTTCACGGCGCGGGTGACCAACCGCGGCGCCCAGACTCGCACCGTGACCGTCACCTTCTCCGTCAGCGAGACGATACTGGGGGAGGTCCCGGTGACGGTTCCGGCCTGCACCCAGGGCCCCTGCCCGGACGGGTACGCGCGCGTCTCCTGGCAGCCATCGGCCCCCGGCCCGGTGACGGTCACCGCGGCGCTGGCGGGCGCCCCGGCGGATGACAACCCCGACGACAACTTCCGCCAACTCTCCATGACGGTGACCGACGAGAAGGTCCCCCTCATCCTGCTGGACGTCGGGCACAACAACATCGGCATAGACACCCGTTCGGTGCGCCTCTTCGTCCAGGATATGGTGGACCACGGGTACAACGTCCTCTTCAACCTGGACGAACTGACCGCGGCGGACCTGAACACGGAGACGGTGAAACTGCTCGTCCTCAACGCCTACGGCCCCTCTCAACTCACCGTCACCGAAACCCAGGCGATCGCCGACTTTGTCGCCGCGGGGGGCAATCTCTGGCTCAACGGCATGTCCGACTACACCGGCAAAGTCTGGTGGGCCTACAATGTGGCGGACCGGATGAACGAACTGGTGGGGGCCATTGAGGCCCGCACGAACTACACCGTCCCGGTGCGCTTCAACGACGACGAGGTGCTGGACGGGAACGACAACAACGGCTATCCGTGGGGCATCCTGTGGCACGTCTTCCCGGTCAGCCCGACGACGGGGGTCGGGATGAACGTGTTGAGAGTCCAGTCCTGGTCGGTCTGTTCGCTGGTGGACCGGAACAAGCAGGCGCTGACGGCGGACGACCTGCTGGGGAACGGGCACATCTTCGTCGTGGGCGACCTGGATTCGGGGACCGGGACGTACGGTTATCCCAACCGTACCAGCAACATTGATGCGGACAAAGAAGGGGATGCGTACCTGTATGGACAGACGGAGGTCGTGCCCGCGGCGGCAGGGTACGACATTCCCGGTCCGGCGGGGCGCATTTTCTTCTACGGCGACGCCAACGATCCCTTCAACATCTTCGCCTACAGCGCCGGGGACGGCAAGCAGAACGAACTCTTCAACCTGGAAGTGGTGATGTGGCTGCTGGGCGAGCCGTTGCAGAAGAGCACCGTCGCCCAGGCCCGCTCCGATCCCGAGGAGGACGATATGCCCGTCAACCTGCACCGTCTGGTCTGGGTGGAGGGGTTCGTCACCGCCTCGTACGGGGAGTTCTTTGACGTCCTCTACGTCCAGGACGAGACGGGCGGGGTCACCGTCTTCGCTCCGGCGGGGACAGCGTCGGGCGCGGTGGAGAGTATGCCCCGGCGGGGGGATTGCGTCCGGGTCGTGGGGACGGTGGACGTCTACCAGGGAGACACGGAGATCCAGTTCTTTGAGAGCGAGCAGGTGCAGGTGCTGACGCCGACCTGCGTCTTCAGCCCGGCGCTGGCGGTGACGGGGAGCATTCCGCTGCCGCTGCGGACCTACAGCGCCACGCTGGAGGCGTACGAGGGGTGGCTGGCGGTCGTCACCGGCACGGTCGTAGCGCGCTCGGCCGACGGGAGCGCCATCTGGGTGGACGACGGCAGCAGTCCGGTGCGGGCGTTCCTGGACGGCTACAACGGCGTCTGGTCGAACATCTTCCCGATGGACCGGGTGACCGTGGTCGGGCTGGTCTCGGAGGACTACGACGGCCCGCGCCTGCGGGTGCGCAACTACCAGAAACACGCGAACCGGCCGGATGATCTGATCCTGCTCCGTCCGGCAAGCCGATTGTACCTGCCGCTGGTGATGAGGGGTTACCGGCCGTAAGGAAAGGCACAGGGTTGCAAAAAGTGCCAGGCATGCTGGAAGTGCCTGGCACTTTTTAATCGTAACTGTTCATCCGGCGGTGGTTGCAACTTGAAAAATTATTGATTTTCGTGTTGCTAAAGGAACTCGGAGAGCAGGCCACTGATTTGATGATCCTGGCGCGGGTGCTATTTCCATATGCCCCTCCCCCTTACCCCCTCCCCGTTGCAGGCGGACGGATCGTCCGCCCCTACGGCCGCACGGGGAGGTAAGGGCAAGGACAAGCCTTGCCCTTCCGGGGGTTTCGGGGCGGGCGGCCTTCGGCCGCCCGCCCCGAAACCCCTCTTTTTCTCCCTTCCCCCCCGCCGGAGGGTGCTGAAAAAGCTGCTTTTGGGGAACGAAAATACCAGGAAAGGATGAAAAATGCCCTGAAAGTGGAGCAAAACAACCATTTTTCCTGGTATCTTTGCGTGTTGGTAGTTTAAAGAAAGAGTTTCTCAGCACCCTCTAAAAGCCGCCGGTAAAAGAAGACCGGCACCCCGAAGGGTGCCGGTCCTCAAAAAGGGGAAGGGGGAACGGGTTACTGCTCCAGCGCCGCGATCAGCGCCGGCAGTACCTCTTTCGGGTCCGCCTCTATGCAGAGGTCGGCGACCTGGAAGATGGGGGCAGTGGGGTCGGGGTGGATGGCGAGGATGAAGTGGGCGTTTTCTACGGCGGCGTTGTGGAAGGTGTCGCCCCGAATCCCCACTGCCACGTAGACCTGCGGCGCAACGGTGACGCCCCGGATGTCCACGATCTGCTCAGGGCTGATCCAACCCGCGTCCCTTGCGCCGCGATCTCCCGCCACGCGGCCGCCCAATCGGGCAGCCAGTTGCTCCACCAGCGAGAAGTCCCCAGCCTGCCGCCCGGCCGCAACGACCACCGGCGCTTGCGAAAGCGGCACCGCCGGGGGCGTGAACTCCTCCGCCGGGCCCAGAACCCGCACCCTGGGCTCCGCCGGTTTCACCTCTACGCTCTTCGGTTCCCCTTTGCGGTACGGGTCCATAAAGGGCGCCGGGAAGGCGCCGGGCTCCACCGCCAGCACCTGCGGGCGGGCCTGCGGGCAGGCCATAATCTCGTAGTACTCGCCCCCGTAGATGGGGACGGACGCCTGAACGGTGCGGGTCGCCTCGTCCAGCGTCATCGCGACGACGTGCTCCAGAAGTCCGCCGCCCATCCGCTGGGCAATGCGCGGAGCCAGGGCCTGCCCCTGGGGAGTCGCACCGAAGATGATCACTTCCGGCTGTTCGGCCTGGAAGAGGTCGCTCAGCACTTCCAGGTAAGGCTCCACCGCGAAGGTCGCCAGCGAGGGGTCATCGGCCACGCGCACGCCGTCGGCCCCGGCCTGGTAGAGGGTGGGGGCCAGGCCGGAGACGCCGTCGCCCAGAAGGACGGCGTAGACGTAGGCGCCCAGGGACCCCGCCAGGTTGCGGGCCGCGCCGATCGCCTCCAGCGTCACCGGGGCGACCGCCCCATTCACCACGTCGGCAACGACCCAGATACCCCCGCCGCCCTCCGCCTCGGTAACCTCTTCCTGCTGGGCCATCAGTAAGTCCAGGAACGACGCATCCATAGCGTTTCCTCCATACTGCGTATTCCGTGTTGCGTACTCCGTATTCCGTCAGCGGGGCAGGCGCTTGCGCAGTGCTTCGGCGGCTGCCCGGGCCACTTCCTCCGGAGAGCCCGTAAGCCGGACGCCGCGCTCCCGCTCCGGCGGGAAGTCCTGTCCGCGCCGCTCCACCACCGGGGTGAGGGCGGCCTCTTCCACCAGGTCGGCGGCGGGCCATTGCTCCAGCGCCTGGGCGATCTCGCCTACGCCGCGGTAGATGTTGATCAACTGCGTGCCCCTGGGGTAGCGGGGCTTCAGCGCCCCGGGCAGCAGGGTGATGACGGCGGGAAGGTCCACCTCCACCTGCACATACCCGGCCCCGGCGTTGACGACGGCGCGCGCCGCCCCATCGGCCGTCTCCACGGCCCAGGCGTTCAGGACCTGGGGCCAGTTCAGCGCTTCGGCCAGACGGGGGCCCAACTGGCTCTGACCGGTGTCCATCGTGGTGGCGCCGGTGAGGATGAGGTCAGCGCCGCCCAGTTTGGCGATCGCGGCCACGAGTACTCGCGCCATCAGCGCCTCGTCGGCGCCCAGGGGGCCGCCAGTGAGGTAGATCGCCCGATCGGCGCCGGTCGCCAGCGCCTGACAGAGCACGTCGTCATCCGGCAGGAAGGTGCGGGGCAGGGCAACAACCTCCGCGCTCGCGGCGTCCTTGATGCGGAGCGCCGCCTCCAGGGCACAGCGGTCGGCAGGCTGGAGGATGTATTCTTCCCGGTTGATGAAAATCCGCCCGGCCCGCCGGTTCACGACAATCCCACGAGGGTCTAAAACTCGTCCAAGAACCACTGCAATTCTCATCCCTCACCTCCTACGGCCGGATGCGGACGCCGTATTCGCGGAAAATGTTGCTGGCGATGACAATGCGCTGGATTTCGTTGGTCCCCTCAAAGATTTCGGCGATGCGGGCATCCCGGAAGGCCCGTTCAATGTGGAAGTCCCGGGTGACGCCCAGGCCGCCGTAAATCTGCAGCGCCAGGTCAATGGCGCGCGAGGCGACCTCCGAGCCGTACATCTTGCACATCGCCGCCAGTTGGGTGAATTCCTGTCCGGTCTGACCGGTATCCACCATCCAGGCAACCCGGTAGACAAGGCTGCGCAGCGCCTCTATCTCGGTGGCGATGTTGGCGATGGCCCACTGGACGGACTGTTTGTGGGCCAGTTCCACGCCGAACTGCCTGCGGGTTTTGGCCCAGTAGACGGCCATTTCCAGCGCCGCCTGCGCGCCGCCCAGGCAGGCCGCCCCCAGCGTGAGCCGTCCCATGTCCAGGGACTTCATAAAGGTCACAAAGCCCTCACCCACTTTGCCCAGGACGTTCTCGTGGGGCACGCGCAGTTCTTCAAAGACCAGTTCGGCGGTACTGGTCCCCCGGATGCCCATCTTGTCCTCTTCCCGGGCCACTTTGAAGCCGGGCCAACTGGCTTCCACAATGAAGGCAGTGACGCCGCCGCGCGCGCCCAGCGCCGGATCGGTCACCGCCATCACGGTGACGATGTCGGCAAAGCCGCCATTGGTGATGTAGACCTTGCCCCCGTCCAGAATCCAGGAATCCCCCTCGCGGACGGCGCGGGTGCGGATGTTGGCGGCGTCGGAACCGGCGTTGGACTCGGTGAGGCCAAAGGCGGCGATTTTCTCGCCGCGGGCCAGCGGGGTCAGGTACTTGCGCTTCTGTTCGGGGTTCCCGTCCAGATGGATAGCCATCGCGCCGATGCCGATGTGGGCGCCCACGTTGGTGGCTGTGGACGTGCAGACGCGCCCCAGTTCCTCCATCAGGATGCAGTAGCCGGTCTCACCGGCGCCCATCCCGCCGTATTCCTGGGGGAAACAGACCCCCAGCAGGCCAATTTCGCCCAGTTTCCGCAGCGTCTCAAAGGGGATTTGATGTTTGCGGTCAATCTCGGCCGCCAGCGGGGCGACTTCGTTCTCGGCGAACTCCCGGACCAGTCGGCGCAGGGCCTGGTGTTCAGGGGAAAATGTGAAGTCCATCGTCCACCTCCTACGGCGCAATCGCCATATCTTTGGCGGCAAAGATCGCCTGGGCGACGCGGAAGGTATGCCACTCGGTGGGGCCGCCGATGATGCCCAGGACCCGCGCGTCGCGGTACTTGCGGGCCATGGGGTAGTCTTCCATAAAACCGTAGCCCCCCAGCACCTGGAGCATCCAGTTGGTGACGCTGCGGGCCATCCGGGCGGCGAAGGTCTTCACCAGCGAGGCGTCCACGGAGAAGTTCTCCCCCTGGTCCACCAGCCAGGCAGCCCGATAGACCAGGTAGCGCAGCGCCTCCGTCTCCGCGTGGGCATTGGCGATGTAGTTCTGGATGGCCTGCTTCTGACCGATGGGGACGCCGAACTGGACCCGTTCGGTGGCGTACTGGGCGGCGACGTCCACCGACGATTCGGCCAGCCCCAGCCCGATCGCGGCCAGGGCGATGGACATGCGGTCCTCTGCCCGCCGGGCGATCTTCTCCCCGTCGCCGGGAGCGCCCAGGCGGTTGGCCTGGGGGACGCGGCAGCCTTCCAGGTAGACGGTGTTGAAGTACGCCGACCGCAGGCCCAGGGTGGGCTCCCGGTAGCCGACGGTCAGGCCGGGGGCATCGCGCGGGACCAGATATGCGTCCATCCCCTGCGGCCCGCGAGCGAAGACCAGGAAGAGGCCGGCCTGTTCGCCGTTGGTCACCCAGGTCTTGACGCCGTCCAGGATGACCTCATCGCCGTCGTAGCGGGCGCGGGTCTCCAGAACTCGGGTATCGGTCCCGGCGTCCGGTTCGGTGAGGGCGAAGGCGCCGATCACTTCGCCCGCGGCCATCGGCGGGAGCCACTCCTCTTTCTGGGCGTCGGTGCCGAATTCCAGGATACTCATCGCCACCAGGCTGACGTGCGCGGCCACGGAGACGGCGAGGGACGCGCAGGCGGTTGCCAGGTTCTCCAGCAGCAGGACGTAACTGACGTGGTCCAGGGCCGCGCCGTAGCAGTCCTCCGGCAGCGTTGCCCCGAAGAAGCCCTGGTCCACCGCCTTGCGGACGATTTCCGGCGGCATCGTCTCGGCGTGGTCTATCTCGTCGGCGCGGGGGGCCAGTTCCTTGGCGGCGAAGTTCCGGAACATATCGCGGAACATGCGCTGCTCTTCGCTCAGGGCGAAGTCCATACCGCACCTCCGTTGTGGGTGTCTTTCTTGTGGAAAAAGCGACGAATTGCACGAATTACACGAATTTTTGCTTTTCGTGCAATTCGTTGCCAGGAATCAGCAGAGGGGCGCGGCCGGAAGGCCGCGCCCCGTCCGGATGCTATTTGTCCTTGAACTGCGCCTGTCGCTTCTCCAGGAAGGCGTTGATGCCCTCGCGGATGTCCTCGGTCTCGGCCAGGCTGACGAACTGCTCAGCCTCCACCCGCAGGCCCTCCTCAATGGGCAGGGCCAGGCCCTGGTCAATGGCGCGCAGCGCGGCGGTGATGGGGAATTTGGATTTGGAGACAATCTTGCGGGCCAGGTCGCGCGCCTCCTTGAGGACGGCGCCTGCGGGGACGACCTTGTTGACCAGGTTGAGGCGGTACGCTTCCTGGGCGGTGATCATATCACCGGTGAGGATCAGTTCCATCGCCTTGCCCTTACCGACGATGCGGGCCAGCCGCTGGGTGCCGCCCCAGCCGGGGATGATGCCCAGGTTGATCTCGGGCTGTCCCATGCGGGCCCGGTCAGAGCAGATGCGCATATGGCAGGCCATCGCCAGTTCCAGCCCGCCGCCCAGGCAGAAGCCGTTGATGGCGGCGATAATCGGCTTGGTGGCCCGTTCAATCTTCAGGAAGAGTTGTTGGCCCTTCTCAATGAACTCGCGGGATGCGGCGTAGTTCTCGCCGGGGTTATCCAGCAGCGCCTTGATCTCCGGGATATCCGCCCCGGCGACGAAGGCGTTGGTCCCCCCACCGGTGATGACGATGGCTTTGACCTCGTCGTTTGCCAGCAGTTCGTCAATCGCCTCGCTCAGTTCGTTCACCACCTGCCGGTTGAAGGAGTTGACCGGCGGATGGTCAATGGTGAGGGTGGCGATGCGGTCTTCAATTTCGGTTCGGACGTACTGCCAGTTGCCCATGGCGCTCCTTTTACTTACGTTTTACGTTTTACGCTTTACGCATATTCATGGAACCCCTTCCCGGTCTTCACACCCAGATGACCGGCGCGGACGCGCAGTTTCAGCGGGCGGGAAGGCAGGAAGCGGGGGCCCAGTTCCTGTGCCAGTTCCTCCAGTTTTGCCACGACCACGTCCAGGCCGATTTTATCGGCGATCGCCAGGGGACCGATGCGCTCGCCGCCGTAGGTCATACCGGTGCCGGCGACCATTGCCATGTCAATGTCGTTGACACTGGCGATGTGCTCCTGGACGCAGAGGGCCGCTTCGTTGATGAGCGGATACATCAGCCGCTCCGCTGAGAACCTGGTGCCGGTGGGGACGGCGCCCGATTCCTGCAGTTCCTTGATCATCCGGTAGACGACCTCGGACTCGCCGCCCGGATGGTCATAGAACCCGGCGCCGGTCTTCTCCCCCAGCCGTCCCGCGGCGACCAGTTTCTCAAAGAGGCGAGCCGGGCTCATCCGCTCGCCGTATTCGGAGTAGAGGTACTGCCCCACGTGGGCGCAGACGTCCAGCCCCAGCATATCCATCAGGGTGAACGGCCCCATCGGCATCCCCCACTCCACCACGGCCCGGTCAATCTCGGTGGCGGTAGCGGCCCCTTCCTCCAGTGCCTTGGTCGCCTCGTTCAGGTAGGGCATAAGGAGACGGTTGACCAGAAAGCCGGGGCACTCCTGGACGACGACGGGGATTTTGCGCAGACTCTCGGCGAACATCACCACGTCGTCCACCGTCTCCTGGCTGGTATCCAGGCCGGGGATGACCTCCACCAGTTTCATCACGCTGGCGGGGTTGAAGAAGTGCATGCCGACGACCTTGTGGGGGCGTTTTGTGGCCGCACCCATCTCGGAGATGGAGAGGGCAGAAGTATTACTGGCGAAGATCGTCTGTTCCGGGCAGACCTCATCCAGTTCCTGGAACACTTTCTTCTTGATGTCCATCCGTTCGGGGACGGCCTCAATGACGATGTCCACGTCCTCAAAGCCGTCGTAGGTGAGGGTGGGGATGATGAGGTCCATCTTGGCCTGCATCTCCCCGGCGCTCATCTTGCCCTTATCCACCCGGCGCTGGTAGATTTCGCGCGCCTTGGCCATGCCGCGATCCAGCATCGCCTGGTCAATGTCTTTGAGCACCACGGGCAGGCCGGAGAAACTGATCACCTGGGCGATCTCACCGCCCATCGTTCCAGCACCGACCACTGCTGCTTTGAAAATGTACATCTTGCCTCCTTTCCGTAACAGTTGAACTACGTACTACGGAATACGGAATACGCACTGCATACTGCGTATTGCGTAGTGCGTATTTGTGCCTAATCCATTGGGATGCGCTCCACGATGAGGCATCCGCCCTGACCGCCACCGACGCACATCGTGTCAATGCCGTAGCGCGCCTTGCGGCGATGGAGTTCGTTGGTGAGGGTGGCGACCAGTTTGGCCGCGGTGCAGCCGACGGGGTGGCCCAGCGCGATCGCACCGCCGTTGGGGTTGACCTTACTCCAATCCCAGTCAAAGCCCTGATCCTGCATCTCCTTGGCCACCGCCAGTACCTGGGCGGCGAAGGCCTCGTTCAGTTCAATGACGTCAATGTCTTCCAGTTTGAGGCCCGCCCGCTTCAGGGCTTTGGGCATCGCGAAGGCCGGGCCGATGCCCATATAGGCCGGGTCCACGGCGGCGTAGGCATAGGCGACGATGCGCGCCGTGGGCTTGAGGCCCAGTTGTGCCGCCTTCTCGGCCGTGCAGACAATCATGGCCGCGGCGCCGTCGGAGATGGGGCAGGCATTGGCCGGAGTGACGGTGCCTCCTTCCTTGAAGACGGTCGGATAGAGGGCAGCCTTCTGGACCGTGAGGCCGGGGTTGATGGTCTCGTCCTGGGTGATGACCTCCCTCGCCACTTCCTGCCCGGCGACCTTCTTGACGACCTCCACGGGGACGATTTCGTCGTTGAACTTCCCCATCCGCTGGGCCATAAACGCCTTCTTGTGGGACTGGACGGCATACTCGTCCTGTTCTTCCCGGGAGATGTTGTACTTCTCGGCCAGGTTCTCGGCGGTGCGGCCCATAATCTGCCCGCAGATGGGGTCGGTGAGGCCTTCCCAGAGGGCGTCGGTCAGTTCGGCGTGACGGAGTTTGTACCCCCAGCGGGCGCCCTTCAGGATGTACGGGATATTGCTCATACTCTCGGTCCCGCCGACCAGGTAGATTTCGCCGTCGCCGGCCTGGATGGCCTGGTAGGCCGAGGTGATGGCCTGCATCCCGGAGGCGCAGTTCCGCTGGACAGTGAAGGCGGGGACGTGAATGGGGACGCCAGCCATCAGAGCCGCGACCCGGCCGATATTTGCGGCATCGGAGGGCTGGCCGATGTTCGCCAGAATAACCTCATCCAGAATGCCCGGGTCTATGCCCGTGCGCTCCAGCACCGCCTTGAAGACGATGCAGGCCAGGTCCTGTGCCCGCAGGCTGCGGAGCGCGCCGCCGTGGGCTCCCACAGGCGTGCGCAAGGGACTGACAATCACCACGTCTTTCATCACATACCTCCTCAAAAGTTTGCGGATGCTGAAAGGTAACGGAGGGGAACTCCCTCCGGTCGGTCCTACGGGTTGTGAGCAGGACTCCGCATCCCGCGGAAGAGCGTCTCCATCGCCATCTGATACAGCGCCTCGGTGCTGACGCCCACCATATCCCGACGGAGGGGGTGGCTCATCAGGTCCAGGACGCCGTTCAGGGTGGCCCACATCACGGCCGCCGCCTGACGGGCGTCACAATGGGGGAATAGCCCTTCCGCTATCCCTTGCTCCATCGCGCGCACGACCAGGTTTAACCCTTCCAGACTGGCTTCCAGCACTTCCTGGTAAGTTTCAGGGGTGACCGTCTCCCGGAACCGTTCCCCGTTGACGGCCATCAGGACACGGAAATAGAGAGGTTCTTGTTGAAAAAAGCGGAAATACGCCCAACCCAGGCGACGAAGGCGTTCCAGGGCAGTTAGAGGACGATCGGGGGCGAAGGCCTCTTCCAGGTACTGATACAGAGAATCCAGGCCTTCTAACAACAGGTGGGCGAGGAGGGTTTCCTTGCTCTCAAAGTAAAGGTAGAGGGTGCCTTTGCTGAGTTCGGCGCGCTCGGCGACGTCGTCCATCGTGGCGCGGGAGAACCCTTTCTCCAGAAAGACCCTATGCGCAGCCTGGAGGATGGACTGACGGCGTTCTTCCTTTTCTCGTTCCCGCCGTGCCCGCGTCGTCAAAGCGCCGACACCCCCTCTACTAACTCTCGGTCATATACTGACCAAGAGTCATTATACACCAGAATGGGCCGGTTGTCAATAGGGAGCCGGAAATTTTAAGGTTTCCCGCGCCCGTGTAGATGTTGGGGAAAGGACTGGCGGCAAGGCCCTTCTGCTTCTCTTTTCCTCAAGGCGGGGTATAATAGAGAGCGTTTAGACCCATATCCTGCCGGTGGGTTGTCACCCTGCTTTTGCCTATGAGTCACCGAAACCGATACCGATTGCTGTTCGCCGCCCTTCTTGCGGGCATAGCCATCCTGACATCCTGTCGGAAATCCACGGAGGTTCCAGTGAGCGCCTATCCTGCTGAAACGCCTTCGCCCACCCGTGCAACTGTGCCCTTCTCCGTCATCCCCAAACCGGCCGAAGTGAACCTGAGCGGGGGGACGTTCCCCCTCACGGAGAGAACACAGGTTCTCGTGAACCCCGCCGATCCGGAGTTGCTGGCCATCGGCCAGTACCTGGCCGACCATCTTCGCCCGGCCACCGGTTACCCCTTCCCTGTGCAGGCGGCAACCGGCGCTCTACCGGAGGGCAGCATTCTCCTGACTCTATCCGATAGCGATCCATCTCTGGGAGAGGAAGGGTACGAGTTGGCCATCACCCCGAACGGGGTGAGACTATCCGCGCCGCATCCGGCCGGGCTGTTCTGGGGGGTTCAGACCATCCGCCAACTGCTCCCGCCGTCCATAGAATCCTCTGCGCCCCAGGACGGTCCCTGGACCCTGCCGACAGGCAGCATCCGGGACTGGCCGCGCTTTGCCTGGCGGGGGATGATGCTGGATGTCTCGCGCCACTTTTTTGGCCCCCAGGTCATCAAGCATCTGATAGACCTGCTGGCTTATTACAAAATGAATCGCCTGCACCTGCACCTCTCCGACGATCAGGGTTGGCGGATTATGATTCATTCGTGGCCGGACCTGGCCCGGATCGGGGGGAGCACCCAGGTCGGCGGAGGGCCAGGGGGATATTATTCCCAGGAGGAGTACGCCGATATCGTCGCCTACGCCCAGAACCGGTACATCACGGTGGTGCCCGAAATAGATATGCCGGGCCACACGAACGCTGCGCTGGCATCCTACGCGGAACTGAATTGCGACGGAGTTGCCCGCCCTCTCTATACAGGCACCGAGGTCGGTTTCAGTTCCCTCTGTCTGGATAAAGAGATCACCTACCGTTTTGTGGACGACGTGGTGCGGGAGATCGCCGCGCGGACGCCAGGGCCGTACTTCCACATCGGCGGCGACGAGGCAATGGCGACCCCGCAGTCCGACTACATCGCCTTTATAGAGCGGGTACAGGGCATTGTGCAATCTTATGGAAAACAGATGATCGGCTGGGAGGAGATCGGTCAGGCGAAATTGCTTCCCACTTCCATCGTCCAGTTGTGGCACAGCGCGGTGGCCCGCGAAGCGGTCCGGCAGGGAGCCCGAGTGATTATGTCCCCCGCAACTCGGGCCTATCTGGATATGAAGTACACACCGGAAACTCCTCTGGGGCTTCACTGGGCCGGCTACATAGAGGTCAAAGATGCCTACGACTGGGACCCGGCAACGCTGGTAGAGGGGATCGGGGAAAGCGATATTCTGGGAGTGGAGGCACCCCTCTGGACGGAGACCATCCAGACTGTGGCGGATATGGAGTGGATGGCATTCCCGCGGCTGATCGGCATTGCGGAGATCGGTTGGTCGCCTGCGGTGGGACGGGATTGGGAGGAATACCATCTGCGCCTGGGCCGTCATAGCCCGCGCCTTGCCGCAATGGGGGTGAACTTCTACCGCTCTCCTCAGGTGCCCTGGGAATAGATGCCCCACCCCTTTCCCATCACAGCGAATTGCTGCACAAGCCCTGAGCCAGCGCGCACTTGACATATCGCCCCACTTCACTATACTATTAAGTATATGCCTGCTATCGGGTTCCCATAGGGGGAGATTTCCCCGCGGAGTAGATGGACATCGCTACCCCCGGTTCTCCCCGCAAACAGGCGGGTCAGGCCACCCGCCAGAAAGAAAAGGAGGAAAATATGGCCGCCAGTATCTTTGATGCAGTGGTTCGCTTCTTTAAGGAGGACGATTGGCGCTTTGAGCAGTTGCCTGGGAAGCCCATCCTTCGCCTGGGCTTTCGCGGGGAGAACGGCACCTGGAACTGCTTCGCCCAGGCGCGCGAGGCGCAGCAGCAGTTCGTCTTCTACTCCATCCTGGACGTCAACGTTCCCCCGAACCGCCGTCAGGCGATGGCCGAATTCCTCACCCGCGCCAACTACGGCCTAGTCATCGGCAACTTTGAGATGGACTTCAACGACGGCGAAGTGCGCTACAAGACCAGCATTGACGTGGAAGGCGACCGCCTGACGTCGGCGCTGATCAAGCAGTTGGTGTACATCAATGTGTTGATGATGGACCGCTACCTGCCGGGGATTATGAGCGTCGCGTTCGGCAACGCCAACCCGGCCAAAGCGATTGCAGAAATTGAAGGCTGATTGTAATTGTTCAGCCAGCGGTTGAAACCGCCCAGGGGAGAGCACTTTGTGCCGGGCGACTGCCTACGCGGTCGCCGGGGCGGCATCCACGCAGGTGGACGCCCGGCTGCAAGCCCTTGAGGGGCGATTTCAATCGCTGAAGCCTGATTTTCGTCCGGAGGCATCCGCTCCGCTCTAAATGATCACCAGTCTGAAAAACGAACGGGTTCGCCTGGTGCGGGCGCTCCAGGAACGGCGACGCGTCCGCCAAAGGGAACGACGTTTTGTCGTAGAAGGCGTCCGCCTCTGCGAAGAGGTCGCCCGCGCCGGGATGCGCCCCCATTTTGTCCTCTACACCGCCACCATCCAGGAGGACCCGCGCGGCAGCGCGCTCCTGACCGTCTGGCAGCAGGCCGGCGTCTCCTGCGAAGAGGTCAGCGCGGAGGTGATGGCAGCCTGCGCCGATACCGAAACTCCCCAGGGGCTCCTTGCCGTCGTCCCGATCCCCGACCTTCCCTTGCCCCCCAATCCCGCGTTTCTCCTGATTCTGGACCGGTTGCGCGATCCGGGCAATCTGGGTACCATTCTGCGCACGGCGCTGGCGGCCGGGGTGGACGGCGTCGTTCTGGCACCGGGGACGGTGGACGCCACCAACCCCAAGGCGGTGCGCGCGGGGATGGGCGCTCACTTCCGCCTGCCCGTGGTCGCGATGGATTGGGACGAAATCGCCCGCACCGTGGCGGGGCGTCGGGTCTATCTGGCGGCGGCGCAGGGAGCCGTCCTCTATACCGATGTGGACTGGACGGGGCCGGTGGCGCTCATTGTCGGCGGAGAGGCAGAGGGCGCGGGGGAGCGCGCCCGCGCGCTGGCCGATGCGGAGGTCCCGATCCCCCTGGCAAGAGATGTGGAGTCCCTCAACGCGGCGGTCGCAGCGGCAGTGCTCCTCTTTGAGGCCGCCCGCCAGCGGCGGATCACGGCTGGATAGGAGAGGTTGATGAGCAACTTACGGATCATCCCCCTGGGAGGCCTGGGGGAAGTCGGCAAAAATATGATGGCCGTGGAGTACGGGGACGATGTCCTGGTGATAGACGCCGGCCTGATGTTCCCCGAGTCCGACATGTATGGGGTGGACTTCATCATCCCCGACTACGGTTACCTGCGGGACAAGAAGGAGCGAGTGCGGGCCATCGTCATCACCCATGGCCACGAAGACCACATCGGGGCGCTCCATTTCTTCCTGCGGGAGTTTCCGGTGCCCGTGTACGCTACCCGTCTGACCCGCGGGTTGATTGAGGTGAAACTGCGTCAGGCCCATCTGCTTCAGGAAGCGAAACTGCACACCATCGCCCCGGGGGACATCCTGCATATCGGCCCCTTCCAGGTGGAGCCGTTCCACGTCTGCCATTCCATTCCCGATACCGTGGGGTTGGGGATTATGACCCCCGAGGGCCTGATCGTCCACTCCAGCGACTTCAAATTTGATCACACGCCTGTGGACGGTCAGCCAACGGACTTCGCCAAACTGGCCGAGTTCGCCGGTCGGGGGGTGCTGGTGCTTCTGGCCGACAGCACCAATGCCACCGAACCAGGGACCACGCCCTCGGAGCAGGTTGTCACCCAGGCCCTGGATGACATTATGCGCCGGGCACAGGGACGGGTCATCATCGCCACCTTTGCCTCGCTCATCTCCCGCATCCAGCAGGCAATAGATGTGGCGGCCTACTACGGGCGGAAGGTCGCCATCGCCGGAGCGACGATGGTGGATAACATCAAAATGGCGATGCGGCTGGGATACCTGCGCATCCCCGAAGGGATGATGGTCAGCCTGGGGGAGATGGAATCCCTGCCCCCTTCCCGTTGCCTCATCCTGGCGACCGGGGTGCAGGGAGAACCGACCGCCGTCCTGAGCCGCCTGGCCCTGGGTCAGCATCCGTCGTTACAGGTACGGCCCGGCGATACCGTCGTCCTCTCTTCCCACACCATCCCCGGCAACGAGGAGATGATCCACCGGGTGATCAACCGTCTGTTTCAGAAAGGGGCCGACGTCGTGTACCATCCCCTGGCCCCCGTCCACGTCTCCGGGCACGCCAGCCAGGAAGAGCAGAAATTGCTGCTTAACATTCTCCGCCCGCGCAACTTCGTCCCCATCCACGGCGAACTGCGCCATCTCAAGCAACACGCAAAACTGGCGATGGAACTGGGCATGCCCCGGGAGCGGATCGCGGTCGTGGAGAACGGGTATGTGCTGGATTTTGAGGACGACCGCATCCGGATCGGGCCGCGGGTGCCCGGCGGCTACGTCTTCGTGGACGGGACGTGGGTGGGAGACGCGGTTGGGCCGGCGGTCATCCGGGACCGGGAGTCGCTGGCGATGGCGGGGGTGTGTGTCGCCGTCTTCCGGTATGACCCCCGGCGCGGGGCGCTCCTGGGCACTCCCCGCCTGACGGTGCGAGGGTTCGCCGCCCGCGATGTCGCGGAAGAGATCGTGGAGGGGGCGGTAGATGTGGTCCGCCAGACCGTCCAGGAGGTACGGGCAGGTACGCCGCCCGCGACGGTAGAACGGCAGGTCCAATCCGCCCTCTCCGAATTCTTCTATCAGCAGACGAAGAACCGTCCGGAAATTATCGTGATGGCGGTAGCGGAGTGAATTACAGATGGAGAGCGAAAATTCCCCTCAAGGAGACTCGTCGTCAAAACGGATTCTGATCGCGTACAAAGAGTTCCCTGCCCTGTCGGTGGGACATGCCGGTGGGCAGGGGGTCTTCCGGCTGATTCAGGCACTCCACCGGCGCGGCCATCAGGTGATACTGGTTGCCCGGTTGCGGCGGGAAGAGGCCCCGTTGGTGGAGGAGACCCGCCCCTTCTGTGAGCGCATCGTCACCGTACCCCACCATCAGGCCCTGAGCGGGCCGCTCCCCTGGCGAATATTCCGCAGTTATCTGGCCCTGCGCGGGGCGGTGGCGCGGACGCTCCGGGAGACCCGCCCCGACCTGATGCTGGTGGAGTTCACCCAGACGGCCGCGACGCTGCTGGGGGTCCGGCGTCCCTTCACGGCGCTCCGTCCCCACGATGTCAACTGGTTCTTGATGGAGCAGCGGGCCGGTTACCAGAAAGGGCCGCGCCGCCTGGGGACGCGGGTGCTGGCGCGCCTGTTCGGGCGTCTGGAGCCGTGGCTGTGTCGCCGGTACGACCAGATTCTGGCGATTTCCGAGGGGGACCGGCGGCTGCTGACCCTGCGCTGCCGCCCGACCCCCACGCTGCTCCTGCCCCTGGCGCCGGCCCTTTCCGTCAACGCTCCATTTCAACCCGCGGTGCCACCGGGGGATAACGTCCTCTTCGTCGGGGCGATGTATCGGGGGCCGAACATAGAGGCGGTGGACTGGTTCCTGCGGGAGGTCTGGCCGCGGGTGGTAGCGGAGGTGCCGGAGGCCCGTTTCTACGCGGTGGGGTCGGCGCCGCCGCCGCACATCCGGGCATACGAGGACGGGGAGCGGGTCTTCATCCCCGGATTCGTGGACGACCTGACGCCCTGGTATCAGGCGGCGACGGTCTTTGTCTCGCCGGTGCGGGTGGCGGGGGGACTGCTCCAGAAGGTTCTGGACGCGCTGGCGATGGGGGTGCCGGTAGTGGCGACGTCGGTGAGCAATCACGGCATCGGGGCCACGCCGGACAAGCACCTGCTGACCGCCGACGACCCGGCGGAGTTCGCCGCGGCGGTGGTGCAGTTGTTGCGCGACCCGGCCCTGCGGGAGCAGTTGGGCCGGGCAGGGCAGGAGTTCGTCCGCGCCCGCTACGACCTGGAGGAAGCGCTGGACCGGTGGGAGGAGACGTGGGAAGGGATGAACCGGAGAAAGCGCTTTCTGCGGAGATAAGGGGACGGAGACGGGGGCGGCGGGCGGCTGTGCCGCCCGCCGCCCCCGTATGCTGACGCCACTCCGCTACGCTTCGTGGCTGACTACGAACGAGACGCCACTCCGCTACGCTTCGTGGCTGACTACGAACGGGACGCCACTCCGCTGCGCTCCGTGGCTGACTACGAACGGGACGCCACTCCGCTGCGCTCCGTGGCTGACTACGAACAGTGGCTGACTATGAACGGATGCGATGAGGTTTGTAATGCGCTACGGAGCGAAGCGGAGTAGCGCTGGACGCTGGACGCCACTCCGCTACGCTTCGTGGCTGACTACGAACGGGACGCCACTCCGCTACGCTTCGTGGCTGACTACGAACGGGACGCCACTCCGCTGCGCTCCGTGGCTGACTACGAACAGTGGCTGACTATGAACGTCACAGTTCCCGACGGCCCTCCAGGGCGTTGGTCAGGGTGACCTGATCCGCGTATTCCAGGTCGCCGCCCACGGGCAGACCCCGCCCCAGGCGGGTCACCCGCACGCCCAGAGGGCGCAGTTTCGCCAGCAAGTAGGCGGCCGTGTAGTCCCCCTCACTGGTGGGGTTGGTCGCCAGGATGACCTCGCGTACTCCCCCGCCCTCCACCCGACGCAGCAACTCGGCAATGCGCAGGTTCTCGGCAAACACCCCCTCCATCGGCGCCAGCGCCCCGTGGAGGACATGATAGAGCCCCCGATAGTGCTCCGTCCGCTCAATCGCCAGCACGTCCAGCGGCTCCTCCACGACGCAGATGATCCCCCGATCCCGTTCCGCGTCGCTGCAGATCGGGCAGGGGTCCTGCTCGGTGATGTTGTAGCAGACCGAACACAGGCGCGTGTGGGCCTTCAGGTCCTGCAGGGCCTGGGCCAGCCGCAGGGCCAGGTCCGATTCTCCCCGCAACAGGAAGAAGGTCAGGCGCGAAGCGGTCTTGGGCCCGATGCCGGGGAGTTCGGAGAAGGTCTCTATGAGACGCGTGACTGAAAGAGGAAGGGGCATAGTCGGTAGTCGGGAGTCGGTAGTCGGTAGTCGGGAGTCGGTAGTCGGTAGTCGGGAGTCGGGAGTCGGGAGTCGGGAATCGGGAGTTTATAGACCCAGGTCCAGGCCCAGGCCGCCGGTGACGGCGCTCATCCGCTCCGCCGCGGCCTTTTCGGCCTGTTCCAGCCCCTGGTTGACCGCCGCGACGATGAGGTCCTGGAGCATCTCCACATCATTCGGGTCCACCACGTCGGGCTGAATCTGCAGGGACTTCAGCCGCCGGTCGCCGGTAACCACCGCGGTGACCGCGCCTCCTCCGGCCGTCGCCGTAATGGTCATCGCGGCGATCTCTTCCTGGGCCTTGAGCAGGTCCTCCTGCAGGCTCTGCAACCGGCGGAGTACATCCCCGCCACCGAATCCACCTCCCAATCCACCGGGGATTATTCGTCGTTTTGCCATTGAGCCTCCTGAGATGTGATGACGTAAAACGTAATGACGTAATGACGTAAGGCGTAAATTACGGGCCGGGTTTCACCCGCGCGCCCAGTTTCTCCACGGCGGCCTGAACCAGTCCGTCTTCCTGGGCAGGAGCGGGTGGCGGGGAGGTCCGGGCCGGCTGGGCCGGGGTGCGGGCAGGGGCAGGGGTCGGGCGCGCGGGCGTTCGGGCAGAACCGGTCATCAGTACGCAGCGCACCCGCACCGGTCGGCCCAAAAGTTTCTCCAGCGCGTCCTCCACGGCGCGCCGGTTGGCCTCCTCGTCCACTTTGTCCCGGTGAAACGGGTAGGCAAACCCGATAAGCAGTACTTCCCCTTCTACTTTCAATGGCTTGCCGGAGCGCATCAGGGCCTCCAGGGAGTGGTTGACGGGGCGAAGAAGACGCAGGAGGTCGTTCCATTGTCGCTCCACTTCTTCCAGGGAGACCCCTCCTCCTTCCGGGGGTTCTTCGCGGGCCGCAGGCCCCGGCGCAGGGGATGGAGACGGCCGCGCCTGAGGGACTGTGGGGCGGGCCACCGGGGAAGCCGGTCGGGTCGCCGGGGATGGGATGGGGCGGGCAGATGGGGTGGGAGCCGCGGTCGGGCGGGAGGCCGTCGGTTCGGCGCGGGGAGGCTTTTCCTCCGGACCGGGGGTCTGCCCGCTCCCGTCCTCCGCCAGCGCCGCCTCCAGGAAGGCCAGTTCCAGCGGCAGTTGGGGCTGCCAGGCGGCGCGCGCGTCGGCGGCGGCCTGCCCGAAGAGACGGACGGCGCGGGATAACTGGCGGGAGGTGAAGCGCTCCGCCTGGGCCTGAACCGTTGAGCGCAAACTGTCGGGAATCTGCAGAGGGACAGTCGCGCCCAACCGGACAAAGAGCAGGGTCCGCAGATGGTCGGTCATCTGGCGGGCGAACTGGCGCGGGTCGGTGCCCCGGTCGGCGGCATCGTTGATGACCGCCAGCCCGCGGCCCACATCCCGCGCGGCCAGCGCGTCGGCGAGGGCCACCACGGCCTCTTCGTCTCCGGCGCCGAGGGCCGCCCGCACGGCCTCCACCGTGACCACGCGGTCGGTATAGGCAGATAGTTGGTCCAGGAGGCTCTCTGCGTCCCGTACGCTGCCGGTGGCGTGGCGGGCGATCAGGCGCAGGGCGTCCTCGTCGGCCTGAATCCCCTCCTGCTCCGATAGGCGCCGGAGCCGGGCGACGATGTCGGTCAGCGGCACGCGACGGAAATCCAGCCGCTGGCAGCGGGAAAGGACGGTGGCGGGAATGCGATGGGGTTCGGTGGTCGCCAGGACGAAGATGGCATGCGGGGGTGGCTCCTCCAGCGTCTTCAGCAGCGCGTTGAACGCGGCGGTGGAGAGCATATGGACTTCGTCAATGATGTAGACTTTGTAGCGGGCTTCGGAGGGGCGGTAGCCGACGCGCTCTCGCAGTTCCCGTACGTCCTCCACGCTGGTGTTGGAGGCGGCGTCAATCTCAATCAGGTCCATCAACCGCCCCTCGTTGATCGCTTTGCAGATGGCGCACCGGTTACAGGGACGGTGGGCAGGTTCGGGCTCCAGGCAGTTGACGGCCTTCGCCAGAAGGCGCGCGGTGGTCGTCTTACCGGTGCCGCGCGGGCCGGCGAAGAGGTAGGCGTGGTGGACGCGGCCGGAGAGGAGCGCGTTGCGCAGGGTGCGCACGACGTGCTCCTGCCCGACTACCTCATCAAAGGTCTGCGGGCGCCATTTGCGGTAGAGTGCCTGAGGCATAAGGTTCGCCGTATCCCTGCCTTAAAATCTCTTTCAGTTGGGAGGCTACTACAGGCAGATCATATGGTAGCAATTTCCCATACGATGTCCAGGTTAACCCCGAAATAGTGGTGGATCAATCTGTCGCGGGCAGCTGCCATATTTTTCCAGGGCACATCAGGGTATTTTGCCCGGAGTTCCGCAGAGAGGCGTTGACCGCCTCACCGATGATTTCCAGATTGCGAATGACCGCATCCTGGGTCTTTTCGTCCGCGATAAATGCTTCGTATGTCATCCCGGCAGTGTAGGCCAGCACCCGCTGAACCGCTTCATGCATATCGCTCAGGAAGTCCCGATCTACCCGGTCAGACATATATGATCCCTTCTTCAATGTCTCGGGCGACATGGCGGATGCGGATACGCTGAATGCCTGCCGGAGTTAGAACATCTACCTTCTGGCCGAATAGCATTTCCAGTTCTTCGGCAAATTCCACAAACTTCAATCCAATCGGCCGCTCAAACTCCACAAAAATGTCCACATCGCTTTCCTCATCAGGCTGTCCCCTGGCATAGGAGCCAAAGAGGCCGATTCTTTTCACGCCATATTTTGAGGAAAGATAGGATTGGTTCCGCCGAAGCAGTTGGATGACCTGATCCTTCGTCAGCATTCAGATCCTGATCATATCGGGCAAAAGACACATAGGTTCATCCAGAACGTTGAACTCGGTTTTTCACCGCCGAGACGCAGAGGACACAGAGGATTCCCGGAGAGGTAATAGAACCCTTTGCATCTCTCTTTAGTTTTTCCCATCACCACGAAGAGCACAAGGGACCACACAAAGGGCACGAAGAATTATTTCTCTCTGCGCTCCTCTGCGCTCTCTGTGTCTCTGTGGTTTTTTCTGAACACTACAAAGGACCACCCTGGCTGAATAGTTACCAAAGTGCAAAAGTCGCCCCTGGGGGCCTTTGGCCGACCTTTCGGCGAGAATCTTTCGGCAGCCCCTACAGGCCTTTCTCTTCCCGCGTCACCCGCGCCAGCACCGCCTCCCCTTTGGTGAACATCCGATATAGAGTGTCCCGATATAGCACCGTCAGTTCGTCCGGCCCGAGGACGAAAGGGACCATATGCTGAACGCTCAAATCGTAGATAATCGCCGTTCCCCCCAGCGAAAGCAGAAGGGCATCATGGGGATACGGCTCCAGGAGGGGCCACTCTCCTTCCCCGCGCATCACCTGGACCACCGAGTCCTCTATGTGAGCGACCGTCTTCGGCTGGAACGGCTGTTGCCACCGTTCCAGCGCGTCGTTCAGGTTGATTTTCGTCGGAGGAGATTCCTGCGTGCCGTAGAGAAACCGTCGCCCATTCTTTCGTTCCGGCATCACCGTGCAGCGGATCAGGATGACGGTGGACGGGAAGGGGGAACTGGAGCGGTGGGCCAGCCCCTTGTGGACGACTGCCATCTCTCCCTGGCGCAGGCGTATCTCCCCCCGCTCCGTCTCCAGCGAGATGACCCCCTGATGTACCCAGAAGAGTTCATCCTGGTCCAGATGCCGGTGCCAGGCCAGCGTCCCCTGGCAGAGATAAAGGCTCACCGTCACGTCCCCGACGAGCGCCATATCTATCATCGCAAAGGGACGGTCCAGCCGCTGGGCGACGTCTTTCAAGTTCAGTTTCTCCAGAGGCATCGCGGTCTACTCTTTTCCTCCCTCTGACTCTGGCATAACGCCCAGCAGACCCGCCAGGCCGCGCAGGAACTCAATGGGCACCGGGAAGATGATGGTGGAGTTCTTCTCCACGGCGATCTCGGTGAGCGTCTGGAGGTAGCGCAGTTGGACAGCGGCGGGCACCCGTCCGATGGTCTCGGCGGCCTGGGCCAGGGTCTGGGCGGCCTGGTACTCGCCTTCGGCGTGGATGATTTTCGCCCGCTTCTCCCGTTCCGCCTCGGCCTGCCGGGCCATCGCGCGCTGCATCGTCGCCGGGAGTTCCACGTCTTTGATCTCCACGATGCTCACCTTGACCCCCCAGGGCTCGGTCTGCTCGTCAATAATCTGCTGGAGTTTGGTGTTGATCCGCTCCCGGTGGGCCAGTAACTCATCCAGTTCCGATTGCCCGATGACATTCCGCAGGGTGGTCTGGGCGATCTGCCAGGTGGCCCGCTTATAGTCCTCCACCTGGACGATGGCGGAGGTTGGCTCCACGACGCGGAAGTAGGCAACGGCGTTCACCTTGACGGTCACGTTGTCCCGGGTGATACACTCCTGCGCCGGGACGTCCAGGGTCACCACCCGCAGGTCCACCTTGACCATGCGGTCAATGAACGGGATGATGAAAAAGAGGCCCGGCCCCTTGGCTCCCACCAGGCGGCCGAGGCGGAAGATGACGCCGCGTTCGTATTCCTGGACGATTTTGATTGCGGCGCTGGCGATCACGATGAGAAAGAGGACAACGGCGGCGATCACACAGCCCAGCGTGGTCAACGCAGTTTGCATAGTTACACCTCCTTCAGGTGACAACGGATTAGGGGATAATGGTCTCTTTGATTATACCCCAAGAAGGGAGGAGTGCAAACGGTGGAGTGGAGGCGTCACTTCTCCGGGGTGGTATGCCGACGCAGGGTGGCGGCGCGGCGGATCATTTCCCGATCCATAGGTTTCAACCCTTCGGGCAGGGCGTCCAGGGAGACCCAGCGGGCGGATAGAATCTCGTTGCTAAAACCTCCTACCTCGCCCTCCACTTCGCACAGAAAGGCGGTCTCTAAATGGCCGGGGATGTCGTTCAGGTCCACCAGGACCGGGGGCCCGACCCGCACCGCCAGCCCCACTTCCTCCAGTAATTCCCGCCGCAGCGCATCCTGCGGCCGTTCGCGCCGTTCTACCCAGCCCCCTGGCAATCCCCAGGGATGCCGTCCGCGAAAGACATGCTCCAGCAGGAGGACCTCCCCCTGTTTATTGAAGACGACCCCCGTCACCCCGACGGTGAAACGCGCGGCGATCAGCCCGATCAGGCGGCAGAGCAGGGAGTAGAGGACCGGGAACCGGCGCATCAGGCGGGCGGTGAACCGTTTGAGTGCCACTTACGGATACACTCTCTTTAATGTCCTGGGGAACGAGATCGCTTCCCGCAGGTGGTCAATCCCGCAAATCCAGGCGACCGTCCGCTCCACCCCCAGACCGAAGCCGGAATGGGGCACCGAACCGTACCGGCGCAGGTCAATGTACCACTCAAAGGCCTGGCGCGGCAGGCCCCATTCCTTCAGCCGCTCCACCAGCAGGTCGGGGTCGGAGATGCGCTCGGAGCCCCCGGTAATCTCCCCGTACCCCTCCGGGGCCAGCAGGTCCACGCTTTTGCAGACTTCGGGCCGTCCGGGCCAGGGCTCCATGTAGAACGCCTTGGCGCGCGTGGGGTAGCCGTAGACGAAGACCGGCTTCTCAAACCGTTTGGTCAACTCGGTCTCGTGGGGCGAGCCGAAGTCATCTCCCCATTCAATCTGCAGGAGTTCCCGCAGTTCCTCGTCCTCCGTCTCCTCCCGGATGCGGGCCAGAATCTCCAGCGCCTCGTCGTAGGAGATGCGCGGGAACGGCGGCTCCACTTTCTCCAGCATCCGGGTGTCCCGCTCCAGAAGGGCCAGTTCGTGCTTTCGCTCCCGCAGGCAGGTCTGGACAATGTACGACACAAATTGTTCCTCAATTTCCATCAACTGGTCCAGGTCGCAAAAGGCGATCTCCGGCTCCACCATCCAGAATTCGGTCAGGTGGCGGCGGGTTTTGGACTTTTCGGCGCGGAAGGTGGGGCCGAAGCAGTAGACCCGCCCGAAGGCGTAGATGTTGGCCTCATTGTAGAGTTGCCCCGACTGGCTCAGATAGGCCGGTTCGCCGAAGTAGTCGGTGGCGAAGAGGGTGGTCGTCCCCTCGCAGGCCGCCGGGGTGAGGATGGGGGTGTCCATGTTGATAAAACCGTGGTCGTCCAGCCAGTCCCGGATGGCGCGGATGACGGTGGCGCGCACCCGCAGGACGGCCCACTGTTTGCGGGAGCGAATCCAGAGGTGACGGTTGTCCAGCAGGAAATCCACCCCGTGCTCTTTGGGCTGAATGGGGTACTCGTCGGCGATCTGCACCACCTTCAGGTCGGACACGCTCAGTTCGTAGCCGCCGGGGACGCCGGGGGCGCGGGAGTCCTGCCGCACCACGCCGGTGACGATGAGGGAGGATTCCTGGGTCAGCCGGGCCGTCGCCGCAAAGACCTCCTCCGGCACTTCTTTCTGGAAGACGACGCACTGGATAAAGCCGGTGCCGTCCCGCACCTGAAGGAACTGGAGTTTGCCCTTGTCGGTTCGGTTGTAGAGCCAGCCCTGCAGGGTGACTTCCTGACCGACGTATTCGGCAATGTCCTGAATGTGAACTGCCTTTGCCATCGCGCGCCCTCCTGGGGAAGCGGAGTTGTGATTAGGGAAATTGTACTGCAAGTGGGCAAGTATGCAAGTTTGCCAGTGGGGGTTATTGGCTGCGGGTGGGGTTCTGTGTTGGGGGTGAGAGAATCCGGAGAGTCCCGGCGACGAGGAACAGGAGGGCGCTCAGGCCGCTCAGAACTGCGCCCAGGCCAACCCCCACGGGCGCTCCGTAGATGGCGGCGAAGATGGGCCGCACGCGCAGCAGGGCCAGGAAGGGCATTAGCCAGCCCGCCAGGGCCAGTCCGACCACCAGCCCCGCCAGCACCCGTTCCGGCAGACGCCTTGACCAGAGCGCCGATAGCGCCAGGGCGCAGGCCGCCAGCACCAGAAAGAACTGGCCGCGGTAGAGGGGATCACGCCAGGCCGTGAGGATGGGCGGATAGGGGGGGAGCATGGTCAGCGCCAGGACGACGCCCAGGCCGGAAGCCAGGTAGCCAATCCATGGGCGGGGTCGTGCCCCGAAGGCCGGGGCCAACGCCAGCAGGACCGCCGGAACCAGCAGGGGGAGCAGGAACACTTCCCGCGCGACCCGTACCACCCCATCCCGTACCGGCGGCACCAGCCGGACGACGACGAACAGGTCCAGCGCGTTCAGGCGAAGCCCTGCCGCCCGATGGGGAATCCACGGCGCGATGGCTCCCCACAGCCCCAGCGCAACCCCCAGCACAATCAGTCCCCGCATCAGACGGCGTGTCATCGGTTCTCCAAACGAAAGCCGTGCCCCCGCACAGTGACGATGTACTCGTGCTGGGGGTCCGCTTCGGCCAGCCGTTCCCGCAACCGGCGGACCAGCGCGTCCAGTGCTTGCTCGGATATGCCCTCTATGTCCTCATCGGGCCATACGGCGCGGATGATGTCCTCCCGGGAGACGACCTGTCCCCGGGCGTCCAGCAGGGCGGTGAGCAGCCGATACTGGGCCGGGGAGAGCGGGGGGATCAGTTCCCGTCCGCCGACGAAGACCCGCCGTCCGGCCCGGTCCACCCGAATCCCCCGCACCGGCCCCTCTCCCTCCAGCGGGAGCGTCGCGTCCGAACCGACGAAGGTCATCCGGACGCAGAGGGCCAGTTGAATTTCATCCCCGTCCTGCAGGATGCGCGGGGTGTCCCGCACCTCCTCGCCGTTGACGAAAGTTCCGTTCTTGCTGCCCAGGTCGTAGAGGAGATAGCGATCGTCGGCGGTGCGCTCAATGCGGGCATGGTGGCGGGAGACTTGCCGCTCCGGCAGGATGATATCGCAATCGGCCCCCCGACCGATGAGGACGGAATTCTCCTGCATCAACCAGCGCAATCCGGCCGCCTCTCCCTCCAGCACGACCAGCATGGGGACGTTCGGTTCTGCCATTTCCCCTCCCGCAGCGGTTCCGGACTCTCATCGGACCCGCAGATATGCCGGCCGGATGTCTACCCGGCGCAGAGTGTTGGCGTTGGTGACCACCGTCACCGACGAGGTCGCCATGGCGACCTCCGCCAGCACCGGGTGCATCCACCCGACCATCGCCAGTGGGATCATCACCACGTTGTAGAAAAAGGCCCAGAAGAGGTTCTGCCGGATTTTGCGGAACGTCGCCCGGCTCAGGTTGATCGCCTCCACGACGCCGGTCAGTTCCCCGCGCACCAGCGTCACGTCGCCCGCCTCAATGGCGATGTCGGTGCCGGTGCCGATGGCGATGCCGACGTTGGCCTGCTTCAGGGCCGGCGCGTCGTTGATGCCGTCGCCGACGAAGGCGACCAGACCGAACTGCTCCTGAAGGCGGCGCACTTCCGCCACTTTCCCATCGGGCAGGACTTCCGCCCGCACCTCGTCTATCCCCAGTCGCCGGGCGACCGCCTCGGCGGTGCGCCGGTTGTCGCCGGTCAGCATCACCGTCCGCAGGCCCATCCGGTGCAGTTCCTCCACCGCCAGGGCGGCGTCGTCCTTCAGCGTGTCGGCCACAGCCAGCGCGCCCAGCAGGCGACCGTCCGCCGCCACCAGCATCGCCGTCTTCGCCTCGTCCTCCAGACGGCGCAGCGTCTCCTCCAGCGGCGCGGGGTCCACGCCGTGCTCCTCCATCAGCCGCCGCGAGCCCACGAGGACCCGCGTCCCGTCCACCGTGGCAACCACACCCATCCCCCGCAGGGCCTGGAAATCCCGCGGCTCCAGCCCGGGGAGACCGTCGGCCTCCGCCCGCGCCCCGATCGCCTTCCCCAGCGGGTGCTCACTCCCCCGCTCCGCCGATGCCGCCGTCCGCAGGAGGTCTTCCACCGCCACACCGTCGGCCGGGATGACGTCGGTCACTTCGGGACGGCCCTTGGTGAGGGTCCCCGTCTTATCCAGGACGACGACCCGGACGTCCTTCAGCGTCTGGATGGCCTCGCCGGATCGGATAAGGATGCCGTGTTCGGCCCCCATCCCGCTGCCGACCATCAGCGCGGTGGGGGTCGCCAGGCCCAGCGCGCAGGGGCAGGCGATGACCAGCACGGCGACCATGGAGATAATCGCCAGGGTGAGCGTCCCCAGGTTCGGGTTGACCCAGGGCAAAAACGCCCCCGCCGTCACCAGGGGGCGCATCAGGCCCGGCGCGATGAGCCACAGGAGCAGGGTGAGCAAGGCAATACCCAGGACGACGGGCACGAAGACCCCCGTCACCCGGTCGGCGAACTCCTGGATGGGCACTTTGGACCCCTGCGCTTCCTCCACCAATCGGATGACCTGGGCTAGGAACGTGTCCTTGCCCACCCGGGTCGCCTGGACTTTCAGCAGCCCCTCCTGGTTGACCGTGGCGCCGATGACCTCGTCGCCGGGGCGCTTGTTGACGGGCATGGACTCGCCGGTAGCCATAGATTCGTCCACCGCGCTCTCGCCCTCCACCACCACCCCGTCGGTGGGGATTTTCTCACCGGGGCGGACGACCATGATGTCTCCGACCTGAACGGCCTCAATGGGCACTTCCAGTTCCACCCCGTCCCGGAGGATGCGGGCGGTTTTGGCTCCCAGTTCCAGAAGTTTGCGGATGGCCTGCGAGGCGCGGCCTTTGGCCGTCTCCTCCACATGGCGGCCGGTGAGGTGGAAGGCCATGATCATCGCCGCCACCCCGGCGTAGTTGGCGACGGGGAAGAAGAAGGACGCCGGGCCGGTCAGGAACGAGACCCCCGTCCCCAGGCTGATGAGGGTGTCCATATTGGGGTAGCCATGGAGGGCGGCGATAATGCCGCTGCGGTATGTGTGACGACCCACCCAGAACAACACGGGCAGGGCCAGGAGAATCATCCCCAGGTTGAAGACGAGATGGCTGGGCCACATGATGCCCCAGACCATCTCGGGGACCATCCACAGGATTATGGGGACGGTCAGCGCCCAGGCGACGCGCATCCGGAAGCGGCTGGCGCGCATCTTCCGCTCGGCCTCGTCCTCCACGGGAACGGGCGCGCCCTCGGCGGGTGTCTCCAGGACTTCGTACCCGGCCTCGGCGACCGCCTTCCGGAAGTCGGCGAGGGCCGCCACGCCGGGGATGAAGGTCACCGTCGCCTTTTCGGTCGCCAGGTTGACGCTGGTCGCCACCACCCCGGGGACTGCGGCCAGGGCCTTCTCCACGTGCATCGCGCATGCCGCGCAGGTCATCCCGCCGATGGGCAGGATGACGGTTTCGGTGGGGATTTCGTACCCCGTTTCCTGAACTGCCCGCACCAGGTCGGCCATACGCACGGCGCTGGGATCAAAGCGGAGAACGGCCCGCTCCGTCGCCAGGTTGACGGCGACGTCCTCCACGCCGTCCACCTCTTTCAGCGCGCTCTCCACGTGGGCGACGCACGCCGCGCAGGTCATACCCCGAACGGGCAGCGCGATTCGTTGTTCGGACATAATGCTCCCTGCAAGAGTTCGCGGCAGGCAGCGAACAACCCGCCGCGCCGTACAGCCCCTAATGGGCGTGGGAGTGCTGGTGCTCCGCCTCGCCCATCTCCTTCAGGTACTTTTCCGGGTCTTTCTCAAAGGCCACCTTGCACCCGGGGGCGCAGAAGTAGTATGTCTGCCCTTTGTACACCGTCTTCGCCGGTGCTGTCTGCGGGTCCACTTCCATCTTGCAGACCGGATCAATTACCGTTGCCATTTCGCTTACCTCCCCGAGATTCGCCCCTTCCCATAGAGGTGGGGCGACAATTATTATACCACTCTTCTTCTAAATTATCAAGGGGTGGCGAAAGAAAACGGGGTTTCGGGGCGGGCGGCTTCGCCGCCCGCCCCGAAACCCCTGCAATCCCCCTGGACGAAAGATGACGGGGTCTGCGGTCCCGAAGGGATTCCGGTGGCCCTGCCCCTCAGTGGCCCAGATAGTGCAGGGCCACCTCCCGGGGCACGCGGATCAGCCGGTATTCCCCGAACCGGCTCAGCAGTTCCCGCACCCGGTCGCGCAACGGGCGCATGCGCGGGTTGCGGGCTTTCCAGGCCCCTGACACCTGCGAAAGCACCAGCGCCGAGTCCCCCCGGATTTCTACCGCAAATTCGGCCGGGTCCCGATCCTTTTGCCGGAGCAGTTCCAGAATGTACTCCAGCGCCTCTATCAGCGTGTGGTATTCCGCCTCGTTGTTCGTCATCCGGCGCCGGAAGTCCACATCTATGAATCCCCGACCCCCATCGGGCAATTGATAGACGTAACTTCCGTAGCCAGGGCCGGGGTTCCCCAGACTCCCGCCGTCAAAGAGAATCTGGATGGTCGGCCGTTCAGGAGACATCGGAAAAGGTCCAGAAACGGTTGACGGAAAAGTTCCAGAACAGGACGACAACGGTGGCGATGGCCTTCGCCAGGTTGTAGCCCAGTTTGTAGAGCATATCCGGGGTCAGGGAGAGGGCCAGGGAGCGGGTGACCGTCCCCACCAGCGCCACACACGGGTAGCGCAGGAGCACCAGGGCACTCGTGTTGATAACCCACCCGGCGATGTTGACAATGAAAAACTGCGCCAGTTGGGTACGAGTCGGTTTGGAACGGGAGTCCGGGTACGTCCAGTACCGATTCCAGGTGAAGTTGCTGAGCACCGCAGCGGTGAAGGAGCAGGTGTTCGCCAGGACAATCGGGAGTCCGACGACCACGTGCAGGAGATAGAGCGTTCCGAAATCCACCACCGCGCCGATGGTGCCGACGACGGAGAACTTCAGGAAGCGGATGACTTCCTTGCGATTGGTCTGGAGGAAAAGACGGGTCCGGGCGACAAGGGTGGTCGGTGACATCACTTCAGGTACTTCCCCACGATAGGTGCCAGGTCCCGCCGCACCTGCTCGGGAATGAGGTCCATCTGGGTGATGAGCGCGGTTGCCAGCGTGGAACCGCAATCGCAGGTGCGCTCGGCCGCGGCCAGGCGCGGCACCAAGATGCGAATGGCCTGTTGGGCCAGTTGGGCGTTGGCAGCCAGCGTCGCCAGCAGCATCTCCACGTTCACCGGCTCCTCCGTCTCGTGCCAGACGTCGTAGTCGGTGACGTGGGCCATCACGGCGTAGCACATCTCCGCCTCCCGCGCCAGGAACGCCTCCGGGCTGGTGGTCATCCCGATGATGTCCATCCCCCAGGCGCGGTAGGTGAAACTTTCCCCTTTGGTGGAGAACCGCGGCCCCTCAATGGTGATGAACCGTCCCCCTCGGTGGACTTTTCCCCCGGCCGCCTCCACCGCCTCCGCCAGCAGGGCCGAGAGGCGCAGGCAGAAGGGATCGGCAACGCCGATATGGGCCACCAGTCCGTTGCCAAAGAAGGTGTAGACCCGCTTCTTGGTGAAATCAAACAACTGGTCGGGAATGACGATCTCGCCGGGGTGGAGGTGCTCCCGCAGGGAGCCGCAGGCGGAGATGGAGATGACCTGCTCCACCCCCAGGGTCTTCAGCGCGTAGATGTTGGCGCGGTAGTTGACCTCGGTGGGGGTGATGCGGTGGCCCCGTCCGTGGCGGGCCAGAAAGGCCACCCGAACCCCCTCCACCGTCCCGATGACGATAACATCCGATGGGTCGCCGAAGGGCGTTTGGATGCGGCGTTCTTCCACGTCGGTAAGCCCTTCCATCTGGTACAGGCCGGATCCGCCGATGATGCCGATGCGAACAGGAGTATCCGCCATAGGTATCGCTCCTTTTCCGTGGGTGTGGTCGGCCCTCTCCTGCCGGGGCCGGTTGGTTCTGAATACCGCTGGCATATTCTACCCGATAAGGCTCATAGCGTCAAACCGGGTTCACCTCCCCTGCTCTTCCCATTTCTCCAGAGTGCGGTATAATGAAAGCGCTGAGCCGGAGATTCGGGTTTCCCGACCCTTTCTCACAGGCGGTCTCTCCGGGGAGCATTATGGGGATTTTTACTGCGAAGGGCGCAGAGTTCGCGGAGATTCTCTTCTTTCTCGGCGGTCTCCGCGGCCTCTGCGGTTGAAAAGCGAACTCTGTTCCTCGTAACAACACTCAACGGGGAGACCACCTTCATACAGCCGAAAAATCCGTGAAATCCGTGGCCAAACGAGGTAAACATGCCGCCGATTTTTCCGTTCACCGCCATCGTCAACCAGGACCTGATGAAGCGGGCGCTGATTCTGAACGCCGTCTACCCCCAGATCGGGGGGGTGCTGATCCGCGGCGAGCGCGGGACGGCGAAATCCACCGCCGCCCGCGCGCTGGCCGCGCTGCTGCCGGAGATAGAAGTCGTCGCCGATTGCCCGTTCTCCTGCGACCCCGACCAGCCCGCTACGTGGTGCACCCAATGCAAGGAGCGGGCCGCTGCCGGGGAGACGCTCCCGCGCGCCCGTCGCCGCACTCGTTTCGTGGACCTCCCCGTCAGCGCGACGGAGGACCGGGTGGTGGGCACGCTGGATATTGAACGGGCGATCCAGAAGGGGGAGCGCCACTTTGAGCCGGGGGTACTTGCTTCGGCCAATCGCGGCGTCCTCTACGTGGACGAGGTCAATCTGCTGGATGACCACGTGGTGGATATTCTGCTGGACGCGGCCGCGATGGGCATCAACGTGGTGGAGCGGGAGGGGATTTCCTTCAGCCATCCGGCCCGTTTCATCCTCATCGGCACGATGAACCCGGAAGAGGGCGACCTGCGCCCGCAACTGCTGGACCGCTTCGCCCTCTGCGTGGATATCCGCGGCGTCCACGATCCGGCGGCGCGGATGCTCATTATGGAGCGCAACCTGGCCTTTGAGAGCGACCCCGAGGGCTTCTACGCCGAATGGCTGCCCCGGGAAGAGGCCCTCTCCCGGGAGATCGCCCGTGCCCGCCAGATTCTGCCCGACGTCCGCCATACCCGCGGCGACCTGGCGGTGATCGCGGCGATGATGGCCGAAATCCGGGTGGACGGTCACCGCCCCGATATGGTCATTCTGAAGGCGGCGCGGGCCAACGCTGCCTTTGAGGGCCGCACCCGCATCACCGACCGGGACATCCTTCTGGCGGCGGAACTGGCTCTCCCCCACCGCCTTCGGCGCCACCCCCTGCAGATGGTGGAGGCAACGCTGGACAATCTGGGGGAACGGCTGACCGAAGCCCGCGCCCAGGTGGCCCGGCAGGACCCGTTGCTGGCCGAAGAGGTCGGCGAAAACGAGGTCGCCCCGTCGGAAAAAAAAACGCACGTAGAGGTTGAGACCCAGGATAAACCCTCATCAGAGGGACAACAGCGGCCGCGAGAACCGGCCCTTCAGCAAGTCCCCCGCTGGCCCACGGAGGGGCAGTGGTGGGAAGGGGGGAAGAAAATCCCCGCCGGGGACGCCTTTACCCCCCGTCGGCTGAATACTCCGCTGGACCGGCTGACCCGTTCCGGGAGCGGGCGGCGCAGCGTCACCCGCACCGATCAGCGGCGCGGGCGCTACATCCAGTCCCGTCCCTCCCCCGATGACCCCAGCGACCTGGCCCTGGATGCCACACTGCGCGCCGCCGCGCCCCATCAGCCCCGCCGCCGCTCACCCTGCGGCCCCGCGCTGGTGGTCTGCCCCCAGGACTACCACCGTAAGGTGCGCGTCCGCCGTATGGCGAACCTCATCCTCTTCGTGGTGGACGCTTCCTGGTCTATGGCGGTGGCGGAGCGGATGGAGGCGACCAAGGGGGCGGTGATGTCCCTCCTCACCGACGCCTACCAGCGGCGGGATCGGGTGGGGGTGGTGATTTTCCAGAAGAACGGCGCCCGGCTGGTGCTGGCCCCCACCAACAGTATCACCCGCGCCCAGAAGGCGCTCCAGGACGTTCCTGTGGGCGGCAAAACCCCCCTCTCGGCCGGCCTGCAACTGGCCTACGAGGTCATCACCCGCGAACTCCGCCAGCGCCCCGACCTGATGCCCCTGATGGTGCTCCTGACCGACGGGGCCGGGAACGTCTCTATGACCGATCTCCCGCCGCAGGAGGAGGCCCATCGCATCGCCGACCTCTTCCCCCAGGCCCGCATCCGGTCGGTGGTCATCAATATGGAACACGAGGCCTTTGACCAGGGGCTGGCCCAGGCGCTGGCCGACCATCTCCAGGCCCCCTGCTACCGGCTGGAGGAACTGCGCGCCGAGGCGCTCCTGGCGCGAGTGCGGGAAGAGTTGGAGCGAACAACGGAGGTTGTCGGGGGGTAACGGGCGCTTTGCTCCCCAAACGATTGGCCGCTCGGGGGAGAGGTATGGAGTTGTGGGCGCTGGCTCCCTCAGGGAAATTGTTGTGCAAGCCCTGGCCGAGCACGAAGGGCTGGTCCACTGGGTGGTGCGACGCCAATGGCGGGGCAGCCTCTCTTACGAGGAGGCCCTGCACATCGGTCGCATCGCCCTCTGGCAGGCCCTTCGGCACTATGACCCCCGGCGTGGGGTCGCCTTCAGCACCTATGCTGTCCCGGCGATCGCCCGCGCCCTCTGGCAGGCGGTCGCCCAGGCGGCCCCCGACCCCCACCGGGAGCGGATGCCCCAGCCCCCGCAGTTTAACATGCCCCCAATGGATTTTCTGTGCAAGCCCATTACGGGGCTTGCGCAGCCAATCCCTTTCGGGGAGCAACATACCCGCGAAGTCAAGGAGAAAGTGGGGTTGTGGGGGCGGCTTCGCCGCCCCCACAACCCCACACCCCACCCCTTTCCCACACAGGGCGAATTACTGCGCAAGCCCATTACGGGGCAATGCTTGCCAATCCGGGTATTCTGGAGTATCCTTGACAATACAACGAGATGGGGCGGCGGATTCGTCTGGACCATTTGCTGATGGAACGGGGCCTGGTTGCCAGCCGCACGGAGGCCCAGCGGTTGATCCGGGCGGGGGAGGTACTGGTCGCCGGGCAGATGGTGGACCAGCCCGGTGCTCCTGTCCCGCCCGACGCGCCGATCGCGCTGACCGCGCGGCCGCGCTTCGTCAGCCGGGGCGGGGAGAAACTGGAAGCGGCGCTGGTCGGATTCGGGATAGACGTCCGCGGGCAGGTCGCGGCCGACGTGGGCGCCTCCACCGGCGGCTTCACCGATTGTCTCCTGCAGCGCGGGGCCGCCCGCGTCTACGCCATAGACGTGGGCTACGGGCAACTGGATTGGCAACTGCGCCAGGACCCCCGGGTGGTGGTGATGGAGCGAACCAACGCTCGCTATCTGGAACAACTCCCGGAGAAAGTCCACCTGGTTACCATAGATGTCTCCTTCATTTCTCTGCGACTGATCCTGCCTCAAGCGGTCAAATGGATGCACCCCCAGGGACAGGTGATTGCGCTGGTCAAGCCGCAGTTTGAGGCCGGTCGGCGGGATGTGGGGAAGGGCGGAGTGGTCCGCGACCCCGCGGTTCACCGCCGGGTGATAGAGGAGGTGACGCGGGCCGCGGCCAGCCTGGGCCTGACGCTGCGCGGGCTGATGGTCTCCCCGCTCCTGGGTCCGGCGGGCAACCGGGAGTTCCTGGGATGGTGGAGCACATCTTCATTTCATCAGGAGGAGTAAATGGAAAGCATCGTCTATTTTGCCTCGGCGAGGGCAACCCGCTGGGACTATCAGCACAGTCTGGTGGCGCGTCTGGAGCGGTTGCTGGAACGGTTGGACCTGGGTAGTCGGATAGAGAAAAACGAGTACGTTGCCATCAAGACCCATTTCGGGTCGGACGGGGCGCACCGGATCGTGCGGCCGATCTTTCTGCGCAAGGTGGCGGACGCCGTCAAGGCCGTCGGCGGGAAGCCTTTCGTCTGCGATACGGTGCGGATCAACGGATGGGATTATCTGGAGGTCGCCAACCAGAACGGGATCAATCCCCAGTCGGTGGGGTGCCCGGTGATCCTGGCGGATGGTCTTTTCGGGTGCGATAGCATAGAAGTGGAGTCCGGCCCCATACTGGGTTCCATCCGCATCGCCTCGGCCATCTACGACGCGCCGGCGATGATCGTCGTCTCCCACTGTAAGGGACATATTGAGGCCGGGTACGGGGGAGCGATCAAGAACCTGGCGATGGGCGGTGTGGCGGGCCGCCACCGCAGCGGGGACTGGCGGCAGGCGCGTGGGCATCTCCACGCCGCGGGGCCGGAGTCCACACTGGAGCGGTACCCGGAACTGTGCATTATGTGCCTGCAGTGCCTGCATATCTGCCCCACCGGGGCGATTTCGGAGGCGGACGGAGTGCTGGTGGTGGACGACAGGAAATGCTGGCGCTGTGGGCGGTGTGAGCGGGTCTGCCCTCAAGACGCCATCCGGTTGCAGAAACGAGGGCAGGACGAGTTTCACGCCGCGCTGGCCGAGGCCGCGCGGGCCGTCCTCTCCACCTTCCAGCCGGGCAAGGTGGTCTTTCTGAACTTCGCCCTGGAAGTGCAGCCGGAGTGCGATTGTATGCCGATGGCCGATACGCCGCTGGTGCAGGACCAGGGGATTTTCGGTGGAGACGACGTCGTTGCCGTGGAGCAGGCGACGCTGGACGCCATCAACAACGCCCAGCCGCTCCCCCAATCCGCCGCCGCCGACCGGGGGGTTTCCCCCGGACAGCGCGTGCTGGCCGAGACGCTGGGGGTGGACGGTCAGTTGCACATAGATGCGGCCGCAGGGATGGGAATGGGACGAAAGGGATATCGGCTGATGGAAGTGGAATAGTGGGGGCTCCCTGGTCAAGTCACTGGGAACCCGGCGTTTTCGGCGGTAAAATATGGAGCACACGCCGCAGGCTGACCACTACGCGGTATAGGGCTTGCGCAGCAAATCCCTTTCAGGGAGCAGCGCGCCCGTGAAAAGGGGAAAGTGGGGTTTGTGGGGGCAGCGAAGTCGCCCCCACAAACCTCACTCCTACCTCTTTCCCATGCGGGGCGAATTGCTGGGCAAGCCCGCACAGGGCGCGAATTGTGGAATTCGCTAATCGGATTATAATTAGAACAGGTCTCCCGTTCGGCAGGTGAGACGGGATACAGGTTGGACCCAAGCCAGGGGGGCCGTCTCCTGGCCCTGCGGGAAAGCATCCCACCACAGCCAGCGATTATCCGATTCCAGGCAGGTTTATCCTGGCGGTTTCCGAAACGATCCGTGGCACAACGGAGGGGAGGGACCATGGCCCGCATTCTGGTAGTGGACGACAATGCAGATTTGCTCCAGATGATCCGGACTTTGTTAGAGCAGCGGGGCGGTCATGAAGTAATCCTGAGCGCCGACGGCGAGGATGGCCTGGCGAAAGCCCGCGCTCACCCCCCGGACCTGGCGATCATAGACGTGATGATGCCCGGCATCAACGGGTACGAGGTCTGTCGGCAGTTGCGGCAGAACCCGGCGACCGCTCAGATTCCTATCATCATTCTTACCGCCCGCGGGCAGCCGGTAGACCGGGAAACCGCGCTGGCTGCGGGGGCCGATGATTATCTTGCCAAGCCGGTGACGATGGCGGAACTTCTGGAGCGGGTCAACCAGTGGCTGACTCAGAAGCATAGAGTTCCCGCAGCGGGCAAAACGGTGGCTGTCCTGGGGTTGCGAGGGGGTGTCGGAGTGACAACGGTTGCGGTCAATCTGGCCGTAACGCTGGCTCGTTCCTTCCCCAACCAGGTATGCCTGGTGGACCTCTCTCCTTCGTCCGGTCACGGAGCGCTCCAACTGGGCCTGCGCCCCGATCCCAATTGGGCCGCGCTGGCTCTTGTGCCTCCTGGCTCCACCTTAGCCTCCACCATCCGCAACTATCTACTTGTTCATCCTTCCAGTGTTCACCTGCTCGCTTCGCCTTTTGTCCCCATTGTGGGAGAAGGGCTGCGTCGGGAAATGGTGGTGGGAGTTCTGACCGCGTTGCAGGAGAATTTTCTGAATGTGATAGTGGACCTCCCTTCGGTTCTCACGGAGGGGGCTATGGCGGTACTGGAGAACACTACAGCGATTCTTCTGGTCACTACTGCCGACCCATCAGCCCTGCAAACTACTATTGGGACTCTGCAAGCCCTGAAGTCCTTTGCCTCCCGGGTGTGGCTGATTCTGAACCAGACAACGCCGGGGCCACTCCCGCCTCTGGATACCCTCCAGCGAGCGCTCAAACATCCGGTTACCGAGGTCATCCCTTTTGACCCGGAGCAGGTACGGGCGCTATCCCGAGGCAATCCGCTGGCCCTGACCGCTCCCAACTCTCCCCTGGCGCGATCTATCGCACAACTGTCCACTAAACTGGGGATTCTGGAGGAAACGGCTGGGCGGTAGCCGAAATCGGAGGGGAGTTAGGGGGCATGTGCGTCATTTAAGATTCCGGCGACTGGAAGTCGCCCCTGGGGGGCCTTCAGCCGATGGTCGGCCTTCGCCGACCGTTTTCCTGTAGGGATGCCCCTTGTGGGCATCTTTTGTGGAGATGCCCCTTGTGGGCATCCCGAAGCCGCGGGTTTCAACCCGACGGCTATACCAGAACAGCGTTGATCCCCCACCTGAAGTTGACGCATATGAGTTAGGGGGGCACGGGCACAACCCGACCCGTCATCACCAGGCACATACAGCCCAGAAGGGCAACGTTCAGAAACAGCAACAGCGCCAGTACAAAGCGCTGCCACGGCGACAGTCCGCCGATAACCCCCATCAGACCCGCGGAGGGCCGTTTCTGTCTGCCAGGACGTTCCTCCGGCTCTTCCTCCAGCAGGCTTCGGAATGAGGCCGTCTCTTCTTCATCCTCAGCCGTGGGCAACCATCGTCTACGATCCAGCAGGTCATCCATCTCTGGCAACTCCTCTCAATAGATGCAGGCCCCGCAACGGCCGTCCCCTCTGGGGAAAAGGTCAGCCTACCCGTACCCGCCATCCCTCCTGCATATAAATCTCATCCCGGGGCAGCCCCTGTTCATCCCAGAGGTGTCCGTTCCACTCCCAGAACTGACGGCGGGAGATGCCGTAGCGTTTACAGATTCCCCAGATCGTGTCGTTGACGGTCGTGACGTGAAAGCGGGCCGTCGCTGTGGGAGGTTCTTCCGGAGGGGCAGGAGTTCCAGCGGGAGACGGCGCCGGTGGTGGAAGGGGAGCCACCGACGGTCCGAGCGACGCCAGAATCGGCCACAGTTCCCGGTCTATACTACCAACCTCATAGATGCTCAGGAAGGGTGGGTCGTGGGCAGCCAGGGCCTGGACCCATTTCAGGAACTCCGGCGCACCGGGTCGCCATATCACCTTCTCGTCTCTGCCAAGGGCGAGGACCGGATAGATCGGCGGCATATCGCCCCATTCCTTTGCCCAGCGAGTGTACTCCCCATACGCCCACTTATCCACCACCGTCCTGGGGGTTCGCTGCTGGGTTACAGTACACCAGGGCATAAACCCGCCGCGACAGAACGGGTTCATCTCCCGGTAGGGGATTTCCGGATACTGCCAGATGTTCGGGAAGGATACGTAGAAGAGGCGCTCCGGATCACCGCCGTCGGCCAGGATTTGGCGCCCGAGGGTGGCGGCTGCGACGGTCTTCCCGCCCGCGGATTCCCCAACTTCCAGGACCACCCCTTCGTACCCGATCCGCAGGGATTTCAGCACAACCTCTGCTTCGGCGAGAGGGTGCTCCAGAGAGAGGGGAATCCAGGCCAGTGCGGTCAGTCCGGCCTCACGAGCGCGATGAAGGACGTATCGGGCCGTCTCCACAAAGAGCATGCCGCGTATGCCGACGCGGTAGAGGAGATGGGTGGCGCCGATCCCGGATGCCATCTCCACAGCCCTATCCAGGTCTCCCGAGAACGGTAGCCAGAGCCCCTTGCCCCGAAGGGTCTGCGGGCGCGCTTCCAGTATCCCGCCCATCTGCCACCTAACGTTCCAGGGTCATCGGCATTACAACATACGTGAAATCATCCCCACCGACCGGCCGGATCACGCCCGGGTTGGAGTGGGAGATAATGTCTATCATCACCTGGGGGGAGTTGATAGCCGAAAGAGCGTCCAGGATGAATTTTACGTTGAAGGCGATCTCCACTTCCTCTCCCTCCACCGCCGCGTCCAGTTCGGTCACGTCGCTTCCGGTCTCGGCGGATGTGGCCGAAACGATCAGACGCCCCGGCTCCAGGTCCGCCCCCGGATGGATGTGCAGGACAAGGGTGTTGGTGTTATCCCGGGCGAAAATATGGGCCGTCTGGCAGGCCTTCAGCAGTTCCGCCGTCCCGGCGATCAGCCGGGTATTTCGGTCGCGGGGGATCAGTTGCTGGTAATCCGGAAAATTGCCCGGAATCAGTTGGGAGGACATCACCACCTCCTGGACGGGCGCATCCGTGGGGGGTTGAATCTGGAAGAGGATGCGGTTCCCATCGGGAGCGAAGGTAATCCGGACCGGCGGGCGTTCTTCCCGACCTCGGGCGAATTCCCCGCAGATGCGGGCCCACTCCACCATTGTCCGGGCGGGGACAATGATGCTAAAGGGGGCCGGGAGGGGGGAAGTTTCAGGCAACGGAATCCGGCGAACCGCCAGACGATAGCCGTCGGCCGCGGCCAGGGTGAGGGAGGGGCCTCTGGCACCGCTCCCCTCTTCCAGACGGAAATGGATGCCCGTCAGGGTGGGCCGCGCCTCGTCGGTGGCTGCCGCGAACGCCACCTGGCTGATGGCGGTGCGCAGGATTTCCGAATCCAGAGAGACGTGCACGGGTGTTGGTCCCGCTCCCTCTTCCGGAACAGGGATTGGGGGAAATTCCAGAGCGTCCAGCCCCTTGATATTGGCGTCGCTCCGTCCACAACGGACGTTGAGGGTCATTGTGCGCACTTCCCGGCGCAGGTCTACTCGGTCCGGTGGAAGGGCGTTGATCAGGTCAATGATCGTTCGGGCCGGCACAGCGATTGCCCCTTCTTCCTCTACCCGTCCCCCGATCCAGCAATGGATGCCCATTTCCAGATTGGTGGAAGAGAGGCGAATCCGCCCTTCATCGGTGGCGATCAGAATGTGGCTCAGAATGGGAAGGGTGGAACGGGCGGATACGGCGCGCCCAGCGATACTTAATCCCCGAGCCAGATTGTCTTGCAGGCAGGAAATCTTCATCGGCACTCCTCCTCCGGGCGAAATTCCGTATAGAAGTATACCCCACTATCCGATAACCGTCAATCGGGCTGGAATGCAGGCTCTGTGCCTATATGTGCCCTCCGCGCCTCTGGTCTGAAAATAAACTGCGGTTCGGCTCGTGGGTGGTCACTCCGATAGGTAGTGATAAACCTGATCGTCCAATTCTATGCCGGTTTCATTTGCCCCTCCCCCTTACCCCCTCCCCGTTGAGGGCGGACGGATCGTCCGCCCCTACAACCCCACGGGGAGGGGGAGAAAAATGGGGTTTTGTGGGGCGGCGGCTTCGCCGCCGCCCCACAAAACCCCTCTCTATCCCCCCTCTCCCCCGCCCGCAGGGCAGGGGGAGAGGGGGGACCAAGGGGGATGAGGGGGCATTTGCCCAAAATCACTACTCACCGGAGTGACTACTGGCTCACGGCATTCAAGACGCTATTTTCATGCTTTATGGTGCCCTTGGGGGCATGTTAAACTGCGGTTTTTTTTCTGACCCACCACGAAGAGCACAAAGGACTGCACAAAGGCCACGAAGAATTTCTGGAACTGTTTAGCCAGCGGTTGAAACCGTACATGGGAGGGCATTTTGTGGCGGGTGACCGCCTGCGCGGTCGCCGGGACGGCGTCCACGCCGGTGGACGCCCGGCTGCAAGCCCTTGAGGGGCGATTTCCATCGCTGAAGGACAATAGCCTGAACAGTTACGCCACCTGAATATGAGCCCAGCGATTTACTGCACAAGCCCGCAGGAAAATGCTACTTGACAGAACTCGCGCATCATGATAAAACCCCAACGCGCGGAGCGTCACCAGCAAACCGAAGGAGGCACTCCATTGGAAGGGAAGCGGTCGCCCGAATTGTTCATCATGACCCATAACCCCGGCAAAATCAACGAATACCGCGCCTTGCTGGCTCCTTTGGCGATCCCCCTGCGATTCCCGGCCGATATCGGAAGTCAGGTACAGGTTCAGGAAGACGAGGAGACCTATGCCGGGAACGCTACCCGCAAGGCCCGCGCCGGCCTGCAGGTCTCCGGGCTCATCACATTGGCCGACGATTCGGGCCTGGAGGTGGACGCGCTGGGAGGCGCGCCGGGGGTTCGTTCCGCCCGCTACGTCCCCGGCTCCGATGCCGACCGCATCGCTGCGCTGCTTTCCCGCCTGGACGGTGTCCCCTGGGAGCGCCGTACCGCCCGCTTCCGCTGTGTGATCGCGATCGCCACTCCGGAGGGTGAACTGTACACAGTGGAAGGGGTGTGCGAAGGGTTCATCGCCACGACACCGGCCGGCACAGGCGGTTTCGGCTACGACCCGGTTTTCTACCTCCCCCAATTCGGCCGTACGATGGCGGAACTTCCCCCGGAAACGAAAAACCGTATCAGCCACCGGGCCCGCGCCGTGGCGGCGGCGATGCCCATCCTGCAGCGACTGTTCCATCGGACGGAGAGGTAAATTGGCTGGTCCATTTTTCCGACGATGGATTCCTCCCAGGAAGAAGCCGATAGAACCGGCTCCCGTCGCCGGCCCCCTGGATCGTTTCCAGCAAAGGATCGGGCATACGTTTCGCAACCGGGAAGTCCTGTTGCGCGCGCTCACCCACCCCTCATACGTCCACGAACACCCGGAAGAGGGGTGGGATAACCAGCGGTTGGAGTTTCTGGGAGATGCCGTTCTGGGGCTGGTTGTAGGGGAATGGATTTTCCACCAGTATCCAGAGTTTCGGGAAGGGGAGATGACCCGCCTGCGGGCGGTTCTGGTCTGCGAGGAGACGCTGGCCCAGATGGCGGTCCAGGTGGGGCTGGGAGAGCTGCTCCGCCTGGGGCGCGGGGAAGAGGAACGCGGGGGGCGGGAACGGGCCGCCAATCTGGCCGATGCCTTTGAGGCGTTGATCGGCGCTCTGTACCTGGATGGCGGGCTGGAGCCCGCGCAACGGTTCATCCGACGACTGATTGCGCCAATGGCGGATGCAATTCTGGCGAACGAGGCCGATAAGGACGCCAAGAGCCGATTCCAGGAATGGGCCCAGGCAGAAAAAGGAGTGACGCCCCGCTACCGCATTGTCTCCGAGTACGGTCCGGATCACGCCAAGACCTTCGTCGCGGAAGTGCTGCTGGGCGATCAGGTCGCCGGTCGCGGGGAAGGGCGCTCCAAGCAGGCCGCCGAACGCGCCGCAGCGGCCGACGCACTGCGAAAGGTACAGGAATCATCCCTGTGAGGCGGCAGGGTCAACACACCGATAGGAGGCGGAAATGTCCGAGGAACGATCAAGGATCGCAGAGGCACGCAAGCGATGGGAGGAAACGACCCTCAAAGCCACGCTGGACCGTCAGCCGGAGCGGTATCCGGAGTTCATCACCGCCTCGGGCGAACCGGTGGAACGGTTATACACCCCGCTGGACGTAGAGGGGGACTATCTGGAGAAAATCGGTTTCCCCGGCGAGTACCCGTTCACCCGCGGCATCCACCCCACGATGTACCGGGGGCGGCTGTGGACGATGCGGATGTTTGCGGGGTTCGGCACCGCAGAAGAGACGAATGCCCGCTTCAAGTATCTGCTGGCCCACGGGGAGACCGGCCTCTCCGTGGCCTTTGACCTGCCCACGCTGATGGGTTACGACACCGACGCCCCGGAGGCCGAGGGAGAGTTCGGCAAATGTGGGGTCGCCGTCTCTTCCTTGAAGGACATGGAGATTCTTTTTGACGGCATCCCTCTGGACAAAGTCACCACCTCCATGACCATCAACAGTCCAGCGGCGGTGATCTGGGCGATGTACATCGCCGCGGCGGAGAAACAGGGGGTGCCGATGGACCAACTGGGCGGTACCATCCAGAACGACATCCTCAAGGAGTACATCGCCCAGAAAGAGTACCTCTTCCCGCCCGAACCCTCTATGCGTCTGGTCACCGACACGATAGAATTCGGGAGCCGGTATCTGCCCAAATGGAACACCATCAGCATCAGCGGCTACCACATCCGCGAGGCCGGCTCCACTGCGGCTCAGGAACTGGCCTTCACCCTGGCGGATGGGATGGAATATGTCCGCTGGGCGCTGCGGCGCGGGCTGGATATAGACGAATTCGCCCCCCGCCTCTCGTTCTTCTTCAACTGCCACAATGATTTCCTGGAAGAAATCGCCAAATTCCGCGCCGCCCGGCGCATCTGGGCGCGGGAGATGCACCATACCTTTGGGGCGAAGAACCCGCGCTCCTGGTGGATGCGCTTCCACACCCAGACCGCCGGATGTACCCTCACCGCCCAGCAGCCGGAGATCAACATCGTACGGGTGGCGATCCAGGCTCTGGCTGCGGTCCTGGGCGGGACTCAATCCCTGCACACCAACAGTCTGGATGAGGCCCTGGCCCTCCCCAGCGAATTCGCCGTCACCATCGCGCTGCGCACGCAACAGATTATCGCCCATGAGTCCGGAGTGGTCAACACCGTGGATCCCCTGGGCGGCGCCTACGCCATAGAAGCGCTCACCGACCGGCTGGAACGGGAGGCATACGACTACTTCGCCCGCATAGAGGCGCTGGGTGGAGTCATCCCGGCGATTGAGGCCGGTTTCTTCCAGAAAGAAATCGCCGACGCCGCCTACCGCTATCAGCGGGAGATAGATGAGCGCCGACGCATTATCGTCGGGATCAACGAGTTCGTTGCCGAGGAGCCGATTCGGGTGCCGCTTCTGAAGATGGACTCTGAGGGACACCGGCGGCAGCGCGAACGGCTGGCCCGGGTGCGGGCGGAACGGGATAACGGGGCCGTGGGGCAGGCGTTGGACCGACTGCGCATCGCCGCCCAGGGGACGGAGAACGTCATGCCCCACATCCTGAACGCCGTCCGCGCGTATGCCACTTTGCAGGAGATTATGGACATCTTCCGGGAGGTCTTCGGCCTCTACCGGGAGCCGATGGTCCTGTAGGGAGCGCGCCTTGGGAAGGAGGACCGATGAGCCGCTGGCAGTATCGTGTGACCGTGCACAGCGCCGAGGAGATTCTGGGCCGTTTGCCGGAATCGGTGGCCGAAATACCGCCGATGCTCTACTGCGACACCGAGGGGATCTGTTACTTTGACGCCGGGGACCCATTTCTGCGGGCGATAGAGGCAGTGCTCAACGGAATCGGCGACCGGGGATGGGAACTGGTGCAGGTTGCTTTTCGTGCGCAGCAGATGATCTGCTTCTGGAAGCAGCCCCGATAGGGGAGCATTTCTGCAGGCAAGGAGGGGATTGCGGCGGTGGTACCGCCGCAATCCCGCGTTTCCCCCCGATAAATCCCTATTCTGGCTGACAGCGGGGGCAGAAATGTGCGCTTCGCCCTCCCAGACGGACGCGGACAATCTCCGCGCCGCAGCGGGGGCAGGGCTTCCCCTCCCGCCCGTAGACCGCCAGATGGGACGCGAATTCCCCGGGCCGTCCGTCGGGGAGGAGATACCGCCGGTCCGGCAGAGTGGTGCCCTGGCGCGCGATGGCGGCCTCCAGAACTCGCCGGACGGCCCGATGCAGGCGCTCCGCCTCTTCCTCGCTCAGCGTGTCTGAACGCCGCAGCGGGTGCAGCCCCGCTTCCCAGAGCGCTTCGTCTGCATAGATATTCCCCAAACCAGCCAGAAGCCGCTGGTCCATCAACAGAGGCTTCAGGCGAGCCCGTTTCCCACGGAGCATCTCCCATAAGTCGCGGGGTGTAAGGGCCGGGTCCAGCGGATCCGGCCCCAGGCCGCTCAGAATCTCCTCCGGGTCGTCCACCAGTGCCATCCGCCCGAATTTGCGCGGATCGGAGAAGCGCAACTGCTGCCCGTCGTCCAGGTGGAGGAGCACACGGGTATGGGGGTCCTCCGGGACTTCCGCCTCCTCCACCACCAATCGCCCGCTCATACGCAGATGGATCAAAAGCCATTTTGACCCATCCAGGGCGAACATCAACCACTTCCCGCGACGGCGCACATCCCGAATGCGATGTCCCGGAACCTGGTCTGCAAACGCGGATGATGAGGAAGGCGTGATGACGGCGCGCGCCCAGTGCACGTCGGCCCGCACGATCTGTCGGCCGATCAGGGAGTTCCGGAGCGCCCGGGCGAGGGTCTCTACTTCGGGTAATTCAGGCATAGGCAGGGCACTGCTTGAATAGATTGGCAATAGCCTGACCGATCAGGGGAGTCCCGTCTGGCGCTGAATCTCTATCGGGCCGAGCGGGAGAAAGTCATGTTCTCCTTCCGGAAAGGATAGCCGGATACCGCTGGGGAGTTCATATATCCCCGCAGCAACCGTATACTCTCCCGCAGGCCCATCGGGAGGAATAGGGAGAGAGAACGGACTGACGGTTTCACCGTCCGGGTATAATACGGACATTTTCAAAGATGAAACGGTCCGGAGGTATATCGGAGAGCGGCTGGCTTAAGGGAACGCGTCGGCTTTCATCCCCCTCTATCGCCAGGCTGACCTCCAGGCGGTATTCCCCCGGCGGGGTAACCGGATTCAGGTTGAGGTCGTAATGGGCCTCCACGAGCCGATCGGGGGGCCAGCGCTCTATGGGATAATGATGGAGCAGGTCGGGCTGGCGCTCCATATTACCCCCCCAGACGTTGAAGGACCCGTCTATCAGCCGGACCAGGGGGCGGACGGGAACACCGTCAAAAGAGTCCTGTCGTTGCCAGTACAGGGTGATATGGAGCCAGTTGCTGGGAGGATGGGATAGGTTTTCCGTTGGCGGAAGAACCGTTGCATCCACCTGATAGCCCATCAGGCAGAGCCCGTTCTGAAAACAGACGTTCAGGGGATGCGCTTCTTCGGGAATGGCGGTCCGGAAGGGGTGTAACTGGTATCCGATCAGGGTAATCTGTCCCGCGTTGGGATACTGTTCGGTGATGCGCGGGAACAGGGCATCGGCGGCCTCCAGCAACCGGTTTTTCGGGGCCATTACCTCATCGTGGTGAAGGACAAGCCACATCCGGTCGTAATGTTCTGGCAATCCCCGGTAGATGAACTCCGGCTCATATGGGTTGGCCTCAAAGGGGAGCACCGTAGAAATCCCCCGATAGTACCGTTGAAAGGCATGGCTGGTATAAAAGGCCGAAATCACCACCACATCTTTAGGGCTTTCGTGTGTCTCTATATAACGGGCGATAAAACGCCAGTCTCCCCGCTGGAAGGCCGGGTCGGTCAGATCGCGCCGGATCCCTCCCAGCATCAGGAGCCCCAAGACGGCAACGATCAACCCCAGGGGCCGCCAGAGGCGGGCCAACCGCTCCGCGCCCCAGGCGACCAGAATCACGACCGCCGGGGCAATGGCAGAAAGGTATTTCGCCGAATATACGGGGGCGCGGTAAGAGACCGGATAGAAGATGAGCACCGGCAAGAGCGCCTGAATCGGCAAAATCCAGGCGTCCCTCCGACGGCTGCAGCAGAGGGCCACTACCCCTGCAAGGAAAAGCACCGCCGGAGGGAGAAGGAGCCACCAGGAGGCCTCCAGGTAGGAGAGGCGGTAAAAGTACTGGGCCAGAAGGTCGCGGGCCATATCTTTTAGGGGGACAAAATACCGCCAGATGTCCCGGGGCTGGTAGAAACGGATGACGTTCCAGGCCATCTGTGCAAGGGGCAGGTGGGCCAGCACCACTGCCAGTATTGTCATGCCGTAGGCCAGCCAGCGCTTCGGTCGTTTCCAGCCCAGGACGATGCTCATCACCCCCTGGGCCGCCAGTAGAAACCCGCCGAACAGATGACTGTAGAGCACGGGGGAGACCAGAAGGCCATAAGCGATCCATCGCCAGACTTTGCCTCTCCGAAAGGCCTCCAGGAGCATCAAGGTAGAGGCGGTAGCGACAGCCATATGGAGCGCGTACATCTTGGCCTCTTGAGCAAACCAGAGCATAAACGGCGAGAAGGCTGTCAGTCCCAGTGCCAGGGCCGCCGCGCGCCGGTTCAGCAATGTACGGGCCAATCGGTAGACCAGGGGAAGGGTCAGGATGGAAAACAGGACGGAGAGATAGCGGACGGCGAAATCCGAATCCCCTACCAGGTGTCGCCACCAGAAGAGTAGAAGGTAGAAAAGAGGGCCGTTGTGCTCGGGACGGACGATCGTCTGAAGGGTTTCGGTGAACGTCCCGCGCGTGAAGTAGAGGGCCATCACTTCGTCGATCCACATGCTCTGGAACGTGAGGGTGGTCACCCGCAGCGCCCAGGCGATCAACGTCAGTGTCAATAGCCCCCCAATCAGCAAGGAAGTCCGGCGGGATTTGGGAATCGTACTGCTCTTCTCCATATTCCTCCAATGGTCAGAATCCAAAGGGCTACCGTAGCCAATCCCAGCCCGATACGCAAACTGCGGGGCCGGAAGTGCATCTCTACCCGATGAGTGCCGGGCGGGACGACCATCCCCCGCAGGATGCCGTTCGTGCGGTAGACAGAGACAGGTCGGCCATCCAGTTCGCCATACCATCCGGGATAAAACATGTCCGAGATTACGAGAAGCGCCGCTTCGTCGGTGTGAACGGTCAATACCACGTCATTGGGACTGTACCATCCCAGTTCAATCTGTCCCTTCCCGGTTCCGTTCAGGATGGGGCCATTCTCCACGAACGCCAGCAGTTCGGGGCGAAATTCGGGGTCCAGCACCCGCTGCATTGCCTCGCCGTAACTGCTGACCACTTCTGTCCGATAAACCAGCCAGACCCTGGGCAGGGCCAGGGTGTTCAGGTGGATATCCACCAGCGGGTCGTCTACAAAAACGGGCCAGATACCCTCTCCCCCCGGTGGAGCGCCTTTTGGTACAAGGATATATTTGACCCCCAGCATCCGATAAGCGGGATGAGTTCGGTGGGGAATAGACCAGTACATCACGACGAATTCCCGGAGGTCAATGGCGTTCCCCGCGCTCTGGGGAACTTCAAACCCATCCACCTGCAGGGAAACGGGAGACCATACCCCACGGGCGGCTGCGTCCACGTCCACCCGAAACCAACCGGTATCGGCGCGCAGGAAGGCTTTGGCGGGTTCGTGGACGGGACCCGGTTGAGGGGACGGCTCTGCTTCAACCGTCGCTCCCAGGGCAACCAGTTCGGCCAGGAGCAAGAGAAGCAGCCCAGCCTGCCCCCAGCGGGGGCTTGTAGACGCCATCCATCCCAACCCGGCCGTCCCCCAGGCCAGGAGAGCGGCGAATCGCAGGCCGACTAACGCGTTGAGACGGGGAGAGCCATCCGGTACGGCGGATACCAGTGCCGGGGCTCGTAGCCAGAGAAAGAGCCCAGCGATGACCAGCCCGCCGGCCCACAGGAACACCCGCCACCGGTGCCGATGGCGGAGGGATTCTATGCCCTGAGCCGCCAGGATAGCCAGCGCCAGCGAGAGGACAAAGATGGCCCGTGCCGTCTTCCAGGATTCGGCAAAGAGCGGCCAGGGGGCCAGATGGGGATACAGCCATCCCTGGTAGCCGAGGGCGATCTCGTACGCCAGGAATCCCAGGGCGACCAGTGCCCAGGTGCGGCGTTGGCGAAGGTTTCCTAAGATACCGAGAATGGCGATGTAAAGGGCTACAGCGCCTACATAGCCGGTCTCGGCCCGAGCCCACCCCAGCCAGGATTGATCCACTCCCCGGCCGTGGAAAGAGGGAGATAGGATGTCTATCAACATCGTCGGGAAATATTCCAGGCCGCGGCGCGCTTCCAGAGGCATGCCGGCCCGCACCGTCAGCGGGAAACGCTCCAGCGCAGGGAGCAGAACAGGAGCCGCCATCGCGATGCCCAGCAGCCCGGCCAGCGCCAGCCGGCCGAGTCGCCGCCACCCGTTCGGCCATCCTCCCTCCAGGACCTGCCAGAGGCTGTATAGGACGATGACCAGCGCCGCATAGAGTACCATCTGGCCGTGTCCAGAGATCAGCAGCAAGGCCACGGGCAGCGCGGCGAGAGGAATCGCTCGCGACCGGCAGGCGGCCTGATCTACTCCCAAAAGAACCCAGGGCAACCAGGCCATTGCGTCGTTGAAGGGGGGATTGCCCAGATGGATGATAAAAGAGTCGCAGAGCATATAGGCCATTGCCCCTACCAGCGCCGCCGGACGCCCCAATTGCCAGACAGGCGAGCGCCGGAGGTACAGATAGAGCCCGAGTCCGGCCCACCAGATGGGGAGCAAGCCGCGTACCAGGACCAGGCGGTCGGGTATCGGATGAATCAAAAAGAGAGGCCAGTTGAAAGGATTGAGCAAACCGTATTGGGTATCGGCAATGATGGGGTCTCCGCCCATCATACGGTAATTCCAGAGGGGAAATACGCCCTGTTCCACCCACTCGGCGACGAAGGACCAGACCGGGTGCAGCAGATTCCAGAGATCGCCGCCTCCTTTGGGGAACCGATACCCCAGCAGCCAGAGGGGCCAGCAGAAAAGAAAGAGGGCAACCGTCAGGAAAAGCGGGCCGGAGAGAACAGTTTTTGCCCTATTGCCCATTGTCTATTGCGGTCTCTATCAGAGGCTGCCATCCGCTGGTGAACATTGAGGAACAGAGACGCTCAGATTTTGCACCAACCATCACCGCCGGCCGTAAATCTGGGCGAAGTACCGTTTGGAGCGGTTGTAGGTTCGCTCCGCCTCCGGCGGGAAGCAGCAGCCGGGCAGTTCTTCATGGCTCAGATGGTAGGCGATGCACTCGCAGCAGAGCCCTTTGCGCGGGCAGGGTTCATACGTACAGGTGCAGCGAGCAATGTTTCTCTCTTGTTTGCACTCCATAGGACTTACCTCCGCGAACAGAAATCGGTCACCACTTCGTAGAGTACGCGCGTGCCAAAAGCGACCCCGTCCACCGGAACCCGTTCATCGTGACCGTGGACCATCTGCATCAAATTCATGTCCGGCGGCAGCCGCACGGGGGAGAAACCGTAGCAGGGGATTCCGGCACGCGCCAGATGCTTGGCATCCGTCCCTCCGGTCACAATCGCCGGAACGACGCCGACCCCCGGGTCGTGCCGCCGGATTCCCTCTACCATCGCCGCAAACAGCGGAGTCCGGTAGTCCGCCTCCACCGCCGGGGCGACCCGGATCGGCTCAAACTCCAGCCCCTTCCCCACAATCGCCCGCACCTCCGCCAGAAACGAATCCAGGTCCTGCCCGGGCAGAATCCGCCCGTCCAGTTCCGCCTCCGCCTCCGACGGGATGACGTTGGTCTTGCTCCCGGCTTGCAGGATGGTCGGGGAGACGGTGTTGTGTAGCAGGGCGTGGAGGTAATGTACCTGCTGCGGGTCCCGAATGAGTCCGCGCAGGATGAGGGGACTGAGCACCGGGTTGAGGAGTCCCCGGAAGACCAGGCCGCGCAGGCCCCCCAGAGCGTCCGCCATCCCGCCGATCATCCCGGCGACAGCATCGGTGCGATGGAAGGGCAGGGATTTCCGCCCCAATTTCGCCACCGCCTCCGCCAGTTTGACCACGGCGTTATCCTCGTGGGGAACGGAACCATGCCCCGGCGTCCCCCGCGCCCGCATCCGCACCCAGCAGGCGCCCTTTTCCGCCACCTGGCACAGGTAGACCCGCTTCCCGCCGATGGTGATGGGGAAGCCGCCGAACTCGGTCATCGCATATTCGGCCCGAATTTTCTCCAGATGATGGTCTACCAGGAAGCCAATACCATAGACTCCCCCGGCCTCCTCGTCGGCGGTGGCGGCGAAGATGACATCGCGGGCTAGCGGGACCCGCTCCCGGACCAGGAGCAACATAGTCATCAGTTGCATCGCGGCGACGTATTTCATATCCAGCGCGCCCCGCCCCCAGACGAAGCCGTCCACAATCTCCCCGCCGAAGGGGTCGCGGGTCCACTTCTCTATCTCCACCGGCACCACATCCAGATGGGAGAGGAGCAGGAGCGGCGGCGCCTCACCCCGGCCCTTGTAGCGGGCGATCAGGTTTCCCCGCCCGGGCGCCGACTCCAGGATAACGGGATCGTACCCTTCGGCAGCCAGCACCTCCGCCAGATACTCCGCTGCGGGGGTCTCATTCCCCGGCGGGTTGACGGTGGGGATACGGATCAGCGCCTGCAGATGACGGATCGTCTCGGCAGTGACTTCGTCCCATTGGATGGTCATCGGGCGATCTCCTGTGGTGCGTTACGCCTTACCGGAGCGCGGGGAGCAAGCGCACGGACCCCGTGCCCGTGGGGCGCATTATACCCAATTTCTGCCGGATTGCCAGCGGGGCCGGTCTTCGGGCTTGTGCAGCAAATCCCTTTGGAGAGCAGCGTGCCCGTGAAAAAAGGGAAAGTGGGGTTTGTGGGGGCGGCTTCGCCGCCCCCACAAACCCCACACCCCACCCCTTTCCCATGTGGGGCGAATTGCTGCGCAAGCCCTCTCTGCGTCTCTGCGGTGGACAAAGTGGTCGCTATTTCTCACAACAACACTCAAGAGGGGGACCACCGCCAGCGGGTTTGCCGAATGAACCGATAGTTCCTCCGGAAAGTTTACAGTTGAGGAGGCCTTTGCCGCCACAGGTACAGGATCGCCTCCAGCACGCCCCCGGCAATTGCCAGCGCTTTGTCGGAAATGGTGAAACAGTGGGAGACGACGGCCCGCGGGTCCACATCGCCGACTTTCATCCCCGGATGGACGGTCAGGCCGTCGTGGAGCAGGCCGCGCAGGACCCCGTCCAGTTGGGAGAGGACGGGGACGTCGTCCACATAAGCCACAACCTCTCCGGCCCGCACCCGGTCGCCAATGCGGCGGACGCCGCGAAACACTCCTGCCGCAGGGGCCTGAAGTACCCGCCGCGCGCTCTCGCCTCCTATCTCCCCGGGGACGCCGGTGTCCGGCTCCGCGCTCCCTTCCAGGATGACCCGTCCCAGGTTGTGGCCCCGGTTGGTCTCCACGACGGCGTGGCAATCCACTCCGGCGACAAACCCCGGCCCCAGGGCAACGACGATGGGCGCGTCGGTGATGCGGGTACCAGTGTTGGTTTTCGCCATGATGGCATCCACCACGACCAGCGGGGAGAGACGCCGCACCCATTCCCCCTGGGGGTCCACCACGACAGGCACTTCGTCGGCCTCCCAGGCGGCGCGGATGCCCGCTTCGTCTTCCACCCGCCGCGCAGTGATGCCGTCCACGGCAATTGCCCCCTCGTAGACGGCCGAGGCGAAGGCGACGGTGCGCCGGATGACGGTCGGCCGGGAGGTCTCGGTCACCAGGACGCGGAAGCCGCAGCGGGCCAGCCGCCAGGCGACACCGGTGCCCAGGTCACCGCCCCCTTTGGTTACGCATGTCGCGTATCGCATATCGCGTATCGCGTATCGCATATCGCGTATCGCATATCGCATATCGCGTATCGCGTATCGCATATCGCGGATCGCGGACCGCCGATCATCGTTCGTAGCAGGTCCGGTAGTCGGCGCCGATGATGAGGCGGAAGCCGTAGGCAGTGTTCCAGTTTGGCTCAAAGGAAACCCGCTCGTCCGGAACGCCGAACATCCGCTTCAGGTCCTCCACCCCCGTCCCCTTCGCGTGCTCCCGGAAGACGATGAGCATCGTATGGGAATAATCCCGCCGGTCCGGCTGGCCCGGAAGGGCGGGGAATCCTGCCCGTACCAGCCGGTCCACCGCCAGCAGGTCCCAATCCTCGTTGGGCGTCCCGTTCCAGACCTCCACCGGCATAAAGGTGCGGGTCATACGGCCCTCCGAAGGCGGCGCCATCGCCTCTATCAACATCGGCTCTATGACCTCCCAGCGGGGCAGGAAGACGTTGCCCCCCCAGGACGTCACATAGGGGGTCACATGCGAAGCGCCGATGCTGTAGTAGCGGATGTTCGTATCCTGCAGGACAAAGGCTACCCGAGCAATCTCCAGCACAGTGGGCAGGTCCATATTCGTCACCACCATGCTCTGGAGTTGATTCCACAGGTTGGGAATCTGGGGGAGCCACCCCCCGTCCCGGATTTTGCGCCAGATGGCCTGGAGCACCTGTTGCTGACGGCGGTCCCGGGAGAAGACGCTGGTGGTCATCCGGGAACGGGCGTACCAGAGGGCCTGTTCGCCGTCCAAATGGTGGACGCCCGGTTCCAGGGTGAAGATGGGGTACTGCCCGGTCTCGTTCCTGTAGGGCCAGTGGTCGCTCAGACGGCAGTGGACGGGGATGTCCACACCGCCCAGGGCGTCTATAATGCCGATCAGTCCGTCAAAGTCGGTGCGGACAAAGTAGTCGGCGCGCAGGCCCAGGTTGTAGAGGAGCGTATCGCGCAGGTTGGCAAACCCACCACCAGGGTAGCCAGTTGCCTCCCCGTGGTAATCGGCCATGTTGATGCGGTTCATCCCGTCGCCAGGGATGTAGACGTAGAGATCGCGCGGAACGGAGATGATCGTGACAACCCCCCGACTCCGCTGAATGGAGACGAAATGGATGGCATCGGTATGCCATTCGGCCCAGTGGGGCCGCTTGTCGCTTCCCAGGACGACGATGTTGACCGCGTCGGCCGCGACCGGAATGGGGTTGACCGGCGGGGGGATATCCGGACGGTTCGGGTCAACGGTGGGCAGCGGGAACGGCGAGGGGACCACCAGCGTGCCCGGCGGGGGCCAGAAGGCCAGCGCAGGCGACGGGGTGGGGGTGGGCGTCTCCGTGGGCGTCGGGGTGGGAGTAGACGTGGCTGTGGGGGTGGGCGTCGCGGTCGGCGTCGGTGTAGGGGTGGAGGTGGGAGTCGGTGTGGGTGTGGGGGTAGGGACCGCCGTTGGCGGAACCGTCGGGGTTGCCAGCGGGAGGCGACCCGCCGCGACAAAGGTATAGCCCAGCGCCCCTGCCCCGATCAGCCACAGGCACAGGAATCCCGTAATGACCAGCCCCTGGATGAGTGCCCAGTTGCGGCGAGGCATGTTCCCGTGTTGCGTGTTGCGTAAGACGTAAAACGTAAAACGTAAAGAGTAAAGAGTAAGGCGTGATCTACTTTCGCCAGGAGCGGGTGAGGGCGACCTGCGCGGCGTAGTTGGCCAACTGGCGCTCTATCTCCGCCGCGTCCCACCCCAGACGGGGCGCCATCACCTCGGCGACCGCCCGCGCCCGGGATAGCCCTCCGTCAACGGCCTCGTAGATGACATAGGTGCGGCGGATGAGGACGTCGGCGAGGGTCAGCGCCATCTCGTGCTGGACGGCGTACAGCGCCTCCGCCAGCAGGTACGGTAGCCCCGGAACAATCGGCTCCCCCAGCGTCGGGTTCTCCTCCACGTAGCCCAGAATCCAGCGGGCATCGCCGCCGTAGGTCTCAGCCAGATGTCGGCCGACCCGTTCGTCCATCGCCCCCATCTCCACCGCCTCTATCTGCGCCCCCTCCAGGGGTTCCCGCGTCCGGCAACCGGAGCGGGCAACGACCCCCATTTCGGCCAGCCGCTTCGCCACCCGGTCGGTCAGTTCTTCGGCCATCCGGCGCGCGGTGGTCAGTTTCCCGCCTGTGATGGTCATCAGCCCCGAGGGGCTCTCCACGATGACATGGGTGCGGGAAACCGCGGACGGGTGGCCCGGCGCGGCCACCAGCGGGCGCAGTCCCGCCCAGGTGCTGATAATCTCGTCTTCTCCGATACGGGCGCCTGGGAAGAGATGGTTGAGCGCTTCCAGCAGATAGGTCACATCCCCAGCGTCGGCGGCGGGGTTATCCAGGTCGCCCTGGTAGTCCGTGTCGGTGGTGCCGACAAAGGCGAAGTCCTTCCAGGGGATGAGGAACATGTGGCGACCGTCGCGCGGCGAGGTGAAGATGACCGCGTGGCGGGTGTAGAGACGGGCGCGCGGGAACAGGAAATGGATGCCCTTGGTGGGGCGGAGCATCGGTTTGCTGTCGGGCTGGTCCATACGACGAATGTGGTCGGTCCAGATGCCCGTGGCGTTGACGACAACCCGGGCCCGGACTTCTATCTCCCGCCCAGTGCGCGCGTCCACCACCTGCGCGCCCACGACTTTCCCTCCGGCCTTCATCAGGCCGACGACCGGGGCATAGTTGACCACGACGGCGCCGTGGATATGGGCGGAGCGGGCCATTGTCAGGGTCAGGCGGGCGTCGTTGACCTCGGCGTCGTAGTAGCGGCCCACACCGATCAGCCCCCGCCCGCCGATGACCGGCTCCCGCTGACTGGCCTCTTCAGGAGAGAGCCAGCGGTGGAGTTGAACATTCCGAAAGAGGCTCAGCGCGTCGTAGAGGGTGAGGCCGGCGCGGAGTTTCCAGGGCGCGGGGCGCTGTCCGGCATAGAGCGGATACAGGAAGGCCAGGGGGCGCACCAGGCGGGGAGCGATGCGGCGCAGGATGCGCCGTTCGGTGCAGGCGTCAAAGACAAGGCGGAATTCCCGGTATTCCAGATAGCGGATGCCGCCGTGGACCAGGCGGGTGGAGCGGCTGCTGGTGCCGACGGCGAAGTCCCCTTTCTCCACCAGCGCGGTGCGGAATCCGCGCAGGACGGCATCCCGGGCGATGGCGGCGCCGGTGATACCTCCCCCGATAACCAGCACGTCAAAGGTCTCTTCGGCCAGACGGGCCAGGTTCTCCTCGCGCGCAGCAGCGGAAAATGGACGGGTGGAATTGAGCATCTCACTCATCCTGAGGTTGTTCCTCTTGCAGCAGGACACCGGGGTTCATGATGCCGGTGGGGTCCAGGGTGAATTTGACGGCGCGCAGAGTCGCCCTTCCGACCGGTCCGACAAATTGTTCCAGCCAGGGGGCGTGGTCGCGGCCGATGCCGTGGTGGTGGCTGAGCGTTCCGCCCGCGGCCAGGATCGCTTCGGTGGCAGCCCGCTTGACAGCCCACCACTGCTCTATCTCTTCCCCAGGCACCTGCCGGCCCAGGAAAGTGGTGTAGAGGGACCCGCCCCAAGGGTAGATGTGGGAGATATGGGTCATCACGTAACCGGGCCCGCCGCCGGTCTCCCGGATGGCGGCGCGGATTGCCGCCGTCATCGCGCCGTAGACGTTGAGCAGGTTGGACCAGGTGGTGGCGGTCTCCAGTGTGTCCACCATCACCCCGACTCCCAGGAGCGTATCCCGCAGGTAGGGATGGGCGAAGCGGTCTCGTTTCCAGGACTCGCCCACGGAGCGGCCCAGCGGCAGGCCGCGGTGGTCGCGGCAGATCGCAGTGGCGCGGCGCCAGAGGGGGCGCACCTCCTCCGGCTTCCCGTCGTATCCCAAAAGTAGGAAGCAACTGCCCCCGGTGAGGCTGTGGCCCTGCCAGGTCAGATACCGATCCACGGCGCGATCCAGGATCGCCCGCAGGCCGGAGTGGGCATGGGCCATCACTGCGAAGCCCGCAGTCTCCTCGGAGTCGGAGAGGCGGGCGATGGTGGGCCGGGGGCCATGCTGCATCAGGTCCCGCAGAGCGGCGATGCCGTCCTCCAGTCGGTGGAAGAGGAAACCGCGGTAATCCTGGACAACGGGCCAGGGCCAGATGCGCATAGTCGCTTCGGTGATGACGCCGCAGGTCCCCTCGGAACCGATGAAGAATTCCAGCAGGCCCGGCCCGGTCGCAGTGGCAGGCGTATCGCACGTTTCCAGGATGCCCACCGGGGTGACCAGGCGGACTGCCTGGGTCATATGCTCAATTTTGCCGTAGCCAGTGGAGGTCTGACCGGCGGCGCGGGTGGCGATCCAGCCGCCGAGGGTGGAGAACTCAAAGGACTGGGGGAAATGGCCCAGGGTAAAGCCGCGGGCGTTCAGTTGCGATTCCACCTCGGGGCCGGTCGCTCCGGCCTGAATGCGGGCCGTGCGGGAGACGGGGTCCAGGAAGACCACCCGGTCCAGCCGGGCCAGGTCCAGGCTGATGGCGGGGCGGTCGTCGGGGGGCGGCTCCACGGCCCCCAGGACGGTGCTGCCGCCCCCGAAGGGGATAACAATGATGTCCCGATCGGCGGCCCAGGCGATGAGCGCGGCCACCTGACCTTCGTCGGCGGGGTAGACGACGGCGTCGGGTGGGTTGGGGACGATGCCTGCCCGGACGCGCACCAGGTCCCGGTAGGCCTTGCCGCAGGCATGCTCTATCCGGGCGCGCGCGTCCAGCCGCACGGCCTCGTCCCCCAGCAGTCGCCGCAGGGAGGCGAGGACGGGATCATCCAGCCGGGTAGGACGCAGGCTTATGGACTCCAGCGGGACCGGCGGGCGCTCTACCAGTTCGTCGGGGAGGCCCAGCCAGGACCGCAGGGTGGGCCAGAAATGGGGACGGTTCTCCAGGGAGAAGAAACGGTCCAGAGTTCCCCATCCCCACCAGCGGAGATTTGGAATGTCCATGGTGGCTCTCGTTTACTCCCACGGGCCAGGGCCTGCTGGATTCGTGGTTTAGACCGGGCAGACAGGAAGTTCGCAGGTTCGGTGGTGCATCACCCGGATGCCACCACCAAGGCTCTCCATTGCTGCCACCAGCGTCTCTTCCGAGACATCGGCCACGCGGAGGACGATCGTGCTGGTGGTGGGGTCTTCTCCGGCGGCCGTCCCGACGGAGATGATGTTGCCACCGATCTCGGCGATTTTTCCGGTCACCTTTGCCAGCACCCCCTTCTCTTCGGGGACGGAAAGGGTAATGCGGATACCGGAATGGCGGGCGCCGAAGAGTTCCAGGAACAGTTTAAAGAGGTCGGTCTCGGTGATGATGCCGACCAGTTTGTCACCGCGCATCACCGGGAGGCCGCCGATTTTGTTATCGGCCATGATGCGGGCCGCTTCCTCAATCGGCGTGTCCTCCGTCACTGTGATGACATCGGTCGTCATAATTTCCCGCATCTTCACCTTGGCTAACAGATAAGGGATTTCGTAGACGCTCAGCGTGGTCGCAGGGGAGGGAGAGGCTCTCAGCAGGTCCAGTTCGGTAACGATCCCCACCAGTTTCCCGTGCTTATCCAGCACCGGGAGGCGGCGGATTTTTTCCTTTCGCATCAGTTCCAGCGCTTCGGGGAGGGTGGTGTCCTCCGTTACGGTGATGGGCCGTTTGGTCATCCGTTCGCCGACTAACATAGTTCGCCTCCTGTGTTTTGGGGATGCCCTTTTGGAGTATTATACCGGGTATTTCGTTTCCTGACAAATAAAGAAGAACGGGCAGGTGTATTTCGTTCTATGGCAAGTTATACCGTAACTATTCAACCAGGGGGAAACCCACCCCTGGCCCCTCTCCTGTGCCGTGGGAGAGACCTCCCTCTCACCCCGTCGCCTTCGGCGACACCGAGAGGGGTTGGGGCAGAGGGTGAGGTTTCCCCCGAAGCGCCCTTTTCCCCTCAGCCCCGCCGGGTGGGGCGAGGAGGGCCGCCCCAAAAACCTACCCATACGAGTCCCCCTGTCCCTCTCCCCGTTGAGGGCAGACGGATCGTCCGCTCCTACGGCCGCCCGGGGAGGTGGGGATAGAAATGGGGTTTGCGGGCGGCGGCTTCGCCGCCGCCCGCAAACCCCGCTTTCTCCCCCTCTCCCCCTGCCCGTCAGGGCATAGGGGGAGAGGGGGCAAGGGGGGTGAGGGGGCGTCTCTGATGTGGGCCCAACGATAGCAAGGAAGGGACAAAATCACCCCTCGCCGGAATCACCACCCTGTCGTGAATACCCACAAATTCACCGTTGACTAACCACTACCAGGTGCCCATCGGGATGTAGTCCTGCAGGATAGAACCGCCGATGAACTCCCGCAGGATGGAGTTATCGGCCACCATATCGGGCGGGCAGGGGATGAACCATTCCAGGAAGGTCAGCAATCGCTTCGCCTCTACCCGGCGGGGGCTTTGGGGGGCAATCTGGAGCAGCAGGGGCTCCACCAGCGGCTTGAGCACCGCCAGTTCGTAGACCAGCGCCGAGTTAAACATCACATCGGCGTTCTCCTGGTAGGGAAAGATGTGCCGTTTCTCCCCCCGACGCACGCTCTCCCAGTGGTCCAGGGTCTGTTCCGCGGTATACCCTCGCTCCCGCGCATCCCGGACAATCCTCCGGATCAGGCGGGTGTCTGTGGTGGGCACCCGGTTGTGCCGGTCAATGTTCAGTTGGGTCAGCGCCGAGACGTAGATGCGGAAAATGCGTTCTGGAGGGACCATCGGCACCAAATTGGGGTTCAGTCCATGAATCCCCTCCACAAGGATCACATGGTCGGGGGTCAATTGCACTGTTGGCCCCTTCTGACGCGTCCCAGTATGGAAATCAAAGCGGGGCAGGGTGACCTCCTGTCCTTCCATCAATGCCAGGAGTTGCCGGTTGAAGAGGGGGAGGTCCAGCGCCTCCAGGGCCTCAAAATCGTATTGCCCGGTCTCGTCTCGCGGCGTCTGTTCGCGGTTGACGAAATAATCGTCCAGCGCGATCGGGAAAGGCTGGACGCCATGGGCCAGCAACTGGACTGCCAGCCGCTTGGAGAAGGTGGTCTTGCCGGAAGCAGAGGGACCGGCGATGAGCACCAGGCGGATTCGGTCGTGCTGTTCTGCGATGTCGTGGGCGATCTGGGCGATGCGCTCCTCATGCAGCGCTTCGGAGACCAGAATGATCTCTCGCATCCGCCCTTTCTCAATGGCATCGTTGAGACTTCCGACGTCCTCCACTCCCAGCAGCGAGAGCCATTTTCCGTATTCCTGGAAGACGGCGCTCAGCCGGGGGTATTCCACATAGGGGAGCAGTTCCGTCGGGCGATGGCGGCGGGGGTATTGCAGGACGAATCCCGGCGGCGACGGGTAAAGGGCGAAATACTTCAGGTACCCGGTGGAAGGGACCATATAGCCGTGGAAATAGTCGCGGTAATTCCGCAGACGGTAAAGGATCAGGTAATCCTTCCGGCGGCGGGAGAACAGCCGGACCTTGTCCTCCTGCCCCCGTTCCCGGAAGAGGGTCAGGGCGTCCTCAATGGGCACCCGTTCTTTTTCTATCGGGGCGTCCTCGTCCACGATGCGCCGCATATGCGCTTCTACCGTCCGCAGTTCCTCGGCGGAGAAGGGCTCCCGACCCCGCGCCCGGCAGAAGAAGCCCCCGAAGGGAACGGAATAGTCCACTACCACCTGAACGTTCGGGAAAAGTTCGGAGATCGCTGTGACCAGCAGGAAAGAAAGGGAGCGCCGGTAGATGCGCACTCCGTCGGAATCGGAGAGAAATACGGGGGCGACCTGAGCATCCCGCGAGAGCGGATAGGTCAGTTCCCGCAGGTCCCCATCCACCAGCGCGGCAATGATGGGTACGGGATGGTCCGGGTAGGCCACCCGCATATACGCCTCCAGCGGCGTACAGCGCGGGGCTTCAAACACCCGCCCATCGGGAAAGGTCGCCTGGGCGGTCTGGCGCGGTAGAGTGGGACGAACTAAATTGTCCATTCCGGTTCCCTGTGTATAGTGTATCCGGTGATGAGTATAGCAGGGAAATAACTTCTGTCAATCCCATACCTGGAGTTTCGCTTATGCAGCAATTCGCCCTGTGTGGGAAAGGGATGGGGGTGTGGGTTTGTGGGGGCGGCTTCGCCGCCCCCACAAATCTACTTTATTCTTTTCACGGGCGCGTTGCCCCCGAAAGGGATTTGCTGCGCAAGCCCCTGGCGTTGCCCCGATTGCCGATCAGAGATTCTGGGTTATAATTCCTTATGGAGATTCATCCTGGCAAGGAGCAGGGGATGGAAATCGTCTGGTATGGACTGAATTGTTTCCGGCTGACGGAGCGGGGGATGGCTACCGTGGTCACCGACCCGTACGGCCCGGAGGTCGGGCTGAACCCGCCCCGCCCCAAAGCGGACATTGTGACCATCAGCCGCAGCGTCCCGGAGTGCAACGCCGTTCGCTCCGTGCGCGGCCCGTTCCGGGTGCTGGATACCCCTGGCGAGTACGAAATCGGCGGCGTCTTCATCACCGCCATCGCGGCGTACGCCGACAAGAAAAAGGGTGCCCTGAACACCATCTTCCACTTTGACTACGACGGCCTGACCGTCTGCCATCTCGGTCACCTGGGCCAGGTGCCGACTCAATCCCAGGTGGAAGCATTGGGACCGGTGAACATCCTGCTCATTCCCGTCGGGGGAGATGGCGGGCTCACTCCCGCCGAGGCTTCGGAGGTCATCAGCCTGATAGAGCCTTCTATCGTCATCCCGATGTGGTACAAAATCCCCGGCCTGACCCTCTCGCTGGGTACTCTGAACCGCTTCCTGAAGCAGATGGGGGTAGAGAAGGCGGAACCCCAGGATTCCCTGAAAATCGGTAGAGGGAACCTGCCGGAGGAGACGGAGATCGTTGTACTGGCGCCCAAACTGGAGTAGGACCATCCAGGTATAAGGAGGGGTACTATTCAGCCCAGCGGTTGAAACCGCGGGCTGAAAGGGCGCTTTGCGTCGGGCAACCGCGCAGGCGGTCGCCGGAAAGCGTCCATGAAGACGCCCGGCTGAAAGCCCCCCCAGGGGTGATTTTAATCGCCAGGGCTGAATAATCGCTAAGGAGGGAAGAATAAGGAGGGAAGAATGACCCCGGAAGAACTGGTTCAACGACTGCACTGGTTAGGGCACGACAGTTTCCGGCTGGACGGCCCCCCTGTCATCTACTTTGACCCGTGGCAACTGAGCGGGAAACCACCGGTGGCGGACCTGATTCTGGTGAGCCACGAGCACTTTGACCACTGCTCGCCGGACGATGTGGCGAAAATCCGCGGGCCCCATACCGTCATCCTGGCGGGCGGCAACGCGGCGAAGCAACTGAAGGACGCCCGCGCCGTCCGTCCTGGCGACCGCCTCACGGCGGCGGGGGTGGAGGTGGAGGTAGTCCCGGCCTACAACGTCAACAAGTTCCGCGCCCCCGGCATACCCTTCCACCCCAAAAACGCCGGGCATGTCGGCTACGTGGTCGCCGTGGAGGGGGTACGGGTCTACTTTGCCGGTGATACCGACGCCATCCCCGAAATGGCCCAGATCGCCTGCGATGTGGCCCTGCTGCCGGTCAGCGGCACGTATGTGATGACGTTGGAGGAGGCCGTGGAGGCGGCCCGAACCCTTTCCCCGCAGATCGTCGTCCCGATGCACTACGGGGCCGGTATCGGCACCCCCCAGGACGGTCAGCGGTTCGCCGCGCTGCATTCGGGCCGCACCGTAGTCCTCACACCAGGAGGAAGCAAATGACCCATCCTCCAGAGGACCGAACCATCCCTTCCGTCGGGGAGGCCGTCCCTGCGGCCGAACCCCGCCGCAAACGACGCCGCCGGGGGCAGGTCACCGTCTTCCCGAACTGGTGCAAGGGGTGCGGGTTATGCGTGGCCTTTTGCCCGCTGAAGGTGCTGGAGCAGACCGAAGATGGACGGGTCATCATCGCCCGGCCTGATCGGTGTACCGCCTGCGGCTGGTGCGAGTTACATTGTCCGGATTTCGCCATTTTCGTCAGCGAAGTGGAGGGAGAGGAATGAGCGCCGTATTGATGCAAGGCGACGAGGCCTGCGCGGAGGGCGCGATCGCTGCCGGATGTACATTCTTCGCCGGATACCCCATCACCCCGGCCACCGAGATCGCCGAGCATATGGCCCGGAGGCTCCCCCAGGTGGGGGGCGTCTTCATTCAAATGGAAGACGAAATCGCCTCCATCTCGGCGGTGATTGGCGCGGCGGTCGGCGGGGCCAAAGCGATGACCGCCACCTCCGGCCCCGGCTTCAGCCTGATGCAGGAGAATATCGGCTACGCGGCGATGGCCGAAATCCCCTGCGTCATCGTGGACGTCCAGCGGCTGGGGCCCTCCACCGGTCGGCCCACCAGCCCATCTCAGGGAGATGTGATGCAGGCCCGCTGGGGCACTCACGGCGACCATCCCATCATTGCGCTTTCCCCGGCATCGGTGCGAGAAGCGTTTGACCTGACGGTGGCCGCGTTCAACTTCGCCGCGAGGTACCGCACGCCGGTCATCCTGCTGATGGACGAAGTGATCGGACATATGCGGGAGGGGGTGGAACTTCCGGACCCCAGCACGATCGTGCGAGTGGAGCCGGAGGAGACGCTGGTTCCGCCGGAGTGGTACAAACCCTACGAAAACCTGCCTTCGGATATCCCGCCTCTGATCCCCTTCGGGCGCGGGTACCGCTACCACATCACCGGCCTGCACCACGACGAGCGGGGCTATCCGACGGAACGGCTGGATGAGATTATCCCCTGGCTGGAGCGGATCTTCCGCAAAATCCAGCGCAATCTCTCCGACATTCTGCTCTACGAAGAGGACGGGGCCGAGGGCGCGCGGACGCTGGTTATCGCCTACGGCGCGACGGCCCGGTCGGCCCGCCATGCGGTGAAGATCGCCCGCCAGCGCGGCCGCAAGGTGGGCTTGCTGCAACTGAAGACCATCTGGCCCTTCCCGGAGGAGGTGGTGGAACTGGCGGCCCGCAAGGCGCATCGGGTCATCGTCCCGGAACTGAACCTGGGACAACTGGCGCTGGAGGTGGAGCGGGTGGTCGGACGCGAGCGGGTACGGCGGGTCAACCGGGCCGACGGCGAGATGATCAAGCCCGCCGACATCCTGGCCGCAATGTCCTGACCCCCTACCCACTACCGACTACCCACTACCCACTACCGACTACCCACTACCGACTACCGACTATCCATGCGTATCGCCATTGACTACACCGCCGCGGTCCAGCAACGGGCTGGGATCGGACGGTACACCCGCGAACTGGTCGGCGCGCTGCTGAATCTGGAGGAGGCCCGGGAGGCGCACCGGTACACCCTCTTTGCGGCGGCGGGTGGGGGCCATACCCCGGCCGGCGACCTCCCACCCGCCGTTCGCTGTCGTTTCCTGCCCCTCAGCGACGAATGGGCCGCCCGCCTCTGGCACCGGGTCCGACTGCCCATCCCGGTGGAGACCTTCACCGGCCCGATAGACCTCTTCTACTCGCCGGACTTCGTCCTCCCCCCCACCCGGCGCCGCACCCGCACGCTCCTGACCGTCCACGACCTCTCGTTTCTGCGCTACCCGGACCACTTCGTCCCCAAACTGGTGCGGTATCTGAGCCGGGTGGTGCCGGAGTCGGTGGCCCGCGCCGACCGGGTGCTGGCCGATTCCGAAGCCACTCGCGCCGACCTGGTGGAGTTGCTGGGGACGCCGCCGGAGAAGGTGGAGGTCCTGTACAGTGGTGTGGACGCGCGCTTCCGACCGGAGGGGGAACCGGGGGAGCAGGAGCGGCTGCGCGCCCGCTACGGGCTGGACCGGCCCTACGTCCTCTCGGTGGGGACCCTCCAGCCGCGCAAGAACTACGTTCGCCTGATTCGGGCCTTCGCCCGTCTATCCATGTCCGGGCTGATGCTGGTGATTGCCGGGGCGCGGGGATGGCTTTACGAGGAGGTGCTGGAGGAGGCAACCCGCCACGGTGACCGGGTACGCATCCTGGGGTTTGTGGAGGAGGAAGACCTGCCCGCCCTGTATCGGAATGCGGTCCTGTTCGTCTTTCCTTCGTTCTATGAGGGGTTCGGGCTACCCGTCCTGGAGGCGATGGCCTGCGGGGTGCCGGTGGTCTGCTCCTGCGCCTCCAGTTTGCCGGAAGTGGCGGGGGACGCCGCGCTGCTGGTGGACCCGCAGGACGAGGAGGGGTTGCGGGGGGCGATGGGGCGCGCGCTGGAGGACGACTCACTCCGTCGGGAGATGACGGCGCGGGGGCTGGCGCGCGCGGCCGCCTTCACCTGGGAGCGGGCGGCGCGACAACTGTTCGCTGCTTTCGCAGCATTCCACACTTGATCGGCTCAGCGCGGGTTGGTGGGACCCTCCTCCAGCACCCGCCGGATGACCACGGCCAGGTACTCCACCTCAAAGGGCTTGCGGATGATCTCCTGAACTCCCGCCTGGCGGATGCGGTCCACCTCCGCGTCCTCGCCGTAGCCGGTCATCGCGATCACTCTCAGCGCGGGGTTGCGCTTCCGCAAGGCCTCCACCAGCGCTGTGCCTCCCATCCCCGGCATCACCACATCGGTGAGGACCAGATCCACCTGCTCCGCATCGTAGATTTCCAGCGCCTGCTGGCCGTCCGCTGCCTCCAGCACCCGGTAGCCCATTTGCTCCAGCACCGTCCGCCCCGCGGCGCGCAGGGGAGCGCTGTCCTCCACCAGAAGGATGGTCTCCCCACGGCCGGTCACTGCCGGAAGTCCCGCCTCCGTCTCCCGGCAAGTCCCCTCTTCCACACAAAACGGCAGGTACACCCGGAAAGTGGTCCCTTTCCCCAACTCCGTCTCTACGCCGATGTACCCGCCATGTTGCTGGACGATGCCGTATACCTGGGCCAGACCCAGCCCGGTCCCCACCCCGCGCGGTTTGGTGGTGAAGAACGGCTCAAAGATGTGGGGCAGCACCTCCGGCGGGATGCCGGTCCCGGTATCGGCGATCTCCAGGCAGACCCATTCGCCGGGCCCCATCCCCGCTACCGGTGGGTCTTCCCCCAGCGCCAGGGTGAACCGGGAGAGCCCCAGGCGGATTTCCCCTCCCCCCGGCATCGCGTCCCGGGAGTTGAGCACTATGTTGATCAGCGCCTGCCGGATGCGGGTGGGGTCGGCGTTGACGACGAACGGCCCTTTCCCTGTGGTCCTCCATTGCAATCGGATGTTTTCCGGGATGGTCCGCTCCAGGACGCGTACCAGTTCTTTCAGGAACGGTACCAGGTCCATCGGGCGGGATTCCATCGGCGCCCGGCGGCTGAAATCCAGCACCTGCTGGATCAGGCGGGTTGCCTGATGGGATTCGCCGATGATGATCTCTAAGGACGGGGCCAGATCGCGGGGCAAGCGGGGGTCCTTCAACCCCATCTGGGCGTAGAGAATGATGGTGGTCAACAGATTGTTGAAATCGTGGGCGATCCCGCTGGCCAGTTGTCCCACCGCAGCCAGCCGTTCCTGTTGCTCCAGTTGAGCCTGGAGTTCCCGTTCCTGGGTCACTTCATGGATGACCAGCACCCACCCGCCGCCCGGCTGGACCCCGGAGATCGGTTGCGCCGCGACCTGAAAGACCCGCGGAGGACGACCGGGAACGGTGATTTCATGCCAGGCCTCTCCATTCCGACGGGCCAGAAGTCGGCTGAGAGGGTAATCGGCCAGGGCGATGAGCACATCCCCCACGCGGGCATTCGTCAGGGCGGGCAGCATCATCTCCGCCGCCGGGTTGGTCAACAGGATACGGCCTTCGTTATCCAGGAGGAGAATCCCCTCCGGCAGGTTCTCCACCAGCGCGGCCAGCCGCTGCTCCTCCGCCTCCAGCGCTGCCCGCAGGCGGGCCTGGTAGAGGGCAAGGGCCAGTTGGGCGGAGATTTCCTGAAGGACCTCCACGACCTCCGCCGTAAAGGCCTCCGGATGAAATGATCCCACCACCAGCCATCCCAGCAACTCCCCACCGGCCCGCAGAGGCGCTGCGACATATGCCCGTACACCGAACCCGGAGATCACCTCATCCCACGGCGTGAGAGAGGAAAGGGTATGAATGTCCGGTACAAAGATCACCTCACCCCGTCGGCTGGCGTCCAGTTCGGTCTCTGTTCCGACCAGATGAATGCGGAGGTCCGGCGGAACAAAGACCGGGCGATCAACATCTATCGCCAGGATGGATATCTCCGTGGTAATGGGGTCCAGCAGGGCAACCGCTGTCCCGTTACATGGCATCAGACGACGGATGTACTGTAGCGCGCCATTGGCGACCTCCTGAGGGGATTGGGCCGCCAGGATTGCGGTGTCCAGTGCCCGCAAGCCCTGCAGCCGCTCCGCGTAGCGCTTCAGTGCTTCCTCGGCCTGTTTGCGCTCGGAGATATCGGTGAAGACGGCGAGCGACCCCGCGAAGCGACCCGTCTCATCAAAGCGGGGAACACCGCTGACCAGCACCGGCAATCGCTGCCCATCCTTCCGCAAAAGTTCCAGTTCGTAGCGGTCACGGACGCCCCGTCTCCGCCTTCGGATCGCTGCCCGAACGACGGGGCGCTGGTCGGGTGGGGTGATGACATTGTAATGCTGACCGGTTAACTCCTGTGGTTCATAGCCCAGGAGCGCCGCGGCGGCCGGGTTGACGAAAGTCATCTGCCCCTTGTCGTCCGTGATAATGATGCCCTCGGCCATAGATTGGACGATCTCCGCATTGAAGGTCGCTAACCGACGGGCCTCCTGGTACAAACGGGCGTTCTGAATGCTGAGCCCGATCTGATTGGCGGCCGTTTGCAGAAGTGCGGCGTCCTCCGGTGTGTACGCGAAGCGCCGGTAACTCTGCACTTCCAGGAGACCGATGACTTTACCCTCCACCACCATCGGGACGTAGAGGACGGAGAAGGGATACGGTTCCCCACCGATCACCGGGGGAGGGCCCTTTTCATAGATAGGGGTCAGGTCAGGGATAATCTCGGGCCGGGCCGTGGCGATGGCCCGGCTTCGGCCGGCCGGTGCGTCCGGCACGTGAGCCAGCGGCGGGAACTGGCCCACATCCAGTTCCATGTCCCCTTCGGCCATAAAGGCGGCGGTGAGGACCTGCTGCTCATTGTCAAAGAGGGAAATGCCAAAGAGGGGAGCATCCACCAGTTTCCGTACACCGTCCCGTGCGATACGGTAGACGGTGGGAAGGTCCAGCGTCGCGGCCAGAGCCTGCTCCATCTCGTTAATCAGGGAAAGTTGCTCCATGCGGCGCTGGGCCGCTTCGCGGGCGCGGGTGGCGGCAATGGCAGCCGCAGCCTGCTGGCCGAAAAGGGTCAACAGGCGCAGGTCGTCTTCGGAAAAGGGAGATTGTTCCGGCGCGCGGATGACCGACAGCACGCCGATGATTTCCTCCTGCCAGGTCAGGGGGACCGCAGCGACCGCCCCAACCGGTTGACCGTCAAACTTCGGACTGCGTCCCTCCCAGGAGGCGTAGTTGTCTATTTTCATCGGACGTTGCTCCTGGAGCACCCGGCCAGAGAGGCCCTCTCCGGGCGACAAGCGGATCCCGATGTTCATCTGGCCGATTCCCTGTCCCACAACCCATTCCAGTTCGCTGGTAGCAGGGTCGTACCGATAGATGCCGCCCCCGCGGGCGTGGAGGAGCGCCATCGCCCGCCGCAGGATGGTGTTCAGCAGTTCGTCCAGGGAGCCTGCCGCGGCCAGGCGCAGCGCGTTGTCGTGGAGGGCGGTCAGTTCCTGCACCCGCCGGGCCAGTTCGCCGAAGAGGCGGGCGTTTTCCAGGGCGATGGCCAGTTGGTCGGCCAGCGCGCTGACTGCCTCCAGCGTGACCTGGTTAAAGGCATCGGGGCTCGTTGCCTGAAGGTCCAGCACGCCCAGAATCCGCTCGCCGTGCTTTATCGGTACGGCCAGTTCACAGCAGGTATGAGGAAGTTGCGCATACGGGATGTAGCGCGGGTCCTGAGTCACATCGGGGACCAGAATCGGTCGCCCGGTCCGAGCCACAGTGCCGATAATGCCCTGCCCCAATTCTATTCGGTACCCCAGAGGCGGTTGTCCGTTCTCATATCCCCCGTGGCCCGCAGCGAGGATGAGCCCGGCGCCGGTGAGCAGGAATACGTTAACGCTGTAGGCGTCCGTCACCGCCTGGATTGTCTGTACCATCTCGTTGAGCAAGGCGCCCTGCTCCAGGGTGGCGGCCATCCGCCGGGCGGGCCGAACGACGGCGCGCAGCGCCGTGACCAGGCGGCGCATCTCTTCCTCGGACTGTTGCCGCTCCTTCTCCAGGCGAATGATATGCAGGGCAAAGGCGATGTCCGAAGCAACCTCTCGGAGAAGGTCGGTCTCCACCGGATCTCCGGCGAATCGGATAGGGCTGCGGACGCTCAGGACCCCGTATACCCGCTCTCCGTGCTGGAGGCGCAAAGTGAGTGCCTGCCAGTCCGGGAACGGAATGTAGGCCGGGCAGTCGGCACAGACCGCGGAGGACGGATCGGTAGAGACGATGTCCTCGCTTTTCAGCGCCTGCCGCGCGCAGGGAGGGAGTTCCCCTGCCTTCCATCGCTCCAGCATTTCGGGAAGGATTTCCCCCTTCAGTCCGGCTGCCGCGGCTGCCGTAATGTCTCCTGCTTCGTCCAGCGCCACGCACCACGCCGTCAGATACCCGCGGGTCTCTATCAGGTTCTCGCAGATGCGCTGGAGCAACCGCTGCGGGTCTTTTTCCCGCACGATGGCCTGGTTCACGTTGCGGATGGCGCGGAGGAGGGCGGTGAGGTGTCCGACCGCATCCTCATCTCTCCTCCGTCCTGCGAGGTCATCCAGCCAGTGTTGCAGTTGCGCCTCGGGATACGCCGCACCGAGAAGTTCCGGAACATAGTGGGGGTTCTTGTACAACCTGCCGCCGAAGGCGACGAAAGGGTGGGCCCAGAGAATCCCGCGCAGGAAATCCGGCCCAAATTGCCGTCGGTCGTATTGGCAGAGGGCGACGAGGGGCAGGTTGGGGGTGAGATCGTTCACCCGGGTCTCGTAGGCGGGAACCTGTCCGCTGCCAGGCTCTCCCCGGAGTACCCAGGCCATCTCGCCGGTGATCCGCAGGCCGGTGTAGCCCTCGGTCAGTGCCTGCTCTGCCTCTTTCTGGAGCAGGGCCAGCATCCGTTCCGGGTCAAAAACGCCGTCCTGAAGGTACGTCTCATCCGCCGTGTGGAAGGAGAGTTGCCCGCGCGCGAGGAGTGCCTCCACCTCTACTCCGCTGCTCCGGAGATACTCTAAAATTGTCTCGGCGGAGTGGGTGGTGGTGATATAGACCAGTTTCTCCCCGCGCTCCAGTCCCTGGAGGAGGAACCGGGTAATCAGCGCTTGGTGCTCTTCTTCTGTTTCATAGAGCCAGAAGGTGTGGGAGGAGGGGGGAAAGGGAAAGACCGTCCCGATAGATGTTTGTATATCGGTCATATTCCTGTACACCTGATCTCATCTGGCCCGTTATTGGCCTTCGCGCTTCAAAGAAACAGGACGATGTGGCATCCGTTATCGGAAGGGTTTTGCGGGGGGAAGGGAGGTCTGCGGGACGGCGAAGTGCCGAAAACCTTTTCCGTTTCCTGCGGTGCGAGAACATCCGGGTTGTCTCGCTCAAGCGAGAACCGATAAGGGATGGATGATTAAATTGTACCTTCTTCTTACAAAAAAGCAAGTTATTGCGCTGAGTGGCTTGTGCAGTAATTCACCCTGCATAGGAACGGGGTGGGGTGTGGGGTTTGTGGGGGCGGCTTCGCCGCCCCCACAAACCCCACTTTCCCCCTTTTCACAGGCGCGCCACTCCCGCGAAACGATTTGCTGCACAAGCCGGGATATGGAGCAGTTGCCCTCCTGCTCGGCGGTGATATAATTGTAACCAGCAGGAGGTGAGACGTGGTACTGACCCGCGAGGAAGTGGAGCACATCGCCACCCTGGCCCGATTGGCCCTGACCGAAGAGGAAAAAGAACGATTCCGGGAGCAGTTGTCGGCAGTACTGGAATACGCCGCCCGTCTCCGGGAACTGGACACCGATGCGATTCCCCCCACAGCAACGGTACTGCCGCTGCGCAACGTGATGCGCCCCGACGAGCCGCGCCCACCCGCACCGCGGGAGGATATGCTGGCTAACGCCCCTGCGGCAGAGGAGCACTGCTTCAAGGTCCCTGCAATATGGGAAGAATGAGATTGCCCCACTGAGGAGGACGGAGTGGCTCTCTACGATCTGACCATCCACGAAGCCCGCGCCCTGCTGGATGCGGGGGAAATCTCCGCCGTGGAGTTGACCCAGGCAGTACTGGATCGCATCCTGACGGTGGATAACAACGTCAGGGCCTACCTGACGCTGACGCCGGAGTTGGCGCTGGAGCAGGCCCGGGCCGCCGACGCCGCGCGCGCCTATAAGGACGGGCCATCTTCTCCACTTCTGGGCATTCCTCTGGCGATCAAAGACGTTCTCTGCACCGCCGGGATTCCCACCACCTGCGGCTCCCGCATCCTGGAGAACTTCATCCCGCCCTACGACGCCACCGTTGTCGCCCGACTCAAGGCCGCTGGAGCCGTCATCCTGGGCAAGACCAACACCGACGAATTCGCCATGGGCTCCTCCACCGAGAACTCCGCCTTCTTCCCCACCCGCAACCCCTGGGACCTGGAACGGGTCCCTGGAGGCTCCAGTGGAGGTAGTGCCGCCGCGGTCGCCGCGGGAGAGTGCCTGGGCGCGCTGGGGACGGATACCGGCGGAAGCGTCCGACAGCCCGCCGCCCTCTGCGGGGTCGTCGGCCTCAAGCCCACCTACGGGCGCGTCAGCCGCTATGGGCTGATCGCCTTCGCCTCCTCGCTGGACCAGGTGGGAGTGCTCACTAGGGACGTCACCGATGCAGCGATTCTCTTCTCCGTCATCGCCGGATATGACCCGCAGGACTCCACGTCTATGGACGTGCCGGTGCCCGATTACACCGCTGCGCTCACCGGCGATATCCGCGGGATGCGCGTCGGCGTGCCGAAGGAGTATTTCGTCCCCGGTATGCAACCGGAGGTAGAGGCCGCGGTGCGCGCCGCTGTGGAGAAACTGGCCGAACGGGGAGCCGAAGTCATAGAGGTCAGCCTGCCCCACACCGACTACGCCCTGCCCGTCTACTACCTCCTCGCCCCTGCCGAGGCCAGCGCCAACCTGGCCCGCTACGACGGGGTCCGCTACGGCCTGCGGGTGATCGGGTCATCCTTAGAGGAAACGTACAAACAGACCCGCGGTCAGGGATTCGGCCCCGAGGTCAAGCGGCGCATCATGCTGGGCACGTACGCCCTCAGCGCCGGGTACTACGACGCGTATTACCTGAAAGCGCAGAAGGTGCGCACGCTCATCAAGGGGGATTTTGACCGCGCCTTTGAACAGGTGGACGTCATCGTTACTCCCACCTCGCCCACGACGGCCTTCCGGATCGGGGAAAAGACCGATGACCCGATCCAGATGTATCTTTCGGACATTTTCACCCTCTCTATGAACCTGGCTGGAATCTGCGGGATCAGCATCCCCTGCGGCTTTGACCGTCAGGGGCTGCCCATCGGCCTGCAGGTCATGGGGCCGGCCCTGGGGGAAATGGCCGTGCTCCGGGTCGCTTATGCCTACGAGCAGGCGACCGACTGGCATACCCGCCGACCAGTGTTGGGGCGATGAACGACGCGAAAATCCGGGTGGAACGTCTCAACTTTTACTACGGCGACAAAATCGCCCTCTCCGACTATCTCCACGGTCATCCGGGACCGGCAGATCACCGCGCTCATCGGCCCATCGGGGTGCGGGAAATCCACCTTTTTGCGCTGCCTGAACCGGATGAACGACCCTATCCCGCGCACTCGGGTGGAGGGACAGGTTCTGATGGACGGGGTGGACATCTATGCGCTGGGCACCGACGTGGTCAACCTGCGCCGCCGGGTGGGGATGCTCTTCCAGCGGCCCAACCCCTTCCCCCAGTCGGTGTTTGACAACGTGGCCTTCGGCCTGCGTGTCCTGGGGCTCCACCATCAGAAAAACCTGAACGGGATCGTGGAACAGAGTCTTCGGGATATCGGGTTGTGGGACGAGGTCAAAGACAACCTGCGGCAGAACGCGCTGAACCTCTCCCTGGGGCAGCAGCTGCAACAGGCGGCGCGGGTATCGGACTGGACCGGCTTCTTCTGGCTGGAGGAACTGGTAGAATTCGGCCCCACTGAGGTCATTTTCACCCGTCCGGCCCAAAAACTGACAGAAGACTACATTACGGGGCGGGCCGGCTGAGAAAGGAGCGAACATGCCAAGAGAAACCTTTGACCGGGAACTGCAGCGCCTGGAAGACGAATTGCTTGTCCTGGGCAGCATGGTGGAAAGCGCCATCGCGGAGTCGGTGGAGGCGCTCAAGCGGCGGGACTTTGAGGCCTCGCAGCGGATCATTGCGGCCGACAAGGACATCAACGCGAAACGATTCGCCATTGAATCCGACGTCCTCGTGCTCATCGCCACCCAGCAGCCGATGGCAAGCGACCTGCGCGCGCTGGCGGCGATCCTGGATCTGGCATCCGAACTGGAGCGCATGGGGGACTACGCCAAAGGCATCGCCCGCATCAACCTGATGATCGGGGAAGAACCGTTGATGAAGCCGCTGATAGACATCCCCCGGATGGCGGATCGGGCATGCAGTATGCTCCGCCGGGCGCTGGATGCTTTCGCGCGTCGGGATGTGGACCTGGCCCGCGCCATCCCTGCGGAGGACGATGAGATAGACGCCCTCTACAATCAGGTCTACCGGGAACTGGTCACCTATATTCTGGCCGACCCGAAGCATATTGAGCAGGCCAACTATCTGCTCTGGGCTGCTCACAACCTGGAGCGCTTCGCCGACCGGGTCACCAATATCTGCGAGCGGGTGATCTTTACGGTCACCGGGCAGATGCGGGAAATGAACGTCGAGGAGAAAGGCGTGGAAGACCTGCCCGGGTGAGGGACACCGGGTACGGAGCAGGGAGAAAGGAGGTAGACATGGAACTGCGTTTGAACCCCAAAGAGGAACGGGTTGTGGAAGTTCTGCGGCGGGGAGGAGCAATGTCGCCCAGCGAGATCGCCGTCCAGACCCTGATGCTCCCGCAGGAGACCTTTGATACTCTGGCGCGCCTGGAGAAATCTGGCTACATCGTTATGCGGGACGCCCCATCCACCCCCGACGGGAAAATGGTTATCCTCTCCAGTGCTCTGCATATGGTAACAAAGGAATAAGGATACAAGGATACACGGGGATACAAGGGGATACAAGGACACAAGGATACACGGGGATACAAGGGGATACAAGGACACAAGGATACACGGGGATACAAGGGGATACAAGGACACAAGGATACACGGGGATACAAGGGGATACAAGGGCGTATCACGCCCTGTACTGGCAGTAAGGGTGCTGCGCTGCCCCAAACTGTGCCGAAAGGAGAACAATGGGTCCACGTACGACGCGCTCGCTGGGAATTCTGCTGTTGCTGCTGCTGGTCGCCGGAGTGATCGCCGCCCTCACCTACATCGCTCCGGAGAGAGGTGTCCGTCCGACGACCTTCGGCGGATGGATCGGGGCGGCCGTCCCCTACATCGTAGTCGCCCTCCTGGGCCTGGCTGTCGGATTGGCCGAACTGAGTTCCACGTTCCCCAACTACCCCCTGGAAGCAATCACGTCCAGTTGGGGGCTGCTCCTGCTGGGCGTGAATGGCATCATCGCCGCGATTGTCTTCGCCATCGCCCGCTACTACTCCCCCGAAACGAACACTTTTTTGCTGGTTCTGGCCGTCGGCATCGGCTTCCAGTCCATTATCCGCACCCGTTTTGTCCTGGCAAAACAGTTCGGCGGCAATGGCGAGGGCCGCGACCTGAGCCTCAACCTGGGCTGGCTCTACGAACAGTTCCAGAATCTCTGTAAGACCCAGATTGACCTGGTCCTGATGCGCAACCGGCAGTCCACAGTGGAGCACCTGATCGCTCGGTACCCCAGCGAGAAAGACCTCTACAATCTGGCTTATTTCACCATCGTCGCCCGAACTCTCTCCCGTGAGGAGGAGCAAGCGCGGGTTGACGAGTTGAATAAGTTGATGAAAAACATCTCTCTTCCGCTGGATGTCATCCGGCGCAGCTTAGCGCTGATGATTCTGGAGATCGGTGGGCAGGCGTTTGCCGAGGTGTTGTGCCGGGCCGCGCCGGGGGCGGTACAGGAGAAGGGTGTGTTGGCGGTTCCGGCGGCCGCTCCGGCGGTCGCTACCGACCGGGACCAGTTAGTCAGCCAGCTGGCCGATTCTTTCGGCCTGGACCAACTGGCCGATCTGGCCCGGCAGGCGGTGGACCGCGCGCCGTCGGGGGAGGACCGGGAGGCGCTAATGCGTTTCGTGGAGGGAACCTATGGGGACAACCGGGCCAGCGAGCAGAGCCGCAAGGTGATCCTGGCCCGTTTTATTGTGGAAAAGGGAGGTGTCTCCTTTGCCACAGAATTGCTTCCCGCTCCGTAGAGGCCCGGCGCCGAAACAGCCCAGAGTGCGGGGGTGAGCCCGACTCTGTGACCGCTATGGTGTGGAACGAGATAACCGTTCACACTCGGTTTCTGAACGGATAGCATACTTCTCTGCAGCCTCCCGCGCCAGCAGGGAAGCAACGGAGGCAAAACCCCCACACAAATCGCCCGGGCTGAGCCTTATGTTCACTGCTTTTCGGGGTGACTGCCGATAGCACGTCAGCCGTTGGAAACTCAATCGGCTTTCTGCATTATCCAATCCAATTCCCGCTCCTGCTCCGGCGCCAGCGGCGGCACTTCGTGTTCGGCCAGCAACCGTTCCGCCTCCGCCTGGGCGCGTTCGGCCATCCCCTCCCGTCCTTTCCGCTCCCATTCTTCCCAGAGACCCCGCTCCGCCAGGCGGGTGGTCAGGATTTCCCCCGCCCGCAGATAGCGGCGGGTGTGCGGTTGCCCCAGGAAGTTGCGGGGGCCATCCATCACCGCCGCGATGACCTCCACTCCGAGGGCGTCGTCGTTCACCGCGATACCCCGCCGGAGGCGGCCGATAGAGGCGGCAATTTCGTTATCGCAGACCATCTGGGCATACGAACCCATCACCCCCGCCTCCATCTCGCCGACGCCGGAGAGTTCGTCCGCGCCCGCCAGGGCCGGGACCGCCGCGTTCAGTGCCCGCTCGTAGCCGCTCTGGATGTCCAGCGTGTGCGCGTTGGTGGAGAAACCGTAGACGTTGACGGGCAGGCCGTAGCGGTGGCCGATCTGGACGGTGGCCGCGGAGGCCAGCCCCAGTTCCACCCCACCCCAGACGCTGATGCCCGTGCGGGGCTCCATCATCGCCAGCCGTCCGCAATAGAAGATGGGCAGCCCCGGACGCACCTGCTGGGCTAACACGATTGCCGCCAACACCTCCGCATTCTGCTGGGCCAGCGCTCCGGCGAGGGAGAGGGGCGCCGTCGTTCCGGCGATGGGGCAGGGCAGCGGCCCCAGCGGGATGCTCCGTTGGGCCGTCTCCATAATGGCTTCGGCAACGTCGTCGGGGAAAAAGAGCGGGCTGACGGGGGAAATCCCCAGCGTCAGCACCTCCGACGGGGGGCCGATCACGGCAGCCATCTCCGCAATTCGCCGGACCTCCTCCGCCGTCTGAACGCCGGGGCCGTGGACGGGTTTGACCGTACAGGCGACGGTGTGGCGGTACATCGCCAGCGCCATCTGGGGGCCGGGGACATCCTGCGGGGTGAAGAAGGGGGTCACCGAGGTGACGTTCTCCAGCGCGTCCAGCAGGCGGGCACTATCCCGGACGTCCTGAAGGGTGGCGGGTCGGCGGCGGCCAGTGCGCGGCTCGTAGACGTCGCGGGCGCCGCCCAGGTTGTGCCAGTGCAGGGCGCCGTCTCCCAGCACGACGGTTTTCCCGTTCCGGCCGCGCAACAGCACCTGGCGGGGGCACTGCGATAGCGCCCACTCCACCAGTTCCGGCGGGACGCAAACCCGCTCCCCCTGGATTCTGGCCCCGGCATCCGCCAGATACTGGCGCGCCTGGGGCTGGGTCAGGATCACCCCGACCTCCCATAGGATGCGCAGGGTGGCCTGGTGGACGGATTCTACTTCGTCAGGAGTCAGGAATTGGAGAAATCGCATATCGCGTATCGCATATCGCAAATCGCGTATCGCAAATCGCGTATCGCATATCGCAAATCGCGTATCGCAAATCGCGTATCGCAAATCGCGTATCGCAAATCGCGTATCGCATATCGCAAATCGCGTATCGCGTATCGCAAATCGCCATTGCTACCTGCTTCCCGCTACCTGCTACCCGCTTCCCGCTTCCTGCTACCTGCTTCCCGCTACCTGCTACCCGCTTCCTGCTTCCTGCTTCCCGCTTCCTGCTTCCTGCTTCCCGCTTCCTGCTTCCTGCTTCCCGCTTCCTGCTTCCTGCTTCCCGCTTCCTGCTTCCTGCTTCCCGCTTCCCGCTTCCTGCTTCCTGCTACCTGCTACCTGCTTCCTG
>Ga0209721_1000118_pt1 | contig 79383 bp, 77 predicted proteins | sample TshhotsprinmetaG_FD_184139 | JGI IMG/M metagenome (GOLD analysis project Ga0209721, IMG submission 184139) | Hot spring microbial communities from South Africa to study Microbial Dark Matter (Phase II) - Tshipise hot spring metaG (SPAdes)... | ecosystem: Environmental > Aquatic > Thermal springs...
GAGATTGAAAACGGTGGTCAAAAGCGAAGCAAAGATTTTTCATACAACGGACTTACAATAAATACAAAACTATTGCTTAAACCGAAGCGAGGGATAGCGGAAGTTTTAGAAAATTACAAACGATACTGGTTTGACAACTTTGTCGATTTTGCGGGCAAAATAAGTTAATTTACAAGTGGCGGCGCATTTCGCAAAGCGAAATACGAAAAATTGCGGCGGCGGAACCCCAGTAGCAGAACGCTTTGCGTTCGCTACGGGGCAAGAAGCGAGGGCGGGGTGGGAATTCCTTTCCCCTCAGCCCCCTTTCCTTCCCGCCCCGCCCGAGCGGTTTGGTTTTTGCCGCGCCGCAGGCGCGGCATCAGTCGGAATTTCGTTCAAAATAGGTTCGAGCATCGTTCAGGAATTGCGACCATTTTTCTTTTAAGCGCGCATGATTTTGACAGAAAGAATGGATCGAGCTACAATGTTAGATGCGTCTAACAAATGAGGGGCGACCGATGGTAAGGCAGGAAGCACAAAGAGGGCAGAGCGCCAGTATGGAGGACTACCTGGAGGCGATAGCTAAGCTCGCCAAGGAGAAGAAGGCTGTGAAAGTAAAGCAGCTCAGCCAGATGTTGGGGGTGAAGATGCCTAGCGTGACTTCAGCTTTGAAGAAGCTCTCCGAGCAAGAGCTTGTGGAGCATGAGAGATACGGGCATATAAAGCTCACGTCCGCGGGTAATGAAGTTGCCCGGTCTGTGATTTCTCGCCACGAGGCATTGACTCGGTTCTTTGCACACACTCTGGGCATAGACTGCGAAACCGCTGAACAGGATGCCTGCAAGATTGAGCATGTCATCAGTCCCGTGAGTATGGAAAGGCTGGCGAAGTTTGTGGAGTTCATAGAGGCTTGTCCTCTAGGAAGAGCTAATTTCCCCAAGCGCTATGAATACTACCTGAAGCATGGTGAGCTTCCACAAGATTGTAAGAACAGAGGCTCAACGAGGAAATGAAAGACAGCGAAAAAATTTTTGAACCCGTAAGTTAAATGAGACTAACTTTATCTGGATAGCTAACGAATTATGAGCATGAAGGAAAATGAGCAGTTGACGCTTGCCGATATGAAAACCGGGCAGAGCGGCACCGTGGTAACGGTATTGGGAGGGCACGATCTGGTTCGACGTCTGGACGCTCTGGGCATCAGACCGGGGAGGAAAGTGACCAAGATAAGCTCGATGCTCTTTCGTGGTCCAGTTACTATCAAAGTGAATAACACTCAAGTGGCAGTTGGGTTTGGTATGACCAAGAAGATAATAGTGGCAGTAGATAAATACCTACCGCCAGTTTCCTAAAACCTATGCGTATCTTGCTTGTAGGTAATCCCAATGTGGGCAAAAGCGCTCTATTTTCTCGGTTGACCGGTATACGCGTCACTGTCTCCAATTATCCCGGCACCACCGTAGGATTCACTAAAGGGTACCTGAGGCTGGGAGATGAGCGAGCTGAGCTTATCGATGTCCCCGGCACCTATAGCCTTGAACCAAGTTCCAAGGCGGAAGAGGTTGCTGTGGAGATGCTCAAAGACGGAGACTTGGTCATAAATGTTGTTGACGCCACCAATTTGGAGAGAAACCTCAATTTGACCTTGCAGTTGCTGGAGAGACAGATGCCAGTAATAGTTGCCCTCAACATGTGGGATGATACTCGGCATCGAGGTATAAGTATTGATGTCGCTAAGCTGGAGGAACTTCTGGGAGTGCCAGTGGTACCCACGGTAGGCGTTACCGGCCAGGGAATACGGGAGTTAGTCAGGCGTCTTCCCGAGGCAAAAACACCTAAGAACGTTCCTACCTATGTTAACAGCGATGAGCGGTGGTTAAAGGTAGGTGACATCGTGAGACAGGTGCAATCATTGAGTCATCGCCACCATCGCTGGTATGAGAATTTGGAAGATGCCAGCAGCCATCCTATCTGGGGCACGGTTATTGCCCTGTTGGTTCTTTTTGCCATCTTCTGGTTTGTCCGATTCGTTGGCGAGGGAATAATTGGCTATGTAGCTGAGCCCTTATTTGGACGACTATGGACTCCGTTGCTAGTGAAACTGAGCCTGAGTTTAGGGGAAGGGAATTTCTGGCATACCGTTTTGATAGGCAGGCTTATTGATGGAGAGATTCACTATTTTGAGTCCTTTGGCTTGCTCAGCACGGGACTTTATATCCCCATCGCTGCAGTGTTCCCATACATCCTATCTTTTTACCTAGCCTTAGGAGTACTAGAAGACGTTGGCTACCTGCCCCGCCTGGCTGTGCTGACGGATACCATGATGCATCGGCTGGGATTGCACGGTTATGCTATTATCCCCGTTGTTCTCGGCTTTGGATGTAATGTGCCGGGCATTATGGCTACTCGCATTCTGGAGAGCCATAAACAAAGGTTTATTGCCGCAACTTTGATTTCCATTGGCGTCCCCTGTGTTGCCATGCAGGCTATGATAATCGGCTTGGTGGGGCAGCAAGGACCAGAATATGTCGCTATGGTTTATGGCAGCCTATTCATATCCTGGGTTATCATCGGGTTAATCCTGAACCGCACTGTCAAAGGATTCAACCCGGAGCTTGTAATAGAAATCCCGCCTTATCGCTGGCCATCCCCGCGGGTTATTGGCGAAAAGCTCTGGCTACGGCTGTCCGGCATTATTAAAGAAGCCTTGCCTATAGTTGTGGGCACCGTGCTGGTGGTAAATATTCTTGAAAGCATAGGTGTTTTCCATACCATTGCCAACATCACTGCTCCAATATTGACCGGGCTGTGGGGATTGCCCAAAGAGACGATTGTTGCTTTCATCGTTGGTTTTCTCCGCAAAGATGCCGCTATGGGCATGCTGGCTGCCCTGGATTTGGGTGCCAAGCAACTGGTTATTGGTAGCACAGTGCTGGCTATGTTTTTCCCATGTCTAGCCGCATTTGTCATACTGGCTCGGGAGCTGGGGGTACGAGACTTGTTTAAAGCTATTGGAATAATGATAGCAGCAGTACTGATAATGGGTAGCTTGCAGAATTTGGTCTTGTAAGCGGATGCAGGATTCACTTAGCAGCTAGGAATCCCTCACGACCTGGGAGATATCTTTGACATCTAGCTTTCCGTCGAGGTTCTCTGCTTTGGCAGCATCGGTGAGCATCGTTAAGCACCCAGGGCAGGCAACTGCCAGTGTATTTGCTCCCGTTTCGTAAGCCTCTCTAACTCTTACTCGAGCTGGATTGTCCGGGCTGCCAGCTAAAAGGTCGGTGACAAAGTTGCCACTGCCTCCGCCACAGCAGAAAGCGTCCTTTCTGGTGCGCTCCATCTCCACAAGCTTGACGCCAGGAATACACTGCAGAATCTGCCTTGGTTCGTCGTAGACATTGTTGTAACGTCCCAGGAAACAAGGGTCTTGATACGTGACCTTGGCTTTAGCTGGCAGAGGTATCAGCTTATTTTGCTCAAGTAAATCACTTAAGACCTGAGTGTAGTGATACACCTCGAAGCGTGCACCCATTGTTGGGTAGATGTTCTTCATGACGTTGTAGCCATGCGGGCAGAGTGTGATTATTTTCGTGACGCCGAGCCCTGTGAACTTCCGAATGTTTTTCTCCGCTATGTTCTGGAACAACCCCATCTCGCCGAGCATATATACCTCATTGCCACAACATTCCTCTTCCGCGCCCAGTATTCCGAATGATATTCTTGAGGCGTTCAGGATATGCACTAGGCTTCTTGCCATCTTCTGTCCATTTTCATCGTAGGAACCCAGACAGCCGACATACAGTAAGAATTCATCTCCCCTGGCGTATCTCTTGGCGCCATTTGCCCAGGCAGCCCGGCTACTCCTCAGTTGCTTGAAGGGATTTCCGTAGTTGTAGACAGCTTCAAAAAAGCGTGACACACGCTCCGGTATTTTTCCTTTCTCCACCACGTCGCTTCTGGCTTCCACAATCCAATCCACAATATCCGGAGCAAATTTCATGGGACATTGTTCAACACAGTTCTTGCAGGTTGTGCAGGTGTACAAGATTTCCCCCAGATGATCCGACCATTCAAGCTCTCCCTTTATCCAGGCATAAATAAGCCACAATCGTCCACCAGTGGAGTAGCTATCAAACCTGAACCTTCTATAAGATGGACAATTGAAGCTCGAGTAATCGCTGGGGAACTTGCAATATCCGCACCTGAAGCACCTATGGACCTGGCTGACATATTTTGGCATTACGGTACCTCCCAGTTTCCCGGGTTCATTATTCCGTTGGGGTCGAGGAGCTGCTTTATCTTCCTTATCAAGGCAAGGGTATTTGGGTCCATCTTGTTCATAAGCAGTTTCTGCTCGTCAACATCTGCTTTCCAGAGCACGCCGCCTTCTTCGAGGGAGAATCTGCTGCACTCGTCGAGAGCCTTTTTCGCCCTTGCCATTTCGTCCGGGTTAGCGCGGTTGAAAGAAAAGGAAAAAGAGAACATCATGCAGTGGCCTGCGCCGATCAGGCGGGTGGTAGATGCATAGAAGACGTTATACTTGGCGGCTACCTCTTCAAGTTTTCGGTGAAAAGCCGGGAATTTCTCAATTGGCGTAATGGGTCCAGCATACTGAAATCCGCCCCCCTTAGACACGTCAGCGAACCGTGTGGTGTCCTTGGAGGGCATGGACATCAACGGTGCCTTCATATCTGGCGGGACGCTCAAAAAGCCCACGTCCCGATTTTCAAAATGCTCCCAGAGAGCATCCCACACCATCTTGCGTTTGAACTCCAGTTCTTCATCTGAATCCCCGGTTATATAAGCCATGACCCAGAAAGTTCCTCTAAATCTCAAAGGCAATGGTGCTGCGGAAACCACCGCATCTTCGACCATCTCAGTGTGGCTGAGTCGCAGCATAATGTCAGGCACCAATTCGGCTTTATCTGCCAGGAAGACCATGACGTCCCTCATCTTCTTGCAGGGGTAGAGCTTCAGCCCCAGCTTGGTGATTACCCCGGTAGTACCGAACCAGCCCAGAAAGAGCCCCGATAGATCTGGCAACGGAGCTCCTTTTGAGAACCAGTACGAAGACACTGAACACGAGCCAATACGGCACACTTCGCCAGTGGGAAGGACAACTTCCAAGCCAGAGACCATGTCTGAGTTAAAGCCATGCTGTTGCGACAGTCGCCCCTGACCGTGTATCACGGCGTTAGCCACCACAGTAGCCACAGGTGGGGCATCCGGTATGCTGTGTCGCAGGTTGGGGTAATGTCGTTGTAGATAATTTTTCAGCGCTCCCTGAGTGACGCCAGCTTCAACAACTACGTATCTGGCTCTTTCATTTACTTCTAGGATTCTGTCCATGCGCTTCATGTCCAGGACAATGCCACCCCGTTGCGGAATAACTAGCCCAGTTAGTGCTAAACCCGCGCCTATGGGAACTATGGGCACTTTTTCTCTGTTTGCCAACTTCACTATTTCCTGGACATCTTCGGTCGTTCTGGGCATTACCACGAAATCCGGTTCATGGGGTGGCATAAGCCCACCGTCTCTGGCGTAGAAATAACGCTCTTCTCTCCGATCGGAGACAAAATCCTTACCGACTATTTTGACCAGGGAGTCGTACACAACACTCGTATTCGCCACAATTCATACCTCCGCTGTTGCTTCGACTAACCTCAAGGACTGTGGCTCGCTTATAGCCAGCTTACATAAGTCAATCATGTGTATAGGCTTTATGCCTCTCTTAGCCACCTTGAGCGCTAGCGAGTCCCAGCAAGCTGGACAATTGAAAACACAGTACTCAGCTCCGAATGCCGCCATGTCGTCTATGTTTCGTTTCTGAATGTCGTCGGCTAGAGATGGCCCCTTCGCCATCCTGATAATCTCAGCACAGCACAGGGCATCTTCGTGGTCATGCTTTCTTTTGATTCGCTCCACCCCTATGAGTTGGAATATATCGTCCACGTAGTGGTCCGTCTCTGGACAGAGGCGGGCTGAGCAGTTTCTCTGGTAGGCAGCTTTGATATTGAGCGGACTGATGAGACTCTGGAGTTCCTTCAGTCTATTGTAGAGATACTCATAGTAATGGATAGGTTTGAACGGCACTTCCATGACATAAGCGGGCGCCAGTGAAGTAAAGGTGCCATAACATTCATCATGGAGACAGATAAGCTCTTTAATCCCTTGATTCTTTATATTCTCGATTATCCTGGGGAGTCTCTCTTTTATTATTGATGCTCTTGCGTAATGCAGGTAAACAGCGTTGCAAAAGAACTCCTGTCCAAAGATCACTGCCCAGGCGATGCCATCGAAGAGTTTTCCCTTGACCAGTGTGGCAAAGTGGGGCAAGAAGCAGTAGGATAGGGCTCTTTGTTCAACCTTGCCCACCATGAACTTACCTACCGGCTGGCACTGATTAATCCACATAGTGATGATTGGTCTGGGCGCTGGTAATATCCCTTTCTGTTCCTGGCGTTCAACAATCAGATAGAACGGATGATTTCCAAGTGGGCAATATTCTTCGCACGCATAGCAAGTAGTGCAAGATTGAAGGATAAAGGAATCTTCGCCGTTTATTACCTTTTGCCACTCCTTCCTCGCCTGCTCTTTGCTCTTAAAATCCAGGTATTGACATTTGGTCAGACAGCTGACAGTTTTACATTTGGTACATTTGGTCTTATCGAACTTTAATTCAGCCGATGGCATGTCCCTCCATTTCAATCTGTGTCCCAGTACGGACGCTCATCCGAGCTTGCGCAGTTCAGCCCGTAATACCTTGCCCAGGATATTTCTGGGTAGGGATTTCAAGAATTGCACCTTCTTGGGCAACTTGAAAGTGGGCAGGCGCTCTTTGCAGAAGGCAATTAGTTGTTCTTCGGTTACGCTCTGACCTGGCTTTATGACGACGAAAGCTTTTATTTCTTCCCCGTATATAGGATCAGGAATGCCAACAACTCCTGCCTCTGCAACTGCTGGATGCTGCAACAGAACGTCTTCAACTTCCACCGGTGAAACATTTTCTCCACCCCGAATGATGATATCTTTCTTTCGCCCAGTGATGTAAAAGTAGCCATCTTCATCCATGTAGCCTAAATCGCCGGTGTAAAGCCAACCATCCTTGATGGTCTTAGCTGTCTCCTCAGGCAAATTCCAGTAACCTTTCATCAGTGTTGGACCCTTCACTACCAGTTCACCTTGTTGACCAGGCGGCAGCTCATGACCCTTTTCATCAAAGACTTTGATGGTGTTGCATTTCAGTAGACACTTGCCGATTGAGCCATATCTGGGCAGCAGGTCTCCGGGCTGCCCTGTGGTCGTAGCCCCGGACTCAGTCAATCCCCACCCTTCTCGAATATCTACTCCTATCTTTTCCTTCCACCTCAAAGCCACATCCACAGGTAAAGCTGCTGCGCCACATTGGCAATCTTCAAGCGAACTCAAATCGTATTTATCCAGTTCGGGGAACTCCAATATCTGGATGTACATAGTGGGAACCGCTGCCATCTGTGTAACGCGAAATGCCTGAATTGCTTTCAGTGCCTCTTCCACATTCCACCACCGTAGCAAAATCGTCCTCCCGCCTACGAAGCTACTGGTGTTGCTGAAAGCAATTCCATAAGAGTGGGATAAAGGAAGCACCCCCAGACTCACCATAGCTCGGTTAACGCCAGAAACTCGTTGATTGACTTCGCTGAATTGAAGCGTTTTGGGATTAAGGGCACGGCTTCTTACTTGCACGGTGACGGAGCGGTGTACCAGAACATATTCGTAGAAAAACAGCGCGTTGATATAAAGCGAATAATGTGTGTGCATCACACCCTTAGCTGGTCCAGTTGTGCCTGCAGTGTATATTAGGGCAGCAAGGTCGTCATTAGCTGTGTGCTCAATTGCTAATTTGTCAGACTTAGTGGACATAATATGTCGGTATGGGATGGTTCCGGGCACATCATCGCGATCCGTCAGAATCACATGCTGCAAGCTCGGAGTTTGCTTTTGTGCCTCCAGTACTCGACTGAGGAAATCTGAGTTAGTAATGATAACCTTGGCACCGCAGTCTCGGTATATGTAAGCGGCCTGGTCAGGTCGCAGCAATGGATTGAGAGGGACGACAACGGCTCCTATCTTGTAGATAGCAGGGAAGGCGGAGAGTATTTCGGGACAATTGGGCATCTGTATTGCCACTCGGTCGCCTTTAGTCACGCCGAGTTCCTTGAGCGCGTTACCCAAGCGATTGGCATTGGAGTTTATCTCAACATTTGTATACCATCTTCCTTCGAAATAAAGAGCTTCATATTCACCGAACCGTTTAACATTGTCTTCTATCAACGTGCCAAGATTCATAGTACCTCCGCTCGATTGTATAAGTTTCTGATCGTTCAGTGAGAGGAAATTTTACCTCAATTTTAGTGTAGGCTGATGGTACAACTCTGATGTTTAACAGTCAAGTTCTCTAGAAATTTGTACCAGTCATTGAAAAAATCTTGACATGACTTATTTTTGAGTCACCTGGGTTGACATTGCGAAATTGCTGTGGCATAGTCTTTTGGCTCAAAATTTTTCTCTAAAAGCATCAGGCCAAGAATACATCAGGAGGTTAATTCATGGTCGGCATAAAGTTCTATGGAGCTTACATCCCAAGATACCGGTTGAATCACAATACCATCTTTTTTGCTGTTGGTTTTTTGGGGACATTCCCGGCACCTGGTGAAAATGCGGTAGCGAATTATGATGAGGATGCCTTGACCATGGCGGTAGCCGCTGGAGTAGATTGCTTGAGAGGTTTGAAGAGAGAAGCAGTTGACGGTCTGTATCTTGCCACAACGAGCCAACCCTACATGGTGAGGCAGAATTCAGCTTTGGTAGCCACCGCTCTGGATTTGCCGCCCACTATAAAGACTGCTGATTTCGTAGGCTCTACAAAGGCAGGGACTACTGCCTTACTTTCTGCCCTTGACACTGTCAAGGCTGGAACGGCAAACAGTATTCTCGTCTGCGCGTCTGATTGTCGTCTATGCAAGCCAGGGAGTCCTCAGGAGTCTCTGTATGGTGATGGTGCTGCGTCGCTGTTAGTTGGCGACGATGATGTCATTGCTACCTTTGAAGGTTCGTATTCCGTCTCCTACGACTTTCCGGACCGATGGAAGGCAACCGGTGAAAAATTTGAACATGTTTGGGAGGATAGATTTATTCGTGATTCCGGTTATAGTCGCTTCATCCCCGAAGCAATCTCAGGGCTACTAAAGAAATACAACCTGAACATTAAGGACTTTGCCAAAATAGCTTATCCAGGTCTATATGCTCGTGAACATGGAGCCATAGGCAAGCAGTTAGGTGCCGCGCCCAATCAACTACAGGATACATTGCTTAATGCAGTGGGTGATACCGGGTCAGCCGCGTCTCTGATGATGTTGGTTGCGGCTCTGGAAGATGCCAAACCTGGTGACAAGATATTGGTCGCTAGCTTTGGTAATGGTGCTGATGCATTGTTTTTCCAGGTTACTGAGAAAATAAAGAACGTCGGTGAAAGACGAGCGGTAAAGAAACATCTTGCTACCAAGAAAGAGCTTGCCAGCTATGAGAAGTATCTTGCTTTCCGTAATCTGGCACCTATGGATCTGGGTATGCGCGGTGAGATAACTCTTCGCACACCGATGTCGGCATTGTTCAGAACACGTAAGGAGGTCTTGGCTCTTTGTGGCTCAAGATGCAAGAAATGTGGCACTCCCCAATATCCATATCAACGAATATGTGTAAATCCTGATTGCGGGGCTGTTGACCAAATGGCAGAGTACCGTTTTTCCGACAAGAAAGGCGTGATTTTCACTTATACCGGTGACAACCTAGCTGCCAGCATTGACCCGCCTTCCATATATGGTTTGGTGGATTTTGATGGCGGAGGTAGATACTGGTTCGATTTCACGGACTGCGACCTGGACTCAATTAAGGTAGGCATGCCGGTAGAAATGACTTTCCGCCGGCGATATGTGGATGAACCGAGTGGTGTTCATGGTTACGCGTGGAAGGCAACGCCTATACGAGCCTGAGTGTAACAGGTAACAATACGCTTACGAAGGAGAGATAAGAATGGCAGAAGGCATTAAGGATAAAGTTGCGATTATAGGCATGGGATGTACCAAGTTCGGGGAATTATGGGACAAGAGTGCAGAAGACCTCGTGGTGGAAGCCTTTAAGGAATGTATAGAGGATGCCGGTATAGATAAGAAGGATATCAACGCAGCCTGGTTTGGTGTGCATTTTGAGGAACAAAGCGTGGGCAAAGGTGCTACATCCTTGTCTTTGACGTTGAAGTTGCCCTTTATCCCGGTCACAAGGACTGAAAATTTCTGTGCTACGGGTACGGAAGCTTTCAGAGGCGCCTGTTATGGTGTGGCTTCCGGAGCTTATGATATTGCTCTGGCTGTGGGAGTAGAAAAACTCAAGGACACGGGATACGGAGGGCTGCCCGGCGGACCTACCCTTCTAGGTACGAAAAGTGCGCTGATTAACCCCAGGCTCACTGCTCCTGGGGCTTTTGCTATGATGGCAACAAGATACTTTGCCGTGTACAATCTCAAACCAGAAGAAGGCAAAAGAATGCTGGCTAAGGTGTCGGTGAAGAGCCATTACAATGGGGCTCGGAATCCCAGGGCGCATTTGCGCCGCGAGGTGACCGAGGAACAGATAATAAATGCTCCTATTATCGCCTGGCCACTGGGACTTTTTGACTGCTGCGGGGTTAGCGATGGTGCAGCAGCCGCCATCGTAACCAGAGCTGACCGGGCTAAGAAATTTCGAGCAGACCCCATATTTGTTAAGGCATTGCAGGTCGCCTTAAGCTCGGGCGAGGAACTGATGTACACAAAATGGGATGGAGCTCACGTTGAGACTACTTACCGCGCTGGCATATTGGCTTACAACGAAGCTGGCATAAAGAATCCTCGTGAGGAAATAAGCATGGCTGAAGTGCATGATTGCTTCTCCATAACGGAAGCCGTGACCATGGAAGATTTACAATTCAGTCCTAGAGGGAGAGTCAAAGAAGACATCGAGTCTGGCAGGTTCAATCTTCATGGTGCCCAACCCATTCAGCCCGATGGCGGACTGAAGTGCTTCGGTCATCCTATTGGGGCTTCAGGCCTAAGGATGCTATATGAGATGTATAAACAGCTACAGGGCAAAGCTGAGCTGCCGGAGCGGCAGATCAAGAATCCTAAGCTAGGGTTGACTCATAACCTGGGTGGCTTCCCACCCATGAACATCGTCAGCATTGCTATCGTGGGACTGTAGAAATAGGTTTAGGAGGTAAATGTGACTGAAGCTAGTTTAATTACCGGTGAACTTCAGAAATTGATAGGTACGACTTTGGATACCGTGGTGTTCAAGGTTGAGGAAGGGGCTATTCAAAGATATGCGCAGGCTATAGGCGACCCCAATCCTCTATATAATGAACCGGATTACGCCAGCAAAACCAAGTATAGACGCTTGCTGGCTCCTCCCGGTTTCACTGGGTGGCCCGTGAAAGCCCAGCGCCTTTCCGAAAGGCTGCTCAAATTATTGCTGAAGGCTGGGGCTCCATCAAAGTTGCTTGATGGGGGCGTCGAATTTGAGTTTTTTGAGCCTATTGGTGCGGGCGACATATTGACCGCTACAACTAAATTTGACGGCATCACTGAGCGCCAGACCAGGCTGGGCAAGACTCTATTCATTACATTGGAAACGACTTTTGTTAAGCAGCAAGGCAAATTGGCACTGAAGAGTCGTTCGACATTTATTTTGTTCTAGTTATTCGCATGCCTTAGGGAGGAACTATGGCCAAGCAAGTATATTATGAAGATGTTGAAGTAGGTACCGAGATACCGCCGTTGCCTAAGATTGCTACCACTCGCATGCTGGTGCAGTGGGCAGGAGCATCGGGCGATTTCAACCCCCTGCATTATGACGAAGATTTTGCCAAAGCTATGGGTGTCGGTGCTCCTATTGTGCATGGTGCGCTGAAGCGTGCCTGGCTGGGGCAGTTGATTACGGACTGGATTGGAGAAGAGGGAAAGCTCAAGAAGCTATCCTGTCAATACCGCGGTATGGATTACCCCCGCAAAATGAAGACGATGGAGGAACCCCAGGAGGGGGAAACCTGGTGGTGCAAAGGTCGAGTGACCAAAAAGTACGAACAAGGCGGTGAGCATTTGGTTGAGTGTGAGATTTGGGTGGAGAACGGAAAGGGGGAAAAAACAACGCCCGGTTCAGCACTGGTTGCCTTACCAACAAAAGCTAAGAAATAAAGAGTCGTATCGGCTTGTTGGTTGCGCCAGTTTGTAGGAACAGAGGCTGAACTTCTCTTTCAAAATATCTGTGTTCAAGGAGGAAAAATGGGAAAGCTAGATGGAAAAGTAGCGGTGATTACGGGTGCGGCGCGCGGCATTGGCAGGGCTGATGCACTATTGTTTGCCAAAGAAGGCGCTGCCGTCTTCGTAACCGATATTGATGAAGCTCCGCTGATGGAGGTAGTCAAGGAAATTAAAGAGGGGGGAGGGAAAGCTGATGGTTGCGCTGGTGATGTGAGGAAGTTCGAAGATTGTCAGAAAGTCATGGATAGAGCAGTGCAGGTGTTCGGAAAGATAGATATCCTAGTCAACAATGCGGGTCTGACCAGAGATGCCTTGATACATAAGATGACGGACGAACAATGGGACATATGTGTTGATATCAGTCTCAAAGGAACATTTAACTGTATCAAAGCAGCTTCCAAGTATATGATGAAAACAGAGCACAATGGCAGGATAATCAACGTTGCCTCAGTGGCTGGATTGATGGGCAATATCGGGCAGATCAACTACGCTGCCGCTAAGTCAGGCCTTATCGGACTGACCAAGACTGTGGCCAGAGAATGGGGGCGATTCGGCGTTACCTGCAATGTCATAGCCTATGGTTTTGTAGACACACGGCTGACCAAGGAAAAAGAGGCGCAGCAAGAGGAAGTAGCTGGAGAAGCTGTCGGTATACCAAAAAAGGTGAGGGATATGATTCTGCTACAGGTTAAGCCCATGACACCGGAGGATGCTGCCAAGCCCGTTTTGTTCCTAGCTTCGGATGACGCGGCATTTATAACAGGACAAGTACTGAATGTTTCCGGCGGAATGTATATGTGAGCTTGTCCGCCTGACCTTATGATTGAAGGAGGTCAAGCATGGCGAAAAGACTGGAAGGCAGAGTAGCCGTAGTAACCGGTGCTGGACGAGGTATCGGTCGGGGAGAAGCTTTAGCTCTGGCATCTGAGGGAGCTAAAGTTGTGGTAAATGATTTGGGCGGTGCCGTTGATGGTACCGGGGCGTCAACCTCACCAGCGGACAGCGTGGTAGCAGAGATCAAGAAGATGGGAGGAGAAGCAGTTGCTAATTATGATTCGGTCGCTACCATGCAGGGTGCGGAGAACATCATAAAGACTGCGATAGATAAGTTTGGCAGGATTGACATACTGGTGAACAATGCTGGCATCCTGCGAGATAGGATGCTATTCAATATGACTGAAGAAGATTGGGACTTAGTGCTCAAGGTGCATCTCTACGGTCATTTCTACACCATCAGGGCAGCTAGCCGCTGCTTCCGCCAGCAGAGGTACGGTCGAATAATAAATACTTCATCTGTAGCTGGGCTCTATGCCACCACTTACGGGCAAGCTAATTACGGTGCTGCTAAAGAGGGAATTGTTGGATTAACAAGAAAGGTTGCGCGGGATATGGGTCGGTATGGAGTAACGTGCAACTGTATTCGTCCTAGCGCTGGCACGAGGCTTACCCTCAGTGACGAGATGAAAACGGCACGCCCGGAATCTGTAGCCAGATTTGAGTCCTTGAAACCTGAAGACATCGCACCATTGGTAGTTTGGCTAGCTTCTGATGATGCCGCTAATGTGAATGGGCGGGTGTTCTACGTGGAAACAGGACGCATCGGGCTTTATTCAGAGCCTGTGCTGGAGAAGCAATTGGTCAAGGTTGGGGCTTGGACGATTGACGAGCTGTTCATGTTCATGCCATCAACGCTGGCTAAGGACCTTGTAAATCCAGACCCACCACAACAAAAGTGATAGTCAGCCATGCGGCATGCCCGGGAATCCTTGTCAAGTAAGTGCGTCAAACCGGAAGAGGAAGAGCCGTCATCGTTTCTGCCATCTTTGCTATATGAGAAGTCTCGGTACATACACTTCGGGCGAGCAATTCTCAAGAGAGTAAAATGAATTTTGGACTGAGCCAAAAAGAGCTGACTTTGCGCGAAGAGATTCGCAGGTTTGCTCAAGCTGAGCTACCACCGGGGTGGCGGCGCACCACGCTAATAGATGGAGAGTGCCGAGACTTCGACTTTGAAGTATCCATGTCCAGGAAGTTGGCTCAAAGGGGCTGGCTGGTTATGAGCTGGCCTGAGCAGTATGGTGGGCGAGATGCGTCGCTTATGGAGCAGACGGTCTACGAGATGGAGGTAGCGTATTGGGGTATTCCGGGAGCGCTAATGGGCATAAGCGGAACACAGTGGGTGGGACCCTGTTTAATGCTATTCGGTACGGAGGAACAGAAGAAAAAATATCTGCCTTTAATTGCGTCGGGTGAGAAGGATGGCATCTGGTGCACAGGCTATAGCGAACCCAATGCCGGATCGGATTTTGCCAATATTCGAACACGGGCAGTGAAGGAAGGAGATAATTACATCATAAATGGGCAGAAGATATGGACGAGTGCTGCCCATCGAGCAAGATGGTGCTGGCTAGCTGCCAGAACAGACTTCAATGTAGCCAAGAAGCATCATGGGATCAGTATATTCATTGTAGATATGAAGAGCCCGGGCGTCACAGTCAACCCCATTCTGAACTATTACGGCCGGCATCATTTCAATGAAGTATTCTTTGATAACGTCGAGGTGCCCGTTTCCAACCTAGTCGGGGAGGAAAACAGAGGTTGGTATCTGCTTATGCAGTCGCTAGCCTTTGAGCGTCGCAGCATAGCTCCTATGACTTATGGCAATTTCAAATGGGTTTTGGAGCAGCTGATTGAGTATGCTAATCAAACCAAATATAAAAGCAGGCTCCTGTCTCAGAATCCCATGTTTCGCAACAAGTTAGCTGAGCTAGCTATTGACCTGGAGACTTTGAAATTGTTCGCTTTCCAAGTTGCCTGGCGAATAGGTAGAGGCGAGATCCCCGTGTACGAGTCGTCGCGAAACAAAATTATGAGCGACGAGGTCATGAAACGTGTAGCTATTGTCGGGGCGGAGATTCTGGGAATATACTCCCAGGCTGACCCAGACTCCGAATGGGCTCAAATGAATGGTGCTGTACATGGTGCCTACTTGGGATTTCCTGGGCAGGCAATTGCAGCCGGTACCGCCGAGGTCGAAAAAAGCATCATTGCGCAGTTCAAACTGGGACTGCCGAAATCATACTGAGAGCTTTGGGATTGCTCAGTGATGGGCTTTAGAACGATAAAGGCTAGGCTATCCTAGGATTATCATGGACTTTAGTCTTACAGAGCAACAGGAAATGCTGCGTCTCTCGGCTCGAGGGTTTCTGTCCACAGAATGCCCTAAAGCCAGAGTAAGGGAACTTGACAGGGACGAAAAAGGTTACGACCCACACTTATGGCACAGGATGGCGGAACTCGGTTGGCTGGGGCTGGTCTTTCCGGAGGAATACGGCGGCATGGCTGGCAGCTTCCTGGACCTGACCATCCTGATGGAAGAGATGGGGAGGAATCTTGTGCCCGTTCCCTTCTTCTCTACGATCGCTCTTTGTGCTCTGCCTCTGCTTGAGTACGGAACTCCTGAGCAAAAAAAGAGGTTTCTGCCACAGATAGCTAAGGGTGAAGCCATCTGGACCTTGGCTTTACTTGAATCCTCGGGCAAATATGAGGCTGCCGAAATCCGACTTAAGGCTGTTTTGCGAGACAAGAACTACCTTATCCACGGACGTAAGCTCTTTGTTCCTGACGCCCATATTGCTGATTATATTCTGGTAGCGGCAAGGACTGAGGAGAGCAAAAGGCTTGAGGACGGAATCACGCTGTTCATAGTGGACGCTAAAGCGCCAAATATGAAGATTGACATAATGCCAACAATAGGTGGCAACAAACAGTGCAGGGTTAGCTTCGATAGGGTGAGGGCACACGAAGATAGCATTGTGGGTACTGCCAGCGATGGATGGCAGGTACTTGACTTCATATTACAACGAGCGGCTGTGTTGAAGTGTGCCGAGGCATCGGGAGCATGCCAGGCTATTTTAGACATGGCTAATAGCTATGCTAAGGAACGGATTCAATTTGACCGACCGATTGGTTCTTTCCAGGCTATACAGCACAGATTAGCCGACATGCTTATTGAGGTAGAGGCGGTTCAGTACCTGCTTTACCAGGCAGCCTGGGGAATAAGTGTGGGGTTACCATCTCGTTGGCAGATTTCTGCGGCTAAAGCTAAGGCGAATCAAGTTTTCCAACAAATCTGTATTCATGCCATCGGCATTCATGGAGCTATTGGTTATACCATGGACCACGATGTCGGACTCTATTATCGGCGTGCTAAAGCAATGGAATTCGCCGGTGGCGACTCTGACATCCACCGAGAAATAGTAGCCTCCGAACTGGGGCTTTAGCCAGTATTTGCCTTAGTTGCTAGTTCAGTTTAAAATAACTTTCTTCTGAAAATGTGCGTTGCAAGGAAAAGCTACATATGGGTACGGTTGATGAACGGCTAAAAGAATTCCAGGACAGAGAAAGAAAAGCTAAAGCTCTGGGTGGACCAGACAAAGTAGAAAAGCAGCACAAGTCTGGAAAGTTAACTGCTCGTGAAAGAATTGACCTTCTTTTCGACCCGGGCAGTTTTCATGAACTCGATCTGTTTGTTCAACATCGGGCTACACTCTTTGGTATGGATAAGCTTACTGTTCCTGCTGAGGGAGTTATCACGGGTTACGGAGCAGTAAATGGCCGGTTAGTGTGTGCTTTTTCCCAAGATTTCACCTCTAAGGGGGGAACACTGGGTGAGATGCACGCCAAGAAAATATGCAAGGTCATGGATTTAGCTTTGAAGTGCGGTGTTCCCATAGTGGGCTTCAATGATTCGGGGGGAGCACGCATTGAAGAAGGCGTGGATGCCCTTTCCGGCTATGGGCAAATATTCTTCCGAAATTCCATAGCTTCAGGAATTATCCCTCAAATCTCAGCAATCATGGGACCTACGGCTGGGGGGGCAGTTTATTCCCCAGCTATGACGGATTGGGTGTTTATGACGAAAGGAACAAGCTATATGCACATCACCGGTCCAGCGGTCATCAAACAGGTTACCGGCGAAGAGATCACATCCGAGGAATTAGGTGGCGCTATGGCTCATGCCACCAAAAGCGGCGTGTGCCATTTTGTTTGCGATAACGATGCTCATACTATCGAGCTCATCAAGAAACTTCTGAGCTATCTCCCTGCAAATTACCGAGAGAATCCTCCTTCAATTAAGTCTACTGATGACCCAAACCGTATTGACCCAGCTCTTGATAGCATAATTCCAGACGAACCAAGCAAAGTGTATGACATGAGAAATGTTATCCAGTCTATTGTGGACAATGGAGAGATACTGGAGCCGCATTATCACTATGCTAGGAATGCCATTGTTTGCTTCGCCCGCCTTAATGGTAAGCCAGTAGGCGTTATTGCTAATCAACCGATGCATCTAGCTGGATGTCTTGATGTTAATGCTTCTGACAAAATCACCAGATTCGTCAGGTTCTGCGATGCTTTTAATATCCCTTTGTTTACAATTGCTGATGTGCCAGGTTATTTACCTGGGAAAGATCAAGAATGGCAGGGAATAATAAGACACGGAGCTAAGGTTTTGTGGGCTTATTCTGAGGCCACAGTTCCCAAGATCACTTTGATTATCCGTAAGGATTATGGTGGCTCTTATTTAGCTATGTGTAGTAAAGACCTAGGTGCTGATTTTGTCTTTGCCTGGCCCACAGCTGAGATTGCTGTTATGGGCGCTGAAGCAGCTACACCAATTATCTTTCGTAAAGAAATTGAGACTGCGCCTGATCCTGAGGCTAAAGAACGAGAAAAGATTCAAGAATATCGTAATATGTTGTACAACCCCTATATCGCAGCAGCTCGAGGATATGTTGACGAAATTATTTTACCTCGCGAAAGTCGTCCCAAGGTAATCAAGGCGCTGGAATTTCTTTCTACTAAACGAGAGACGAGACCAAGTCGAAGACATGGGAATATCCCTGTATAAAAGAGTTTAGTCTAGAGACGATTTAGAGAGCAGTGGCTAGTATTATTGCTAGCTTCTCTCAGGCCAAGCCCTAAATAGGCAAATTACCCAGTGGAGCTTTTTAAATTTCTGGCTAGCCTAGAACGTCAAGCAACAAGAAACTCGATAACATTAGAAAGGAGACAAGCGTGGACAAATTAAGAAACGGTTTTATTCTGGCTAAGGATTTAACCGTTGATAAAGTAAAGGCGAGACCAAAAGCTGTTAACCCGGTTAAGATTTGTGATACTACATTTCGCGATGCACATCAATCCGCAGTGGCAACAAGAATGCGGACTGAGGACATGGAGTGGATGGCTCCTGAGATGGATAGATGTGGCTTCTACTCTATGGAGGTTTGGGGTGGAGCAACATTTGACGTGGCTCATCGCTTTCTAGGTGAAGACCCCTGGGATAGACCTCGCAAACTAAAAAAGCTTATGCCTAATACTCCGCTGCAGATGCTTTTGCGTGGGCAGAACTTGGTTGGATATCGAAACTACCCTGACGATGTGGTGGATGCGTTTGTGGAGCAAGCTGCTGAGGTCGGTATTGATATCTTTCGTGTTTTTGATGCTGTAAACGACGAGCGTAATCATGAACGTGCTGCCAGGGCGATCAAGAAATGTAGGAAACATTATCAAGCGGGTATATGTTACTCTCTGACCCAGCCCAGGATGGGAGGCCCGATTTACAATCTCGAATACTATGTTAAGAAAGCTCTCATCCTAGAGACCATGGGAGCTGATTCTATCTGTATAAAAGACCAAGCTGGACTTATTTCTCCCTATGATGCCTACGAACTAATCAAAGCTCTTAAAGAAAATTTGAAGATACCTATTAATCTTCACACCCACTACACCACCGGTCAAGGTTCGATGTCAGTATTGAAAGCTATTGAAGCTGGTGTTGATATCGTGGATACGGCATTGTCTCCTTTCGCCTTGCGGTCGTCTCAACCAGCAATAGAACCTCTAGTGGTTGCTTTGTACGGTACAGATAGGGACACCGGGCTCGATATTGAGCAGTTATCCAAATGTGCTCAAATGTTAGAACAAATTGCGCCTAAATACCGCGATTTTCTCGACACCTCAACAATGTCGGTGATTGATGCTGGGGCTTTGATACATCAAATTCCTGGTGGCATGGCTACAAATCTTATAGCACAGCTAAAACAAATGGGGGTTTTAGACAGATTAGCTGAGGTGCGGCAAGAAGTTGCCAGAGTCAGAGCAGAATTTGGTTACCCTCCATTGGTTACCCCTACAAGCCAGATTGTTGGAGCTCAAGCTGTACAAAATGTTCTGCTCGGGCGTTATAAGGTTGTTTCCAAAGAAGCAAGGGAATACCTGGCCGGAGGGTATGGCAAACCTCCAGCTCCAATTGCTCCAGACGTTCAAAAGGCGATTCTCAAAGATAAAGTGCCCATAACCTGCCGTCCAGCAGACTTACTCAAACCAGAACTAGAAAAAGCTAGACAAGAATCCCAGGAATTTGCTAAAAATATCCAAGATGTTCTTACTTATGCCTTATACCCCATTACTGGATCACGTTTCCTGAAATACAAATATGGTATAGATAAAACTATTCCAGACGAGTGGAAACCGCCTTACGCCCCAAAAAACCTCGAAGAAGCGAAAAAAGAGGACGAGCTTATTGCTCAAATCAAAGCTGGTAAATTGGAAGACAGCTTGAAAGAATCCTAGGGAAAACAGAGCCGTTAGTGTTTCTTTTTCTAGGAATAACAATGACCTATTTCAAATAAAATGACAACCTAGGAGGGCGGCAGAGATGAAGATAAACATCAAACTGTTGAAACAGATAGTGGGCGAAGAAAATGTCAGAGATAACATCGCTGATCTTTATATGTATAGCTCCGATTCTTCAGTTCACGAAGCCAATCCTTGGGTTGTAGTTAAGCCTGAAAGGGTGGAAGAGGTACAAGAGATTATACGCTATGCCAACGACAGGTTAATACCAGTTGTTGCCCGAGGCGCTGGCTCTGGTGCTTGTGGACACAGCGTCCCTATAGATGGTGGCATTGTCATGGATTTGAGACGAATGAATCGCATTCTAGCCATAAGACCTCGAGATGTACTATGCAAAGTTGAGCCCGGAGTTGTCTGCGATGATTTAAACCGGGCGCTCCAGCCTTACGGGCTCTGGTTTCCTTCCACTCCTGAGTCGGGCAGAGTTGCTACTATTGGTGGAGCCATTGCTAACAATGGTTCAGGTGTACGAGCCATAAAATATGGAACGGTACGAGATTATGTCTTAGGTATGAAAGTTGTTCTAGCAAACGGGGAGCTAGTTACCTTGGGCGCCGACACACGGGCTCAATCGTCAGGGTATCAACTTGACAGGCTTATGGTTGGCTCTGAAGGTACACTCGGTATAATTGTAGAAGCTACACTTTTGCTCAGACACTTACCTAAGTTCAGGGCTATGGGAATAGCTAAATTCAATAAATTAGAAGATGCCGGGGAGACAATATCGGATATTGTGGCTTCCGAAGTGACGCCTTCATTGCTTGAGCTCATAGACGATATAGCTATTACTGCTCTTAATAAGACCCTCAATATGAATTTTCCCCAGGTGGAAGCAATTGTGGTTTACGAGTGTGATGGGCGGCTGAAAGAAGCAGTAGACTATGATATGCAAACCATCAAAGAAATATGTGAGAAACACAATGCCTTTGGCATTGAAGTGGGCAGCGATGCCAAAGAGATGGAACGAATTTACAGCGGCAGAAAAAAACTTTTTGCGGCACTTTCTAGATACAGGGAAGGCTTTGTCTGTACATCGCTAGCTGACGATATGGCTGTCCCGAGCTCAAAGATAGCAGAATGCGCTCGCAAGATCCACGAAATTGGGGAACGCAATCATGTAATAATGAATGCCTACGGCCACTGTGGTATTGGAGTAATGCACACAAAGATATTGATGGACGCTACTAAGAAGGAGCAGTGGGAAGATGCCAAACGAGCTGTTGCAGAAGTGTACGAGTACGTCCGAAGTGTAGGAGGAACAACTTCAGGAGAGCACGGCATCGCTATATCTAAAGCACCTGCTTGGAAAAAAGAAAAGGCTGATTCACTCCACATGATGAAAACGATAAAGAAAGCTCTTGACCCTAACAATATCCTGAATCCACATAAATTGATGGATGCACCAGATGACTGGGTTGCAGCAACCAAACTGAGATACCCGGTACAGTTATAGAAACTGAGTCTCCAAAAAACGAGCGCCAGTGTTTTTGTCCAGACACTTAAGGCAGGCTAGAGGAAAATGGAATTTTCCAAACTAAACAAGTGGCTAAATGAACTAAATATATGCATAAGATGTGGTTATTGTTACGAGCATTGTCCTCTCTACAAGATATCCAATTGGGAAATTGATACACCCAGAGGCAAACTTCTGCTTACTTATGGGCTCCTTACTGGTAGAATCAAGCCATCTTCATATGTTGCTGAAAAGCTCTTTCAATGCTTTTATTGCAAAAATTGTAGTAAAAGCTGCTCAGCACAAGTCTCGCCCACTGATATTTTCACCGATGCCAGAACCGACTTTCTCGGGTTGGGCTTTCAAGTGCAAGGCACGACAGTTAAAAATGACGAAAAACGATGTATAACCTGTGGTAGATGTGTTTCAGTATGCAAAGCTAAGGCGCTTTCTATGGATATCAGTAACATGAGGGTATTAGTTGACAGGATCAAGTGCAAGGGTTGCGGCGTCTGTGTGGCTGAATGTCCTGTCGGGGCAATGTCGCAGAAACAAGGGTTTGGCGTGTCCAGACCAGAGCTCTCTGCCAAGATTGTGGGCCCGCTTGCTGAGGTCAGACAGACTCCCAAGGTAATCATACTTTGCTGCGATTGGTCCATATACCCCGGACTTCGGTTATCACGAACAGAGCTGACAGAGACGGAAAGTCCCGCTAGTATCATCGTCACCGTCTGTGGGGGGCGTATTGACCCGGGCTTAATATTGGATACCTTTTGCCGTGGTGCCTGGGGGGTGATGATCGCCTGCTGCCCGCTCGGTGAATGTGAGCACGACGGGAATTACCGCGCTAAAGATAGAGTCACCTTGGTTGGCAAACTGCTCGATGTGCTCGGCATCGGCTCACAGAGACTCAGAATAGAGCATTTCGCCACCGGCGAAGACCAAAAACTCAAGAAAGCGGTGGCTGGTTTCGTCAGTGAAATAAAATCCCTGGGGTCCATATGAAAATAAAAATCCCTTACGGCAAGAAGAAACTAGAGGTTGATGTTGATGATGCTATAGTCGCAGGCATAATTGAGCCGAATACTGTGGCGGCTGGCGACGAAGCAGCAATCATCCGCAAAGGCATTGAGCATCCCATAAACTCCAAGAGCTTTGATGATTTCGTCGCCGATGCCAGAGACCTGCTGTTCATCGTGAATGACCACACCAGACCTACTCCCACAGCAAGGATACTGGACATAATCTATCCCAAAATCGAGAACAAGAATATAAAGTTCATCGTGGCGACAGGAATTCACCGCGCGCCAACAGAAGAGGAATTCAAGTTTATATTGGGCAAGTATTACCAGTTGCTGAAGGACAGGATCTATGTCCACGATGCGCGCAAGACTGAGGATATGGCTTACCTAGGGACTTCTTCCACGGGTACTGAAATGTATGTGAACAAGCTGGGGGTGGAAGCACACAAGCTGGTGACTATTGGCTCGGTGGAGCCTCACTATTTCGCTGGCTACACAGGGGGAAGAAAATCATTTCTTCCTGGCATCGCATCCTATAAAACAATCGAACAAAACCACAAGCATGCCCTCAATCCTCGTGCCCAAACATTGGTCCTGGAAGGCAATCCAGTTCACGAAGACATGATGGATGCTCTCAAGACTATAAAGGGAAAAGAGATATTCTCTATCCAGACTGTTCTCGACGGGCGGAAGAGGGTTTATCATTGTACGTCAGGTCATATCCATGATTCCTTTTCGATGGCTATAGAGAAAGCTCACGAAGTTTATTGTGTCAATATCAAGCAAAAAGCAGATATAGTTGTGGCAGTCGCCGGCTATCCCTCGGATGTGGACTTATATCAATCGCAAAAGGCACTTGATAATGGAAAGCTGGCGCTGAAAGAGGGCGGCATCATCATACTTGTCTCGGAATGCCGGTCGGGCATAGGAGAAGAGTCGTACTTCAACCTTCTAGCCAGCAGTCAGACTCCTCACGAGGCTTTGAAGAGAATCGACCAGGGTTACAAACTGGGCTATCACAAAGCTGCTAAAATGGCGGAGATTGCTACCTGGGCAGAAATCTGGGGCATAACCGGGCTTGCTGACGATGTTATGCAGCGAGCTTTTATTAGACCTGTTCACGATCTTCAGGCGGCGCTGGACGAGGCAATCAGGAAGAAGGGGCACGGTGCTAAAGTTCTGTTCTTGATGGATGCCAGCCTCACCGTGCCCAAGCTAAAGGTGTAAGAACGTCGGATGTAGCAGCAAGACCAGGACTAAAGATTAGCCGAGGAAAAATGAGAGAAGTAAAAGCCATTGACATAACAAACACAGTTGCCCGTTTATTTGAACATGCCTGCCATTACTTGCCCGACGATGTAGTACTTGCCTTAAGACAGGCAAGGGAGCAGGAAAAGTCTCCTGTTTGCCGCGATGTATTAGATAGAATTTTAGAAAACGTTGAGATTGCTGGCAAGGAGCAGATCCCCCTTTGCCAGGACACTGGCGCTGCCGTAGTCATGCTGGAAATCGGTCAGGATGTGCATATAAGTGGGGGTGACCTTTATGCCGCAATCAATGAAGGTGTGCGACAGGGGTATGCCAGGGGCTACCTGCGCAAATCCATAGTCAGCCAGCCTTGTTTTGCCAGGATTAATACCAAAGATAACACGCCCGCCATGATTCACGTTGACATCGTACCCGGCGATAAGCTGAAGATCACCGTCTTGCCCAAGGGTGGCGGCTCGGAAAACTGTTCCCGGCTGACTGTTCTAGCTCCTGCCGCAGGGCGCCAGGGGGTGATTGATTTTGTGGTCAATCTTGTAGACGAAGTTGGCAGCAATCCTTGCCCGCCGGTTATCATCGGTGTTGGCATAGGCGGGACGACAGATAAGGCGATGCTGATAGCCAAGAAAGCATTATTACGCAAGGTCGGCGAGCCTAGCCCTGACCCTGAGGTTGCCAGACTGGAAAGAGATATCCTAGAGAGGGTCAACAATCTGGGCATCGGGGCCATGGGCTATGGTGGCACCATTACTGCCCTGGCGGTGCATGTGGAAACATTACCTTGCCACATCGCCAGCCTGCCTGTAGCGGTCAATATGCAGTGCTGGTGTGCTCGCCGAGGCGAAGCAATTCTGTAAAGGAAATGGCAACCCAAAAACAAATAGCGCCGACTGTCTCAGCCAAAAAGGTGCGAGGCGAGTTCGTCAAGAAAGTTAAAGAAATCAGCGGGCAAAACCTTCAGATGTGTTACCAATGCGGCATGTGTTCCGGGGTTTGCCCCGCTGCTGCTGATATGGATATTTCCCCTCGCCGAATTATCGAACTGGCTCGCCTGGGATTAGAGGACGAAATTGCCAATTCAAAAACGGTTTGGATTTGTGCCTCTTGCCTGGGCTGTACCGTCAATTGCCCGAGGGGTTTCGACCTTTCCAAAGTCATGGAGGCAATAAGACAGCTTACCTTGAGAAAAAACGTTGACTACGTACGACCCGAAGATATTCCACCAGAAGACCGTGCCAAGCTTCCTCAAATAGCAATGGTGAGCGGCTTCCGCAAATTCACCGGTTAAGAGAAGAAAAATGAATCTGGCTTACTATCCGGGATGCACACTGAAGACCAAAGCTAGAAATCTGGAGGAGCCGGCTCTGGCAGCTATGGAATCCTTGGGGTTCAAGCTGGAGGAGATGGACAGGTGGAATTGCTGTGGGGCTGTGTATTCCTTGGCTGAGGACGACCTGATTCGCCAGGCGGCACCTGTCCGCAACCTTGTGCGTGCTAAGAAGCAGGGAAAGGATGAACTGGTCACCTTGTGTGCTTTTTGTCTTAACACTCTGAAGAGAGCCAATCTGCTTATGAAACAAGAGGTGGAAAAAAGAAATACCCTCAATAGCTTTTTGGATGAGGGCGTTGATTACGCCGGGGAGGTGAAGGTAACTCATCTTCTGGAAGTGCTGCGGGACAGGGTAGGATGGGGACTTCTTTCCCAGAAAGTGCGGCTTCATCTTCGGGGACTAAAATTGGCTCCTTACTATGGATGTACTCTTCTTCGCCCTCGTGAAGTAGCTATAGACAATGTACAAGATCCCATCATCTTACACAGCTTTTTGGAAGCTCTGGGAGCCAATCCTGTGGGCTTTCCGGAATCCACAACATGCTGCGGCTCCTATCAAATAGTCCGCGGTCCCAGCACGATTGTGGAATATGCCCGACGCATCCTGCGTTCCGCCTCAAATTCTGAGGCAGAGGGTCTAGTCCTCACCTGTCCCCTGTGCGACTATAACTTGGGACAGGGGCAGAAGGAGTTACTGAGATTGGGCAACACATTTAAGGAGATGCCCTTATTCTATTTCACGCAGCTTCTAGCTCTTGCTCTGGGGCTCACAGCAGATGTTTGTCATTTCGAGCTAAACTACGGAAACCCGGAATCGTTGCTTCGCGAAAAGGGTTTGCTTTCCCGGGTTGAAAGTTTGTCAACGTCCGGAGGACCAAAATGAGCCGACAGAAAAAAAGAAAGACTCCATCGGCACCCCCAGTCAAAGCCGTAGGCACTGAAGTAGTACAGGTGCCTGCTAACCTGATCCCGATATACATCATGGGCAAGCGTTACGAGGTGCCTGAAGGCTACACCATAATGAAAGCCATGGAATATGCTGGGTACAAGCTGATACGGGCCTGTGGCTGTCGAGGTGGCACATGTGGTGCCTGCAGCACAGTTTACCGCAAGCCTGGTGATTATAAGCTGCAGGTAGCACTGGCTTGTCAGAAGACGGTCGAGCCCAAGATGTATATAGGACAGATTCCGTTCTTCCCCGCTAACCGCGCTCAATATGAATTTAATAAGTTGAGCGGCGCCCCGGAAGAAGTTTTCAAGCTTTACCCTGAGCTCTTTCGCTGCGTAGCCTGCAATTCCTGTACCAAAGCCTGTCCCCAGGGCGTAGAGGTCATGGATGCTATCTCGGCTTTGAAACGGGGTGATATTGCCACGGCAGCTCAGCTCAGCTTCGATTGCATTCAATGCGGACTTTGTACCAGCCGTTGCTTTGGGGAACTGGCTCAATATCACATGTTCCAGCTGGCGCGCAGGATTTACGGAACCAGGGTCGTTCCTAAGGCACAACACTTAGCCCAAATGGTAAAAGCCGTCAACGAGGGAAGGTTTGATGATATCTTGCACAGGCTGACAAAGATGAGCGAAAAGGAACTGAAGGAATTGTATGAAAAGAGGGAAATAGAACCTGTGGAAACAGGGGAACAATGGAGACCTAAGAGCAAGGAATATCTGTTAGGAGAGTGACATGAGCTATTTGGGATATCCTGACTTTTTTGAGCCTTATATCAAGAAGGTTGAAGAGACCAGACCCATGAGGCTGGAGAAGCGGAGAAGGGGAGAGGAATTTCCCTTCATGACCTTGGCTGAGAGACAGGAAATATTGAAGTATCATCCCGACTACGCGGAAGAGGGAAAGAGGGAGATCAGAGTAGGTCCCAACAAAGGTTACAGAATAGCTCACGAGTTTGTGGACCTACTGGAAGCACGAAGCAGAGTTGACCCCGAAACGGTGGACCTCTCGAAGGTTGATTACCAGACCGATGTCTTGGTCATCGGTGGCGGTGGAGCTGCTACCGTCGCTGCCCTCCTTGCTCAGGAAAATGGCGCGCAGGTTCTTATGGCTACAAAACTGAGACATGGCGATGCTAATACGATGATGGCTGAGGGTGGCATTCAGGCTGCCAGCAAGGGAGAAAAGGATTCTCCGTATTATCATTATCTCGATGTCCTCGGCGGTGGGCATTTCAAGAACGACCCTGAGATCGTAGCCACCTTCGTCAAGCAATCTCCCGATGCTCTCCAATGGCTGGAAAGCCTGGGCGTCATGTTTTCCAAGTTCCCCGATGGCAGATTGGAGTCCATGCACGGCGGAGGCACCTGTCGCAAGCGGATGCACTATTGTGCCGATCTCAGCGGAATGGAAATAATGCGCACCCTGAGAGATGAAGCCCGTAACAGACCGAATATCAAGGTCTTGGAGTTTTCTCCGGCGGTAGAGCTCATCCTCAACGAACATGGGCAATGCGCGGGGGCGTTGCTTTATAACCTGGAAACGGAAGAGTACTTCGTAGCCAAAGCCAAGTCTGTGATTCTGGCGACAGGTGGTTGTGGACGGCTGCACATCCGGGGATTTATGACCACCAACCACTACGGCGCCACTGCTGATGGGGTAGTCATCGGCTATAGGGCCGGCGTGCCATTGGCTTTTATGCACACCGTCCAGTACCACCCTACCGGCGTCGTCTTTCCTGAACAGATAGAAGGCTGGCTTATCACTGAGAGATTCCGCTCTGAGGGCGCTGATGTGTTGAACGTCTATGGTGAGAAATTTGTCAATGAGCGAGAGCCCAGGGACGTCGAATCGGCTCGCTTTATCAAAGAGTGTCTGGATGGCAAAGGCGTTCCCACTCCCACTGGCAAACTGGGAATCTGGCTCGATTCTCCTATGATTGATATCCTCCACGGCGAGGGGAGGGTGCGGACCGCCTTCGTGGGAAAATGGAAAGTCTATTACCGTCTGGGGATCGACATTTCCAAGGCGCCCATGCTGGTCTATCCCACCCTTCATTATCAGAACGGTGGACTCAAGAACAACGCTGAGTGCGAGACCGTTGTGCCTGGGCTCTATGTTGCTGGTGAGGTCACCGGGGGCTTGCATGGCGAGAACAGATTGATGGGCAATTCGCTGATGGACATCGTGGTATTTGGCAGGATCGCCGGGCGGAATGCTGCCATATTTGCCCGAGAAAAGGCAAAGGAAGGCAGATTGACCCTGGAGCACGTTAAGAAGTATCACAAGGAGCTCAAAGAAGCCGGAATTGTCGCCGATAGGGTAAGTCCGATGTTGCTTCCCGACTACACCACGCCCGAAGTGAGACAGAGACGGCTTACTGCCTGCTACATAGGGCACTTGCACTGAATGCGGCTCCCGGCTTTAGCCTGATGCTGCCAGAAAGAGAGGTGAGAACGATGGCAAAGAAAGTGACGCTTCCTCTGACCGACAAGATTTTGAAGGAACTCAGAGCTGGTGACAATCTCTTGCTAACTGGTGTCATCTATGTTGCGCGGGATGCCGCTCATAAGAGAATGGTGGAAGCCCTTGACCAGGGGAAACCCTTGCCCTTCGATGTCAAAGGTGCAACCGTATACTACATGGGACCGAGTCCAGCCCGCCCGGGCAAAGTGATCGGCTCGGCTGGCCCTACTACCAGTGGCAGGATGGATGCCTATGCTCCTCGTTTGATTGCCGAGGGCTTGAAAGGGATGATCGGCAAAGGGTTGCGGTCGCAGGCGGTCAAGGATGCTATGGTGAAATACAAAGCAGTGTACCTGGGGGCGATAGGCGGTGCTGGCGCTCTGATCTCCAAATGCATCAAGAAGTCAGAAGTCATCGCCTATGAAGACCTCGGTGCCGAAGCGGTTCTCCGTTTGGAAGTGGAAGATTTCCCGGTCACCGTGATAAACGACATCTACGGCGGCGACCTTTATGAGCAGGGCAAAGCCAAATACTGTGTAAGGGCGTCTTGAGCCTCATCCGGCACAAGAGTCCCTTGTGACTGGGTTAAGGGGACGGGTGAAACGAAAGTTAAGCGTGTCCGATCTGTGACTGGGGAATTGGGTACCATTCTTAGTAGGGTGGTATACCAATGAGGTTGTTTCTGCTTACGCTTGAGGCGGTGGTTGCGTTGCTGGGGATAGGAATGCTGGGATTCTGGGTCATTGGACGTCGTAAGCTGCCAGAAACCACCTTCTCCTTCCTGTCGTCTCTGGCGATTGACATAACTTTGCCTTTCCTCGTTCTGGCAAACCTCATAGAAGGCTTTTCGGTGCAGGATTTCCCCAATTGGTGGCAACTGCCGCTATGGTGGCTTGGTTTTGCCGCGGTGTCATTTGCGCTTTCGATGGCGACCTCGTTTATAGTGCGAAAAGAGATCCGCAGTGAGTTCAGAATAAGCGCATTGTATCAGAACGGCTTGTTCTTTCCTCTTATAATCATGAACGGGATTTTCGGGCTGGGCAATCCATACATGGTGTATCTTTTCGTCTTTGTAGCTCTGCATCCCTCCATGGTTTTTGGCACATATAGTCTGTTTTTTCCGCGAACAAAACAGGCGCCAGCATTCAATTGGCGCAGGGTAATCAACCCGGTGCTGATCGCCACGTTAGTGGGTTTGATTATCAGTCTATCGGGCATAAACAGATATGTCCCCAGCTTTGCTCTCAGAATCTTGACCATGGTCGGGGGTATGGCTACTCCGCTATTCATGCTAATCCTGGGTGGCAACATATATAGCGACCTGATGTACAAAGTAGATGGCAAAAGACAGTTCTATTTGGCGGACACACTGAAATTTGTCTTCGTGAAGAACGTGATATTTCCGTTGGTTTTCCTGGGTTTGTTGGTCCTGTTGCGACCCGAAAGTATGACCGCCTTCACCATCTTTCTACAGGCAGCGGTGCCACCGATAACAGCGACTCCTATCTTTGCCGAGCGAAGTGGTGGCAACCGGGAAATAGCCAGTCAATTCATAGTCGGCAGCTTTTTAGCCTCTATCATCTCCATCCCGGCCATGGTTCACCTTTTCGGCATGTTCTTCCCGGTGCCAGTAAGCTAGCTTGAATCCGTCACACACCTCGACTTCCAGACGATTTCTCAAGAAGCTTGTCCAAGGCCCATTACATCCGTGACTTGCTGGCAGAAAATGCGGAGGCTGAGATACATGGGTGACAATCACGGTATGTTTAGTGATGAAAACTTACCATGGGAGTTACCGGAATGAGGAAGCCAGCCAGTTTCTACTTTTTTAAACGAAAACCCATTGTCCAAAAGGATAGATATGAATCCTGGAGGGGAGTAGCCAATCTTCTCGACCTTAAAGCGCACGAGAGGCTGAGAGTGGAGTGGATGGTGTTCTACTATACCGTGGGAAGGGAAAATGCTACTCTCACCGCCCAGCACTTCGGCATCTCCAGAAAGGCCTTCCATAAGTGGTTAAGATGCTTCCAGGACTCTAAATACGATGTCCGTAGCCTTCATGACCAGCCTAAAACCCCTCACCATAAGAGAAAGTGGCAAGTTACTCTCACCCAGGAAGACAGGATAAGAGGGTTAAGGATGAAACATCCTCACTACGGGAAAAGAAAGCTAAAAGTCCTTTATGAACAAGAATATGGGGAAGAGATCTCCCCCTTCAGCTCGATACCATCGTTATCTACTGGAATAACCTCAAAAGATATATCCTGACTGCCGTAGACCATGCTAGCAAACTAGCTTATGCCCGGATGTACAAGACAAGAACAAAAGCTCAAGGTCGGCTGCAGATTTCTTATACAGGCTACGCTATCTCACCGATCTGCCTATCGAAAATCTTCTGACAGATAACGGGAGTGAGTTTGCCTGGGAGTTTGAGAGAGCTGCTGGCAGTTTAGGCATACAGAGATACTTCTCCCGGGTGAAGACCCCGAAGGATAACCCGGAGATAGAGAGGTTTAATGAGACACTGCAGTATGAATGGCTTTATGACTGTAATCTATCCCTGGAGCCTGAAGAACTAAACCCGGCTGACCGAGTGGCTCATAGAATATAACTTCCACCGTCCACATCAGTCCCTTGCCTATCTTACCCCGATACAGTATATTGAAAGGGAGCTTGCTAAAATCCGCAGCCGACTGTCACCTATGTACTCAGCCACCACAATTTCTATACAAGTTTTTTTGGTCGTGGTATGATATACGACATTAATTAGCGACCCGAGGGAAACGTGGGATTTTCAAAGGAGTCCGGTAGTTTGAAAAACAAAGTTCAGTGATGTTGATTTAGGGAGTCTGTATAATGACCAAAGAAAGAAAAAAGGAAATTATTACCCAATTTAGGCTTAAGGAAAGCGATAGTGGGTCTGTTGAGGTGCAGGTAGCTTTGCTCACCGAGAGGATAAATCGTTTAACAGAGCATCTCAAGCTATACCAGCAGGACCGACATTCTCGGCATGCCTTGCAAGGAGTGATAGGGCAGAGGAGGCGTCTTCTGAGCTATTTGAGCAGGACGGCGCCCGATCGGTATCGTTCTCTTATTGAGAGATTGGGTTTGAGGGAGTAGTATGTCGGATGTTTTCACCTGTTCGGTAGCAGGTAGGACTCTCAGTATTCAAGTAGGGAAATTTGCTCAGCAAGCTAACGGCGCTGTTGCTGTTCAGTATGGCAACACAGTTGTCCTGGTCACCGCCTGCGCTAGTTCTGAATCTCGAGAAGAGATTGATTTTGTGCCGTTAACGGTGGATTATGAAGAGAGGCTTTATGCAGCGGGCAAAATACCAGGTAGCTTTATCAGACGAGAAGGACGTCCTAGTGAGGAAGCGATCATAACAAGTCGGCTTATTGATCGTTCTTTGCGACCTCTTATCCCTAAGGAGTTCAATCGTGAAATTCAAGTTGTGGCGACGGTGTTATCTGTGGACCAAGAGAATGAGCCTGATATGTGTGCTCTTATCGGGGCTTCAGCAGCTTTAACCTTATCGGATATTCCGTTTCTCGGTCCTATCTCAGCTGTACACGTGGGTTATATAAACAATGCCATGGTTGTGAATCCCTTGTTGCCTCAAATGGAAGATAGCTTATTTGACTTGGTTGTGGCTAGCACTAAAGGGAATGTGGTGATGGTAGAGGCAGGTGCTAAAGAAGCTCCTGAGGAATTGCTGCTCGAGGCAATTAAGGTGGGATATGAAGCGAATCAAGAAATCGTCAAGCTTCAGGAAGAGCTACAGCGACTTTATGGCAAAGCTAAGATTGAGGTCAAACCTAAGGAGCTTGCTCCTGAACTTTTAGCCCAAATTACTTCTATACTTGATGAAAAGTTGAACCAGGTTCTTGATGAACCTAAGAAACAAGAAAGAGAGAAGGCGTTAGTCTCTCTTAAAGAAGAGATAAAGAATAAGCTTATTGGGTCTTTTCCTGAAAATGAAATCAATGCTGCTTTTGAGTCTCAGCTTAGGACTGCGGTAAGGAAAAGGATATTGGGGACTAGGCGACATATAGATGGACGCCAGCCTAAGGAAATTCGTCCTCTTAGTTGTGAAGTCGGACTCCTTCCTCGCACCCACGGCTCAGGGTTATTTGCTCGTGGCGAAACTCAGGTATTAACTATTACCACGTTAGGTTCGACAAGCCGTGAACAGTTACTGGATGGCTTGGGGCTGGAGGAGACGAAGCGCTTTATGCATCATTACAATTTCCCGCCATTTTCTACTGGTGAAGTGAAACGGATAGGAACGGTAGGTAGACGTGAGATTGGGCATGGCGCTCTAGTGGAACGAGCTCTTGCTCCGGTAATACCCCCAGAAGATAATTTCCCTTACACCATACGTCTGGTGTCGGAAGTGCTTAGTTCTCATGGGAGCACATCTATGGCTAGCGCCTGTGCCTCAAGTCTTGCTCTGATGGATGCTGGTGTTCCCATTCGGGCATCTGTAGCTGGGATAGCCATGGGGCTGGTTACCGGAAGCGACAAGGAATATGTTATTTTAACCGATATTGCTGGAATGGAAGATGCCTACGGCGATATGGATTTCAAGGCAGCTGGCACAGCGCGTGGACTGACGGCTCTTCAACTTGACATCAAACTACGGGGGATAGATGTTGACATCTTAGCTGAAGCTTTAAGCCAGGCTCGTGAAGCAAGGTTAGAAATATTGGGGAAAATGGCTTTAGCTATCAGTGCTAGCCGCACTGAGCTTAGCCCTTACGCTCCCAGGATGTATGAGATAAAAATTGACCCAAGCAAAATTGGCAGCGTCATCGGTCCTGGAGGAAGGGTGATAAGGTCTATTATAGACGAAACCAAGACAACGATAGATATAAAGAATGATGGTACAGTTATTGTTGGCTCTTCCAATGAAGAGTCGGCTCGGAAAGCAATCAAAATAATAGAGGATTTAACCCGGGATGTGGAGCTAGGGCAAGTTTACACCGGAAAAGTGACTAGGCTGTTCAACTTTGGTGCCATGGTGGAAATCTTGCCGGGAAAGGAAGGGTTAGTTCATATTAGCGAGTTAGCTGACTATCATGTGTCTCAAGTCGAAGACGTGGTTAAAGTAGGTGATGAGGTAATGGTGAAAGTCATTAGTATTGACAGTGCTGGTAGGATAAACTTGTCACGCAAGGCGGTATTCGAAGGACTCTCTCGTATACCTGGTGTCAAAGTCAAGGATTCATCTACTCCACGGCGTCACCGAGAAAAATTTGTTCGTCATCACGATAAAGGCGAACGGAGTAGACAGCGTGGAGATTATGAGAAGTAAATTTAATTGACGGGGGTGTGAAGTGGAACCTATAAGAGTAGTTATCAATGGTGCTTTAGGGAGGATGGGACAGGAGGTGACTAAAGCTGTGGTTCGTGACCCGGAATTAAGGGCGGTGGGTGCTGTGGAGAAGGAAGTAACTCAACAGTATCTGCCTTTGGCTGAGGCTTCTCAGTTAATACCTTTTTCTTCCAATCTAAGCTCACTTTTAAAGACCTGTGATGCTGATGTAGTGGTGGATTTCACTAATGCTGAAGCTTGTATGGCAGCAGCTCGAGTTACTTTGAAGCAAAAGGTGAATATGGTTATCGGCACAACTGGTCTCTCTGAGGAGAACCTGGCTGAAATTGAACAACTAAGCCGAACTTATAAGGTGGGAGTAGTGGTGGCACCTAACTTTTCACTGGGGGCAGCACTTTTGATACAGCTATCGAAAATTGCAGCTAAGTTTTTTGAGTATGCCGAAATTATCGAAATGCATCATGAAAAAAAGGCTGATGCTCCTTCGGGAACTGCTATGGCTACAGCCAAAGCAATGTTACAAGTGCGAGATAAACCCTTTGTATATCCCGTGGTTGAACGTGAGGTGCTCAGCAATACTCGGGGAGGGCAGATGGATGGTATAGCTATCCATAGTCTGAGGTTACCGGGGTTTATGGCTGGGCAGGAAGTTATATTTAGTGGAGCTGGCGAAACTCTAAGCTTACGCCATAATGCCATGAGTCGGGAGTGTTACATTCCCGGCGTGATTCTAGCGATTAAGAAGGTGGTAAGACGCAAAGGGTTAATCTATGGATTAGATACTTTGCTAAAGCTATAGAGTACTATGGAAAGGTTCAACATAGCTATTATTGGGGCTAACGACGTTGTTGGGCAAGAAATTATAAAGATACTCGAGCAACGGAAATTCCCTGTGGCTTCTATCCGAATATTAATTCCTGAGCATTCTTCAGAAGTGAAGCTCCTCTTTAATCACGAAAGAATAGAAACAAAAAAGGCGAAACCGGAGGCGTTTCGCGATGTAGATATTGCTTTTTTCTGTGCCGGTGACGAGGTTAGTCGGAGGTTATCGTCTTGGGCTGTTGAAGCTGGATCTGTGGTCATTGATAATAGTGCTGCTTTCAGAGCAGACCCTGCAGTGCCTCTAGTGGTCCCCGAAGTCAATCTTGAAGACATTGAATGGCATAGAGGAATAATCGCTAGTCCCAATAGTGCTACAGTCCAGATGGTGGTGGCGCTTTATCCGTTGCATAAGGTCAACCCTATAAAACGAATTGTGGTAAGTACTTATGAATCGGTATCAGGTAGTGGTGGTGCTGGTTTAAGAGAATTGACTAATCAAGCGCGGTTAGTTTTAGAAGGACGTCGCATTTGTCCTCATGTCTATTCTCACCAAATAGCCTTTAATATATTGCCAGAAATAGGCGTCTTTTCAGATAATGGATATACCAGAGAAGAGCAAGCACTTGCGGAAGAAATGCGGAAAATACTGCATACGGAAGACATAGCTATTTCGGCTACCTGTGTTCGAGTCCCTGTTTGGTTCGGGCATTGTGAATCAGTTAACGTAGAATTTAGCTCGTCTACCACCCCCGAAGAAGCAAGAAAAATTTTAGCTCAAGCTCCGGGAGTCAGAGTGCTTGATGATCCTACTGTCAGTTTTTTTCCTCAGCCTTGGGCGGCAACTGGGTCAGACCATGTATTTGTAGGACGAATCAGGAAAGACGTCTCGCAGCCAAATGCGCTGGTTATGTGGATAGTGGCAGATAACGTACGTAAAGGAGCGGCACTAAACACCGTGCAAATTGCTGAAGAAGGGATAAAAAGAGGGTGGATAAGTCCTAGGAGAAGTCTCGTCGGTTTGGATAGTAAACCAGTGGTTCTCCAAGAAAGTCTTTGAATCTGGAGGTACCGGTATGTTTGGTCGTGTACTAACGGCTATGGTGACGCCTTTTGATCCTCGAGGCAGGGTTGACTATCAACAAGCTAGAAGATTGGCGTTGGCTTTGCTAGATTCGGGTAGCGATGGTGTAGTAGTGTCAGGTACCACAGGAGAGTCTCCCACTCTGAGCCGAGACGAGAAGCTACGCCTTTTTGCAGAAACCAAGTCCGCGGTAGGTAATCGTGGGGCAGTGGTAGCTGGCACAGGCAGCTATAATACGAAAGAAAGTCAGGAATTAACTAAAGAGGCGGAAAAAATCGGTGTGGATGCTTGTCTATTGGTAGTCCCCTATTATAATCGGCCAACCCAGCAAGGTTTATGGGAACATTTCAAAGCCATTGCCCAAAGTACGGTACTACCTTGCATCTTATATAATGTGCCATCACGAACGGTCACTAATCTCGCTGCTGAGACGGTAATAAAGCTAAGCCAAATTGATAACATCGTAGGTGTTAAGGAAGCTAGTGGCAATTTCGGGCAGATAGCTGAGATCATTCAAGGAACAAGGAAAGGTTTCTTGGTCTACAGTGGCAATGACAGCGATACCTTCCCAATTCTTGCTTTAGGTGGGTATGGTGTGATTAGCATCGCTTCTCATCTGGTAGGGAAGCAGATAAAGAACATGATTGAAAAATTTCTGAGCGGTAAGATACAAGAGGCAGCAAAAATTCATCGTCAGTTGTTACCGCTGATGAATGCTCTGTTCATTGTTTCCAACCCTATGCCTGTCAAGTGGGCTTTAAACTATGTTGGTTTTCCGGTGGGTAAACCTCGCTTGCCTCTGACTGAACTTGATGAAAAATCAGCTGCTACTGTGCAAACAACACTTAAGAATTATAAGATAGATTTACCTATTCCTCGTTAGACTCTGAATGTGTGATTTTCTAATTCCGAAACATTACGTACAGTGGGAACGTGTCTGTTCCTGCCAGTTAAGAACTCCTGAATTTATCCCTTTTGGGGATTTCGGGAGTCAAATTAAGCCCTCTTTTCGATCACCTGTCTTCTATCCGGTCCAACAGAAACGAGGGTAATGGGGCAAGAAAGGAGAGCCTCAAGGCGAGATATGTAATTGCGAGCTCCACGTGGTAGCTTTTGGAAATTTCGAATGCTACTGATGGATTCTTGCCAGCCATCTAGTTCCTCATAGATGGGTTGGCATTTCTCCAAGGTCGCGATATCGCAGGGGAAAGAAGTTAAGATTTCATTTTTGAATTTGTAGGCAGTGCATATTTTAATTGTGGAAAAGCTGTCGTAGATATCTAGGTGGGTTAAAGCTATCTCAGTCAGACCATTGACCTGAACACTAAACCGACCTGCTACAGCGTCGAACCAACCACATCTCCGTGGCCTTCCTGTGGTCGCACCATATTCATGAGCTTTTTGCCGGATGAAGTCCCCAATTTGGTCTTTGAGTTCTGTGGGCATGGGTCCAGCTCCTACCCTGGTGCAATATGCTTTAAACACGCCTATGACACGGTCAATTTGCCTCGGTCCCAAACCCACTCCGATACAGCCAGCTCCGGCTAAAGGTGAGGACGAGGTCACATAAGGGTAAGTACCAAAGTCAGGGTCAAGCAAGGCTCCTTGGGCACCTTCCAGTAAAACGAGCTCTCCTTTTGCCACTGTCTCGCGAATTATAGAGCTAGTTTCCCGAATAAAGGGAATTAGCTGTTCCGCATAGTAACAATATTGCTGGTAAATCTCCTCTAGGGATAGAGGCGGCGCTTGATATACCTTGGTCAGAATAATATTTTTGAGCTCTAGAGTAAACTTCAACCGATTTAGAAATACATCCTTGTCTAATAGATCTCCCACGCGGATTCCTAAGCGAGCTACTTTGTCGGAGAAAACAGGGCCAATGCCTCTGAGTGTAGTGCCTAGCGCTTCTTTACTGCGCCTTTCCTCTTCCAGTTTATCAAGGAGAGTATGGTAGGGCATAATCAAATGAGCGCGGTCACTAATAAAAAGCCGACTTGTATCAACGCCATGCTTACGCAGGTCGCTTATTTCTTTAAGAAGTACCGCTGGATTGATGGCAACTCCATTACCGATAATGCAAGTCACTTGGCGATAGAAGATACCTGAGGGGACTAGGTGCAGTCGGAACTCTCCATAAGGGTTAATAACAGTGTGACCAGCGTTATCTCCCCCCGAGAAACGAGCTACTACCTGTGCTCTCTCAGCCAAGAGGTCAATTACCTTTCCTTTGCCTTCGTCGCCCCACTGACTTCCTACAACAGCTATAACAGCCACTTAACCACCTTTTAACCTTTCCCTTGCTTTCCTAGGTAAACTAACCTCTGTACCACAGTGATAAAGACAAAGATGACTAGAATACATAGAACAATGAAAACCCGATTTATCAGCAGCCCTATTGCTAATACTATAACCCGTTCTGCTCTGGTAAACAAGCCGACTTGACATTGCAAGCCAACTCCCTCTGCTCTAGCTCTTATATAGCTGATCAGGAAAGAGCCAACCAGAACAGCGATAATAAGTACAAGCGCGATTTGCAAACCAGTTTCTTGGCGTATATACCAAATCAGGAGACCGGAGAATACTGCGGCTTCAGAAACTCGGTCGACTGTTGAATCTAAAATGGCGCCAAATTTTGTAGTTCGCTTGGTGATGCGAGCTAAGGCTCCATCAAGAAGGTCAAATAAGCCTGAGACCAAGACTAAAATTCCTCCAATAACAAATTGTCCTGTAGCGATGACGCAAGCTGCCGCTATGCTCAGAGCCAGGTTCATAAAAGTTAAAGTGTTAGGGGTTATCCTGCTTTTGCTCAAAATCCTGACCGCGGGATTGGTAATCGAGGTGGCTAAGTTCCGTCTAATATCTTCCAGATTCATGCAAACCCTCTGGCTAAATCGCTTCGCGAAAAATCTGGCGACTTTCTGAGTTTAGTTTAATATTCCTTTATCTTGGAGGAATTTGACTACATGTTTTAATCGCTCTTCGTCATTCCACTCGCCGATTTCACAAACTTTTATTATTCCTGCAGGTAAGTACCTAGCTATCATTTCCCAATCCATATTGCCTTTCCCAGGAGCATGGTGGTCAGAGATGCCCCGAATATCATGTAAGTGAATGCCGATTAGTCTGTCTTTAAACCGTGAAAGCCATTCTTCATGCAAACTAAACCCGAGTTGTTGTTGAACTCGAGCATGTCCTGCATCATGCCAGTAGCCCACTACGTTTTGTGGTGCCCCGTTAAGCAGCTCCGCCATCTCGTCTATATTAGGTATCTCGTTAGGATGGAATCTGGTCTCAAGTCCAAGCATTATACCTTTTTGACGGGTGTATTCACTGAGCTCCAGAAGGCTTTTCCTTGCAGCATCGAGGTAACGAGGAGCTTGTGATGTACGCTGATAAACCAGTTTTTCTTTGACTTGGCTATATTCTGTAGTTTGTGTGTAGTCTCCTTCACAGAGCTGATACAGTTTATCCTGCAAACTCAGGTCAACTGGCACTTCACCCATATGAAGAACAATAGCTCGGGCACCTACACTTGCTGCTAGGTCAATCGTTTTTTTAGCAAAGCTAACTGCTTCTATTCGCTCGCTCTCGTCCAAGGAGCTTAAGGAAAGGCTACTTGTAGGGATTCCTTTAGATGACGGTATTGCTGGACAAGGAGAATGGATGCTTGAAATAGGGACTGAGGTTTTAAGAAGCTCACTAAGCATTGCTGAAGAAACTAAAGTATTTGGCTCTATGTGAGTAAAGCCTAATGCTCTAGCTTTAGCAACAAATTCTGCCATGTGGCTAAACCTACCTTTAGCCCACATGGTAGAGAGGGAAACTTCGAGCAAGTTATAGCCTTTCTCAGACGTACTCAGCTTCTGTAATAGGTCTCATACAATTTGTAATATGCTTTGTTGCAGGTTTGTGTTTGGGGCAAGAGTGTTTTTTATCCCTTGATTTTAGCTGATTCTAACTCAGGTAAAGTGATAGGTTCTTGTTGCTCTTGTCCCACGATAAATTCTTCAGTTCTTATGCGGGCTTCTTCGTCGGAATACTGAATCGGTGGGGATTTCATGAAATAAGCTGAAGGAGCAACTATAGTCCCGCTCAAGCCACGGTCTAAAGCCAGCTTGCAGCATCTAATAGCATCAATAACTACCCCGGCTGAATTGGGACTATCCCAAACCTCTAACTTCAACTCTAAATTCAAGGGCACATCGCCGAAAGTACGTCCTTCCATCCTTAAATAACAGAATTTACGGTCGGCTAACCAAGGCACATAATCACTGGGGCCAATATGGATGTTATCGGAACCAATATCATAATCTAATTGTGAGGTAACAGCATTAGTCTTGGAAATTTTTTTGGATTCCAGTCGCTCGCGTTCCAGCATGTTTAAGAAGTCAGTATTACCGCCAAAATTCAATTGATAGGTTCGCTCTAGCTTGACTCCGCGGTCACGGAAAAGCTTGGTTAGTACTCGATGAGTGATGGTGGCACCAACTTGGGACTTGATATCATCACCGATCACAGGTAATCCACGCTCGGCAAAGCGATTTTGCCAATAAGGCTCACGAGCAATAAAGACAGGTATACAATTGACAAAGCCACAGCCGGCGGTGAGTACTTGCTCTACATACCATTTAGTCGCCTCCTCGCTTCCTACAGGTAAGTAGTTAACTACCACATCTGTTTTGGTCTTCTTAAGGATCTCTACAATATTAGCAGTGGAACCTTGCGCCTTGGTGATAATTTGAGATAAATATTTACCAATCCCATCATGGGTCATGCCTCGCTCAACTCGAACACCTGTCCTGGGTACATCGCAGAATTTAATTGTGTTGTTTGGTTCAGTGAAAATAGCCTCGGCTAGATCTTTGCCGACTTTGTTTTTGTCAATGTCAAAGGCAGCTACGAAGTTTATATCAGATATATGATAGCCTCCGAGGTTAACGTGCATTAGTCCGGGGATAAATTCATCTTCTTTGGCATCTTTGTAGTAACATACTCCTTGGACTAATGAAGAGGCACAATTCCCAACACCTATGATAGCTACGTTTATTGTTCCCATTTTTCACCTCTACGATAAGTATAAATGTAGATACCGAAAAACCGCTATCGCGTTAAACCTTACCTATTTTACATCTATGGTTACTAATGTCAATACTATCAAGAATAGTCCTAGCAGGAAATCAATATGGCTATTCAGTCTTTTTCAGCTCTCCCATCAGTTTCAGTAGTCTTGCTCCTCGCTCAATAGAATCATCGTAATGGAAGCTGAGTTCGGGTGTGTGTTTCAATTTTAAGTGTATTGCCAGTTCTCTGCGCAAGAATCCTGCGGCGTGGTTTAAACCTGCCATCATATCTTCCTTGCTCACTTCGTTACCCAGTGTACTAACATATATTTTGGCATGCTTAAGGTCAGGAGAAAGAGACACTTCTGTCACCGAGATAAGTTTGCTTAATCTAGGGTCGTTTACCACACGCTCAAGTAGCTGGCTAATTTCCCGCTGGATTAGTTTGCCTGTTCGTTCGCTTCGTCTGCTCATTTGAGTCTCTCATTTGGTTCCTGTGACGAACCTCGTTTTATCGTGTCTGCCAGCTAGTTTGTTCTTTCTTTCCGGTAAAATTCAACAATATCGCCGACTTGAAAATCGGTAGTCCCTTCTGCACCCAGACCACATTCCAGTCCGGCAGTAACCTCGGTGACGTCATCTTTGAACCGCCTTAAACTTGAGACTCGTGATTCACATACAAGTTTATTCTGTCGCAATATTTTGATCTGGGCGTCCCTATAAGCTTTCCCTTCCACAACATGAAGGCCAGCCACCTTGCCTAACTTGCCACTGGGGAAAACAGCTCTCACTTCAGCGCGTCCGCAAAGCACTTCAGCATACACTGGCTCAAGCATCCCCTTTAATGTCTTGTCCACGTCTTCTATCAGTTTGTAGATTACATCATAGTTTTGTATGCTCACACCTTCTTCCTTGGCTAATTGTGTTGCTCCAGGTGCGGTAGAAGTGTTAAAACCGATGATAATGCCTTTTGAGGCTGAAGCTAAAAGCACATCACTTTCCGTGATACTCCCACTAGCGGCGTGAATGATTCTGGCTATTGACTTCTCCGTGCCTAATTTTTCGATGGATGTTCTTATAGGTTCGATACTACCTTCGACATCTGTTTTCAGAATTATGTTGAGCTCTTTTATTTGTCCATCGCTTATTTGACTAGAAAGAGTGCTTAAACTTAAAGCAGAGCGTGTTTTTGGTTTTTTGCGTTTTTCAGCAAGGCTACGTGCTTCGTGCTCAGTGCCGACCACCATAAAAAGGTCTCCAGCCTTTGGCACTTCATTCAAGCCCAAGACTTCCACCGGGGTGGAAGGTTCAGCTTTGTGAACGTGTTTTCCTATGTCATCGAACATAGCCTTTACCTTGCCCCAAGTGCTACCGGCTACTACAATATCGCCTCGTTTAAGAGTACCCTTCTGGACAAGGAGAGTAGCTAAAGGCCCTCGAGTCTTATCTAGCCTAGCTTCAATAACTACCCCGTCAGCCGCGCCTTCAGGATCAGCTTTGAGTTCTAATATGTCAGCAACTAGAAACAAGTTTTCCAATAAATCCGGTATTCCTTTTCCTTGCTTGGCTGATATAGGTACGCAAACAGTGTCACCACCCCATTCTTCTATAATCAAACCTAGGTCGGCAAGCTGTTGTTTTATGCGTTCTAGATTAGCATTAGGTTTATCAATCTTATTGATAGCCACTACAATGGGTACCTTAGCGGCTTTGGCATGGTTTATAGCTTCCACAGTTTGCGGCATGACGCCGTCATCGGCGGCTACAACTAAGGTCACAATGTCGGTTACTTGTGCCCCGCGGGCTCTCATGGCAGTGAAAGCTTCATGACCTGGTGTATCTAGAAATGTGATTTTGCGTCCATTCACTGAGACTTGATAGGCACCAATGTGTTGAGTAATTGCTCCTGCTTCGCGAGCAGCTACATTAGTTTTTCTGATGGCATCAAGGAGAGTAGTTTTGCCGTGGTCAACATGTCCCATAACAGTAACTACGGGAGGGCGTGCTGACAGCTTCCCCTTTACCTGTTCTTTTCTGGTGAGCAGAGTACTACGCTCCTTTGCCCGTTTAACAGAATAGCCGAAGCCTGAAGCTGTAGCGCTGGCAGTATCAAAGTCGAGGGTCTGATTAATATTAACCATAATGCCTTTGCGCATAAGCTGCTTGATTACTTTTACCGGCTCTACTTTTAGGAGATCAGCTAGCTGCCGCACGGTTATGGAAGGCGGGAGTTCAATTTTGGGTGTAGTTTCTTTCAATTTCGGTCTGCTGTCATCCAAATTTAGCTCCTCTCCACCAAGTTCCTGCTGTATTCAAGTAAATTTTGTTTGTTGGCAGCAGGGATTTTTGTTCTTAGCGCATAATCCAGCCGGTTTTTCTTTAGTGCTAACTCCCAGCAAGTTTTTTGGGGACACAAGTAAGCACCCCTGCCTGATTTCTTTCCAGATATATCTACCTCCACTGCTCCATTCTCAACACAGACTAAGCGAATCAAAGTCTTCTTTTCTTTAACCTGTTTACAAGCTATGCAAGTACGCTGAGGTAAGTGCTTATTCCTCATCTTCTTCTGTAACAAAATACTCATCTTCTTCTTTATATCTTAATACTTTCCCCTTTTTCTTGCCTTTGGTTCCAGTTTTTGCCTTGCTAGGTATTTCTGCTTTTACTTGTTTCTCCAAAATATCCTCGGCAAAGCGAATTTGTTTCTCTTCGGGTTTTTCAGGTGGAGTTTCGAGTTCTGATGGAATCAATGCCGCTAGGTCCTTTACTTCAATTGCTTCAGCTGGCTCTGTTTCTGTTTCACCTGGTTTCTTTTCCTCAACCTCAGGTAGAATGGCTTCCATCACCTCAGTTTTTCGTCGTGGTGGAGCCGTAACAACTTTTTCTGCCTCTATAGCGGAGACGCTTTTTATATCAATCCGCCAACCTGTAAGTTTCGCCGCTAGTCTGGCATTTTGTCCCTCCTTACCTATAGCCAGGGAAAGTTGCTTGTCTGGGACAATTACAGTAGCTGTCTTTGTTGCCTCATCAATTCTAATGTTTGCCACTTGTGCTGGGCTTAGGGAGTTGGAGATAAATGCCACAGGGTCAGCATGCCATTGAATAACGTCTATCTTTTCGCCATTTAGTTCATTAATGATGCTTTGGAGTCGTATGCCACGTGGGCCAAGGCAACAGCCTACAGGATCAACATTCTTCTGGGTTGTTGTCACTGCCACTTTACTTCGATAGCCTGCTTCACGAGCTATGGCTTTTAGCTCCACAATTCCATTATGAACTTCGGGGATTTCCAGTTCAAAAAGACGGCGTATCAAGTTAGGATGGGAGCGCGAAATTATTATTTGAGGCTCTTTGCTTCCTTGACGAGCTATCTCAAGCAGATAAAATTTGAGTCTCTGCCCTTTGTAATAGTGTTCATTGGGCACTTGTTCACTGGAAGGAAATATTGCCTCTGTTCTATTCAGTCGTACGTAGATTCGTTTAGGTTCAATAAATTGAATCGTTCCAGTGACAAGCTTTCCTTCTTTATCAGCGAGTTCTTCATAGATAATACGATGTTCTGCCTCCCGCAGCCGTTGCAGCACAACGTGTTTTGCTGCTTGGGCCGCGATACGACCAATATTTCTCGGTGTACATTTTATGGCTATTACATCACCGACTTGTGCTGTAGCCCGTAATTTTCGAGCTTCTTCAATGGAGATTTCACGGTTTGGGTTCTCAACCGATTCAACTACAGTCTTTTGGATATAGAAATTGATTTCCCCGCTTTCAGGATCAACTTTTACTACCACGTCTTGGTCTCGAGATAATGTATCTTTTTTATATGCCGAGGCCAGTGCCGATTCCAAAGCAGCCAAGACTACCTCTTTAGGCAAATTCCTCTCGGCTGAAAGCTGAGTAATAGCAGCCTTAAGCTCTGTTTTCATCTTCCCATTCTCTTTTACTTTCTATACTATATTCAATATTTAACAAAAAAGTGGGCATCACCCACCTTTCGCTTGGAAGCTTTTTATTTAATTTAACATATTTAGACCAAAAATGCAAAATTTCACCTTAATCGCTTATAATAGGCAACCATCAAGTTTCGAGGACGGAGATGTTAGCTTTGGAAGGTATAAGAATTTTGGATTTGTCAAGGCTGATCCCAGGTAAGTTCTGCACCATGCTTCTGGGGGATTTGGGTGCTGAGGTGCTGGAAGTTGAGGCACCGGAAGTAGCTGAGTTAAGGAAGTCGTGGCAATTTTCTCAAGGGGAGGAGAGCGAAAAGAGAGCAGCTTATTATGCTCCCAATCGTAACAAGAAAAGCATTGTGATCAACCTTAAATCAGAGGCTGGACGAGAGGTATTTTACCGCCTTTCTCAGCGGGCAGATGTTATTGTCGAGGGTTTCAGACCAGGGGTTGTCAAGCGCTTAGGTATAGATTACGAAACGATAAGTAAGCTAAATCCTAAGGTCGTTTACTGCTCGCTCAGTGGCTATGGTCAGGATGGGCCTTACCATACATTTCCTGGACATGATATCAACTATATAGCTATGGCTGGTATCCTGGGGCTAATCGGGTCTAGTGAAGGCCCTCCCGTTATCCCCTTGAATCTGGTGGCTGATTTCGCTGGGGCGGCTTTGTACGGGGCTTTGGGTATTTTGGCGGCTTTAATGGCGAGGAACAAAACAGGCAAGGGGCAACATGTGGATGTAGCCTATCTAGATGGAGCAATTTCTCTCATGACGTGGTTCAATTGTGGTTACTTTTTTGACGGGTCGGTGTTAAAGAGAGGGGAATCTTGGCTTCACGGTGCCTATCCTTATTATGGAATATACGAAACCAAAGATGGTAAATATATTACCATCGGTTGCCTCGAACCACATTTTTGGGAGAATCTCTGCCGACTTTTGGGTAAGGAGGAATACATATCCTATCATTTTGCTATCGAACACACCTTTCATAGGCCGGAAGGTGCGAAGTGGGACGAAATCCGCTCTTTTTTGAAGCAAGTTTTCCTAACTAAGACAAGGGATGAATGGTTTGAGCTATTGAATCGTAACAATATTCCCGCCGGAAAAGTTTATACACCAGAAGAGGTTTTCAATGATCCTCAGGTGCTTCATCGCCACATGGCGATAGAGATAGAACATCCCACTTGGGGTAAGATAAAGCAAGTTGGTATAGCTCCTAAACTGTTAGACACTCCGGGTAAGGTGAGGAGTTTGTCGCCTCTTCCCGGGGAACATACTGATGAAGTATTGCAAGAACTAGGCTATAAACAGAAGGAAATTGATAGTTTACGACATCGAGGTGTAATATTTTGAAGGAGTTTGAATATGGCTGAAGAATGTATTTTTTGTCGAATTGTGGCTGGTGAGCTACCTAGCACCATAGTTTATCAAGATGAAGAATTTTTAGCTTTCAGAGATATTGCTCCCAAAGCTCCTACACATGTGCTAGTTATACCCAAAATGCATATTTCTTCTTCTGCCGAGCTTAAAGAAGGACAGGAAAAACTTGCCGGACGGCTTATAATCATAGCTAAAAACTTGGCTGAGAAAGAAGGGATAGATAAGAAGGGATACCGTTTGGTGATAAATTGTGGTCCTGAAGGAGGACAGGTAGTCCCGCATCTTCATCTTCACCTTATTGGTGGCAGGAAGTTGGATGCCAAACTCGGGTAAGTCGCTCACTAGGTGTTCGAGAAGTCGTAACACGCATATCTCTAGTTCGACGATTGCAGAGACCTCAGTTTAGCTATCAGTTCATCTACGACTTCATCCGGAGTAGATGCTCCAGCGGTAATGCCAATGCGGTGTTTTCCTGCGAGCCAGGAGTCATTGACCTCGTCTGCCGTTTCCACTAAGTGGGTTTCTACTAATGGTGAGCATATTTGAACAAGATGCCTGGTATTGGCACTATTATGTCCCCCTACTACTATCATGAGTTGGCTCTTGCGAGCCAGTCTTACGGCAGCCTCTTGCTGGCCTCGTGTTACTTTACATAAAGTATTAATAATGCGTATTTCCTCAGCTTTGGGGCCTACCTTGTCCATAAAGTGTTTGATAAATTCGATAAAATCTGAATAAGTTTGGGTCGTCTGGGAGATAATACCCACGCGCGATAACGGTTCTATCTCGTCCAGATGCTCGACGTTGAGGGTAGCTATGCCTTTACCTCCTGTCCAACCTAGTAATCCTTTGACTTCGGAGTGTCCTGCCTCGCCGAATATGATAACGTGAAAACCAGCTTCGCTTAATTCGTTGGCTCTCTTTTGGGCTTTACGAACTATGGGGCAGGTGGTGTCAATGATGGTAAGTTGACGGGCTCTGACCTCAGACAATGTGGTTGGGTCTGTGCCATGAGTAGTGATAGCTAAAACGCTGCCTTGGACCTGGTTGAGACGGTTTACGGGCTTTATTCCAAGGTTGGCTAATGTTTCCACTAACAAGCGATTGTGTGCTAAAGGCCCCAGCGTTTCTATTCGTCCATATTTGTTAACCGCGGTCTTCAAGACCGTGATAGCTCGTTTGACTCCAAAACATAGGCCCAGTCTCTCAGCCTTCTGAATCGTTATGTTTTCCATACTCACCCTGATATTCAGGCGGCAAAAGCGAAGCGATTTCCTGCATTACTTGTGTGGTTAACGATTGCATTTGTGCCTTGTTCATCGCACCATAGGTTGGAGGCAGTTTAAATGGTCTACCAATATTGACAATCACCTTTGGACGTTTCCATAGCCAGCTTATACCTTTGATCCTGTCTGTGCCAATAATGCCAACGGGAAGAATAGGGACGTCCATCTTCGAGGCTATGACTGCAGAGCCTACTTTACCCCTTCTGAGTTTGCCATCATGGCTTCTGCTGCCCTCTGGGAACATTCCCACGATCATTCCTTTGTGCAGGGCTTCTTGGGCTTCTTTGAGCATTCTTTGTTTTTCTCCAATCTTGCCTTTACGGTTTATGGGTAGGGAGCCTGCCCAGCGCAGCCAAAACCTGAGGAAGGGAGAGCGAAAAAGCTCTTCCTTTGCTAAGAAATTAATCCAACGTGGGGAGCTAAACAAAAGGAAAAACGGATCGAGGAGATGAACATGATTAGCTACCAGAATCAATGGACCAGTTAAGGGTATATTTTCTCTTCCTTCAAGTTTCCAGGAGAAAAGCGCACTGAATAAGGGTCTACATATGGTTAGAAGAATTTTTTGGGATAAGGTCATGTTTTTACTACTAGAGTGTATATCTTGTTTACAACTTGCTCAAGGCTAAGGTTTTCGGTGTCAATAATTATGGCATCCTCAGCCGGTTTAAGAGGTGAGATAGTTCTATGAGCATCCATTTCGTCTCGTTTCTGTAAATCAGCGAGGACATCCTCTAAGCTCGAATTCTCTCCTCGTTCCAGCAGCTCCTTATAGCGACGTTTAGCTCTCTCTTTTGTAGATGCAGTGAGAAAAATCTTTAATTCTGCCCGGGGTAAAACTACCGTGCCAATATCCCTACCAGCCATCACTATCTTTCCTCTCTGGGCTAGTTTGCGTTGTTCTTGCATCAATGTTTGGCGTACTCCGGGTATCTTCGCTACTAAAGGGACAAGTCTTTCTACTTCAGGGCAGAACAAGTTGGAGGAGACGTCTTCATTGTCTATGAAAGGAGAGAGGTTACATCCTTTTAAAGGAATAAAATTAAATTTAGTGCTACTAGCCAATTCACAAAGTTTGTGTTCATCTGTTGGAGGGATCCCCAATTTGATGACCTTCCAAGTAAACGCCCGATACATCATCCCTGTGTCGAAGAAAGCATATCCTAACCTTTTTGCTAGCAGTGAGCCGACGCTGCTCTTGCCTACTGCTACAGGCCCGTCTATAGCGATTATCTGTGGTTTCAAATTTCCCTCCATAATATCACTCTTAATCAGGCTGTCAAAGTTCTAGGACTGAGCTCAAAGTCGTCTTTTCGCAAAGCTAAAGACAGATAGGCAAAAAGATTACTCAATTTTACCCGAAAACTGGGAAAAGGTCGCTAGGTGCCAAAACATACCACTGAGATTATACAAAAAAACTTCGCAAATAAAGGTACGCTAGCTTGTTGACGAGGATGTTGGCATAGTCTATACTTTAAACAAGGATTACGAATGAGGTAAAATGAGCACAGGTTTTGAAAGGTTTTCCGAAGGTGCTCGTAGAGTTCTGAGTCGAGCTCAGACAGAAGCACAACGCCTAGGCCACAATTATATTGATACTGAGCATATATTGTTGGGGATAACTGGGGAAGACTCAGGCATCGTGGTAAAGGTTCTCAGTAATTTTGGTGTCTCGATGAGCAAGATACAGGCGGCTGTGGAGTTTGTGATCGGAAAAGTCGAGCGCCGAACTACTGGTGGAGACGTTGATCTTGCTCCTCGAGCGAAAAGAGCTATCGAGTTTGCGGTAGACGAAGCGCGCCGTCTTAACTCAAGCTACATAGGTGTAGAGCATCTTCTGCTTGGTTTGCTGCGTGAGACTGACGGGGTAGCGTGTAACGTATTAGAGAGCTTTGGTATCACTTTGGAGCGAGCACGTGAAGAAGTTAGTCGAGTTATCAGACAAGAAGCTGTACGAGCTCGCAGCGCAGGTCGTGTTGTGACACGCACACCGACCCTAGACCAACTTGGGACTGATTTAACTGCCCTAGCTCGGGCAGATAAACTTGATCCCATTATTGGGCGGCATAAAGAGATCGAACGAGTAATCCAGATACTAAGTCGCCGAACTAAGAATAATCCGGCACTTATCGGTGAACCAGGTGTTGGTAAAACAGCTATTGTAGAAGGATTAGCCCAGCGTATAGTAGCTGGGGATGTCCCTGAGGTGTTGCAAGGTAAAAGAATAGTGGCATTAGACATAGGTGCTCTGGTAGCGGGGACAAAATATCGTGGCGAGTTTGAGGAAAGGCTAAAGAAGGTTATAGAGGAGGAAAAAGCTGCTGGTAACTGCATCTTATTTATTGACGAAATGCAAACTATCGTCGGTGCTGGAGCTGCTGAGGGTGCAGTTGACGCCTCTAACTTGCTAAAACCTTCATTATCGCGTGGTGAGATTCAGTGTATTGGTGCCACTACTTTGGATGACTACCGCAAGTATATTGAAAAAGACCCAGCTTTGGAACGACGATTTCAGCCTGTCCTGGTAGCTGAGCCCACCGTGGAAGAGACCCTAGAAATATTACGTGGCATTAAGCACAGATACGAAGAATTTCACCAATTAGAAATAAGCGATGAAGCTCTAAAGACCGCAGCTACCTTAGCTGCAAGGTATATTCCGGACCGCTTTTTACCGGATAAGGCTATTGATTTAGTAGATGAGGCTAGCTCACGAGTACGCATCAAACGAGGTAGCGCTCCTATCGGTCTAGGTGAGGCGAGGAAGGCTCTGGAAAGCGTCCGCAAAGAGAAGGAAGCAGCTATAGCAACTCAACAGTATGAGTACTCTGCAGAATTGCGTGAACGAGAGCTTCAGCTTATGGAGAAAATCGAGACTATGAAGAAAGAGTGGCAGGTTAAGCAGGAACAAGGTCGTCCTGTGGTCACTTCGGAGGATATTGCCGAGGTAACCAGCATGTGGACAGGCATACCGGTAGCGAAGTTGACTGTTGATGAAACCAGTCGTCTTCTCCAGATGGAGGAGGCTTTACATCGCCGTATCATTGGTCAGGATGAGGCTATAAGCACCGTAGCTAAAGCGGTAAGGAGAGCTCGAGCTGGGTTGAAAGACCCCAGGCGTCCTATCGGTGTCTTCATGTTTTTGGGTCCTACCGGAGTGGGTAAGACCGAGTTAGTAAGAGCTCTTGCCGAGTTCATGTTTGGCAGTGAAGACGCCTTGATCAGGCTCGATATGTCGGAGTTTATGGAACGACACACTGTCGCTCGCTTGGTTGGAGCGCCGCCAGGTTATATTGGTTATGAAGAAGGTGGTCAATTAACTGAAGCGGTAAGGCGGAAGTCTTATTGTGCTATTCTTCTCGATGAAATTGAGAAGGCACACCCTGATGTGTTCAATATCTTACTCCAAATTTTCGATGATGGTCATCTGACTGATGCCAAGGGACGAAGGGTTGATTTTCGCAACAGTATCATAGTTATGACCAGCAATATTGGTAGCGAGCTTATTAAGCGTCATATGACCCTTGGTTTTGCTGCTCATATTGAAGGTGAACGGAAAGAGCAGACGGAATACGAAAAAATGAAGGAGAACGTTCTCGAGAAGGTAAAGAATGATGGAAGATTCCGGCCTGAGTTCCTTAACCGTATTGATGCCACAGTTGTATTCCATGCTTTGAACAAAGAACATATCCGCCAGATTGTGGACTTAATGCTCAACCAGGTTATCGTTTCCCTTAAAGAAAAGAACATCGCTTTGGAAATAACTGACGAGGCTAAAGATTTTATAGGTAAGAAGGGTTATGACCCTGATTTTGGAGCTCGTCCTCTACGTCGGACGATACAGACCTTAGTGGAAGATCAGCTCTCTGAAGCTTTATTACGCGGAGAATTCCTGCCCGGAGATACGGTAGTGGTGGACTGTGTCAATGAAAAGATAGTAATCAGGCCTTTGGTAAAAGAAACTGCGTAAGTAAATATTATGACGAGAGAAGTAATCGAAGCACCGCTACCCGGTAAGATAGTACGTGTGGAGGTAAAGGTTGGTAATACAGTTGAGGAAGGCGGGGTGATTTGCATTATAGAGGCTATGAAGATGGAAAACCCAATTCTGTCTCCAGCAAAAGCCTCAGTTGTAGAAGTAGCGGTGTCGCCAGGACAGGTAGTAAAAACCGGGGATAAGTTAGCCGTAATTGAGTATTAATCGCCTTGGCCAGCGGATTTGAAATCTAGTAATCAGGGCAAATCCAAATCAAAAAGTATCTTCATTTGTCAACAATGTGGCAAGGAAAGTCCCAAGTGGCTAGGACGCTGCCCCGATTGCCAGTCTTGGAATAGCTTTGTAGAAACCAAGGCCGTCTTGTCTCGTGTCTCCACCCGGCCTCACCCTGTTGAAAACAAGCCCCAGGAACTTTCTCTGGTAACCAAGCAGGATTTTCCTCGTTTTCAGCTTGGTTTTGCGGAAGTTAACCGGGTTCTTGGAGGTGGCTTAGTTCCTGGCTCTCTGGTGCTTGTCGGCGGTGAGCCAGGTATCGGCAAGTCCACACTTTTGCTCCAGATCGCTGCCATGATGTCCAAAGATGGCAATTCCGTCGCCTATGTCTCAGGTGAAGAATCTATCAACCAGGTTAAACTGAGAAGCGAGCGTCTCGGTATAGAGGGAAAACGGATATTCTTTCTCTCGGAGACAGACTTGTCTGTTGTATTGGAGTGTCTGGATGAACTTTTGCCTCGATTGGCAATTATTGACTCTATCCAGACCATGTATTTAGAAGATGTAGCTGGAATGCCGGGCAGTGTTTCTCAGGTGAGGGAATGCACTTGGAGATTAGAGAGATGGGCGAAACGGAAGAACATCCCTATGTTCATTACCGGACATGTCACTAAAGAAGGGGCTATCGCCGGTCCCGGAACATTGGAGCATATCGTGGATGTCGTGCTTTACTTCGAAGGAGAGCCCTTTAGTAGCTACAGGGTCCTGCGCAGCGTCAAGAATCGTTTCGGTTCCACTCATGAGGTTGGGATATTTGAGATGGGCGATAAAGGACTAACGGAGGTAGATAATCCTTCTCAAGTTTTGTTATCGGCATATAAAGACGGGACTACTGGCTCAGTAGTTGTACCCACCCTGGAAGGAAGCCGTCCTTTGTTGGTGGAAATTCAAGCTTTGACTACTCTCAACAGTTATACTCCACCCAGGCGCATCGCTAACGGCGTTGACTTCAATCGGCTGCTTTTGATAATCGCTGTGCTTACCAAGCGCGCTGGCTTAAAGCTTTTCAACCAAGATGTTATCGTCAACGTTACCGGTGGCTTGAGGGTCAGTGAGCCCGCTGTTGACTTAGGAATTGCCTTGGCTGTTGCTTCCAGTTTGCGGGATGCTAAGCCGATTTCAGGCTTGGTTGCTTTTGGGGAAATAGGCTTGAATGGAGAATTGAGAGGAGTGTCACAGGTCGAAAGGAGAGTCGCCGAAGCTATCAGACTAGGCTTCAAATTCTGCCTTATGCCCAGACTACCTTCCAGCATTGCCAGTGAGCTGAAGCAATCTCTTCGCTCTGCAGACATGCGCCTCATTGAGGTTGGGTCAGTAGCTGAAGCTCTCAGGGTAGGACTTGCTAGAGAAGGCAGGATGCAAAATGGAAAAGGCGAAAACACGGAGCAAGAATAAAGGCGATAGGTTGGGCGCCATCATAGTCGCTGCCGGAGCCAGCCGCCGGATGGCGGGTACAAACAAGCTGTTTGCTCCTCTGGGCAGGAAACCGTTGCTCGCCTGGCCTGTGGATACCTGTCAAGGATGTGGTTTGATTCAGCAAGTAGCCTTGGTATTGAACGACAAGGATTTGACCTTGGGACAGCAATTGAAAGAAGAAAGAGGTTGGTCTAAGGTTAGTTTGTGTCTGGGTGGTGCACGGCGTCAGGATTCGGTGCAGCAGGGACTAAGGCACATAAAGGATTGTGATTGGGTCATGATTCATGATGGAGCTCGACCTTTCTTGACTCCAGATTTGATTGAGGAGGGGCTCAAGGTCGCCAAAAAATTCGGAGCTGCTGTGGCAGCAGTGCCGGTCAAAGATACTATTAAGCTTGCTGACAGCGATCATGTGATTAAGGAAACTCTTCAGCGCGACAGGTTATGGGCAGCTCAAACCCCGCAGATATTCGGCTTTGATACTATCACCAGGGCTTATAAGCACCTGCCTACAGAAATTACCGATGATGCCACTGCCGTGGAACGACTGGGATATAAGGTACAGCTTTATATGGGCGATTATAAAAACATAAAGGTGACCACACCTGAAGATTTAGCATTAGCACGCATTATCGCAAGGGAATGGACACAAAGAAATTAAGGGTTGGTATTGGCTGGGATAGCCATCCGCTGGTTTCGGGACGGAAGCTAATTCTGGGAGGCGTTGATATCCCTTATGACAAGGGCTTATCCGGATGGAGCGATGCCGATGTAGTGGTTCACGCCATAATAGATGCGTTGTGTGGTGCTGCCGATTTGGGTGATATAGGCACTTTATTCCCTCCCGGAGAACGAGAGTATAAAGATATTTCTAGCCTTGTATTGCTAAGCAAGACGGGTGAACTGCTTAAAGCCAAGGGATTCAAGATAGTGAACATTGATGTCGCCATCATTGCGCAAAGCCCCAAGCTTACCCCGTTCATTCCCGAGATGAGAAAGCGCATCGCTCAGGCTTCAGGCATAGACCCACCACAGGTGACGCTCAAAGCTACAACCACTAACGGTCTGGGTTTCATCGGCAGAGAAGAGGGTATGGCTGCCCAGGCTGTGGCTCTAATTCAGAAATAGTGGAGCGTGCAAAAGCTAGGAAAGACATAGAAAATTTGGCTGTATCTTGAGAAACTGGACAGGAATTGGTTAGCCCAGACTATTCGGTTACCACCATTTCGTAGCTCGGCTTGTCCTGTTTCCACCGGATTACGAACTTAACCTTTTTACCCTCTATTAAGTGTCTTTCGCTCTGGCTACACAGCTTCCTGAAGTCCGCCGATTCCATGAAGGCTCTGAGAAGCTCGAGCCTGTCCTCAAGATTTTTGTCTTCTTGCCCGCTTTTCATAATATTGACTTACTGCGTTCCAGAATTCCTCTCGGGCAACGGTTTCTATGCAATGCGAGAGGCTGGGCAAGAGTTCAATGCCTTCCATGTTCTAATTTGTCCATTAAGCGGTGACGATGGTCAAAACTGTCAAGTTTTGACCGCGCTTGTTAATATCCATTATGGACATGTATTCAAAATTTATACTGAAAATGGGTGATTTTTCATGGCTAGGCCAACGAGGTTACGCTGCGTTTCTCGGTTGCCCAATGTGGGCTTTTTCAAACCGGTGGGGATGCCGGTGAGTGTCTTACAGGGCGTTCGCCTTTCACTGGAGGAAGTTGAAGCTATCAGTCTCAAGGATTTGGAGGGTTTGGAACAGGAGGATTGTGCGCAGCAGATGCGGGTTTCCCGTCCCACTTTTCATCGGATATTGGAGTCGGGCGGAAGAAACTGGCTGACGCTCTGATCAATGGCAAGGCAATTCAAATTGAAGGCGGCAATTTCGAACTTGCGCAGCGTCGCTTCAGATGTGGCAACGATGGACACGAGTGGGATGTGCCTTTTGAGGCAATGGTGCAGAGGGTTCCTCTGTCCTGCCCAAAGTGCCTGAGCCGAATATCCAACCTGCTCCTTTGCCCATGTTTGGTTGTGGCAGAGGTTTCGGCAAGAGATTTCGAGGTGGCAGGCAGTGGTGAAAAAACAAAGAGGGAAAAAGGAGGTGATAAAGATGCCTAACGGATATGGTAAGGGATTTGGCAGATGGGGAGGAGGACTGCCGAGGTGCGGTTATTTCCTCAGTGGAGCCTGGGGTGCACCTGTGTGGCCAGTTCTGCGCCTGTTCCTTACTATGGTGCCTGTCACAGCTTTCTACTGAGCCAATTACCCTATTCCCAAGCCGGACCTTATGGTCGACGATGACTCGTGAAGAAGAGCTGGACTTGTTGAGGAGCCGAGCCGAAGCGATCAAAGAAGAGTTGGAACAAATAGAGAGCGAAATAAAAGATCTAGAATCGGAATAAACCGGAAAGAAGGTGCAGTATGAAAATTGCAGTGTCGGCGACAGCTCCTAATCTGGATGCTGAGGTGGACCTGTGTTTTGGGAGATGTCGATATTTTGTCATTGTTGATTCCAAAACGATGAAATTTGAGGGGTTGGAGGACCCCAACATTGCAGCTTCTCCGGTGGAGCAGGCATTAGCACGGCTCAGATGACTGCCTCCAAGGGGGTGGCAGTAGTTCTAACGGGCAATTGTGGCCTAATGCCTATCAGACCTCTCGGCGGCAGGCATTCAGGTAGTCACGGGTGTTTCGGGCAGGTGAAGGATGCTGTCGAGGCATACAATGCAGGTAAGCTGCAGCCGATGAGCCGGGAGCAAGAGATAGAGATGTTGAAAAACCAAGCCAGATGATGACACAGCAGCTGAGCGAGATCCAGCGTCGTATTGAGGAGCTGGAGAAAGGAATATGGGATTATGCCGAGAGGAGATGGCACAGGTCCTTATGGTCAGGTCCGGAGACTGGCAGGAGGCTGAGACGTGGTGGTGGTAGGGGCAGAATGGGTGGAAATCGTGCGGGCAGGGCCAGGTGCCAATTGCGTTTGCCCGAGTTGTGGAACAAAGGTCCCTCACCAGGCAGGTGTTCCTTGCTATGACCTGAGTTACCCGAAATGTGGAGCAAAGATGGTTCGGGAATAACAATGGTAATCTCTTCAGGGAATTTGCTTCCGGTTAAACCCAGCTTAGAGGATACCTTTGTCCACATCAGCGGGACGAATTTGGAGTTAATGCTTCTTGAAAAGGGAGAGCGATGAGATGTGGAAGGGTGACCTGCGAGGTATCTACTGGATCGAGGTTAAAGATATGAAGACTTACTACCTGAAGCCTCCGGCAATTAGCTGGGATTGTTTTCCCCTTAGCCTGGATACTGGCTTTCTGCTTGAGAAACCCTCGAGACTTCGCGGAGCTGGTATCTGGACTTCTTGCTCTAACCATCCTTTTCAGCACCACGGCTGCTGAGGCTGTGGCGATAAATTTTGAACTGAGGCTAGGTTCTCTGGAGAGGTTAGTTCTGGCACCTATCAGCCTGCCTGCGGTGCTTCTGGGTAAGATACTGGGGTCATTTTCGGCTTGATTATGACGGCAGTAGTGACGCTAGGTTCAGTAGTTATTCTGGGACTTGAGCCCAACTTGCCACATCTCATAACAATCATCATCCTTTCTCTTCTTGTCTTTTCTTCTCTGGGTGCTCTATTATGCGTCTCAGTGAAGGAAGTATTCGAGGCTCAGACTTTGCTCAATCTACCCAGATTTGTGATGATATTCCTTTGTGGTGTGGTCTATCCTATTTCAGGCATGCCAATAATACTCAGGCGCTTTGCCTGCATACTGCCTCTGACTTATACTGTTGAAGGGGTGCGCCAATCTTTGGCTTAGTCCAAACTGGCAATATTGCTCTGCATGTTGCAGTGCTGGCAGCTTTTGGTGCAGTTTTCATTTTCCTAGCCACGAGGTTGCTGGCTAAGAGGTTTGCCTGGTTAAGCAGCTAGTGACAAGGCAAAAACAGGCTTGGGATGCGTGAGGCACAATGATTATTGTTGGTCTGACCGGCAGCGTAGGCACGGGCAAAAGCACGGTTGCCAATCTCTTTGGAGAGATGGGGGCTCATGTAATTGATTGGGATGAACTGGCTCGGAAGGTAACCCGTCCGCATTCCAAAGCTTGGGAACAAATAGTGGAGCATTTTGGGAAAAGTATCCTGAATGATGACCTTACTATCAATCGGCGGAAGCTGGCAGACATAGTGTTTTGCGACAGGGAGAAGTTGCGAACACTGAATGAAATAGTGCATCCCGAGGTGATCGAGGAAGACGAGAAGATTACGAGTGAGATAAAGAGCCGCGATCCTGATGCTTTGATTATTAAAGATATTCCGTTATTGTTTGAGCTCACCCACCCTATATATCTGGATAAGATAGTGGTCGTCTATGCCAGTGAGCAAACTCAGCTAAGACGGCTGGAACAAAAAGGGATGAGCCGGGAGGATGCCAAGAGAAGGATAAAATCGCAATTTCCTCTTGAGAAGAAAATGAAATCTGCGGACTTTGTTGTCAATAACGATGGTCGGCTAGAAGAAACTAAGAAACAGGTAGAGGAAATATATTCTCTGCTGAAGCAAACAAGCGTCCGATGAATTCAAGAAGGATTATCAGAAGGAGGTACTCAAGTGAAGCAAGTCGAGCCAAGCTTGAAGAAGCCTTGAACAAAGTACTTGTCCCGGGGTAATGCGAAGCTTGGTGCAGATGAACTTGGTTCGGAGCAAAGAGGTTAAAGATGGCAAGGTGAAAGTGACCTTAGCTCTACCGCTATTCCTACGGAGTATCATGAATGGCTCAAGCAAAAAGTGACTACAGAAGTGCATGAGGTAGCTGGTGTGAACGAAGTGACTGTGGAACTGGTTGAGGCTAGCCCCAAAGAGCTTAATGAGATTGGGAAAATAGTAGCAGTAATGAGTGGTAAGGGTGGGGTCGGCAAGTCTGTCGTAGCTAGCCTACTGGCTACTTGCTTTGCTCGGGAGGGCAAGGATGTGGGCATCCTCGATGCCGACATCACTGGTTCCAGCATCCCCAAGATATTCGGCTTGAATGCTCGCCCGACTGGGAGTGAAACAGGCATTCTGCCTATCTTATCCAGGTCCGGAATTGAAATCATATCCATGAACTTGCTTCTGCCCAGTGAAGACGAAGCGGTTATCTGGAGGGGTCCTCTCATGTCCAAAGATATACGGCAGTTCTGGGAAGAAGTTCTCTGGGGCAAGCTGGATTATCTGATTATAGATCTGCCGCCGGGTACAGGCGATGCCGCGTTGACAGTGTTACAGGCAATACCTATCTCAGGCGTCATTGGTGTTTTCACTCCCAGGAGTTGACCGAGATGATAGTCAAGAAGGCAATGAAGATGGCACAGAAGATGAATGTTCGTGTTCTGGGGTAGTGGAGAACATGAGCTATCTCATATTGCCGGACACGGGTAAGAAACTGGAGATCTTCGGTAAGAGCAAGGGAGAGGAAATGGCTAGAGCATCCGGCTCCCCTTCTGGGGAGGTTGCCAATTGACCCCGAGTTAGCCAGGTTATGTGACGAAGGAAAAATTGAGAAGTATAATTCTGATGCTGTGTCGGAATTCTTTGCCAATGTGGTCAAAGCTTTAGGTGACTAGCGTATAATAGTAAAGTTGACAGGCAAGCCACCCGCCTGTTCAAATCCTTCTTGGAGGGCATGACAAAATGGCAGAAAAATTTGACGAATTACTCAAGGAACTGGAGCAATCTGTTATGGAGGACATGAGAAAGGTCTATACAGAAGTAACGATTGACCACTTTCTCAACCCCAGAAATCTGGGTCAAATGCCTAACGCTGATGGATTTGGCAGGATAACAGGTCCCTGCGGGGATACCATGGAAATATACCTCAAGGTGAGAGATGGCAAGATTATGAACATTTCTTTCTGGATGGATGGCTGCGGCACTACTATCGCCGCAGGTAGTATGGTCACAGAGTTAGTCAAAGGTAAGAGCATTTCGGAGGCTCAGAAGATTAGCCAGCAAGATGTACTGGAAGCTTTGGGCGGGCTTCCGGAAGATAGTGTCCACTGTGCTCTTCTAGCTGCCAATACGCTCAAAGAGGCAATCAAGGACTACCTCACCTCTAAGAATGAACCTTGGAAGAGAGTTTACAGAACCCGGTGAGCCTGAAATGGGTGGGCAATTGAGAGTAATTAAGCTCGGTTAGCAAGGTGTGAAAAAAAGAGACAGTCTGGAATTGAAGCCTATCGGGATAATCCATTCGCCTTACAAGGATAGCAATTCAGCGCCTTACCAGGGCTGTGGAAGTGAGGAAGTTTCCCAGATAGAGGTATTTGAGGAATTTGAGCAAGGCTTACAGGATATCGAGGGATTTTCCCATATTATCGTCATTTATTGGTTTCACAGATCCGAGGGCTACCGCCTGCTAGTTAAGACACCCTGGGATGATAAGCCGCATGGTCTGTTCACTACTAGGTCGCCGCATAGACCTTGTCCCTTGGGGCTGGCTGTGGTGCAGCTGGTGAGCAGGGAAAGAAACCTCCTCAAGGTCAAGGGACTGGATGCGATAGACGGCACGCCGCTTTTGGATATCAAGCCTTATATTCCTGAAGTAGACGGCAAGCCAACCGCTAAAGCTGGCTGGCTTGAAGGTAAACTAGGAAAGGAAAGAAGCTGACAGCAGCTCATATCTTGATATTACTCGCCACGGGGGCAGGCGCTGGTTTCGCCAGCGCACTCCTGGGAATTGGCGGCGGTTCCATCATGGTGCCTATCACCTACTGGCTCGTGCAGAGCATGGGCGTCTGCCGTGATGCAGCTATAATGACAGCTTTCGGCACAAGCTTATTGGTGATCTTACCCACAGCCATAAGCGGTGCCTGGAGGCATAACAAGAAAAGAGCAGTTCGCTGGAAAACAGCTCTTGTCTTAGGCTCGGCTGCTCTGGCTGGAGCCATCGTTGGGGCTACGTTAGCGGCTCACCTCCCCGTCCAGGTGCTTGAGAAAGGTTTTGGAGGGCTGGTTCTGGCTATTGCCATATGGATGGCTCTGGGAATAATGCCAAAGTCCAGACAAGGACATGAAGAACCACGGGAAGATTATGGAATTGTGGCAGCTTGTGGCTTTCCGATAGGCATGGTAACCGGGTTGACTGGACTTGGTGGCGGAGTACTGATAGTGCCTGTGCTGGTCTTGGCATTGAATTTTCCCATGCACGTTGCTATAGGAACTTCGGTGGCGTCAATAATACTTACCAGCCTCGGAGGCATTGCGGGCTATATCCTGAATGGATTGGGGGCGCCGAACCTGCTGCCCTATTCCGTAGGGTACATAAATCTGCCCATAGGGCTATGTCTGGCGGCTACCAGTATACCCATGGCTCAATTTGGAGCCCGAACAGCCCATGCTCTGCCGGCTAGAATTCTGAGGTACACGTTTGTTGCCTTTATAGTGTACGCAGGCTTGGAGATGCTCGGCGTGTTCGGCTGGATATATGGTCTCTAAGTGTCAAAAGCCGCCAAAAGTCGGCGGCATCGTGGTGGACAGTGGCCTACCAGAACACTCGGCACACAGGTCTCAGGAAGCTGAACTGAGCCGAGTAAAGGCAGGTGAGAAGCAGTATCCCGAGGATTATCAATATTGTGGCGCCCACTGGACGGGAGTACTTGGCGTACCGTTCCCCGAGGGTTGACGTTACAGCAAAAGCGGCGGTGCCGAAGATAACCGCGTCGTCAAGCATGAAGAAGAAGACATAAAGTAGTATAAAGGCGTAAGGTTGGAATGTGGTTATGCTGGCTTGGGCTAATGCGCCGGTGAAAGCGGTGGGAATCATCCATGAGCATGCGAACTCGATGGTATTGACCGCAAATGCCAGAGCTATAATTCCCGCTATGGTGCCCACCGTTATAGGGGATGCGACGATCCTCTGTGCTTTGGTCATCGTCTTTTTTCGGGATTCTTCGTCGGTAACTTTGCACACGATGGCACCTTTTGTTTCGATCGTTTCTTTTACCTGCAAAATGCCTCCACCCAGCGCTATCAATCCAATCATAATGGTCACCGGCTTGACATAGCCCAGATTGCCGATAGACCGAAAGCCAGCATACTGCATCGTCATGAATATAAAGTACAGGATTCCTGAAGCCAGAACAAAAGCCCCGACGATAAGCCAGATTCTTCTTCTATCCCGTAAGGTCACCACCAGGGATACAAGGTAAACAAGCACCCACATGGCGCAGGGGTTGAAGCCATCCACAAGCCCCAGAATTACTGCCAAGGTTAAAAGAGAATAATGTGCAGGGTCAATTTCTCCGAAGAAGGGCAATACGATTGTATTGTCGGGTTCCTTACCTGGCGATGGCGGGCAACTCCCAGCCAGACATTTTTGTAAAGCGTCCTCAATCGTTTTGCCCGTCGTTTCGTTGGATACCCAGCCACCATATATCCAGCCTTCAAGCTCTTCGCTTGTCGAGATGGTTATGACTGTTATGGGAAACTCCGGTTCATCCTCTATTTCTAGCTTTGAGAGCATCTCCTGCAGTAAGGCATATTCCTCGGACGAAGTGGCGTCGTGTTCAATGAATGGGATTGCTGGGTATTCCTTGCGTAGCTTGTCATTGAATGGTCTTTGTTCGTCGCAGTGTGGGCAACCGGTAAGATAAAAGAAGTGAATCTCGAGCCCTTCACCTATGCCTGCCGTTCCCCGTGTGGTGACTCCGACAAGTATGCCCAGGACCGCCAGGGAGATAATCAGATATCTCCTGAAACGGTCCTGGAAGGTGTTCCGCAAGAAATTAGTTACTCTTGTATACACTGCCATGTATTGCCTTTAGATGGTCTGTATCGTCGAAGATGCTTGCACAGAAAATGATACCATTTCGAGCCACGCTTGCAAGTTGGGCTGTCACGCAAGGCTAACATTTATCCTCTGCAGCCCGGGAATATGCACGATGTGCAACCGGCTACTTCAAGATATAGGTCCTTAACCGATTTGTTACCAGCTATATCAGACACTATCACCCTGATTGTAACTATAGCGCCGCTGTTTGGCGCGACCCAAGCAATCATGGAGCCATCCTCCGAAGTCTCTGTGATTTCGCCGTGTGTGCACGTCCATTCATATGACAAATTCACGGGCACATCTGCTACAATGCATCGGATATCATACTTCTTTCCTTGCCCAACTTTGTAAGGCAAAGTGGTGGTCTTCAGGTAGCAATGTCCATAGCGATCCTTGGAGATATTCAGCGCTTGAATAGTCGGCGGCTGCCCTGTCACCACGCTGATAGGTAGCGTCCTGGTAACCGAGGCGCCATAGCTGTCCCTAACCGTAACTGTTATGTTATATATGCCAATTGTCTGGGGAGCAGTCCAGTTCACAACCGTGCCTGTGCCAGAGAGCGTGCCGCCATCGGTTGCCCACTCATAGCTTAATTCATCACCGTCGGGGTCACCGGCATTGCACGTCACCTGGAGATTGTCTGAGGGGGTAGTCCATTCACCACTGGCTGTCAGGTTGTTGATAGTCGGCGGTTTATTGGTTCTCACTGTGATAATCACACGACGTATCGCTGCCCGACCACGATTATCGCTCACGATAGCTGTGACATTGTAGGAACCAGTGGACGAAGGAGCAGTCCAGGTAACTGCGGGCCCCTGCCCGCTTATTGTGCCTCCGCTGGGTGACCATCCATAGATTAGTCCATCGCCGTCGGAACCGGTGGCATTACATACAATTTGGCATGTGCCACGGGGCAGGACTTTATTCGGGTCGGCTTTCAACTCAATTATGACGGGCCCTCGGTTGGCTAATACTGTGTAAACCAGAACTGTAACCAGCACAGCTACCGCAGCAACTGCCACTGTTAACAGAATGTTCTTTTTGTTCATCCTTCTCATTCAGATTCGTCTGTTGTCTCGTAGCTTTGTCGTGAATGGCATCTTGCAGCGTCACCCAAATTCACATGATGAGCAAGCCACCACTTCCAGAAACACGCTCTTTCTGACCCAATTGAGTAATACGTCGAACACCTTGACTGTAACTGTAATGTAAGTCACCGCATCGGGAGCTGTCCAGTTAATTGTCGCACCTTCCCCGGAAATACTGCCACCTGTACATGTCCAGTTGTAACTCAACGTGCCATTGCCGGTAGCATCGCACGTAATGTTGTAGCTCTGTTCTTTCCCAACCTTATAGCCCCTGGCAGTTTGTTTCAGATACTTATGGTCGGCAGTAACGGTCAAGTTGTGGATAACTGGCGGAGGGCCATTGGATGCAATGAGGACTGTAGATGCCGTGGCGGTCGCATTCAGGCTATCTTTGACCACAACTGCGATATCGTACATGCCGACTTCTGCAGGAGCAGTCCAGTTTACAACGGCGCCCGTGCCCACAATGCTGCCCCCCGTCGCTGACCAGCTATAGCTTAACAAGTCACCTTCGGGGTCTGAAGCGTTACAAATTACCCGGATACTGCCTAGAGGCTCTGTCCACTCCATCTCGCCTTGCAGACTGCTGATAATTGGCTTACGGTTGACTGTGCAGGATGAAGCCAGAGCTAACACCAAGGCTGCTATTGTTAGCAGACATTTTTTCCTGTCCATTAGTCTCTTCAAACTGCCCTCTTTTGTCTTCGTTCTGGAGATATCCCGTAATATATTACCACTTTTGCATCGAATTTGTTAAGGACATCTGCTGGCAGTGTGACATCGCTTCCGGCGGGGTCTATTCGAGGCTAGCGAACCAAAATAGTTCGGGCAAGCCACGCGCCCTAGAGACTGATGCGTGTGCCGGCGTTATTGAAAAAGAAAGCTTCGCCGAATCTTTGAGCCATGATAGCTGATGCTGCCAAGCCAGTGCAATGTGACACACCGAGTTTCTGGACGCCAGAACGCAACAATTCGGCAATAGTGAGCTCTATTCTTTGGGGTGAGGCGCTAACAAGATGCGTGCCACCGATAACTGCATAGACTCGCTCTATGCCGGTTAGCTTCTGGGCATGCCTTATGGTATTGATTACTCCCCGATGGGCACAACCCAGGATTATGATCAAGCCTTTATCAAACTTAATGAAAAGCGCCTGGTCATCCAGCAGTGGGTCAGGTCTGAATTCGCCTTTATCTTTGATGTGCAGAGCAGGGTCGATCTTTTCGTATTCCATAACCATAGGTATTTCGCCACTGGTGACAATATTTTCGCTTATCCATACTGGCTCTCTGGTTAAATTAAAGGAGGCTCCCACTGTTTCGGCTGCTTCCCTGGCAAAAGGCACGCCAATATATTCCATTGTCTGTTCAGGTCGCCTGGCATACTTCAGTGTCCAGATATCAGGATGGGCGATGATTTCGACTTTTCTCTTCAACATCTTCAGGATATATAGCAAACCGCCGGTATGGTCAAAATGACCATGACTGAAGATGATTTTGTCAATTTGTGATAGATTTACCCCTGAAGCGATAGCGTTATAAGCTGCCGATAAGCTCTGTCCTGTATCCAGGAGGATTGTATGGTTATCGGCTTCTATCAGGATGCTGAGTCCCCATTCGGCGAGAAGATTGGCTCTGGCGGCAGTATTTTCACTGAGCGTGGTGAGATGGACTGACATATTATGTAGTTCTCGCTAAGTGGTCACGATTACCTTCACTTTATCTCCTACTGTGGCACCCAGAAATTGGCAAGCGTTGCCGTCCCTCAGCGCTATTTCCAAATAGCCACTGCTACCCACAATAGCCATTAGCCCTTCCTTCTGCGCATAGTAATCGCTGACACCTTGGATACGATAGTCAGCCACTTCAACCGTTACATTCTTTCCAGGCAAATCACTGTTTCTAACGTTGGTAATTAAGTTGCCGAAGTGGTCAATATGCAAAACCTTTCCAACCAAATTACCCTCTGAGTCGAGATATGGCTTCGGTATAGGAAAGATATGAAGCGAGTTGATTTTCTCTCCAAATTCGTAGAGTGAGATACCTAGGGAGAGACCGGCAGCTACGGGAGCAAAGATATCTCTGCCATGGAAAGTTGGGCTAACCGGATGTCGCCAGAAGCGCGGATCAGTGATAGCCGCTGCCTCCAGCCCTGTTTTAAAGACTACCTCTGTAAGTTCGCGACCAGGTTCGTCCAGCGAGTGTTCATCAATAGCAAATAGATCTGCGATGACGTAGCTGAGAATGCCATTGTCGGGAGCGACAAAGATAGCTGTAGGTGTTTTTAGTATTATTCCGTGCCGTTCACTGCCGACGCCAGGGTCAACGATAGCCAGATGGACTGTCTGTTTGGGAAAATAGCGATAAGCAGTGCTCAGTATAAAAGCAGCCTGAAGTATGTTCTGGGGCTCAATAGAATGAGTGATATCTACAATATGAGCTTCAGGGTTGATGCTTAAGATAGCGCCCTTCATAGCACCCACATAAGCATCGTTATAACCAAAGTCGGTGGTCAAGGTTATTATGACGCTCATGTGAATCAGGACTGGGCAACGACTAAAGTAGCCAAAATTACTAGTACAATAGCTAAGATTATGGTCAGTTTAAAAAGGGTACTTTCTATCCCTCGTCTGGTTCGATATACTGAATCAGCTTGTCCGAAGATCCCCCCTATTCCTCCGCCACGTAGCTGAAATATAACACTGGCAGTTAACGCTATTGCTACTAGTAGCTGAGCCACTAAAAGATAAGTAGGCAATTTATTTACCTCCTAACTCATGAATAATAATCTCTCTTACTATACCAGGGTTAGCTCTCCCTTTGGTAGCTTTCATTACTTGCCCTACGATGAACGTCAGAGCTTGCTGTTTGCCCGAAGTATAATCTGCTACCGCTGTGGCATTATTAGCTATCACTTGTTTTACCACTTCTCTTATTTCGCTAGCGTCGCTAATCTGGCTCAGCTTCTTCTCTGCTACAATCTCGCCGGCTCCTTTGCCAGTGTGGAACATCTCTTCCAGCACTGCTTTAGCTACCGGTCCGCTGATGTCGCCATTATCTACTAGGGCAAGTAATTTTGCTAGCCGTTGCGGAGTTATTTTAACATTTTCTATTTCAGTATCGGTAGCGTTAAGTAATCGGCTGAAATCTCCTAAAAGCCAGTTACTGACCATCTTGGCTTTGTTAGTGCCTGTTAACTTGACGCAGTTTTCAAAATAATCTGCCATAGCTTTGGAGTTGGTTAGAATATTGGCGTCGTACAAAGGCAAGCCGTATTGACTCATAAACCGGTCTCTTCTCGCTTCAGGTAGCTCGGGGAGCTTGGCTTTGATTTCCCTGATCCAGGCACGATCCAAAACCAAGGGTGGTAAATCTGGTTCCGGAAAATACCGGTAATCGTCAGCGTATTCCTTGGTTCTCTGGGTTACCGTTATTCCTTGTTCTTCTATCCATCCTCTAGTCTCCTGTACCAGTTGCCCGCCTTCTTCCAGCACCTTTATCTGCCGCTTGGCTTCGTATTCCAGGGCTTGATAGACTGCTTTGAAGCTGTTCATATTCTTGACTTCTACCTTGGGCAGAAGCTTCCTGCTATCCGCTGGTCGTACGCTTATGTTGGCATCGCATCTGAAGCTGCCTTCTTCCATATTGCCGGTAGAGACTCCGAGATAACGCAGGATATTCCGCAACTTCATCAGATAGTCGCGAGCTTCTTCAGGCGAGCTTATTTCCGGCTCGCTCACAATCTCCATCAAAGGCACCCCGGAGCGGTTGACATCTATCAGACTATAATCTCCCCTGTGCCACGATTTGGCGACATCTTCTTCCAGATGTACTCGGGTGATGCTGATTTTCTTACGCTTGCCGTTACTATCAATAGTCAGCCAGCCGCCTTTTCCGATAGGGGCATCGTATTGGGAAATCTGGTAGCCTTTCATTAAGTCCGGATAGAAATAGTTCTTGCGGTCGAATTTGGTGTATTCCGGGATGGTGCAGTTTAAAGCCAGAGCAGTCATTATGGTGTATTCCACAGCTTTCTTATTGATGACGGGCAGAACGCCAGGTAAGCCCAGGCAGATGGGGCAGACAAGGGTATTGGGAGGAGCGCTGGCATAATCAGCGCTGCAGCTACAAAACATTTTACTTTTGGTTAGTAGCTGGGTGTGAACTTCTAGGCCGATGACGATTTCGTAGTCCATAGCTAGCTCAGTATAGCAAGGGCAACAGACATGGGCAAGGCAGGGTCAAATTGACCCGCAGGTTGAAGCATTGGTAAAATTGAATTTGAGGGGATATAGCTCAGTCGGGAGAGCACTGCGCTCGCATCGCAGGGGTCGGGGGTTCGAATCCCCCTATCTCCACCAATTCAAAACTGATTACGTCTTTTCACAGACTATCCACATACCCTACTACTTTTGACTTCAAGCTTGGTACGGTTTACAATGAAGAGACCAGTGCCCCTGTAGCTCAGTTGGATAGAGCAGCGGTTTCCTAAACCGCGTGTCGGGCGTTCGAGTCGCCCCAGGGGTATTTTTGATATAATTAGCTAGCTTCAGGGGTGTAGCTCAGCTTGGTTAGAGCAGCGGTCTCCAAAACCGCAGGTCGCGGGTTCGAATCCTGCCACCCCTGCTAGGAAGTCAACATTCACAGCGGAGAAAGAGCTTTTCGAGGGCACAGTGCCGAGGTGGTGGAACTGGTAGACACGCCATCTTGAGGGGGTGGTGGGCGAAAGCCCGTGGGAGTTCAAATCTCCCCCTCGGCACCATGATTAATTCCCCTATTTTGTGGTGAAGTTTAGCTTGCGGGGGCTGGAAAAAGGCGGTAAAATCTATCCTGGGCGGAAGTAGTTCAGCGGTTAGAATGCTTCCTTGCCAAGGAAGAGGTCGCGGGTTCGAATCCCGTCTTCCGCTCCAATATTTAGCAAGTTCTTATGGCGGTGTAGCCAAGTGGTTAAGGCAGGGGTCTGCAAAACCCCGATACGGCGGTTCGAATCCGCCCGCCGCCTTTCTCCGAGTCAGAAATCCTAAATCTCAAGCACTAAATCCTACGCAATATCACAGCCTCAATGACCCAAAAATTCCAAACTCAAGCTTGCCAGTTTCTGTATTCCGGTATTTGATGTTCAAGTCAGCCAGGAAAAGAAAGACACACATAAAAACAGAGACTGGTTTTGACTGGATCTCTGGCACAGTTTACAATGAAGGCGAGCCGAGGTGGCGGAATGGTAGACGCGGCGGACTTAAAATCCGCTTCCTGGAAAAGGAGTGTGGGTTCGAGTCCCTCCCTCGGCACCAAGCTGCTCCAAAAAGATTCCAGCACCGTGGCAAATAACCCCTCTAGTCCCCTTATTTTAAAGGGGAAGTACAAGAAATCCTGTTAAGGTAAGAGACCTTGCTGGGTTAGCACCGCCTGAATCGAAGTTGGAAAAGCGGTCAGAAGTTCATAACCCCATTAAATCCCCCTTATCTTAAGGGGGAGATATGAATTCCCCCTTAAGGTAAGGGGGGGCAGGGGAGTTATGAATACGCCGCAAGCGGCGGTGGCTCGCAAAGCTGGTACTCTTCTATCATTGACTTATGTGCTATTGAGCAATTATACTTTCGTGAGGATATGAATGGAGGCAAGGTATGGCAGATAGCGAGAAGGTAGCAGGAGCAATACAAGCAACTGCAGGTATGGATGATTTAGCGAAGAAGTTGGTAGCGGAAATGGTGGCGGGGAGAATTGTTAGCATCAAACCTCAGTATGATTTCACCACCGAATTGGGCTTCGCTTATCCCGCTGCTGAGCAAACATTGAATATCAAAGGGCAGGAAGTAGTGACACTGATGGAATCCCTGACCGCTAAGGGCATATTGAAAAAGAGTTTCTTCGACCGACTCATCCGTTGCCAGCGCTGCAAGTCTATCAATCTCAGACCCAGCTCCCATTGCCCGAAATGCGGCTCGGGATACATTGTGCGGGGTCGGATTCTGGAGCATTTCGCCTGTAAGTACGTGGGCGTGGAGGAAGAATTCACAGCCAAAGGCAAATATATCTGTCCCAGGTGTAAGATGGAGATGCGGACACTGGGCGGTGACTATCAGAGCCAGGGAGTGCTGTATAAGTGTCGCGATTGCGCTGAAATATTCAACGTGCCATTCCTAAAATGGCGCTGTTTGAAATGTTCCACTCTGGCTACCGAAGATGAGGTCGGCGAGGTAATTGTGCATACTTACACATTTGATGAATCGAAGAAGAATTGGCTGGAGTTTGAGCTTAAGCCCAAAGCTAAGTTCGTGGAATTCCTGCAGCGGTATAGGTACGAAGTAAAGGAAAATGCCACTGTCAAAGGAAGGTCGGGGGCGGAACACACCGTAGATATGCTGGCGACTAGAGACGATGGTGTCATCGCTCACACTGTCGCCATTGATATTGAGATTGCACGGGAGCAAGTAAGATTGGACAGGATATTCGACTTTGATGTTAAAGCTTACGACAGTGGCATTCACGACAAGATATTGATTGCTATCCCGGGGCTAGATGAAGACGCCAAGAAATTTGCCGCTTACCAGAGGATAAAGGTGCTTGAGCCTGATGATTTGGCTGTATTATTGTCTGGCAGTCCGGGAACAGGTCAGGAGAGAGCCAAGGAGCCGTTTGTATACAAATCAAAATCAGACCTTATCGAGTACCTGAAGAGACACGGCTACACAGTCAGGGAGAATGCTGAGGTTAAAGGGCGGTCGAGCGCTGTCCATTATATAGAGATATTGGCGACCAAGGATGAGGGTATCATCACTCACCGTGTGGCTATTGGCACAGCGGTGGATGACAAGCCAATGGGGTTGGAGTGGGTGTTCAATTTCGATGACAAGGCTTATGATGCTGGAATTCTGGACAAGGTCTTTATCGCTGTTCCCGGGCTGACCAAGGAAGCCATGCAGTTCGCCAAGCGCCAGGGGATCAGGGTGTTCGAGGTGGCACAACTGTAGCTGGGAATAGGGAAGGTCCTAGATTGCCATGGGTGGTGTACGCTAACAGCCATCTCCGGCGAAGCCAGAGCAAGCCTAGGTTTCCAACCAGACCGCACAAAGTTGTACGGTGCCGTTGTGTATTGGGGTGTCTAGCTTGGTGTCAGGGCAGCAGGTACTGGTGGCTTTCTCCAAGAGACACAGGCGGTGTTACGGATATGTCCCGGCTTTTCGCTTCTGGTTTTCACTTTGCCAGAGATTTCGGCTCTAGATTCTAGACTTAGCTAGTTGTATCCTCTCGTGTGTTTGCCTTCAGGTACAGATTTCCCATTACGTACGGGTGATTGACACGTGCTTAGCTTCAGTTATACTTATTAGTGTATTCAATATTATTCAAGAACATTGCTGGAGCTGAACCCAGAACAAGAAGGAGGTGAGACTGGAGGTAAGTTAAAGTACATCCACAGAAAGAGCTTACCGGGGCTGAATCCGGAAAAATAAAGAAAGGAGGCAAAAGAGCTAAAAAATGAAAAGGTATCCGATATTCAAGTGCCTGCACCGTGGAGAGAAGGGCTTCACCCTGATCGAACTGTTAATCGTGGTCGCCATCCTGGGTATTATCGCAGCCGTAATCATCCCCAACCTGGGTGCATTTATGATCACCGGGCGTCTGTCGGCAGCCAACTCGGAGATTGAGAATGTGAAGACTGCGTCCATGGCTTACTACGCTGAGAACGAGGCTTGGCCCGCAGACTCAGACGAACTTGAACCATTCCTAGCAGGCAACCTTACGGGCTCCTATACTTTTGACACTGCGTGGGGTTGGATTTTGGAGGGCACAGGCTGGCAACAATATGGCCTTGAGTGGTCTGCTGGTTCATCTGGCGAAGATGGTTATCACGGCAAGTGGGTTAGACCGTAGTAATGTAGTGAAGCCGGTAGAAAGTTAATTGGCAGGGACTTACCGGCGGGGTTACAGAAAGCGGCTCCGCCGGTAAGTTTTTTGTTGGCGGTCGGAAGCCTCACGGGCTGGAAGAAACTTTCAAGATTTCAGCCAGGGATGGCAAAGCCAAAAAAGCAGAGTGACAAATCGTACGACGACGAGCGTCATCTGGCAAGCGTGCGTGGATGGGGAGTGGTGTGGTGGGTGGTTCCAATTACAAAAAGGCCATAACCCCCTTGGTCCCCCTTATCCTAAGGGGGAGACTGGTTGCCCTGAATTATGAATCCCCCTGTTACGGTCACCCTCTTAGGATAAGAGGGGGCTAGGGGGAGTTACGAAGTCAAGGAAGTAACCCCCTCTTATCCCCCTTACGCTAAGGGGGAAGTGAGAGTTCCCCTTACCTTAAACGGGATAAGGCATAGTGTCAGGCTTTAACCCGTATTGGAGGGCATCGGGCGATGGACAGCACGACCTGAAGGGTAGCATCGAGTGTCGGTTTGAAATTTGAACTTTTGAACCTATCCACGCAAACAGGCTATACTTTTATCTTGCCGATGAGCTTTTCCACTTCTTGCTTGTCGTTGCAGTAATCTAGCACGGTCTTGCCGGTGATGATGCCTTTGAGGTAGAGCTCGACTAGGGCTTCGTCGAGGGAAATCATGCCGATATCGCGGTGGGTACGGATGACGTTGGGCAACTGGTAGAGCTTGCCTTCGCGGATGAGGTTCTTAACAGCCGGGTTGCCGAGCATGACTTCGACAGCGGCAACTCTGCCAGAGCCGTCGGCACGGGGCACAAGCACCTGACATAAGGCAGCCACAAGCAGAGAAGCTAGCCGAACCTGGGCTAGGTGCCGCTGGTGAGGTGGGAACAGGTCTATTATTCTCTCCATAGCCTGCGTGGCGCTGGGGGCGTGACCGGTAGTCAAAATGAAGTGCCCGGTCTCAGCCACGGTGAGGACGGCGTCGGCGGTGTCCGGGTCTCGCATCTCGCCGACCAGGATCACATCCGGGTCCTGTCTCAGAACATGCTTGAGAGCATTAGCAAAAGATAGGGTGTCAGTGCCTAATTGGCGCTGGGTGACGGAGCATTTGATGCTCGGGTGAACATATTCGATAGGGTCTTCAATGGTAACCACTTTGCGGGTCTCGTGCGTGTTCAAATGATGGATCATAGCTGCCAGCGTGGTGCTTTTACCGCTGCCAGTAGGTCCGGTAACTATTACCAGTCCTCTGGGCTTCAATGCCAGCTCCTTGCATATTCGCGGTAATTCCAATTCATCAATGGTAGGTATTTTGGGTGGCAGAAGACGCACAGCCAAGCTGATGGAGCCACGCTGCTGAGCAGCGTTGCAACGTAGACGACCGACATCAGGCAAGGTGTAACCGAAGTCCAGCTCTAGCTGGCGGTGGAAGCGTTCTCTTTCCTCAGGCGTGGTTAGCTGTAGAAAAGCTTCGTTTACATCTTCGGGACTTAGCGGAGTAACACCATCTGCTGATACAAGAGAACCATCAATACGAAATATAGCCGGTGCCCCGGCAACTAAATGTAAGTCACTAGCCCGTCTTGTTTTACCTAACCGAAGTAACGAGAAAATATCCATCTTCCCTCTTTCCCACTCAGCGTACTTTTAAGAATATGGTTCCTAACTCAAGCATAAGAACTATCTTCATTTGTTATTACAGCATATTTGAGTATATTTACAGACAGTGTAGGTTTTTTTTGTCTCCAGTGTCAATATCCCAATGGTAATAGTAAGAAAGTCCTAACTAAGCCATTCAGACAAATTCCGAATTACAAAAATCTAAATGACAGAGTCCAAATTTCAAACGGGTGCATAAGTCTGTAGTCAGCCTTCAGTTGCCAGTGGACTGTAGTGCGACCCTTTAGGATGTGTTACCCTTCGCACGAGGCTGAAGTCTCGCACCATATTCCTTGTGGTTTCCTTGAATCTCCATTTACACTCCTGCCAATTTCATCGCGACGGTATCAAGGTAAACTCGGTACCTAACACTCTATGTTTGACTTCGCTAAGACCGGTCTTGAGAAAGGGACTCAGGGAGATTATTTAGAGGAAAAATTTGGTGGAGTCTGATGTTCAGATGCTGAAGCTCAATGTTTGGCTAGGTTCAGGGCTCAACATCGGGGTTTATTTCGCTAGGGAAAGGTCAAAAGTCAAGCCGGTTTCAGCGGAGGTGATGGAATTGATCCAAACTCGGGAGAATATGGGGGCATTGGTTATATCTTTCAACGCTCTCAGGTCTCGAGCATAGTCAAAAATATCATCCTCATCTGAAGCCTCTCCGGTCACTTTTATTGCGTTGCCCGTGTGACTGATGCTGGACAGGGTTACCTTATTTCTTGCCAGTTTCTCGATTTGGGTTAAGTCTTCGTGAAACCTAGCCCGTCCCCGTTCCATCGCAGTAATCATGGCGTCCAGCTCGCCAACGGTAGCCTGCAAAGAGTCAACCTGTTTTCGCAATGTCGTTACCTCACCCTGTTTTTGAAAAGCCTTAGTCTTAACGGCAGCCAGTTCTGAACGCAATTCTTCGGTATAAGCGCGATTATACTGGACGAAAATCATGCCGAAGACAATCAGACCGATGGCGATAACAGTACCAACAGGGATAAGGACTCGGGCTATGGAGAAGCGTGGAGGTATATAAGCCTCAGGCAGGGCATTGAAGTTCACCACAGAAGAATTTGGCCTTTCCTTTTCCATGGGCAATTCTTTGAGGGCGAGCCCGATATTGACCATGAATTCGGAAGGGTTGAAGCCCTCGGGAACTTCTACAGGCGAAGGCAATGGTGAGACCGCATAATTTGCTCCACCCACCACGGATGGCCAGTGCTCCTGCGCTTCTGCCAGTTCGCCGGAGACAAACACGGGCACAGTAGTATCTAAAGGCTTTTCCAGATGTGTGGAATTATAGAACATCACGGTTCGGTTAAATTCTTCAGAAATGAGCGGCAGCTTTTCTTCCAGGTATTGAGACTCCCCGGGCAGTGACAATCTGCGAACGACCTGTGGGCATCTGTCGGCTACGACCATAATATCAAGGTGGTCTAACCGGGCGTTCACAATGATGGCTCTGGGCTCGTTCGGGATTCGGCACAGCGCTAAAGGAGCCAAATCCATAAGATATGCTCTGACGCCGGCTTGTCGCAGTGTTCGCACCAGAGCATCCACCAGATTTCGGGGGAAGGTAGCCAGGAAAACGCGGCACTCCCCCTCGGAGGTGGAAGGCAGGCGCTGATATGCGAAGTAAACCTCTTCTAAAGGTGTGGGTATCGTTCTCCTTGCCTCACGCTTCACAGCTTCGGGAAGTATGGCGTCAGGCAGTTGAGGCAGAGTTATGATGCGATACAAGGAATCATGTCCACTTATGGCGGTGATAACTTTATCTGCCCGTGCTCCCGTCTGTTTGAATAGCTGCTTGACCTTGTCAGCGACCTGAGCTTCGTCAAGGATAAGCCCCTGGCTAACCATGTTAGGCTCTAAGGGGAGGCTTGCCCACTTATCTATCTGCTTGCCCTTCATCACCAGCAAGTTAATGCTGGTGTCTCTGATGAATAATGTGGTGATGCTCTTAGCCATGCCTGTTTATCCTCTAAAGCCGTAGACATTCAAATTGATGATAGCTGTTGTTTGCTCACTGATATCCATGCTTATGCTCTGTATCTCAGCACTCCATGGCCGCCTGAAGTCGTCTCCTGTTCTCAGGGCGTAAATAAACTTAAGGACATTCTCGATGCTGCCCTCGACATTTACTGCAAACGAGACAACAGAATAGGCGACAACCCCTGCTGTCCTGGTGCCGGGTGTGGAGAGGCTGATTGAGGTCAGTTCCAAGTTACAGTCCTCAGCAATTGCAAATAGGTCTTCGCCATATTCAATGCTCTCCACTGACTCAGGGAACTCGACTTTACTGCTGTCAAATAGTGATTGAGCTGCGCTCAGCTTGTCTTCCAGGTCTTTCTTACTATTGGTAAGAGTCTGCAGAAGAGTCTGCTGCGTCTTTATGTCTGTTCTCAACTGCTTCTGCTCTTGAGCTTGCCCGATGTAGGTTCTTACCAGCATACCGAAGACAACGGCGAAGACGACGATTCCTACGACCAGTAATGCCTTCTTACTTATTTTCATCACTGACTCAGCTTTTTCCGACTCTCTTTTCCAGTGTCGCACCGAATCAGAGGGCTATGTTCATAATTTCTGCTCTCTTACGCTTCGGCTTTGCCTGGGATGAGTCTCGTTCGGCTGGCAAGCCATCTGATTTCATCGTAATATACCATCATCTAGAAGGCTTGTCTAGGGGTGCAGTGACCGTGTAGGATACATTCATACAGAAATTATCCGCACTTTTGTCCCTAGTCAGAAGAGCTTGATTGCGTAGTTTGTGACAATGCTGCCCGTGGTCAGGTCGCTGCGGAAAGAAAGAACCATGTAGACCAAAGTGTAGATTTCCGCAACGTTGTTGTAGCCTCTCTGGGTGATAAGTGCTACAGTAGCTGACGTATCATAAGGCAATATGCAGTTAGTGGGCAAGACGAAAGTGTCAACGTCCAACCCATCGGTACTTGTCATTGGCAAGGCGTTGGAATAGGAGTTGAAAACATTGTTCGTGGGGTTGCCAGTGCTATTCAACGCCTGGCCGTTTACCCTTATATAGCAATTGTAGTAGTGCGCATCACCTTCACCGACATGATAGGTTATGTGGCTCTTATCGTTCTCGGTGATAACCGGGGGAGCCAGAAACCCGGTGATGGTGAAGGTTTCTGTGTCAGGGCTGCCACCAGCACCAACATACAGGAACTCGTCGTAAAGATAAAGCTGGCGTTGGGCAATAGCCGGGCTGCGGTAGAAGATAATCAGTGACCAGCCGGCATGAGTCCACTGGTACCTGCTCTGATAGCTGCTTTCATCGGGCTTCTTGTGGGCTGGAGTAGCTAATGGATAGCCTGTGCTCTGACCTGTCGGCGAATTGTCCTGGTTGTAAAGGGCAAACCAATAATAGTCCGAGCCTGTGCCTGACCTTCTCAGGTTTCTCACTGCGTCAGCATGCCCCAGGGTAAAGATAACCGAGCCAGTACCAGTGGATTTCATGGCATTTTCGATATATTCGCGGACAGTCTGCCCACTGGTGAGATTGAGGTTGGTGATATCCTTGAAGCACGAATAAGCCCAGGAGTCGGACGAGCCACTAGCGTCACTTGTATTCTTGAGCTGTACTCTGTCGGCGGTTACTGTTTGGGCATAACTGCCAACGCCGAACTTGACCTGGTTGATTTTGGAATTGGCTATAAGTTGCTCTTTTGTTCTCTGGCTGTAGCGCAGGTCGGTAATAGTTGCCCAGGTCCAGCCAGTCGGCCAGGTAGATTTCCAATAATAGTAATAAGGGTCTATCCACCCTGACCAGTAGAGATAAACCTTGTCTATCATAGCCTCTTCGGGAATCTTTCCCGGGGGCACCAGACCCGACGGAGGAATTGATTCAAACGGGATCCTGGTGACATTGCTGGTAGTTTCCATGTAGAGCCTATCTCTGGCGAATCTGTCATCGCCACTTACGGCTGTTGCCTTCATCAATGTATTGCCGGCGATAGCGTAATCGGCTGATATGGTGCCCTTGAGCCTGCGGAACTTGGTCTTGGCGCCATAGGCTTCAATCTCGACTTCGTCAGCTTTCGACTCGATTTTGTACAGTCGGATGCTGTCATCCCAGGTATAAGTGACCCCACTCACTCCGGTGGTATCCACCCAGGAGAATACAAGCTCGGGAATTTGCCCCGGCTCTGGTCCCGTGTACCGGAAGGTGAAGGTTACTACCATGGGTGGTCCAGTGACGACGCCGGGGAAGTTTCTGAGAAGAGGCTGAGAGCTAAATGTCCAGACCACAGCCTGCCCTCCCTTGTATGGGGAAATAGACGGGGGACTGTAAAAGCTTTGCCCCTGAAGGCTACAACTGCCGCTATACTCGCTATACTCAAAGCCAGGTGACAGCCATATCCCGATGGTCTTGACCCTCAAGCTGTCCCTCTCCGACGTGGTTGCCCAGTTAAAGGACATCTTGATCACATAGGTAGCAGCAGTGCTGCTGGGATAGCCGACTATGAGCAGCTTCTCATTAGTAATAATCTGCCTGGCTGTGCTTGGGCTCGGCGTGCTAATATCCTTGGGTATCCAGACGTTCTGGATAGTAACTATCACATTTCTGTTATTTACCGATGGTACATATGGGTAAGGATAGGAGGCGGAGAAATCATACGAGTCGTAGTTGGTACCGAGTAAGGCTTGGAGCTTGTCATTCTTGATGTGAAGCAGGGCATCTTCGACACCAGCATCGGCGGCATAAACCTTATCAATCTTTTGCTCGTATGTCCGACCGGTGTTCACGCCGGTCCCCATAAGATTCAGTGTGGGGGCAATGATGACTGAGCCTATAAGGAGCAGCAGGAGGGTGACAACCAGCGCCTGCCCCCGTTCATTTCTTATCGCTCTTCTGGCTATGGTCTTCATCGTTCCTCATTCCCCGTGATGCTAAGTACAAGTATATAGCAATCGTTCGTAGCGTCAATCACCAATCGGTAATAGTACGAATGTCCTAGAGAGGCGGGTATCTGTGAAACTTGGAAGCTGACTTTCACAGCCTGAGGCAGCTCGGTCCTTGTCCTTGTTCCTGATGGTTAGTTTGCCGTTCACGCGCGCCGGCCCTAGGCCCGAAGTCAGTCGGCTGTCTTGCTCTCCGTTTACAAGTGGTGCGTTTGCGGGACAATTTTTACCATTGAGGTCTATCTTGGTGTCGGAGTTATAGGTGAGTTTGCCTTGGACATCCTCAGAGTAGCGCGTGACCAGCTGAGTCACATTCGGCCAAGCTGCGATGGGCGCGTTGTACACAGCTATACATCCCTTGCATTCTTGGGGGATGCTCCTGTAAGCGTCGCCATTGTAGTCATACGCCTTTCCGCATACCGTCTCATCCCCACATCCAAGTGGACAAGCGAGCCCCAGGTTTCGAAGGTCATTTTGGAGATCCTGCACGTCTTTATCGTCAAGGTTTTCCTGGATAGTAATGAGGTGGTCCATTATGCTGAAACTTGTAACAACGATATACGCCTCTATTTGGGTTGCATTGCCTTCCCCGGTGGCAGTTGACATGATACGGTAGGTGTTGCCGCCCAGGTATTCTATGGTAACCACAACGCTTTTGCCGTTAATCAGAAGAGGAGCGTGGCTGGGCTGTGGATAAGTATATTCGTCACCGGGGGTTGTCAGGTTAGCTACCTCGGGTACCTGATTCTTTATCTTCCAAATGGCATCCTCAATTCCGGCATCAGCGCTGTAAAGCTCGTCAATGTTCTGCGCGCACACTCGCCCAGACTTAATGCCGGTGGACATCAAGTTCAGGACAGGCGTGATCATGAGCATCACGAGAGTGGCAAGTAATGCGTGTCCCTTTTCACCCGTCATCGCTTTCTTCAGAATATTTATCATGGTCTCACCCCCCAAAAGTACCGGACTCTGCCATATCGGTAGTATAGTCGTCGCCCTTTAATATGTCAATGCAGGTGGACTGGCTGGTACTTTTGTCATATTATTAGTCGCTGGAAAAAGCAAGAATCCCTCGCCTTTTAGTACTTTTTGGGGATTTTTTGAGACCCGGAAAATGAATTGGAGATTAACAAAATCCAGGTGGCAAATGAAGATGGCAGCCGGCATTTGCCGGCCAGCAATGCCGGTGAAGAGTTAGCACCGCATGGTCGCCAGATTTTGGTGGTTGCCCGATTCACCAGGCTGTAAATCAGGCGACTGCATTTTCCCATTCAGGTTTTGAGATTGTTCGGGGCTGCCTGAGCTTACGAAGGGCTCGGGCGTTTGGGATTGATGGCTGGCGCTACGGTTTGGGTACGAATCTGTAGACTCTAGGTTCGCTCACTGCGTGCTTGCCAGTGCCCACTGTGGCAGTGACAGTGAAAATAACCCCCTTGGCGATGCTGAGCGTAGCAGATTGTCCACCCGCAGTTATGGCAGCATAGGCAGACTTGCTTTCCGATGTCCAGCTACCCCTTGCGCCGCTCCCGCCAGCCGTAATGGTGATATTGGCTCCCGGGGTGGTTATGTTCCAGCTCCAGCCACCTGTAATCGCGCTGTAGGTGGCGCCGGTGGTGGCAGTGAGCGAGACACTGCCATTGGTACAGGTTATCCTGCCGTTGTCAGGCTTCTCCCCGCCAGTAATCACGAACTTACCATTAGCAGGCAGGTTAAAGGTGCTGCCCCCGCTGACTTTGCAGTTGGTTTTAGTTTTGTCAGGGTTAACAACTTCAAACACAGGAATCCTACCAGTCTTTGTTAGATTAAGCACATTATTGACATAATGCTTTCCTCTGAGCCCAGAGCTATTCAGGCTAAACACAACTTTGTGCCTCTCATTGCTGGCAAAGTCGTTCCACTGCAAGATGAGAGGGAAACCTGAATCACCAGTTATGGTCATGTTTTGAGCGGA
>Ga0209721_1000119_pt1 | contig 79217 bp, 67 predicted proteins | sample TshhotsprinmetaG_FD_184139 | JGI IMG/M metagenome (GOLD analysis project Ga0209721, IMG submission 184139) | Hot spring microbial communities from South Africa to study Microbial Dark Matter (Phase II) - Tshipise hot spring metaG (SPAdes)... | ecosystem: Environmental > Aquatic > Thermal springs...
GTGGGCGGTGGGGCGGATGATTGTGCGGGGATGGGGATGGTGGGCGGTGGGGCGGATGATTGTGCGGGGATGGGACGTAGGGGCGAATAATTATTCGCCCCTACGTCCCCCGCCGCGTCGTCATGATTCCCCATCGGTTCGCCGCGTCGTCATGATTCCCCATCGGTTCGCCGCGTCGTCATGATTCCCCATCGGTTCGCCGCGCCGGCATCATCCCCATTCGCCCCTACGCCCCACCCCGATACCAGCACGTCGGCAATGGCAATGCGTTCCTGGTGGTATTGTCACTGTCAAGCGGGTGTGGAAAATCGCGCCGGTAGACTGTGTCGGTCACACGATCACGACGCAAAAAGGTGAATTCCATCGTTTGCGGAATGACGATGTCACCGATTCGCCTGACTGCGCGCCGGTTGTTGGGGTGAATGTGAACGCAGGCATGCGTTTGCAATACCTTCTCAAGCGCTCGACTGGCTGTGTGAAAAAACCACTTATTCCACAACTGGTCGAGATGATGCAACTCCAGGACAATAATCCGAAACCGGTTGAGCAGCGCTACCGGTGTCGCCAGCAACACCTCATATTCCGCTCCTTCAATGTCCATCTGCAAGAGGAGATCGCTCGTTTCGTCCCCGGCCAGCGATTGCGTGACCCAGTCGGCAAGAGTGATGAACCGGCCATCGCTGTAAGCGCCAACGAACAGCTTGCGGAAATGAAATGCCGGATGTTGTGTCGCCGGCCCATCGACCGAGGCGTCGGCCATGAAGACCTGCATGCCTCGTTCGGCGCAGGCGCGCTCAAATTCGGAAACCGGGCCGACACCGGGAGAAAAGCAGGCCACGATCCCTGCCAGATCATCCGGAACGAGGTACCCTCCATCACCGGGTGGGCCGAGCCGGATGAAAGGTACCGGTGGCGCGAGCGGATGAAGCTGATGAATCAATCCTCGCAATCGCTCCGGTGGCGTGAGGTTTGTCGGGAACATCCGGGCTAATGCGAAGAGCTGGATGAACCATTGCAGGATAACTTGCTTCATGAGAAATACATCGTAATTGATACTACCGCTCGGTCGTAATTGTATCAGTTGCGGTTGCGTTGTCAATCGGGGACAATTGCCGACCGGTTCTTGCCAACGCGCTGCGCGTCATTTGCCCTCAATTCAGCATGCCCCGGTCGGAAGCAAACAGGACATAGGCGGGAGTGATCTCTTGATTTCGGAGCGAACGGCATCATGCGCAGTGTACGATCATCTTGCCCGCTTAACGCACTTCCACTCGCGACAGCGCATTCAAGATCACCACGCCAATCAAAATAAACCCAATTCCAATCCAGGCCCAGCTATCGAGTTGTTGGCCATAGATCATCCAGGCAATCAGGGTGATCAAGACAATCCCAATCCCCGACCAGATCGCGTAGGCGATGCCGACCGGTATCGCTTCCAGAGCCAGCGACATGGCGTAGAACGAGATCCCATAGCCGGCGACCACGATGATCGACGGCCACAGGCGGGTAAAGCCAGCGCTGGCTTTCAGGGCCGAAGTTGCCGCCACTTCGCTCAGAATAGCGATCAGCAGAAAGAGCCAGTACTTTGTCATAATTCGATCTCCTGGGTAAAACATGCTTATCACAGCAAAACAAAACGACCAGCGCGCGCCGCGAGCAGCGCCTACCACTGCCGTCAGGCGCCACGTCAGCACGCAGGGGAAACGGCAAGAGGTGCCAGAGAATGGAATGGGAACTTAATCTGGAGCGGTATGTTTGGGCAGAATACGGTTCAAGAGAGGGTTAGGAAAGCGACGGGCCAGGGTAATGGCGCAGAAGGTTTCGGCCAGATCCGGCAACCTGGCATACTCAACCAGGATACCGCTCTCTAACTCATCGTTTACCACGATCGGCGGCAGTACTGCCAGTCCGTTGTGTTCGCGCGCCACGAGACGCAACATCGCCATATCGTCAACTTCGGCCACGATCCTGGGTTGAATCCCCAGTCGATGAATCAGAGCGTCGAATCCAACCCGGATCGTCGATTCTGGCGCCGGTACGACTAATGGCTCGCGCTGCAACAAAACCTCGAAGGGCATCTGATAACGCGCCGGATCGGGACGACCGATCAATCCCACCGGTTGAGTGTCGATAACCTGAACGATCCACGGTGTCGATTGATCGCGCGGTGGTGGGATGTCCGAAAGCACCACGTCAAGCTCATACAGCTTCAAACCACTCAACAGCTCGTCGAGAGTTCCCGAATGAATGATTAATTTGACATCGCCATCGCGGAGCAGCGGACGCAAGAAGCGTAATTGAAAATTGCGCGAGAGCGTGGCCAAAGCGCCCGCGCGCAAGACCGGCTGCTGATTGGCGGACAACCGTCCAAAGGTACCGAGCAATTCATCGCCTTTGGCAAAGATTGCATCGGCAAAGTCGAGCGCAATGTGACCAGCCTCGGTTAACACCAGGCGGCGACCCACGCGCTCGAAGAGTGGCTGGCCCAGATACTCCTCGAGCGCGCTGATCTGCATCGATAGCGCCGATTGAGCGATGTTATGTTTGCGCGCAGCGCGCGTTAAGTTCCCTTCGTGCGCCACAATCCAAAAATAGCGGAGATGATGGTAATTCAACATACGATGGTGTGTATGGTCAGGTCAGCATCACGAGGCAATCTATGCCCCAGCTTGCGATTGGTTGATGGGCAGCGTTGCCAGAGCCGCATGCTCCCATCGCTCATAAGCCGATCTGCGTGTTGATACTGACTTCCTTGCCCTCGCGTTTCTTGCAACCGGTCGATCCGATTACCAGTATGCCAGATCGCGTTCAGGCTCGCAATGGGGGTTGGCGCTGCAACACTCCGCTTGCTGTGTGCGAGCGAACTGTCGGAGTGGTTAATGTTCTTTTAGATAGAACATATTTTTAAAATACATATATTTTACTGATTATTCTTGGCATGATACTATCCAGACATCGACCTTTGACATCAAGGAGGTAACGACGGTATGGGTATGGATGGAGGGCTGGCACTCATCGGGTATCTCGCGCCGCTGCTGCTGCTGCTCGCGGCAGCAGCAGCGGCGCTCAACCTGGTGCGGACGGTTGAGTTGACGTTTCAGTTGGGGCGTGCCGTCAGTTTTGGCGCATTTGGCTTGATGCTGGCATTGGGGATCGTAGTCTTCACCGGAGGACCGCTGGTCAGTCCCCTGATCGGAGTCGGCGAGATCGGCTTCACGCTGCGGCTCGATGCGCTCAGCGTCATGATGTCGTGGCTGGTCACGCTGTTGGGTGCGCTTCTGATCCAGTTCAGTCGCAACTACCTCGATGGCGATCCGCGCCAGAAGATCTTTTTCATCCGCTTGTATACTACCCTGGGCGCAGTGCTGCTCATGGTGTTGTCCGGCAATCTCTGGCAACTGGTGATTGCCTGGATTGGCACCAGTCTGGCGCTGCACGAACTGCTGGTCTTCTACCCTGATCGTCCGCGCGCAATTCGCGCTGCGAGCAAAAAGTTCATCGTTGCCCGGATTGGCGATCTGAGTTTGATCACCGCTGCGGTAGCGCTGGCGCAGACCTTCGGCACTACCGATCTCGGCCAGCTCCGCGAAGCTGCGCGCGCTGCGCTGGCTGACGGCGTGGCGCCTGCCGGCGCGGTCGTTGCCGCTATCCTGATCGTCATTGCGGCGGCGCTCAAGTCGGCAATGTTTCCCTTCCACGGCTGGCTGCTCGAAGTTATGGAGACGCCGACACCGGTTTCTGCGCTACTCCACGCCGGTCTACTCAATGCCGGTATCTTCCTGGTTGTGCGCTTCGGCGAATTGACCTTCCTGGCGACGCCAGCGCTCCTCTTGCTGATCGGGCTGGGCGGTTTGACTGCAATCATAGCTTCATCATCGATGATTACCCAGAGCAGCGTCAAGGTTTCACTCGCCTACTCAAGCGCAGCTCACATGGGTTTCATGCTAATGCTCTGCGGGTTTGGCGCTCATACCGTTGCGCTTATGCACCTGATCGCGCACTCCTGCTACAAGGCGCACGCCTTCCTCTCGTCGGGTAGCATTATCGAGTATGTGCGCAACACCGGTATTCAGAAACTGGATAAGGCGCCAAATCCGCTGGCCTTGATTGTGAATATGGTCATTGCGGTGGCGATGTTTGTAGCAGTTGCCACGGTCCTGGGCATCGATATTACGAAGCGACCAGGCGAGACGGCAATGATCACCATCTTTATGACTGCAGTCGCCTACCTTTTGGTGAAGGGCAATACCGGCAAAGCTCCACTGATGGTCATTGCGCGCACAATGGGAATGGCGGCGCTAGTAACGATTGCCTTCTTCATCCTGGAAGTAGTGGCCGAAGCGTCGCTCGGTCAGGCTGTGGCAGTCTATCCACCACTCGATAGCGTGACGTGGATTGCCGTGGTCACAGCAGTCATCATCTTCGTGGCTGTGATGGCGTTCAGCGCCTTCCTGCCCGCACTGGTCAATCGTCCCGTCTGGCGCGTGTTATACGTTCACCTCAAGAATGGCTTCTACGCGAACGCCCTGTTTGATCGGTTGCTCGATACGTTGCGGTTAGCGCGGTAACTGTTCTCTGCGCGCTCGACAGATACGGGCGCGCAAGACCACAAGGTCGGTGAAGCTGTTGTGTGCTGTCGTCAGTGTGCGATATTTGCTGGAGGAATGAATACCATGACGCTGGTTGAGACCAATATCAAAACGCTCCCGAAGATGTCGGCGCCGGTTGATGATCTCTCTGCCGAGAAGATCCTTGCAGCGGCCAGGCTTGCCGAGCAGCGCATTGCGCCGTTGTGGCCACTGCGCACGTTCGTCGCGGTTAATCCATATCTCGGCCTGATCGATCACTCGTTTGCGCAGGCAGCGCAACTGTTGGCGCGACGGGCCGGCGCCAAAATGACCGCGCCACGTTCGTTCTACGCCCAGGCCATCCAGAGTGGTCGTGTCACCGACGATGACCTTGCGGCGGCGATTGCCGAAGGTATTCCCTTTCCCGGCGCGCCGAACAGTGTGGCGGCACTGAAGACCTTTGCGTTGAGTGGCGCGCCCGATCCGGTCTTCAAGACGCTGCCGACTGTAGCTGATGTGGCGTATCAGGTAACCGGCGTCAAATGGACTGATATAGTCACCGATACGATTTCGAATTGGGCCGGAGCGTATTTCGATCTGGGTCAGTCATACTGGCGGTCACCCTGGGCGCACCTGCCGGCATACGAGGCCTGGCGCGCCGAAGCTGCTTTTGACCGCGCGCCACTGGTGCGGGGGGCGCGCGGTTTTCGCCGGGCTTTGCGCGAATTGCCGACCACAGCAGCCGAGACGATTGTCAGCGCGATTAAGCTGTTGCAGATTCCGGCTGATGGTCTGGAAGCGTATATGCACCGTCTCCTGCTGTCGATCCACGGCTGGGCCGGTTATGCCCGCTATCTGCGCTGGAATGCCGAACTGTACGGCGGTGAAGATCAGACCTTGACCGATCTGCTGGCGATTCGGCTGGTATGGGAAGTGGCGCTCTGGCATAGTTTCGCCAGCAGCGGTTTGGCCGAACACTGGCAGCAGCGCAAGAGTGAACTGGTTAACACTCAAGTGGAAGAGGCGACCAAACGCGCGCTTGACGGCGATCTGCTGCTCCAGCGCGCTTTCGAGAAGGCGTATCAGCGTCAGTTGTTTCAACGCCTCGGCCAGCCAGCTCCGGCAGCGGTTACGCGCAAACGAGCGCAGGCGGCATTCTGCATCGATGTTCGCTCTGAGATCTTCCGCCGCGCGCTTGAGACAGTGAGCGATGAGGTTGAGACTATCGGCTTTGCCGGCTTCTTCGGTTTTCCCATCGAGTACGTACCGATGGCCGAAACGCGCGGTGGCGCCCAGTGCCCGGTCTTGTTAACGCCCCAGTTCGTGATCACCGAGTCGGTGGCTGGCGCCAGCGAAGCAGAAGTCAACGCGGCCATCGAGCGCCGGTCAATGCGCCAGCGCGTGGCCAAAGCCTGGCGAATGTTTAAGTTTGGCCCCGTCTCGTGTTTCGGGTTTGTCGGCCCGGTGGGATTAGGCTATCTCTACAAACTAACCTTCGACACACTTGGCATTACGCGACCGGTGCCGCATCCGGCTACGTTCGGTCTCAATGCCGCTACCCGTGCCCGCGTCAAGCCGAGCCTCGAACCGCGCTCAGCCAACGGTCGCGTAATCGGCATGACACTCGCGCAGCGGATTGCAGCCGCAGAAGGTGCGCTCAAGGCAATGTCACTGACCGATCATTTTGCGCGCCTGGTGCTGCTGGCCGGTCACGGCTCAACCACCGTCAACAATCCGCACGCAACTGGTCTCGACTGCGGCGCCTGCGGCGGCCATACCGGCGAAGCGAATGTGCGGGTCGCCGCGCAGATCCTCAACGATCCGGCGGTGCGGGCCGGTTTGCGCGAGCGTGGCATTGAGATACCCGCTGATACGATCTTTCTCGCCGGATTGCACGATACCACTACCGATGACGTTACCATCTTCGATCAGGACGATGTTCCCGTCAGCCACAAGGCCGATCTCCAGCAGTTGATCGCCGATCTGAATGCTGCCGGTCGATTGGCCCGCGCCGAGCGCGCTGCGCTGCTGAAGATCGATAACGGACGTGACATCGATCGGGAAGTGCGCCGGCGCAGCAAAGACTGGTCGCAGGTGCGTCCGGAGTGGGGTCTGGCCGGGTGTGCCGCGTTCATTGCCGCGCCGCGAAGCCGCACTGCCGGGGTGAAACTCGATGGGCGGACATTCCTGCACAACTACGAATGGCGGCAGGATGATGGTTTTGGTGTGCTGGAGCTGATCATTACCGCGCCAATGATTGTCGCGAGCTGGATCAACCTGCAATACTACGGCTCGACCGTCGATAATCAGGTCTTCGGCAGCGGCAACAAGACTCTGCACAACGTGATCGGCACACTTGGCGTGCTTGAAGGCAACGCGGGCGATTTGCGCGTCGGCCTGCCCTGGCAATCAGTACACGACGGTGAACGGTACGTTCACGAACCGATGCGGTTGCACGTGGTGATTGAAGCGCCAATTGACGCGATGACCGCGATCATTGCCCGCCACGAACAGGTGCGCCAGTTGCTCGATAACGGCTGGCTCTACCTCTTTGCAATGGATGATCGCGGCAAGGTAACGCACAAGTATGCCGGCAATTTGCAGTGGGAAACGCTAGAGCCGGCGAGCGCAGCATGATAAGCTGACTGCTGTCAGCGCGCAGAGACGGGGCAACGCTCCGTCTCTGTTTTGTTATCATCGATCTCCTTGTCGGCAAACGGCATCTGCGTGAGCGCCGGCTAGAGGATGCGCATGTCCGTTTCGGCCCGGCTGGCAGACACTACCGTAGCCGATTGTGTAATGCATTGGTTATTGCGGTATGTTATACTGTGCGCATTACCCGATTATCGAACAATCTCGTCGATGCTTTGCGTCTGATGAAAAGAATAAACATTTTGCTGCGCAGATCCTTCTTTTTTTATCTGTGCTAAGTGGAATATCATGCGATAATCGATTATAGTTGCAAATTGACTGAAAATGACATCTTTCTAATTGAGTAGAATGTATTGTGCTATAATTAGGATTATACTTCTCAGCATTGTATCTAATTCAGTACTTCCGCCAGGATAGGGGGCGCTATGGCAGTTATCGGGGCTGATGTCGAGCTTTTGCGGGCAATGGCAGCCGCTTTGCGGCAGGGTAGCGAACAGCTCAGTGAACATTTTCAGCACTCAACTCATGCGATGCAATCATTGCAGAACAGTCCATGGTCTGGACAGAATCGCCAGCGCGCTGAGGCGATGTGGATGCATATTCAAGAACAGTTTACTCCTGTTGTTGAAACGCTCAATCATTTGATCACGCAAACAGATCGTTTTACCGATTCATTAGAAGAAGCCGGGCGTGTTTTTGGCGATGGCGTCATATCCATCGCTGATACTGATGCGTCTCGCGGCATCAGGTTCACCTCTGATATGCATATTCTTGGCGGTGTTGCCCCTATTGTTGGCGCCAATCTGTCTAAGCTGAGGTTGGGTAGGTTGATCGATGTTATTGAAGACGCTCATGAAACCATACAGCTATTCAGAGATCTAACGCTAATAAAATCGCTGGAAATTGTAAACGGAAACAAATATGCTAATCAGATAATTATTAAGGGATCATTGAAAGCTAAGGAAGCAGCATTCCTTCTGCCAGCAACAACGCATATGAAAGGAGGATTGATAAATGCGCTACAAAAGCAAACGCCAAATATTATAAAGGACGTAGGTAAAGGTATTCCTTTTTCGATACTAATTGGTTCTGCTGAAAATGTATTGGATAACTGGGAAGATTATAAAGATGATGAACAGGCGTGGCAAAAAACAGCGGTTGCAACAGTTTTAGACACAGCAGTAGAAACGACCTGTGAAGCCATCGGGAGCGCTGTCTGCGGTGTGGCGCTTGGAGCAGGGCTGGGCGCCATCAGCGGCGGCACACTTGCTCCGCTAGGAGTTGCGGTGGGCGCGAGGATCGGAGGGGTTGCTGGTGGATTTGTTGGTGAGATAATAGCTGAAAAAATCATTGAAAGCGAATCTTATCAGACGTGGAGAGAAGATGTGGTACAGAAAGGCGCCGATCTTATTGACGACACCATTGAGCAAGGAGAGAAGCTACTTGATGAAGGAAAGAAGTTACTTAATGAAGGAAAGAAGTTTCTCGACGATGGCGCTCAGTTTATGCAGGATCAGGTAAAGCATTTTGATTCGCAGATTCGAGGATTTCTCAAAGGGATAGGAGTATAAGCTCTATGGAAAAGGATTTAACCCTTCGAATATCAATCGAAGAGCTGGCGCTGGCATGCATTCTGAATGGTAAAGCAGAGGAAGGTAACGCCCTGATTGCAGGCAGTCTTGGGCGCGATGTAAGCCAGGATGAACTGATTGGTCGCTTGACATCCGCCAGTCATACGCTGCTGGGCAAGGGATTGCTCGATCTGTCAGCGGATGGCAACGTTGTCGGTTCGCCAATATTGACTGAAGTGGTTGACATGATGACCAGCGCTCGTTGCACGTTGCGTTATTCGCTATCGTCGCCTGAAGAGCGCCGGGTCCTTTCCTACCACTTTGTGGGTGATAGTATCTACGAGCACTGGATCGATACGGGGGTTGTTCACGTTATCACGCGCGTCGATGCAGCGGAACCGGTTACAACCTGCCCTCTCTTCTTCAGCCTTGAGACGTTTCGCCCAACACCTGAAGCCGCAGGGGTTATCGCCGAGTCGCTGTTTCGCCAGGCCCTGCGCCAGAAACAGGTAGCGGAAGCCGAAAACCTGCTGTGCCCTGCGCTGCCGGCCACGATATGCCGTCCGTTGAGCGAAGATGCGGTGCATACAAAGGCCATTGGTGATGTGATGTTGATCCACTATCAAGCCAATCGAGAACCGGTGTCTGATGAAGGTCAGTTGATCCTGTTTGGCGCCGAGCGATTTTGGGTGTTTCATCCCACGAAAGACGGTGACATGGTGAAGGTGTCATTGGTGCCGGGAACGATCGACAATTTGCAGCAGTATGTGCGTCAGCTTGTTGACCGTCAAGTTCAGGGTGTGTCCTTGTAACGAATGACGTGCCATCGTGCTGGTTAGTCGCCTGCGCTGTTTGGTAACGCTCATCTCAGTGGATGATACCATTCTTATTCAAGTGCTGATCGTGCCTATTATTTCCTGACACTTCTTAACGTTGTGAAGACAATCTGCTAACTCAAATCCGCGCATCTGTTGATACATGTGAAGCCAAAATACTCTCTTTTATCGGGAAGATTGCGCTCTTTTGTGCCTCATAGTAATGACGTTTCCCGGCAAAGAACGTAGTTGTAGTACCTTCAGCTCTGATCGGCAGGCGACAGCCACATCCGCCTGCCGATCCAGCAGAGTCGTTTTAATCCAGCGGCGGGGGAGCCGATCACGGCGTAGCCGCAGTCACTTCACCGGTTGGCTGCGTCAGCGTGAGTGCCGGGCTGTCGGTAGCGGGCAACAGCGCAATACTCAATACCTCGTCCAGTGTCTCTACCGGAATGAAGGTCATCTCGGCGACGACGGTCGGCGGCAGATCGTCGAGATCGGCCAGATTGCGTTTCGGCAGAATGATGGTATGGATCCCTGCTCGATGGGCGCCGAGCACCTTCTCTTTCACTCCCCCGATCGGTAATACCCGACCACGCAGCGAGATTTCACCGGTCATCGCCAGATCATCGCGCGCCAGTCGTCCGGTGGCTGCCGATGCCAGTGCCGTCGCCATCGTAATGCCAGCCGAGGGGCCATCTTTCGGTACCGCTCCTGCCGGCACGTGGATGTGAATGGCATGCGTCTCGAAAAAGTTTGGCTCGATGCCGAGTGCGCGGGCACGGGAACGAACATAGGTAAGCGCGGCTTCAGCACTCTCGCGCATCACCTCCCCGAGCTGACCGGTAATGGTCAGCTCCTTCTTGCCTTCGACCGCGCTCGCCTCAACGAAGATAATATCGCCGCCGACCGGTGTCCAGACCAGGCCAATCGCGACGCCCGGTTGATCGATCCGTTCCCGGGTTTCGCTGGTGAAGCGCGGGCGACCAAGCGCCGCGCGCGTGAAGGCGACATCGACCACGAAAGGCAGACTAGCCGGATCAATATCTCCTTCGCTGAGCCGGCGAGCAACCTTACGCAACACTGCGCCAATAGATCGTTCGAGGTTGCGCACGCCGGCTTCACGGGTATATTCGTTGATGATGCAGCGCAGCGCCGCATCCTCAATCACTACCTCTTCCGGGCGCAGACCGTTGGCGCGTAACTGGCGCGGTACCAGGTGGGTCTGCGCGATCTGAACTTTCTCGTCTTCGATGTAACCCGATAACTCGATCACCTCCATCCGGTCACGCAGTGCCGGGTGTACCGTATCCCAGGTGTTGGCCGTAGCCAGGAACAGCACGCGCGACAGATCGAAGGGCAGATTGAGATAATGATCGGTAAAGGTGTGATTCTGTTCGGGATCGAGCACTTCGAGCAGCGCTGCCGCCGGATCGCCGCGGTAATCGCTGCCCAGCTTATCGATCTCATCAAGCAGGATCACCGGATCAGCCGTGCCGGCGCGCCGTAACTCTTGAATAATCCGGCCCGGTTGCGACCCGATATAGGTGCGACGGAAACCGCGCAGTTCGGCTTCGTCGCGCACGCCTCCCAGGCTCATCCGCACGAAGCCGCGTCCAAGCGCGCGGGCAATACTCTGGCCGAGGCTCGTCTTGCCAACACCGGGTGGGCCAACGAAGGCCAGAATTGGTTCGCGATTTGCGCGCAGATTTTCTTCACCGAGCGCTGCGCGCCGCTGTTTCACCGCCAGATATTCCAGGATGCGCTCTTTCACCTTCGCGAGGCCGTGATGGTCTTCATCGAGCACCTGCCGGGCATAGCCGATGTCGATCGGCTGACCGGTATAGACATTCCAGGGCAACTCGGCCAGCCATTCCAGGTAGGTGCGCACCATCTGGTATTCCGGCGAGCTGGCATTGATTCGCGCCAGCCGGTTCAGTTCACGTTCAGCCTCTTTGCGCGCCACCTCGGGCAGATTGGCATTGGTCAGCTTCTGCCGCAGGTCGTCAAGTTCGGCAGCTTCACCGCCATCTTCACCCAACTCCTTCTGAATCGCCTTCAACTGCTGGCGCAGGTAAAACTCACGCTGTTGCTTGGCCGCGCTCTCCTGCACCTCCTGGCGCAACCGGGCCTGCACCTCGAGGAGAGTAAACTGCTTCCGATAAAAGTCGCGCACCTTTCGTAGCCGCTCAACAACATCGAATGTCTCGAGCAACTCCTGGCGTTCGGCAAAGGTATAGTCTGGCGAGTAGCCGGTATTGTCGGTCAGATGACCCGGATCATCGATTGAGCGCACAAAATTGCGAATCTCCTGGGTCACACCGGGCCGCAATTCAAGCACAGCGTCAATGGCAGCGTGTGTTTCAACCATCAACTGCTCGAGTTCGGGTGTGCGCTCAAAGACATCAGGACGGCGGGTGAAGGTAAACCGCAGATAAGGCGTCGTCTGCACTGCCTGTCCAAGCTCGGCGCGCACCAACCCACGCACAACGATACCGGTTGCGCCGTTGGGGAGCGTGCCGAGCTGCTCGATGCGGCCAACGACTCCAACCCGAAAGAGGCGATCGCTCATCGGCGCATCATCCGGCGCATCGGGTCGGCGGGCAACCAGCAAGACCTGGCGTCCCTCGCGCGAGGCCGCTTCTGCCGCTGCCGCACCCAGCTCGTCGAGCGGTAGGCTGACCACGGTATAGGGAAAGACCACTACCCCCTCCAGTGGAATCAGCGGTAGGGTCTCAGGTGATGGTGTCTCAGTTGTCTCTGAAAGAGAGTGGTCGGACAGTGTTTCGTCGCTCATAGCGGTTCTCCACATTGGTAAGCGGAAAAAGTGTTCCGCGCCTAATGTATTTTGAAACGCAACGGGAACAGTGTCAATGGCAGGCAAAAAGTTCTAGTGAAAATCTAACAGAATGTAGCAAGAGGTGATGACTGCGCGGAAAAGATACAGTTGCTCAGCGTTGACCAGAGTAAATAACCCTAGACCAGGATCACCCGTGTACCGGCAGCCTCCATGCGGCGTCGCTCGACATCGGGCAGATCGGTATCGGTGATAACCGTATCAATCGCTTCCAGCGGTAACACTTTGATGAAGCCGCGCCGCTGCCACTTACTCGAATCGGCGAGCAAAAAGATCTGCCGCGCCGCTCGGGCCAAAGCGCGCTTTGTCTGCGCGATCTCACTGGTTGAGTCGGTAACGCCGTAGTTTGAGTCGACCGACTCGGCAGCCAGAAACAGTTTCTCGACTACCAGCTCACCAAGACTCTGCTCGACCAGCGGCCCCAGCGTGCCGAATGTCGCATAGTTGACTACGCCGCCAAGCATCCAGACTTGTACATCATTTAGATGACGCAGCTCGATGACCACATTCAGGGCATTTGTCACCACGGTGAGCGGGGTAGACTGGCGCAAATGCTTGACCATCTCTACCACCGTCGTGCCGGCATCGAGCAAAATCGTATCGCCGGGATTCACAAACTGCGCCGCAGCAGCGCCAATGCGCGCTTTCGCTTCGAGACGGATCCCGGCTCGTTGCTCGAACGCGATCAGGGCACTGCTGGCCGGTAGCGCGACGGCGCCACCATGATCGCGGATCAGCACTCCCTCGCGTTCGAGGGCAGCCAGATCGTTGCGGATAGTGACCGGGGTAACCCCGAATAATTCGGCCAGTTCGTTGACCCGTACCGAACCTCGTTGGCGCACCAGTTCGGCGATCCGGCTTCGTCGGTCGAGCATTAACGGACTGCGTTCGCCAATCACGCTTTCATCAGGCTGCATTGAGCGATACTCCGGTGGTAGATAGCTTTCGTTTATTTTCGGTTCTATTGTACGGCACCGACATGATGGGCGTCAAGTGGGAAATGATGACCAGCAAACACCCTTGCTCACCGAATTCAAGCGATGCTCAGGTAAACAAAATCAAACGAAAATCAAGTATTGACAAAACGAAAATGTATGATATGATAGTGGCATCAAACGATACTGTTACCGTCTGCCATCGTTGACTATCTGACCGTATCGACAGCTTCGCCCAATCTGCCAATTGCTCGCTGCGGCAAGTTGTCGAATGACCACACCGTTGGCGTGGTCCTGGCTTCAGCCTATGCAGGCTCACGCACAGAGGAGTGCTGTATGTTACAGTTGACGGCTGCGAGTGTTCGCGTTGGCGCTGTCGCTACCTCAAAGGAAGATGCGATCCGGCAGGTTGGGCAGATACTGGTGCAGGCCGGCAATATCAAGCCCGCCTACATCGAGAGTATGCTGGCTCGCGAGGCGCTGGCGAATACCTTCCTCGGCAATGGCATTGCAATCCCCCACGGCAAACCGGAAGACCGTGATCTGATTATCGAAACCGGCATCGCCGTCTTGCAGGTTCCTGCTGGCGCCCCGTGGAATGATGGCGAAACCGCGCACCTGATCGTTGGTATTGCTGCCCGCTCCGATGAACACATCGAGGTTTTGCGTCGCTTGACCCGCGTGCTCGGCGATCATGCGCTGGTTGAGAAGCTGCGGCAGACGCGCGATCCCGCCGATGTGGTTGAGGCTTTGACCGGCGAGCGTCCGGTTGCGTCACCATCCTCGGTTGGCGACTACGAGCATGGAGTGCAGGTAACGATCCACAATCCTACCGGTTTGCATGCTCGCCCCGCAACTGCGTTCGTCGAGACGGCTAAACGCTTTCAGTCCGCAATTCGGGTGCGTCACGGCGAGCAGGTGGCCGATGGTAAGAGCTTGCTCAGCCTGTTGCAGTTGGGTGTGGGTGCTGGCGCGACGGTGACGATTTCGGCTCAGGGGCCTGACGCCGATGTTGCGCTGGCCGCTTTGAGTGCACTGGTTGAAGCCGGAATGGGCGAAGAGCCGGTTTCAACCGAGGCGGTTGCGCGCCCTCGACTCAACCTTCGTGATTGGGCACCGCAGCATGCGGCGGCTGTTGTCGCAGGGATTCCGGCTGCAGAGGGGCTGGCTATCGGGCCGATTCGTCATTATCGGCGCGCGCCACTCGTTATTACCGATACTCCCGGCGATCGGATGAGCGAAGTGGCGGCGTTGGAGCAAGCGCTTGAGTCTGCCCGAAGCGAACTCGAACTGCTAGCCGGTGAGGTGTCTAGACGGTTGGGATCATCGCGCGCAGCGATCTTTCGCGCTCATGCTGAATTGCTGGCCGATCCTGCTCTGGTGCGCGAAACGGTAAGCCGCATGTTCGATGGTCACAGCGCCGCCTGGGCATGGCAGCAGACGATTGCGGCTCGCGTGGCCCAACTTGAGAAGCTCGATGATCCGGTACTGGCCGGACGAGCGGTTGATCTGAGTGATGTCGGTCAGCGGGTGTTGCGCCATTTGCTGGGGTTGGGTGAAGCGCCTTTTATCAGTCTCGCTGAACCTGCCATTCTGGTGGCAGACGATCTGACTCCTTCTGACACAGCAACGCTCGATCCCGATAGTGTCCTCGGTTTATGCACGGCGCTTGGCGGCCCTACGTCACATACGGCAATCATTGCCCGCTCCCTCGGTTTACCGGCGATAGTCGCGGCTGGTGATCGAGTCCTTGACATTGAAGATGGCACACCGGCCATTCTCGACGGCTTTAGCGGTAAGCTCTACCTGCGCCCTTCAGCCGCTGATGTTGAGACAGCGCGCGCCCTGCAAGCCGGTCTGGATCAGGAACAAGCGGTTGCATTTGCGACCCGCCATCAACCGGCGATCACTCGTGACGGGCTACAGATCGAGGTGGCTGCCAATGTCAACCGGGTGGCCGATGCTGCGCGCGCAATTGAGAATGGCGCCGATGGCGTTGGTCTGATGCGCACGGAGTTTCTCTTCATTGAACGCGATCACGCGCCTGATGAAGAAGAGCAGTACGAAGCCTACCGGACAATGGTTGAGACGATGGCTGGTCGCCCGTTGATCATCCGCACGCTCGATATTGGCGGCGATAAAGAGGTTCCTTACCTCAATATCCCGCGCGAAGACAATTCGTTCCTGGGTATTCGCGGTTTGCGGCTCTGTCTGCGTCGTCCCGATCTCTTTGAACCACAGTTGCGCGCCATCTACCGCGCCGCCAGGCACGGGCCGCTCAAGATCATGTTCCCGATGGTGGCGACGCTCGAAGAGGTGCAACAGGCCAGGGCCATCGCCGAGCGGATTCGGGCCGAACTCAATGCGCCGCCGGTTGAGATCGGGATTATGGTTGAAGTGCCTTCGGCAGTCTTGATCGCCGATGTGCTGGCAACCGAGGTCGATTTCTTCTCAATCGGTACTAATGATCTCACCCAGTATGTGCTGGCAATGGATCGTTTGCATCCCGAACTGGCCCGCCAGGCTGACAGTCTGCATCCGGCAGTGCTACGCGCGATTGCCCGCGCGGTCGAGGGCGCGACCAGCGCTGGTCTCTGGGTGGGAGTGTGTGGCGGTATTGCCAGTGATCCGCTCGGAGCGGCGATACTGGTTGGTTTAGGCGTGCATGAGCTGAGTGTCAGTATTCCCAGCGTGGCAACCATCAAAGCGCATTTGCGCAGCTTGAGCGCTGCCGATATGCGCGATCTGGCGCGGCGGGCGCTGGCATGTCGCAGTGCAGCGGAGGTGCGCGCGTTATGAAGATTGCAACGATTACGCTTAACCCGGCTATCGACCAGACCGTCTTTGTCGATCATTTTCAGCCGAATACAGTTAATCGGGCGCGCGCTATGCAACGCGACGCCGGCGGTAAAGGGGTAAATGTGGCGTCGTTCCTGGCCGATTACGGCCTGACGGTGACAGCCACCGGCCTGCTCGGCGCTGAGAATCCGCACATCTTTGAGCGTCATTTTGCCGCCAAGCGGATTAATGATCGTTTCGTGCGCGTTCCGGGCGCAACCCGGATTGGAGTGAAGATTGTCGATGAAGCTAATCAGCAAACGACTGACATCAATCTCCCCGGTTTGCCGCCGCCACCTGGCGCACTCGATGATTTGCTGACCGTGATCGATGAGCTGGCCGTGGATCACGAATGGTTTGTTCTGGCCGGTAAGTTGCCGCCCGGCGTGCCAGTTGAGTTTGTGCCTGAACTGGTCGCCCGGTTGCGCGCGTACCATCGCGCTGTCGCTCTCGATGTCAGCGGGCCGGCCTTGGCTGCCGGGCTGGCTGCGCAACCTTCACTGGTCAAGCCCAATCTTGATGAATTGCGTCAAATCGATCTGCTTGCCGGTGAGGGGATAGAGGCAGTCGCCGCTGCCGCGCGTCAGATCAATCAGATGGGGGTAGCGCTGGCGATTGTCTCAATGGGAGCGCAAGGCGCAATCTTTAGTGATGGCGCGAATCTGCTCCATGCCGTACCGCCGCCGATCACCGTCAAGAGTACGGTCGGCGCCGGCGATGCAATGGTGGCCGGCGCTATTGCCGGTTTGGTTGAAGGGCTATCGCTCGAAGAGATTGCTCGCCGCGCAACGGCCTTCTCGCTGGCGGCGCTGGCTGCCATCGGCGCGCATCTGCCGCCACGCGCCGAATTGATCGCGCTGGCGGCCAGGGTGTCGGTTTCAGTGGTTGATCCGGCGGTTACTGCGGTGCCGCCCGTTGATCAATAGTGGTTGTGAGAGCAAAGGGAGGATTGTTATGGCGCTCATTGTTGCGATCACGTCGTGCCCTACCGGTATTGCCCACACCTTTATGGCAGCCGAGGGTTTGCAGCGCGGCGCGGAGAGTCTCGGCCACACGATCAAGGTCGAGACCCAGGGGTCGGTCGGCGCGGAAAACACCTTGACCGCAGCAGATATTGCCGCGGCTGAAGTGGTTATCATCGCTGCCGATACTAAAGTTGATTTGAGTCGGTTTGTTGGCAAGCGGATTTATGAAACGAGCACGAAGGCGGCAATTCACGATGGCGCAGCCGTCGTGAAAATGGCCCTGGAACAGGCGCGGCCTAAGACGGCTTCGGCAACCGCGTCTAGCAGCGCCGATCTGGTTGATCAGGTGGCAGCAGCCAAAGCCGCGCGCGCGGCTGGAGTGGCCGGCCCATATAAGCATCTGATGACCGGCGTGAGCTATATGCTGCCCTTTGTGGTTGCCGGTGGCCTGCTCATTGCGCTGGCTTTTGCTTTTGGCGGTATCTACGTCTACGAAGACGCCAACCGCGGCACGCTCGGCTGGGCCTTGTTCCAGATTGGCGGGCCATCGGCCTTCGCGCTGATGGTGCCGATTCTGGCTGGCTTTATCGCGTTCTCCATCGCCGACAGACCCGGTCTGGCCCCCGGTATGATTGGCGGTATGCTGGCTTCCTCAACCGGTTCAGGCTTTCTGGGTGGCATTCTGGCCGGGTTTATCGCCGGTTATGCCACGCTGTGGCTTAATCGCAATCTCAATCTGCCCAAGACGCTGGCCGGTCTGAAGCCGGTGCTGATCCTGCCCTTGCTCAGCTCGCTGTTTGTCGGTTTGTTGATGGTGTACGTTATCGGACAACCGGTGAGCACCGCTCTGAATGCTTTGACGGCCTGGCTTCAGAGCATGGAGCAGAGCAGCGCGCTGGTGCTCGGTCTCATTCTCGGCGCAATGATGGCCTTCGATATGGGTGGCCCGGTCAATAAAGCGGCGTATACCTTCGCTACCGGTCTGCTGGCTTCGCAGGTGACGACCCCAATGGCAGCCGTCATGGCAGCCGGTATGACTCCGCCACTCGGTTTGGCGCTGGCGACGCTGCTGTTTAAGGATCGTTTCAACGATGAGGAGCGCGAGGCAGGCAAGGCCGCAGCAGTGCTCGGCATCTCGTTTATCACTGAGGGGGCGATTCCCTTCGCGGCGAAGGATCCGTTCCGCGTAATTCCCTCTATTATGGTTGGTTCAGCCGTCGCCGGCGCTCTCTCGATGCTCTTTGGCGCGACGCTGGCTGTGCCGCACGGTGGTATCTTCGTTCTGCCCATCCCCAACGCGGTCGGTAATCTGCCGATGTACATCGTGGCAATTCTGGCCGGTACGCTAGTGACGGCGGCTATGCTCTACGTCCTCAAACGGCCTATCGCCGGCGCTACCGAAGGACGGGCCGTTGTGGCCGGTCAGGGGACGGCTGATTAGAATCAACGTGGTCTCGGTGAGGATCTTCAATGTCAATTGAGGCCACCAGGCTCGCAAAGTCTGGTGACCAACAAATATCAGCCTCAGGTAACGCAGGGCAGGCGCAACCTGCCCTGTTCTCTACCAGTCTACCCGAGCAGTGGCAATTCACGTCGTCGCTCACCACTGAGCGCAAACAGCGCATTGGCAACTGCCGCAGCAATTGGCCCCATCGGCGGTTCACCACCACCAAAGGGTTGATCACCGCTGCGCAGCAGTTGTACCTGCACTTCCGGCGCGTCGGCAATGGTCAGGAGTGGATAGCGGTCAAAATTGCCGGCTGCAATCTGTCCATCCTGAATTGTGATGCGCTCAAACAGCGTTGCGCTCAATCCCATCATAATGCCACCTTCGGTCTGCGCAATCAGGCCGTCAGGATTGATCGCAATACCGGGATCGACCGCAGCCCAGACGCGATAGACGCGCAGGCGGTCACCTTCGTAACCAACCTCGGCCACATGGGCCGCAATCGTGTTCATATCGATGCTGCACGCAATACCGCGCGCGCGACCAGGTAGCGGTGTCTCGCTCCAGTTGGACATCTCGGCCACGGCCAGTAATGTTGCCCGAAAACGGCGTCCGACCGGAGTATTGGGCAGATGGCGTAATCGAAACTCGAGCGGATCGATCTTCGCTGCCACTGCCAGTTCATCGATAAAGCTCTCAACCGCAAAGGTATTGGCCAGCAAGCCCAGCCCCCGCCACGGGCCGGTTGGCACCGGCAGATCAACGATGTGTGAGGTGACCAGCAGGTCTGTAATGGCATACACCAGACGCGCGCCGCGCCAGGCTCCAAAATCGCTGCCGAATAGCCAGCGTAGCGGTGCCGGAATTAGCTCAAAGAGAACGTTTCCGCTGACGTGTCGTTGTTCGAGCGCGACGATAGTGCCGGTTGCATCGAGCGCAGCCCGGAAGGTGGCGTAGGTCGGTGGACGCAGATAGCTGTGGCGGAACTCTTCAGTGCGCGTCCAGCCCACATGCACCGGTCGGCCAACCGCTGCCGAGAGCAACGCTGCTTCGCTGGCTACCACTGTGGTGATTTTGCGGCCAAATCCACCACCAAGGTAGGTTGGTATGACTTCAACCGTCTCTGGTTTGCGCCCAAGCAGACTGGCCAGCGTATTTGCCACCTGAATCGGTGACTGGGTGCTCACCCAGGCCCGCACTCGTTCGGTCTGCACATCGACCAGCGCCGCCTGCGGTTCAAGATTAGCATGCGCTGCCAGTGGTGTGCGATAAGTTGCCTCGATCACGCGCGCGCCTTGCAATGCTCTCGTCGCGTCACCGCGCTTCTGGATCGGTGTCCCTGCGTTTGCTTGCGCTGCCAGACGTTCGTCAATATCTTGCTGAGAAAAGGGTGGTGGCAGTTCCCACTCCAGTTCGAGGTCATTCAAGGCCGCATAAGCGGTCAACCGCGACTCGGCGACAACACCGGCAAAGCCATCGCGAATCACCACTTCAACCACACCAGGCCGCTCCCGGGCCGTGCCCGGAGCGGCGCGTCGCAGTCGGGCGCCGAGCCGCGGTGGTCGGGCAACTGCGCCGTACAACATTCCCTCTACACGCGCATCGTAGCCATACGTTGCCAGTCCGCGAATCTTGGCCGGAAGGTCAAGACGGGGCGTCGGTTGACCGATAATCCGCCAGCGTTCCGGCGGCGTGAGTGGCGCTGCCTCTGCCGGAGGCTGCCAGTCGCGCGGCAGGCTGACCAGCGTGCCAAACCCGATCCGGCGGGTCGGATCGGCGCTATCAATCACAGCGCCATCGCTCACCTGCGCCTGGGCTATCTCAATGCCGAGCTGTTCGGCGCCGGCGGCGCGTAGCATTTCGCGCAATGTTGCCGCCGTCTCGCGCAGCAGCGGGAACAATCCCATCACCGAATATGATGCGCTGGTTCCAGCGCCATCGCGCACCGGCCCCAGCGAACTCGCCTGCGCGATCTGGATCTGTTCCCAGCTCACTCCAAGTTCTTCAGCCGCAATTTGAGCCAGCGCCGTATGTACACCCTGGCCCATCTCAACCTTTGGCATCGTCATCATGACCTGCCCGTCAGGCTGGATGGCAAACCAGAGGTTGGGTTCTTTGGGCAACGTGGCCGGTGGACCAAACCCATCACCTAGCAGATCGGATAACGCCAGCCGCGCTGCCGGAAGGCCAAACAACGCGCCAAGTGCCAATCCGCCGCCGGCCAACCCCAAACCGATCAGAAAGCCGCGTCTGGTCATTCGCCAGCGCGGTGGCCGCGCTGATTCGCTCATTGCCGGCCCTCCTTCATCAGCTCGGCGGCGCGCATCACCGCTCGCCCGATGCGGGCGTATGTTCCACAGCGGCAGTAGTTGTAGCGCATCGCTGCAATCATGTCATCGCGCGTTGGCGAAGGATTCGCTGCCAGCAAGGCCGCCGCCGCCATCATTTGCCCGCTCATACACCAGCCACATTGGGGTACCTGCAACTCGAGAAATGCCTGCTGCACCGGATGCAACCGCTCACCGTTGGCCAGCCCCTCAATGGTCGTGATCTGTGCGCCGGCCAGCGTGCTGATCATCGTCTGGCAACTGCGGGTTGCTACCCCATTCACATGCACCGTACACGCGCCACAAATCCCCGCGCCACAACCAAACTTGGTTCCTGTCAAACCCAATTCATCGCGCAATACGTACAGGAGTGGTCGCGCCGGTTCAGCGGCCACTGTGAAACGCTGACCGTTGATGATCAATTCCATGGATGCCCTCTCGCTGTTGCAGGTCCTATCGTGCAATTGGCGTGATTGTTCCCTGCACTCTTGTCAGGATGCTGGTACAATAGTTGTGCAATACCTGTACATAGTATACTACGTTATGATGAATCAAACGCCCATTTTAATCGTTGGTGGTTTCGCTAGCGAACCAAAACTCTATCGTCCACTCCGCGCATATCTCGCTGAGGTTAGCGGCAGGCAGGTCTTCATCGCGCCGATCACGCTGGTCGATTGGGCATGGGTGACGATCACCGATAGTTATGCCGGACTCCTGCGCAAACTTGACCGGACGGTAAACGAGCTGCTGGCCCAAACCGGCAGTTCCCGCTTGACCCTCGTTGCTCACAGCGCTGGCGGCGTACTGGCCCGCATCTTTCTCGGCGACCAGCCTTACAACGGCCAGGCATATTATGGCTATCAGCGCATTGACATGCTCGTGATGCTGGGAACCCCCCAACGGGCGGAACGCGAAGGTCGAATCGGCGGTCTCAACCAGATTCGCTGGGCTGACCAACGCTATCCAGGCGCGTACTGGTCTGAGGTGAGCTATGTCAGTGTCATCGGGCGGAGCATCTTTGGCGATCCCGATGGTCCCCCGCCTGAACGCGGCGCGCATCAGAGCTATCGTCTGATCAGTGGTGAAGGCGCGCAATGGGGTGATGGCGTTGTGCCACTTGACTACGGGCTGTTGCCCGGTTCACTCCAAATCGTCATTCCTGGATTGCGCCACGACCCTCGTCCCGATCGGCTCTGGTACGGATCAAGTCCGGCCACGGTCGCGGTGTGGTGGCATGCCGCGGCGGCATATGCTGCGACAAAAGCCGACGTGATCAGCTATAATCAGACTGAGAAGAAAATGACTCTGGCAATCCGCTGAGGCGCAAGGCGGCCCGCGCTGGTAACGCAGTGTGCGAATGAGCAGATTCGCATCGGGGCCGACCGGCGTGGCGCGATGATCCCGATCTGACCTCGTGTCGCTGCCTTCATCGTGCCGACCGGGTCTCGGCGCCCCGGCGTTTACGACAACACGTGAGGAATAGATATGTTTCGCCGTCTCTTTGGACGCGCGCAAGACGCGCCTCGCAGCGAAGAAGAGGCTGTCCGCGAAGAAGAACAGGTAAATGCTTCGCTGGAAAAATCGCGGCAGGGCATCTTCGGGCGTATCGCCAAACTCTTCGCCAGCGATGATCCGATCACCGATCAGCTCTGGGATGAATTAGAAGAAGCGCTTATCCAGGCCGATGTTGGCCTGGAAACGACCCAGTATCTGGTCAACCGGACAATTGACCGGGTTAATCGTCATGGCGTCAAGAAGGCTCGCGAAGCCCGCGAGATGCTCAAAGCCGAAATGGTGCGCACCTTCGCCGAGTATGCCGGTCAGAAGCGCCCCGAAGCCAAACCGTATGTAATCCTGGTTGTAGGCGTTAACGGTGCCGGCAAGACGACACTCATCGCCAAGCTTGCTCACCGCTACAAGAACCGCTTCGGCAAAAAGGTGTTGCTGGCCGCTGGCGATACCTTCCGCGCCGCAGCAACCGAACAGCTTGAGACGTGGGCCGAGCGGGCCGGCGTGCCGTGCGTCAGCCTGGGACAGGGCGCTGATGCGGCTGCGGTGGTTTACAAAGCGATTGATGCCGCCCTGGAACAGGATGTTGACATCCTGATTGTGGATACGGCTGGGCGTCTGCATGCCAAGTACAACCTCATGCAAGAGCTAGAGAAGATTCGCAACATCATCGCCCGCAAGTTACCCGGCGCTCCTCACGAGACGATTCTGGTCATCGACGCCACCACCGGCCAGAACGGAGTCTTACAGGCGAAAGCCTTTCTCAAAGCTGCCGGCGTGACTGACGTGGCGGTCACCAAGATGGATGGCACTGCCAAAGGCGGCATCGCCTTCGCTATCGCCCAGGACATCGAACGTCCGATCCGCTATATCGGTACCGGTGAGAAGCTCGATGATCTCGCTATGTTCGATGCCCAAACCTTTGTTGACGCGCTGTTTGCCGAACCGAAGACAGTCAAATGAGCATCCATACGCGCTACGATAGCCCTGTCCTACGCTATCGTAGCGCAATCGTTCAAGGTTCTTGTGCGCTGATATGCCTGCACAATCTGTGTAGAGCACTGATTGAGTGTTGCTATGTCAGTTGAAATCGTTAAGTGCCCATCCTGCAAACAGAAACTGGCGATCTTCCCCTACGTTCCCGTTGGTGGACAGGTCGTCTGCGCCAATCGCAATTGTGGCGCCAGCATCCGAATTGTCGGGCGCAATCCGCTGCGGATCGAGCTGGTGCCCGAAGAAGCAACCTACACGGTTGATTACCGTCCCGAGTCGTATGGTTGAACGAGGGCTAACGACCATCCTCCGGCGAGCAGTGATCGGCCTTTCCCTGATTGTCGGCGCAATGCTGCTCGCCGGTTGTCTGCTTATCAGCGGCGAACAAACGACCATCTCGGTGCAGGGCAGCGCAGCCAACATTCTGACCACGTTTGTCAGCGCCGAAGGCAGTGACGAATACCGGGTGCCGGCCCTTCCTGCCAACACCGAAGTGCAAGCCATCGTGATCGTCGCGGTCGAAACCGGCGACGTACAGATCGATCTGTTGCAGCCAGATGGCTCGGTCTCGTTCGTCCTGGCCGGGCGACCCGGCGCGCAGGTCACACGCAGCGGCCCGCTGCGCAGTGACGATCAAGGTCAAATCCGCTACCGGATCACGGCGCGCGGCGCGCGGAACGGCGAAATTCAGATCTTTTTGCTGCCAGGTTCCACGGAATAGCGCCCGCAAGGGATGATGGTGTGTCATCAGATGCTCAGGTCTGGTTTCTCCTGCTCAGGTTGATGCCGCCGGTGAGCAATTCATGCCACGTGGTGTATTATCACCTCCGAAAGGGCAGCATTCAGCAACAAACTCTTCTTCATACTGTCTGAACCTCCAGCAATCGCGCTATCTCCGACCGTCCCGGCAATGATGGCTGAGCGCCGGCGCGCGTCACTGCCAGCGCGCCGGCGGCATTCCCCCAGCGCACTGCCTCCGGCGGATCTTTGCCCTCGGCTAGCGCAACACAGAACGCCGCCGCAAAAGCATCGCCTGCCGCTACCGTATCGACGACCGGTACCCGGAATGAGGGCACATGAATTGTCTGTCCATCCCTGACCAGCATCGCCCCCTGTTCACCCAGGGTCACCACGATGTTCCGCGCGCCCCGCCGTTGCAGGCGGGTAATCGCCGCCGTTAGCTCGCTTTCGCCATCGGCCAGGGTCTGCAATTCTGGTTGGTTGGGTAAGAGATAGTCAATCTGCGCCAGTAGCTCATCTGGCAACGGGCGCGCTGGCGCCGGGTTGAGTATCACGCGCACTCCGTGAGCGCGGGCCAGCCGGGTAGCGGCCATAACTGCGCCAAGGGGGCATTCCAGCGGCATCAAGAGCGCGTCAGCTCCGACAAATACTGCTGCGGCCTGCGTAACATCCTCTTCGCTCACCTGCATATTGGCTCCAGGCGCAACCACAATCGTGTTCTGCCCCTGGGCATCAAGCGTGATTAACGCGACACCGGTGGCAGCCGTGGGATCGCGTTGGACAAAGGTCGTGTCAACGCCGTCTTGCTGTGCAGCGGCCAGCAGCACATCACCAAAGGTGTCAACCCCCACGCGCCCAATCATGCAAACGCGCGCGCCGAGACGAGCAGCGGCTACCGCCTGATTTGCTCCTTTGCCGCCTGGGAAGGTCTGAAAGTCACTGCCGATCAGCGTCTCTCCTGGCTGGGGATGACGCGGCGCGCGCACTACCAGATCCATGTTCAGGCTGCCGACGACAATAATCGTTGGCGTCATAAGGTTGTTCCCCCTGATAAACGTTCAACTAACGTGGTCGGCACGAGATGCGCGCGCGCCGGCAGGTTGGGATTGGCGATCCGTTCCAGCAAAAATTGCACTGCCCTGTCAGCCAAAGCCTCTTTGTCCTGGCGAATCGTGGTGAGTGGCGGGTTGACATATGAGGCTAGTTCGATGTCGTCAAATCCGATCACCGCGCAATCGGTCGGTACCTGCCGGCCCGCTTCGGCCAGAGCGCGCAATGCGCCCAACGCCATCATGTCGTTGCACACAAACAGCGCTGTGGGTGGCGGATCGAGGCGCAGAAGATGCCAGGTCTGTTCATAGCCGGAGCGTGGATGGAAATCGCCGCGTCGGATCAGCGTTTCGTCAATCGGTATCCCGGCTTCAATTAACGCCTGCCGGTATCCCACCACTCGTTCAGCGCTGGGGGTCAGATAGGAGGGACCGGTAATACAACCGATCCGACGATGACCCCGCTCGATCAGGTAACGAGTCGCCAGTAAACCTCCCTGAAGATTGTCGGCCAGGACGGTATCGACCGTGAGGCCGGGGAGTCGCCGGTCAACCACAACTACCGGCAGGTCGAGGCGCAGCAATGCCGCGAGCGAAGGACTTTGATCGCCGGTAGCAACGAAGATTAGTCCATCAACCTGCTTCTGGACGAAGACATCAATGTAGACCTGTTCACGGTCGAGATCGTTTTCGGTGTTGCCGAGAATGACGTTGTAACCGGCCCGAAAGGCGGCATCCTCGATGGCGCGGGCGATTTCGGCGAAGAAGGGGTTGGCACTGTCAGGCAAGATCAGTCCTAACGTTCGTGTCTCGCCGCGCCGAAGTGAACGGGCCAGCACATTGGGCCGGTAGTTAAGTTCGGCCATGGCCGCCAGGACACGCTCGCGCGTTTCTGGCGCGACGAAGCGGGTGTTGTTGATGATGTGCGATACCGTGGAAGGAGACACACCGGCCCGCAACGCTACTTCGCGGATTGTTGTCATAGCAGCTTCGCAATCGTTTGCGCAATCGTTTGCGGAGCAGTATACCGGATGATCAGTCGTGTGTCAATCCGTTTCCCGGTGCCTGGCGCAGAACTCAACCCTGCGCGCGCAATTCGAGCCACCGACCACTGCTGATCTGTTCCAGCCGATCGGTTAGTCGACCGCCACCTAAGAGCAATTGCTTGAGTGCCTGGTGTGGAATGGCAATCAGTTCTAGCGGCGTTACTGCAACAACGCTGGCTACCGGCAATGTTCCGCGCAACAACTCCATCTCACCAAAAAATTCGGCAGGACCCAGTCGCGCGACCAGTCGCGCCGGTCCGCTTGGGCCGCGCTCACCTTCGTCTTGTCGCAGCACAGCGGCTTGACCGCTCGCAATGACGTAGAGTTTACCGCCGGGAAAGCCTTGCCGGATCACGACTTTGCGTGCGGCAACCGTGATCCGTTCGCTGACACGAACCAGCTCACGCAGGTGAACGCGCGGTAAATCTGCCAGCAGCGGCACTCGTTCCAACAACCGCATCCGAGCTAGCAACTCAGCCCCTTCGGCAGTATGAGGCGCTGCTTCACGCAGCATGCGTTGCAGTTCACCCGGCGGCAAGTACAACAATTCACTCTCAATACTGGCGCGATATTCGCTGTCGGTAACCTCTTGTCCTTGCAGCTCACCGAAAAAGTCACCGCGGTGCAATTCTCGCACCTCGTCGCCGTTTCGTTCCAGGATCTCTCCTGCCTCAATCACCCAAATCCCTTTTGGTGGTTCGCCGGCTGGCAGAATGACTTCACCAGCAGCAACCCGTTGCGGTACGAAGGCGACTGCCAGCTCGTTAAGCTCTCGGTCATCGCAGGTGGCAAACAATTCAATCTGGCGCAGCAGCCGCAGGCGCGCTTCACGGGTATCGCCAAATGAGCGCGAAATGTCGCCCGACCACGGCATCTGTGCCAGACAGTGCCGATCAAGCGCCTCGCGTTCAGGCCACGGCAGCGCATCATATGCTGCCAGTAATGCGCGCCGGGCAAAGGTGCGACCGGCAAGTTGCTCTAGCGTTATCACGGTGTAGCGCAAGATTTCAGCATAGCGCGCTGCCTGGGCGTCCAGTGGTAGCGTCAACACTGCTGGACTGATCCGCACCTGATCGCGATCGAACGTGATTTCCCAGTTAGCCGTTGCCGCCAGCACATCCATCCGGTTATCGAGAGCGCCGGTGCGCTGCGTTCCGTAGTTGGCCCGTAGCAAACGGTACAGGCCGATGTACATGTGCCGAAAGCCATCTTGTAAGCGCGCAGTTTCGCCGAGCGCCGGTTGCAACGGCCAGCTCAAGCCGACCAGGCTGATGCTCCGCAAGGTGATCAGATGCGTTACCCAGGCTGCTGCCCACAGGCCGGCGGCCAGTACTAGTAGCGCCAGCGTCGGCGGTGTATTGCGCCAGGTGGGTAACAGTTCGAGCAGGTAGCTACCAATCTGGACCGAAATCCCCAGCCAGAGCAGTAACCAGCTCCAAAACAGGCGCGCATCGCGTAGACTGATCAATAGCGGCAATAGCAATGCTTGTCCGATCACGCCACTGTAGATCGGGACGGCGGCAATGAGTGCCCACAGCGGGCTGTATTCAGGATGGGCAATGCGGATCAGTTCAGCGGCGATAGCGCCAGCCGGGAAGGCTAAGGTCAGCAACAATGCGCTGGCAATCAGTTCGCCATTCCGCTGCTGATGGAGATCCACGTCTAGTAGCGCGACGAAGCCGGCCATAAGCAGCAGGGCGTAGCCGACAATCTCCATTCCTGACCAAAATCGTGCCCCGTCAGGCGCAACGAGATAACCTGCCTGCGCGATCATCTCAATCACGCTGATCAGCAGAAATCCGGCCAGAGCGCGTCCGATCCATGCCCCTTCGTAGTCTTGTTGCAAACGCACTTGAGCGACTACTGCCGTTACCCAGAGTGCGGTGAGTAATGTAGCCGTCTCAATTCCGGAACCATACTGAAGTGGGAGAAGGCTGATGGTTACGGCCAGTAATCCAAAAGCGCCTGCCACCAGCAAGGGGTTGCGCGTATACCCGCGCCGCGCTAGCCAGACCGCCGCCGCTTTGAAGAGGCCCCAGCCGGCTAGAGCGAGACCAATGACCAGTGGGGCAATGACCAGCACAAAGAATGCGATTGCCAGGAGACGACCAATCCAGCCCCCTGACCAGAGTTCGCTCACCATGCCCGCAAACTGGCGCTGCCAGAAGAGGAATGCCATCACCATCGCCACGCCGGTATAGGCTGCGCTCAACAGACCATAGCCGGCAAAAATACGCTCGTCACGGTTGAAATCGGCGCGAGCGCGCAGTTTCTGCCAGAATGGCCCACTGATAAAAGTCAGCGCCCGGTTGCGCAGATTCGGCAGCCGTAAAGCGTCAACCAGAATGAAATAGCCATCGAGTTCGAGCAGCGGGTTGAAGTTGAACAGGGCGGTAAGATAGGAAGCGGTCGCGATACGGCGCATCCAAAGGCCGCTAACCGTCTCTGGAGCCATCCACGCAATAATTGATGCCAGCGAACCGACCAGCAGGTCGCAGAGGGGGCCGGCCAGCGAGACCAGAATGCGGGCATGGCGTGGCGCCAGCCAGATATCGCTCGTATCGACGAACGCTGCCGGCATGCCGAAATAGAGCATGATCCCTGCCCGTGAAACCTGCCGACCGTAATGCTTGACCGCCAGCCCGTGAGCAGTTTCGTGCAACGTCAGAGTGATGAACAGCGCGATACCGAGCATCAGCATGTCAAATGCTATCCGATCGCCGCTGATCAAATCATCGCCGCTGACACCGGGCAAGAAGTAACAGATGCCCCCGATAATCGTGATGATAACGAATAGTGCAGCAAAGAATCGGTTGAAGAGCCAGCGTCCGCCCCAACGATATAACTGTTCAAATATCGCGTCAGCGCCGGTAAACGCCAGCGCGCGACCGTGAGTGAGGCGCAACATACGCTGGCCCAATCCTTCGGCAGTGCGCTGCTCAAGCTGTGTGCGCAGGTGTCGGTAAATGCCAACCGGATTATCGGTCAGAAATCCCTGCGCGCGCAGGGTTTCAATCAGCCCGGCTACTGGCAACAATTGCTTAAACCGCAGGAAACCGATCGTCGCCAGTTGCGCGATAGTGCGACTTCCGTCCATCGCCTGCCAGATTTCACGCTCGGCAGCGCTCAGCCGCAAATAGTGGCCTTTAGGGCTGCGCAACACCGTCACCTGCTGGCCGCCTTCATTGAGCGTCTCTTCAATCACCCCTTCAATGCGCTGGGGGCAGTATTGAGCCGTATCGGCGCGTCGGCGCAAATTGCTCCATACGCCACTTTCACTGTCGGGATGTGTAGCGAGTCGGCGTTGTAGATTCTGGAAGAGCGGACGGCGCTGCGGTGGCGATGTGGCGGTATGCTCTGCCAGCGTTGCCCAGAAGCCCTGGTTGATGCGTTGCGTTTGACTCATGCGTAATGTTGTATTTCTCGCAGTGTGATATATCAGTGGTACATGCTCAAAAACGAACTATTCCTGCGGCTTTTTCATCATAAAATAGGTATAGCGCATTCTAAACCTGAACGGTTCCGTGCCTCAATTGTATCATTGACAGCGCTATGAAACCTGGGTACGATGCTATTATGAGTAAAAAACGCATCATCATTACCGGCGCGACCGGCCTGATTGGTCGCAAGCTGGTGGCCGAACTCCGCAACGATTACGAGCTGGTGATTTTTAGTCGTGACCCGGCGCGAGCGCGCGCCGCGCTACCCGGCGCAGTCGATTACGTGGCCTGGCAACCCGCCGAACAAGGGCCCTGGGCCGCAGCTATTGACGGCGCATGGGGTGTGATCCATCTGGCTGGCGCGCCGATTTCTGGTGGCTTGCTGGGCAAACGCTGGACTCCGGAATACAAAGCCGAGATCCGTGATAGCCGCGTGATCGGTACTCGTGGCATCGTCAATGCCATGGCGACCGCGCAGCAACGTCCTGCCGTCTTCGTCTGTGCCTCGGCAGTTGGCTACTATGGCTTCTATCGCGACAACACTCCACTGGATGAAGATGCTCCTCCCGGACGCGATTTTCTCGCTCAGGTCTGCGTAGCCTGGGAAGCCGAAGCGGCGAAGGCTGAGCAGCTCGGCGTCCGCGTGGTCAGGTTGCGCACTGGTCTGGTGCTCGATCCCGACTCAGGCGCGTTGCCCCAAATCATGTTACCGTTCAAACTGATGACTGGCGGCCCTATTCTGCCGGGAACTCAGGTCTATCCCTGGATTCATCCGGCTGATGAGATCGGCCTCATTCGCTTTGCGCTCGAACGCGAGGATGTGCGCGGGCCGCTCAACGCTGTTGCGCCTGGCGCGCTCGCCAACCGTGATTTTGCCGCCATTCTCGGCAAGGTACTTGGCTCGCCGTCCTGGTTACCGGTGCCCGAATTCAGCCTGCGCATCGCGCTCGGTGAAATGGCCGATCTGGTTGTGTATGGTCAGAATGCTATCCCGCGCAAAGCGCTTGCGCTCGGTTACCAGTTTCAGTTCCCTCAGCTCGAGCCGGCATTGCGCGATTTGCTTAATCTGTCCCATTGAAAGACATCTGACAATTTGCAACTCAACTCGCTGGATTTGCCAGCCTTCCTTTCATCCACGGGGTGACGTGTCGCGTCGCCCCGTTTGCTCACCGTAGCGAGGATAGGGGTGCGATCAATCTCCTCTGCTGCGGGGAAAGGAGTTCCTCGCTCGCGTCACACTCCGGTATCTTCTCCTCGGTTATTGCAAGGATGCGAGCGCATGAAGTGCGCTCGCTGTCTCAAGAGCGCGAGCGAACGCTAAACAGAGCAGCAAGCATCTGCTTGCCGTGAATGCAGAATGGGAAGTGTCCACGCAAGCGCAGGGTGCAGCAGCGCTGCGCTCTACCGTATCTGGCGCAATGATATGCGGCATGTGGGTGTGTTGGGTCATCACTGCGGGATTGTCTCCTCACCTTTCCACCATCCTGCGCAGAGTAGGGAACGCGCGAGAATCTCATCAACTTCTTACACACCTCTAACCAAACATTAAAATCTGCCTACCATCATGGCCTCAGTGAAACAAACTACAGGAGGTTTCGCAATGAGCGTCAACCGTCTCGCTTTAATCTTCGTCTTCTTACTCGGTATTGTTATCGGTGTCGCTGGCGGTGGCGCCGCCGGTGGTCTGGCCGGGTATCTCATCTCGCGTCAAGCCGTGACCCAGCTTTCGGCAACTGTGTCAGCAGTGGACGCTCAACCTGTCGTCGTGAATGCTCCGGTCTCAACATCCGAACCGGCGCAATCGCTGTCTGAAACAGTGATTGTCAGCCTCTCTGATGCAATGGTTGCAGCAGTCAAGCGGGTTGCGCCGGCAGTAGTAACGGTAACGGTTGAATCCAGTACCGGTCGTGGTAGCGGTAGCGGGGTGATCATTAATGATCAAGGCTACATTATCACCAACAACCATGTGGTCGAGAACGGTCGCCGCTATTACATCCTCTTTGCCGACGGATCGCGCCGTGAAGCGCAACTGGTGGGCACCGACTCGCTCAATGACATCGCCGTGTTGAAGGTTGATGGTGAAGTGCCCGGCGTGGCCGCAATCGGCGATTCGGCAGCGTTGCAGCCCGGCGAGACGGTGCTGGCTATCGGTAGCCCACTGGGGAACTTCCGCAACACGGTGACTGCCGGTGTGGTCAGCGCCCTCAACCGTTCAGTGCCGGGTAGCGGCATGGAAGGACTTATTCAGACCGATGCCGCGATCAACAGTGGCAATAGCGGTGGGCCCTTGATCAACCTGAAAGGCGAAGTAGTTGGCATCAACACAATGGTCGTGCGCAACGACCTCGGCTTTGGCACTAGCGCGCCCGTGGAAGGACTGGGATTTGCCGTCCCAAGCAGCATCTTTGCCAACGTCGCCGATCAGATCATTCGCACCGGTCAGGTACGCTATCCCTTCCTCGGCATTACCTACCTGATGATCGATGGTGAAGTGGCGGCGCAATACAATCTGCCGGTGCAAAACGGCGCATTCATTAGCTCCGGTATCAGCGGACAGTCCGCCGTGTTGCCCAATACTGCCGCTGCCCAGGCTGGCCTGCGTGAAGGTGATATCATCACGGCTGTCAATGACCAGCGGCTCGACGCCAATACCTCGCTGCGTCAGTTGCTCTTGCAGTACCGGCCCGGCGATACCGTCGAGCTGACAATTCTCCGCAACGGTCAAGAGCAGAAGGTAACGGTGACACTGGGTGAGCGGCCAAACAATCTGCGCTAAACGCATGCAGGGGCGAGATGGGGAGCACCCGTCTCGCCTCACGCATCAAGTTGTCAAACCTCGCCCGTTCCATCCCACCCGTCGTAGTCGGGCGACAAACTCGCTTAAGAGCAGCGCCGTCGCTCCCCATACCTTGTAGCCATTGAGGGCAAAAAATGGCACTCGCATCTGCATTCCGTTCCGCTCCCAGATCTCTTCCCGCCTGATAGCGGGATCGAATAGCATCGCCAGCGGCACGGTGAACACGGCATCGACCTCTTCGGGATCGTGCTGCGGTTCAAATGGTTCTGGATAGACACCCACGACGGGCGTCAGATAGTTGTTGCTCGGTGGAATGTAAAAGGTTGTCAGTGCGCCCAGCACCTCAACCTTGCCCGGATCGATGCCGATCTCTTCGTGTGCTTCGCGCAATGCTGCTCCTGTTGCGCCATTGTCGATCGGATCGATCCCGCCACCCGGCAGCGAGACTTCGCCGCGATGGGTAGTGACTCGACTTGAACGCACGGTCAACGGGAAATACCATTCATTGTGGCGCGGGAAGAGCAGCAGAAGCGCCGCCGACTGGCGTGGCTGCACGCCCGGCGGTGGCGTAAATGGCCGCAACGGCGTGCCGTCGAGGCGGCGCAAAATCAATATCTCATCAAGCGATGGTGGTGGTTCGTCCAACGCCTGCCGAATTCGATCAATCAGGTCGCTCCAGCGCATAGTATCGCCTCCCATCCTGTTTCGTATTCCTGTATTGTAATGCTAATTGGTCGCGCGCTTGCCGTCTTAGCGTTTCTTCGCTACAATCCACACCATCAACACCGGTTATTCCCCATGAGGAGGCGCGCGTGTACAACCTGCAAGAACAGATTCAGGCCGATCACGACTATCTCATCCATCCACTCACCCATCCTACCGCCCACCAAAACCCAAAAATTTGGGTCGCCGGTCGTGGCGCAATCGTTATCGACGCCGAGGGGCGCGAGTATATCGATGGACTGAGCGGTCTATGGAATGTCAATGTTGGCCACGGGCGCGAAGAATTGGCCGAAGCCGCCTGTGCGCAGATGAAACAACTGGCCTACTATTCATCTTACGTTGGTTCGACCAATCTACCCGCCATCCAACTGGCGCGGAAATTGAGTGAGCTGTTCTACCCGAGTATCAACCATTTCTTCTTCACGTCGGGTGGCGCCGAGAGCACGGAAAGCTCTTTCAAGACGGCGCGCTTCTACTGGAAGGCCGTTGGTAAACCGGAAAAGGTGAAGTTCATTTCGCGCATGAAGGGTTATCACGGGGTAACCATGGCCGCGATGAGCGCTACCGGCTTGCCGGCATACTGGCCCATGTTTGAGCCGCGAGTGCCCGGTTTCATCCACATTGAGTCGCCCTACCCCTATCGGTTTGTCAATCCGACTCCTCATCTTAGCGACGGCGTGGCTGCCGCGAATCTGCTCGAAGAAGCTATTTTGCGCGAAGGTCCTGAAACAGTGGCTGCCTTCATTGCCGAGCCGGTTCAGGGTGCCGGTGGCGTTATTCCACCCCAAGACGACTATTTCCAGCGGATCCGTGAAATCTGTGATCAATACGATGTCCTTTTGATCAGCGACGAGGTTATTACCGGTTTTGGTCGCACCGGTCGCTGGTTCGGGTTGGAACACTACGGGATCGAACCTGATATTGTTCAGTTCGCAAAAGGGATCACCTCTGGCTACATTCCGCTCGGCGGTATCGGCGTTAGTGATCGCATCTATGAAGCTATTGAGTCGGTTCCGCCCGACAAGCGCTGGATGCACGCCTTTACCTATTCCGGACATCCGACTGCCTGCGCTGTTGCGCTGGCCAATATCGCGATCATCGAGCGAGAGGGTCTGGTGCAGCGCGCTGCCGAAGTTGGTGACTATATGCAGCGTCGATTGCAGGAGTTGTACGCCTTGCCTCACGTTGGCAACGCGCGCGGTAAAGGGATGATGGCTGGGGTCGAGCTGGTTGCCGATACCGCAACTAAAGAACCCTTCCCGGCCAGCGCCAATGTCGGCGCGCGTGTCCAGAAAGAGATGACGGCGCGCGGTCTGTTTACGCGCGTTGTTGGCGATACAATCTGTCTGGCGCCGCCACTGGTGACAACCTGTGAACAGATCGATCAAATCGTACAGATAATGGCCGAAGCCATCGAAGCAACGGTCGCGACGATAAGCTAGCGTATGCCGGCCTGAAGGGAATGGCGCGCCGATCTCGCAGACCGGCGCGCCGCGCCACTAAGGTGTTAACGGCCAGTTATCGATCAACCGCACCTGATCGAATCGCACCGCCAGCGAGAGCAGTGCCCCCTCTACCCCGATCTGATCAAGCTCGCGCAACGTCTGCGGATGGGCAACACTCACATAGTCCGGTTTTGCCAAAGGTTCGCTTGCCAGCACCTCACGCATCAATGCTCGCAGCGCCTCTCCGCTCCGTTCACCAGCCGCATAACGCTCGGCGGCGGCTCGCAACGCCCGGTACAACACTGGCGCCGCTGCCCGCTGTTCACGATTAAGATACACGTTGCGGCTACTCAGGGCCAGCCCGTCAGGTTCCCGTACCGTCGGTACAATCACAATCTCAACCGGCATGTTCAGATCGCGCACCATTTGTCGCGCGACCACCGTTTGCTGCGCATCTTTCTGCCCAAAATAGCTTCTGGTCGGTTGCACAATATTCAGCAGTTTGCAAACCACGGTAGCGACGCCGCGGAAATGTCCGGGTCGCGCGGCTCCCTCTAACACCTCATCGGCAGCAGGTTGAATAACGTAGGTACCGAATCCGGCTGGATACATCTCTTCTACCGATGGCACAAATACCAGATCAACCCCGGCTGCCTCAAGCAGGGCCAGATCGCGTTCCGGATCGCGTGGATACCGCGCATAATCTTCATTGGGGCCAAACTGAGTCGGATTGACAAAGATGCTAACCGCCACTGCCGGACACTCACTGCGGGCGCGTTCAACCAGCGCCAGATGTCCCTGATGGAGATAGCCCATCGTCGGCACAAAGCCCAGCTCGCCGAACGCGGCCCGCGCTCGCCGAAAATCAGCAATTGTTTGTAACACTTTCATAGCCATATCCTTTTATGGTGGTGATCAACGTTGATCAAAACCAATTTGTGACACGCAGGTCAGTTCATCCCTTTCACCTCTGCTATTCACCAGGATGTCTTATCCGGCGTCACCAGACTCGGCCAGCGCCGCCGCCAGCTCAGCCGGATCCATCCGACTGCTGTGTTCCGGGCCGGGGAAGGCACCGCTGCGAACATCGTTAGCATACTGCGCCAGAGCTTCGCCAATGACTGTTGCCAGGTCAGCGTAACGGCGGGCATGCCGCGGCAAGAAATCGCTGTACAGCCCGAGCATATCGTGCCAGACCTGTACCTGTCCACTGCAACCGGCGCCGGCGCCGATCCCAATTGTTGGGATGCGCAACCGTTCCGTAATCGCCTGAGCCAGTTCGGCAGGTACCAGTTCCAGCACAAGCGCAAATGCGCCGGCCTCTTGCACTGCCAGGGCATCGGCGAGCAATTGGCGCGCCTCTTGCGCTCGTCGGCCTTGCACGCGCAACCCAATCTGATTGACTGCCTGTGGTGTAAAGCCGATATGCCCCATCACCGGAATGCCCAGACTGACCAGTCGGGCAATCGTCGGCGCCATCTGAACGCCACCCTCCAGTTTGACCGCCTGCGCGCCGGCTTCTTGCAACATCCGGCCTGCGCTGATCACAGCCTGATCGGGCGAAGCATAGGTTAAGAACGGTAAATCCCCAATAACCAATGCCTTACGCGCTCCACGCGCTACAGCCCGGGTATGATGCAGCATTTCATCAAGTGTTACCGGTACCGTTGACTCGTGGCCCAGTACGACCATCCCCAGCGAGTCGCCGACCAGGATCATCGGTATTCCCGCGCGATCGGCAATCTGAGCCGAAGTGTAGTCATAAGCGGTGACCATCGGGATCCGCTCACCGCGATCGCGCATTTGCTGAATATCGCGAATGGTTGTGCGCATTATCGGCTCCTCTTAACTAGCGTGCATTGCCGCCTGTTCTGGCATATCCGATTGTAGCACGGAATGGTGATACGTTCGTGGTTGGAGGTGGATTGTTCCGTTCAATATACACTGTACGATTCGTGGGTCAGGCGCGTGAATTGTGGTTTAGCGTTGTTTCTGCCAGCACATCTATCAATCACGCGACTGGTCTGAGACAGAATTTTAATGCTTCTTTCATTGATTGTTATACGTCGTAGTAATAATTAAACCGATCAATGTAAGCTGTTGCGGAATTTATCTGATATTAGAGTAAATAAGCTTGACAAAACAAATATGTTTGAGTAAGATACCCGCGCGCTTGTATCCTCGGAGCATATGCTATGTTGCGCAATTTCAGAATGGATATTCCCGCCGCGCTGGTTCCCTATGCGCGTCGGGTTGCTCTGCGCGATCTCGATATCTTCTACTACGATGCCGGGGCAACCACGGCGCCCACAGTATTGCTGCTCCACGGTCTTGGTGATGAAGCCGATACCTGGCGTGCAATCATACCGCCGCTGTCTCGTGGTTATCGCATTATTGCGCCTGATCTCCCCGGTTTTGGCCGCAGTTCTGGCCCCAACGGTGGCTACAGTCTCACCTTTTTTGCCCGCGCAATGGCCGAATTTATTGCCGCATTGGGCTTGCGGAAGATAACACTGGTCGGCCATTCACTTGGCGCGATGATTGCGCAACGTCTCAGCATTGGTCTGCCTGAGCTGATCCAGCAACAAATTCTGATCGGAGGATGCCTGCCGATTAAATTCCATCGCCCAGTGACCGGGGTCTTCATATTGCTCATTCCCGGTCTTGGTGAATTGGTGTTGACCGGTTTGCGCCAATCGCGTGAATGGGCTTTTCTCAGCTTGAAGCCATTCTACGCGAATCTGTTCGAATTACCAATCCGCGAGCAGCGGTTTCTACGGCGGCGCGTTTGGGCGCGACTTCATCATCCGATCCAGCGTCGCGCCACCCTGTCAGCGTTGCGCTGGCTGGCCATTGATGCGATCTTTCGCCATCCCCAGTACCTCGATCTGGTCAGAGAATGCGCCGTACCAACGGTGCTGGTCAGCGGCGGTCGTGATTTGATCGTTGACGGTGAGTTAATCGAAGCAACCGAGCTGGTGCTGGCCGATCGTGGTTACTACATTCACCTCGAACAGTGCGGTCATATGCCCCACCAGGAACAACCCGATCTGATCTGCGAGTTGATCGCTGAACTGGTTCCGCTCGAGCCACTGCTTAGCGCCGACTGGCAGAGCGAACCGTCCGGGTAATACAATATGGCAGCGAGACAAAACTCCCATCTGTCTCGCTGCCACAAACGCGCTATCCTGGTAGACTACCGCTTTCCTCCCCTGCTCATAGCTATGACGATGAAGGCGCGTGCTCGCCAGCCCCGACGACGCGCGCCCGCACTAGCGACGCCACGATTGCAATCGTAATAATCGTCGCCACCACGCCGAGCGAGACGCCGGTGGGGATCTTCCAGCTTACGCCGACCAGCGCTGCGCTCAGATCGGGCAAGAGCATTTTGACGCCGACAAAAGCCAGCACGACCGATAACCCCAGCTTGAGATAGTGGAAGAGATGAACAACTCCGGCCAGCACGAAGTAGAGCGCGCGCAGACCTAAAATGGCAAAGACGTTGGACGTGTAAACAATAAACGGATCTTGCGTCACCGCAAAAATGGCCGGAATCGAGTCAACCGCGAAAATCAGGTCGGTCGTTTCGACCATGACCAGCACCAGCAAGAGCGGGGTTGCCATCAAAACGCCGTTCTGGCGGGTGAGGAATTTCTGCCCATCGTAGCGGTCGCTAATCGGCATAAAGCGCCGGAATAGCCGCACCACCGGATTCTTCTCTGGCTCGACCTGCTCATCCTGCGCCATTGCCATCCGAATCCCGGTGAAGATCAGGAAAGCGCCGAAGATCCAGATAATCCAGTGGAATTGCTTGATCAGCGCCGCGCCGGCAGCAATCATCGTGCCACGCATCATCAACGCGCCGAGAATGCCCCAGAAGAGAACGCGGTGCTGATATTTGGCCGGCACAGCAAAGTATGAAAAGATCAGCACAAACACGAAGATGTTGTCAACGCTCAACGCCTTTTCGATCAGATAACCGGTCAGGAAGGCCAACCCGGCATCGGCGGCGCTGAGGGTGCTGTCCGGCATAATCTGGTCCCAGAAGAAGTACAATCCGATGTTGAAAACGAGCGCGAGCGAAATCCAGACTACGCTCCAGATCGCAGCCTCACGCAGCGAGACCTCGTGCGCTTCGCGGTGGAATACCCCCAGATCAATCGCTAATAGGGCCAGTACGAAGAGGTTAAAAATCACCCAGACCCAGATGGTGCCAACCATTGTGCGCTTCTCCTGAACATCTGACAATCCTAATCGATCACAATAAAAAGGCGAGCCGAACGCAGCTCACCACTGCGTCGGTCTCGCCAGTCTGGCTAACCAGCCTCGATGCAACCGGGAATAATCAATTCCGTCTTGACGATTGCATCAACCCGCGCCGGCGGGCGGCTACTCCCCAACGGTTTGCACTATAGCGTATTTTTGCCGTTCTCGATAGGGAAAAATTTCCCGGTGCCGGTTCGGACGGGTGGCAATAACAATACCGGATATCCGCCCTCGCCAAAAGTATTCTTTAGCGATATACTAAACTATTATGGAGAAATGCTCTACCAGTAGTTTGTGGATACAACCCTATGGATGTAATGACAATCGGCTTACTGATCGGTGGTTTGGCGTTGCTCACTGTCGGTGGTGAGCTGTTGGTGCGCGGATCGAGCCAGCTCGCGGCGCTGGCCGGTATTTCGCCGCTGGTTATCGGTTTGACGGTGGTTTCGTTTGGTACCAGCTCACCCGAGTTAGCGGTCAGCGTTCAATCGGGGCTGGCCGGCAAGAGCGATATTGCCGTCGGTAATGTCGTTGGCAGCAACATCTTCAACATTCTCTTCATCCTTGGCGCCTGCGCTGTGATCAGTCCGCTGGTCGTTGCCGTGCAGCTCATCCGCCGTGAAGTGCCGTTCATGATTGCGGTTTCGCTCCTGGTGGCCGCTTTTGCGCTCGATAGCAGGATTGGCTGGCTCGATGGTTTGCTGCTGTTCGGTTTACTGGTCGGCTATACTGTCTGGTCGATCTATGCCAGCCGCAAGGAGGGCGCAGAGGCGCAGGCAGAGTATGCGCAGGAGTTTGGACCTGACCGATTGCCGACCGGAAGTAGAGCGAAGGTTTGGCTGATGAGTATCAGCTTTGTCGTGATCGGTCTGGGTTTGCTGGCCCTTGGTTCAAACTGGCTGGTTGAAAGCGCAACTACCCTGGCGCGAGCCTTTGGGGTGAGTGATGTCATTATCGGGTTGACCATTGTGGCGGCAGGCACTTCGTTGCCGGAAGTAGTAGCCTCGATTGTAGCAACTCTCAAAGGTGAGCGTGATATTGCTATCGGCAATGCCATCGGCAGCAACATCTTTAACCTGTTGGGTATCGTTGGCATCGCTGCGCTGGTCACTCCCGGCGGCCTGACCGTTGCTTCTTCGGTCATCACCTTCGATCTTCCGGTCATGATCGCAGTCGCTTTTGCTGTGTTGCCGATTGCAGTCTCTCGTCTCAGTATCAATCGCTGGGAGGGGGCGCTCTTTCTTGGTTACTACGTTGCCTACACTGCGTACCTCGTTCTGGCGGCAGCTCAGCACGATGCGCTCCCGGCGTTTAGCGGCGTGATGGCGCTGTTTGTTCTGCCGATTACGGTCATCACGCTGTTGATTCTGGCGATCAATGCGGTGCGGCGCCGTGACTGGGCAACGCCGCAGACGCAGTGACGGCACGCCAGGAGAGACACTCGTAGCAATGTGTCTCTCCTGGGTGCTACGTATGTTATGGCAAAACGACCAGTACACCCTGTTGTTCTTCGTGACCCGGGATGCGACAGTAGAAGCGGTATTCACCAGGATCTGGCGCGCGGAAGGCCAGAATCGCATCTACTCCCGGATCGGCAGAGACGGTGCGATCACCGGCAGGTAACTCGATGGTCAGGCTGTGGGCAACCTGACCGCGGTTGCGTAGCCGCAGGAAGATCTGCTCACCGGTGCGGGCTTCAACGCGGTCCGGATCGAAGCGCATCTCGGTGGCCGTAATTTCGATTGAACGTTCGCGCAATGGCTCACCGCAGGCAGTGAGTATTGCCAGCGCCACCAGTAATGCGCCGGCAGCAATGATAATCGAAGGTAAACGGGTGAAACTCTGCATGGTTTGATTGCTCACGATCTTCTCAACGATGGCTTCACCATAACTGTACCAGAAATATGCATCGTGGTGGCACAGGTGCTGGCGCCAGTTTCGCTCTCGGGTTGCAAGGGGCAACTGCTGGCAATCCTTTGCATAATATTGCGCATATCGGGTTTCGCCTGCGATTGAAAAGATGATACCGTTGTTTCGCGCGTTGCCCGGTTGATTGAACATACGTGGGGTGTCGATCGGTTTTAGCCGATTACGAAGCGCGCCGGCTGACCTCTCGTCTGAGCAGACGTGCGGCAGGTTGTTTTATGACAGATCGACTGTTTTCGGGTACAATAGTAGTTTTATGACAGATCGACTGTTTTCGGGTACAATAGTAGTTTTATGACAGATCGACTGTTTTCGGGTACAATAGCAGAAAGCCCAACTTTTAAGGTTATCTCGCGATTGAACAAGCCACGCCGCAGTGCATAACAGAGGTTGCTTGGGCAAGGTATTGCTTTGCCGTTACGCAGGCAATACGCTGCGTGACGCAGGGCGCGAGAGTAGTTGATCCAGTATTGTCAACATTAAATTACGTTGAGGGAAGCATGCTCTATCCGCTGGTGTTGATTGCGCTGGTTGCCGCGCCGGTAGCATTGCTGGCGCGCTTTCCCGGACGCGAACGCATTGCGTGGGGGCTGGCCCTGATCCCGTTGTCCATCTTCGGCTTAACGCTCGCTCTGGCGGGTCCGGTCTGGGAGGGTGGTCAGGTCAGTGAACGAATTGCCTGGGTCTCGGCGCTCGGCCTTGATCTCAGTTTCACGCTCGATGGACTCAGCCTGTTGTTTGCGCTGATTATTTCCGGCATCGGCACACTCATCGTTGGTTATGCCGGTCACTATCTCGGCGCCGACAGCGGTTTAGGTCGATTTCTCGCCTATCTGATGCTCTTTATGGGCGCGATGCTCGGCCTCGTGCTGGCCGGCAACGTGCTGACTATGTTCGTCTTCTGGGAATTGACCTCGGTTACCTCATATCTGTTGATTGGGTATAAGCACGACTATGCTGATGCGCGGCGCGGCGCGCTCCATTCGTTGCTGGTAACCGGTGGTGGTGGTCTGGCGTTGCTGGTCGGTTTGTTGCTGCTCGGTCAGGCGGCTGGTAGTTACGAGCTGAGCGATATTCTGGCTGCCGGCGATCTGCTGCGTGCCCATGCGCTCTATCCGGCAGCAGTGATTCTAATCTTGCTTGGCTGTTTTACCAAGTCGGCCCAGATCCCCTTTCATTTCTGGCTGCCGGGCGCAATGCAGGCTCCCACGCCGGCCAGCGCCTTTCTCCATTCGGCCACCATGGTAAAGGCCGGCGTCTACCTGATGGCGCGGCTCAGCCCGGCGCTGGGCGGCACTGCGTTGTGGGATGTGACGCTGGCTGTGGTAGGTGGCGCGACCATGACCTTCGCGGCGATTGTGGCGATGCGCCAGTTTGATCTGAAGGCGATGCTGGCTTATACCACAATCAGTATGCTCGGCGCATTGACAATGCAGATCGGGTTGGGCGGTAAGTATGGCGCTGAAGGCGTGGCTACCAATATTCTGGCCCATGCCCTTTACAAGTCAGCCCTGTTTATGCTGGCCGGCGTGATCGATCACGAATGCGGCACGCGCGATCTGCGCCGTCTGGGAGGATTGCGCGCTTACATGCCGCAGACAATGGTCGTGACTGCGCTGGCTCTGCTCTCGTTTGGCGGCATTCCGGTGATGTTTGGTTTTGTCGCTAAAGAGCTGATGCTGGAAGCGGCACTGGAAACTGAACTGGGCGCAACAATGAGCCTGCTCGCCGTGGCGGCGATTGCGATCACGGCGGTGGCCTATCTTGTGACCGGTTGGCGGCTGTTCAGTAGTACGTTCCTCGGTCAGCGCAGCCTGGCGGCAATGCAGCAGCATGTTACCGATCCGGCGCTGGGAATGTTAATCGGCCCCGGCGTTCCGGCTGTGTTGTCGCTGCTCATTCCACTCGCGTTCCTGGGTCCGATCAGTGGCTTGATTGAGCCGGCCAGCGTCGCCATCTATGGCAAGCCGATTGAGGTCAAACTGGCGTTGTGGCATGGTGTCAATCCAGCGCTGCTAGTCAGCTTGAGCGCCATCGTGATTGGCTTTGGCCTGGCTCGCTTTGGCGAACATCTGGCCAATCTCCGCGGCTGGCCAGCGTGGTCCCGCGGCGATATGATCTTTGATCGCCTGATTGAACGTACTCTGGCCGGCGCTACAGCCCTCACCCGCGCGATCCAGGAAGGTCGCTTGCGCCGCTATATCTTGATCACCGCAGTCACAATGCTGATCTTTGTCGGCGTGCCCTTCCTCAGTTTTGGCCTCGGTTCCATCCGTCTCGATCTCGATCCACAGTTGCAGTTCTACGAAATCCTGGCGGCAGCGCTTATTCCAATTGGCGTCATTGCCACGATCAAGGCTCGCACCCGTTTGGGCGCCATCATCTCTGTTGGCATGGTGGGCGCAATGGTTGCGCTGCTCTTTGTCCTCTTTTCGGCGCCCGATCTGGCATTGACCCAGTTGCTGATCGAGGTACTCTCGACCGTTTTCCTGCTCCTGGTCTTCTCGGTGTTGCCGGTGCGATTTGAGAGCTTCTCGGAGGCATGGGTGCGACGGCGCGATGCTATCGTTGCGACGGTAATGGGCGTTTTGATGGGGAGTCTGGTGCTGGCTACAGCTACTAACGATGCGTTTGCGCCACTTGCGCCGTTCTTCCTTGAAAACAGCCTCGAACAGGGCAAAGGCACCAATGTCGTCAACGTCATCCTGGTTGACTTTCGCGGGTTTGATACGCTGGGTGAAATTACCGTCTTGTTTATTGCCCTGCTTGGTATCTATGGATTGCTCCGTTTGCGACAAGGAAAAGGCGATGCGACACCAGAACGAGTTACCGCTACCGAACCAGCAGCCGAACCAGTCGATACCAAGAGATAGTGCGCTGTACGACTCGCTTATTCTGCGCACGGTTAGCCGGCTGATGATGCCGCTATTGATGATGCTGTCAATCTTTATGCTGCTGCGCGGTCATAATCTGCCCGGTGGCGGATTCATTGGTGGCTTGCTGGCGGCTAGTGCCATCATTCTGCAAATCGTGGCGTTTGGCCCTAAGACGGCGCAGCGGATTTTACCGGTAAACTATCTGTTGCTGGCTGCGTTCGGCATCTTTTTCGGCGCTATCTGGGGTCTACCGGCTTTGTTTGCTGGCTTGCCGTACATGCAGGCATTCTGGTTGCCTGAGCCGATCCCCGGTGTGGGTAAAATCGGTACGCCAGTGCTGTTTGATGTTGGCGTCTACTTTACCGTGATCGGTGTCACCACCAAGATCGCATTATTGCTGGTGGAAGAGCCAACAATTTTTCCCTTGCCGACAATGAAGTCTGCGCCGGTCGAGCACGAGGAGGGCGCATGATTATTCTACTGGCAATCGCTATCGGTTCACTCTTTGCTGGCGCAACCTATCTCGTTCTGCGCCGTTCCGTCGTGAAGTTGATTCTCGGTCTAATCATGTTGAGTCATGGCGTCAATTTGCTCATCTTCACGATGGGTGATGGTGTGCGTCGTGGCGCGCCGCCGCTGGTCGATGCGCAGGGGCAACCGCCGGCAGGCGCTGCCGATCCGCTGGTGCAGGCGTTGATTCTGACGGCAATCGTAATCAGTTTTGGCTTTACCGCCTTCGTTCTGGCGCTGGCTTATCGCTCGAATCAGGCCGTTGGCAGCGATGATCTTGATGATCTCTCGACGACTGACCGCCTGTAGGTGACGCTGCTCCGTCGTCTTCTGGTCTAGATTTGGCTGAAGACCCGGTTGTTGGGCCGCCTGATCGGCGCGCCATTGTATCGACAACGCGACGTTCGCAGGGTCGTTTGCCGCTCTGCTCTGATAAATTGCTAAGGTATCAGAAATATGGTGTTTCACCTCTTTCTTCCGATCGTCTCACCGCTGATCGGCGCAGCGCTGGCCGTTCTCCTCAATCGTCTGCCGCTTGCGAGTCGCCTGATCGCTCTGCTCAGCACGCTCATCAATCTTGGCTACGGTCTCTGGTTAATGGTGACCGTGCCTGCAAGTGGGCCATTGGTGGCGCAAGCATCGGGTTGGCTGGCGCCGTTCGGCATTTCGCTGGTGGCCGATGGGATGAGCGCGCTGATGGTTATGCTGGCGGCGCTGTTAATGCTGACGACTATCATCTACAGCTTCTTCTCGATCGATTACGAGCGCGAACGCCACTTCTACTATCCGTTGTTGCTGCTCTTGCTGCTCGGTGTGAGTGGCGCTTTCCTCACCGGTGACCTCTTCAACCTCTATGTCTGGTTTGAAGTGTTGCTGGTCGCCTCATTCGGCCTGATTACGCTCGGCGGCAGTCGCGATCAGCTCGAAGGCGGCTTGAAGTATGTGGTGCTCAACCTGCTGGGGAGTACCGCTTTCCTGTTCGGCTGCGGCTTGATGTACGGTTTTGCCGGCACGCTCAATATGGCCCATATTGCCGAACGGATGGCAACGCTGACCAATCCCGGTTTGCAGACGGTGCTGGCCGGTGTCTTTCTCTTCGCCTTCGGGAGCAAAGCTGCGATTGTGCCGCTCTTTTTCTGGCTCCCTTCCAGTTACCATACCCCGCCGGTGGCGGTGACCGCCATCTTCAGTGGCCTGATGACAAAGATCGGTGTCTATTCGCTTTACCGGGTGTTCGGTCTGTTACTCCAAAACGAGTTGGCGATCTACGGGCCGTGGCTGACGCTGCTGGCCGGCCTGACTATGGTGATCGGTGTGTTGGGCGCGGTAGCGCAGATGAATGTGCGCCGTATTCTCAGCTTCCATATCATCAGCCAGATCGGTTATAGCATTATGGGGATCGGCCTGGCCAGCGCTGCCGGCCTGGCTGCCGGCCTGGTCTTTACCGCGCATGTGATGATCGTCAAGATGGCGCTGTTTTTCATCGGCGGCGCTGCCGAGCAAATCAACGGCACCGGTGATCTGAAGCGGATGGGCGGGTTGGCGCGTCGCGAGCCGCTGCTGGCGCTGTTCTGGTTCCTCGGTATCCTCTCGCTGGCCGGTATTCCGCCGTTAAGCGGTTTTATTGGCAAATTGATTCTCTTACAGGTGGGTGTGAGTCAGCAGGCATATCTGATTACTGCGGTTGCCGCCGCTACCAGCATTCTGACCTTCTTCTCAATGCTTAAGATCTGGAATGAGGTCTTCTGGAAGAAGTCCTACGAGGATGTGAGTCGCTTACCGCGGGTGCGCTTCGGCCTGCTGGCGCCAGGGGCGGCACTGGTCATTCTGAGTGTGGCGCTGGGGTTGCTTGCCGGGCCACTGGTTGAGTACAACACGATTGCCGGTCAACAGGCGTTTGATCGCGACGCTTACATCGCCGCTGTGTGTGGTGTCGATGGATGCGAAGCCGTGTATCAGGCCGCAGTGCGATAAAGGGTGTGATTATGATCGTCCTTGTTTTGATACTGACTATCACATGGATGGCATTGCAAAGCAGCTTTACCCTGCCCGATCTGATCGTCGGCCTGGCAGTCAGTTACGGTATCGTGGCGCTGGCCAGTCGGTTTCTGAGCGCGCCATTTACCGATGGCGGCCTTGGTCGTTCTCGCATTGATAGCCGCAACTACGCCCGGCTTACCATGAAGTGGATTGCCTTTATCGGCTTTGCCTTGTGGAGCATTCTCAAGGCCAACCTTGATGTCGCCCGGATCGTGCTCTTCCGGCGCGTCGAGGATATTCGACCGGGCATTATTGCCATTCCACTCGATGTGAAGAGTGATGCCGGCATTACCGTGCTGGCCAATCTTATCACACTCACGCCGGGCACCGTCTCACTCGATGTCTCGACCGACCGTCGCACTATCTACATTCACTGTATCGATGTGCAAGACGCCGCTGCCGTGCGTGATGACATCAAGCGGAATTTTGAGCGGCGGGTGATGGAACTATTGCCGTAAAGGGAATTCGCAATGACGCTCTTTGAGATGTTGATAGCAGGATTGATGGGCGTTGTCGCCGTGTCGATGGTGCTCTGCGCGGCTCGCTTGCTAATGGGGCCAAGCATTCCCGATCGAGCGATGGCATTTGATACGTTGATGATCCACGTGGTGGCGCTGGTCGCGCTCTACGTGATTATCACTGATCAATTGTCTCTGGTTGATGCTATCCTGGTAGTGGCTGTGCTGGGGTTTCTGGGCACAGTAGCCATTGCCCGCTATATTGAGGAGGGACGCACGTGATGAGCCTGACTGAAATCATCACGCTCGCGCTGGCGACGGTTGGTGTCGTGTTTATATTTCTGGCTGCGGTTGGCATGCTCAAATTGCCCGATCTGTACACGCGTGTGCATGCTACCGGCAAGGCCGGTACGTTGGGCATCACCGGGGTTTTGCTGGCGGTTGCGGTGCATCACGGTGATCTGGTGGCTGCGGCCAAGATGATTGCGCTGATTGCCTTCTTCCTGTTAACGGCTCCGGTAGCGGCGCATATGCTCGATCGGGCAGCCTATCTAACCGGCGTCAAACGCGCGCCACAGACAGTACAGGATGATCTGGCCGGCAAATACGACATAGAGCAGGGACGGTTGCGCTCGTAAGCGCGTTCGCTCCGGATTTAATCGTGATGACTCTCTGCGCCAGGAGCGCGACTGGCAGCGGTGACAATCTGGTGCAGATAGTGTTGCCAGTGTTGCTGGTTAGCGCGCGTCAGTCGGCGAACAGCGTCGATGTCGCCGGCTTCACCCGCTTCTGCGGCGGCGGCAAGCGATTCCTGAAACGCGCGCGCCAGATCGGCAACAGCGCGTCGTAGTTCGGCATTCATTGCCCGCTGGCGTTCCAGTTGTTCGTAAAGCCACTCGTTAAGCCGCAACTGTTCTTCTAATTGTTCGCGTAACCGCTGTTCAGCCGGTGTCATAGCATCACCTCAAAGAATCGGCGCGCCCAACCTGGTGGCAGGTCGGGCGCTGATGATTGGCGGGGAGAGTGAGATTCGAACTCACGAGGGCTTATTAGGCCCTACCCGTTTTCGAGACGGGCACGTTCAACCACTCCGTCATCTCCCCGTGCCGCGTCGGTGTCTATTATAGCGAGGTGACTGCAACCGCGCAAGTGAGGCCAGTCCTTCCCTACACCCGCTTGATGACAACCATCGTCATATCGTCGGCTTGTGGCGTATCACCAACAAAGGTTTGGATGGCATTCAGCACAGCTTTCACTATCTCGGTCGGCGAGTGGTGACTGGCGGCGCGGAGGGTAGCGGCCAGCCGCTCATCGCCGAAGAGTTCGCGCTGCAGATTCATTGCCTCGGTGATACCGTCAGTGTAGAAGAGCAATACATCGCCGGTTTCGAGGGTGATTTCACCTGGTGTGAAGTGTGGATCGGGCACGATGCCAAGGACAATCCCTTGCGCGACGAGCGGTATCACCTGATCAACGGCGCGGCGGTAGAGCAGTGGATAGTTATGACCTCCGTTGGCGTAGGCAACGTGACCACTAACCGGATCGACCAGGGCATAAAAACAGGTCACGAACAGACCGGCGCGTGAGTCGGCTAGAATGAGGCGATTGGCGCGCTGCATCACCGCTACCGGCGGACGGCCATCAATCGCACTTGCTCGCAGCAGTGTGCGAGAGAGAGCCATAAAGAGCGCTGCCGGCACTCCTTTGTCGGTCACATCGGCGATAACGATGCCGAATCGGGCGGCGCCACCGGGGTTTGTCGGTGGCACTTCGATAAAGTCGTAGAAATCGCCACCAACCTGGCGAGCAGCGCGATAGAATGCTTCGATCTGAAGGCCAGGTATCAACGGGCAACAATCAGGCAGGAAACTGGCCTGGATCTCGCTGGCCAGGTCAAGTTCACGTTCGAGCCGCTGTCGGGCCTGTGCCTCCTGATTGAGCCGTTCACGGTCGATCATCTGCGCCACTTGACTGGCTAGCAGGCCGAGCAGTTCGGCCTCGCTATCAAAGAACGAGCGTGGGGTGACGGTATTAACCAGCAGGAGACCGAGCTGTGCGCCACCCAGCTCAACCGGCGCTGCCAGATGACCTTGAAAGTTCTGCTGACGCAAGAGTGGCGGCAGCCGCATAAGGGCATCATCAGGTAACTGCGCGCTGCGTTCCGGCAGATACCATAAATGTGGATGGTTGTCATCGAGTGTGATCGGCCACGGACTGCTTGATGGCAGCGTCCAGCCGTAACAGGCGCGCAAGATTGCCCGTCCACCCTCTTCATCGGCCTCGACAAACGCGCAGGCATCAGCTTCGAGCAGGCGCGCTCCGATGCGGGTGAGCCGTTGCAGGGTTGGCTCGAGATCGTCGCTAACGAGCAACTCTTGCGAGAGCGAGAGCAACGCGCGCCGTTCCTGTACGCGACGCACACTAAACTCTTCGTAGAGATAGGCGCGAGCAATGGCCGTGCCAAGGAGATCGCCGATTGCCGCCACGAGATACTGATCGGCTACTTCTAATCGCGCCCACTGACTGGTCGCCAGATTCAGAATCCCAATGACGCGAGTATTATCGCGCAAAGCGATCGATATATGGTGCGAAAGGCCGCGTTTATCGCCGGTGGCGCCGCGCAAACGCGAACATGCCATCAGCGTCGGTTCACCGAGACGACCGCTACTGCATCGCTCCTGGCAGGCGCACTCTCCTTGCCAGGCCAGGCCGGGATAGGTAAGCGCCGGCGGCAGGCGATGGCGCGCGGCCAGAGTAAATTGCTCACCTTCGTGGCGTAAATAGATCCAACCGGCCTCAAGGCCGGTCAGCTCAAGGATATGGCCTAACGCTGCTTCCAAAGCCGTTCGCAGGTCAAGCGTCTGGTTAAGGGTCTGAGCCAGGGCGCGCAATGCCGCCCAATCGGCAAGACGATGATGCATGATAACAATGCCTGAGCGAATGCCGAAACCGGCAATCGTCCTTTACTGAGCGAAGGTTGGGAACTCGCTAAAGATTGATCGGCTCCCTTCCTCGCTCAGTTGTGCTCTTCTTGCGTTTAGCGCTTCTTGCGACTAATCGACACGCCATCACGCAACGGAATAATCACCGACTCGAGCTGCGGATGCTCCATAATGGCCCGATTGAAGCGCTGGATCCCGCGCACCAGTGGCGAAACATCTTCTTCGAGCACCTGTGCGCTACACAAGACATTATCGGCGATCAACACGCCACCCGGGCTGAGCAACGAGACACACAGTTCGAGCGCCTGAGTGGCCTGTTCGTCATTCGACGAACTGCGCAAGACATCGAGGAAGATCAGGTCAAATTCCTGATTGAGTGATGGCAGAATCTCGCGCCAATCGCCAATATGAATGGCAATCATGTCGCGAAATCCGGCGGCTTCGATAACCTCGTTCGCTAGCTTGACCCGCTCGGGGTTTCGTTCGATTGCAGTCATCTTACCGCCAGTTTGCCGGAGCGCCTTCATAATGAAGGTAGCGGCGTAACCGGTGGTAATACCGACTTCCAGCGCATTGCGCGCATTCATCATCAACGCTTGCAGGTAGAGAAACTGCCCCTGCACCGGCCCGACCAGCGATAGCCCCTGCTGTCTGGCGCGCGCTTCGAGATTGGCCAGAACCTCATCGCGCGGCGGCATAAGATTGTGCAGATAATCTTCGATGGCAATATTCGTGATGTCGTAGCGCATCACGTCCTCCTCACCCCGATGGTTGCGGCGGTATGTATAGCTGCCGCCCCAATGGCGTCAGTTGCATACGCAAACACTTCCTCTCGCATTAAATTGTATCACACCCCTGCCCATCTTGTGGTATGATCTAAGCTATCACGTAATGCGCAAGCTTGCAGCGGGAGGCAGCCGTGGCCGCGATTCGTATCCTGATAGCCGAGGATAACGATCTCGTGTCGCTCACCCTGGAAGAACAGCTCAAAGGGTTGGGCTACGAGGTGGTTGGTATTGCTCGTACTGGCGCCGAGGCAGTAATGCTGGCAGCGCGTCTCAAGCCTGATCTGGTGATGATGGATATTCGTATGCCGGAGATGGACGGCACGGAGGCAACGGCGCGTATTCGCGATCAGACCGGTATTCCGGTAGTGATGTTGACTGCGTTTGCCGATAAAGAGACGATTCGGCGCGCCGAAGCTGCTGGCGCGTTGGCCTATCTGGTCAAGCCGGTCAATGAACAAGAATTACCGCCGGCGATTGCGATTGCGCTGGCGCGTCATCGCGAGTTGCAGAATCTGCGCAATGAAAATCTCGAACTGCAAGAGGCGCTTGAGGCGCGCAAGCTGATTGAGCGGGCTAAAGGTATTTTGATGCAACGGCTGGGCCTGAGCGAGCGTGATGCCTATGAACGGTTGCGCCAGCGCGCGCGTGATAAGCGCACGAAGATGAAGGATATTGCCCAGGCGATTATCGAAGCCGAAGAGTTGCTCGGTTCGTGATGCGCTTGACGAATAACTGCGGCTATGGTATATTTCCCTCGTCGGAGCGGGTAGATAGTAAGGTAAGCGTTTCCATGATTGGTTCGCGCTTTTACACCTACTTTTTCTACTTTACCAGCCGAAAACCGGACTGGTCGCTTCGCATTTCCTGAAAGACGCGCGAGATTAGAGAGCAATCACAAGGGGGCGCGAGGCGAACAAACCTCGCGCCCCCTCTGTTATTGCCCGGAGGAGAATCAATGGACGTTCGTTGCCGCGGAGTACGAGGAGCGACCACCTGTGACGAAAATACGCGCGACGCGATTCTGGAAGCAACGCACGAATTGCTCACGTTATTGATCGAAGCTAACGACATCAAACCAGAAGACATTGCCAGCGCTATTTTTACTACCACTCCCGATCTCAATGCTGAGTTTCCGGCAGTGGCTGCCCGCGCAATTGGTTGGCTTGACACTGCCCTGCTCTGCGGCCACGAAATGGCGGTGCCGGGCAGTTTGCCGCGCTGTATCCGCGTCTTAATCCACTGGAATACCCCCAAACGCGCCGATGAGATCGTGCATGTCTATATTCGCGGGGCGCGCGGGTTGCGGCCCGAACGTGCCGCGATGATGAATGCCTTCCGGGTTGCCGCGCCCCTGCCACCGGAGGAACGACCATGAGCAGCCACCGGATGACGCAGTCTATCTCGTCGCGATCCGATGCGAAGATTGGAGGAATGTCTGATTGGCGCTATGACTCGGTAACGCCGCCTGCTGACGATCAGGTCGTGACCGGACCGTCGCCTGCTTTAGCTTCTAATTCTTGTGCCATTGAGGAGGATCGTTCCATGATTGTGGTGATGCAAACCGACTCAACTGAGAGTCAGATCAATGCGGTGTTGGCCCGGCTGCGCGAGCATAACTTGCGCGGCCATTTAACTGTCGGCGAAGAGCGCACTGTCATTGCCGTGGTCGGCGCGGCCATCCCGCCGACGTTGCGTGAAGAACTGGAGCATTTTGCCGGCGTTAAAGAAACGCTGCGGATTACCCAGCCCTACAAACTGGTATCGCGTGAGGTGCAGCCGCGCGATACTATTGTGCAGGTCGGTGATGTAAAGGTTGGCGGTGGTCATCTGGCAATTATCGCCGGCCCCTGCTCGGTCGAAAGCGAAGAGCAGATCATGGCCGCAGCTCGCGCCGTGCGCGAAGCCGGCGCCAATATGTTGCGCGGCGGCGCGTTTAAGCCGCGCACGTCGCCGTACAGCTTCCGCGGTCTGGGTGAGTTGGGATTGCAGTTGCTGGCGCAGGCCCGCGCTGAAACCGGTCTGCCGATTGTGACCGAAGTGATGACCCCTGCCGATGTCGAGCTGGTTGCGCGTTATGCCGATGTGCTCCAGATCGGTGCGCGCAATATGCAAAACTATCAGTTGCTGGAAGAAGCCGGACGGAGTGGGATGCCGGTGCTGCTCAAGCGCGGTCTGTCGGCGACTATCGAAGAGTGGCTGCTCTCGGCAGAGTATATCATTGCCCAGGGCAATCCAAACGTGATCTTGTGCGAGCGCGGCATTCGCACCTTCGAGACCGCTACCCGAAATACGCTCGATCTAAACGCGGTGGCCGTGGCGAAGAAGCGCTCTCATCTGCCGGTGATCGTCGATCCAAGCCACGGCACCGGCAAATGGTATCTGGTGCCGCCGCTTACGCTGGCTGCCATTGCATCGGGCGCCGATGGCGTCATCATCGAAGTCCATCCTGATCCCGACCGGGCCAAGTCAGACGGTGGTCAATCGCTGAGCCCAGAGAATTTCATGAACCTGATGCCAAAAGTGCGGGCTGTCGCCAAAGCGATCGGGCGGGGATGATGGAATAGCGACGCAGCCGGCTGATCTCGTGGCGAGATGCGAGACTGCGCATCTCGCCGCGAATCTGTCTTGCCTGTTGCAACCATGGTTGCGCGCCAATGCTGGTTTTGATCGGCGCCATGGCCTGAGCAATCAGCAGCGGTGAACCCACCTGCACAGCTCTGGCCAGGTATGAACGAAGACCCTGGCAGTTCAATGAGGGGAATCGCGTTATGCTACTATTGAAAAAATTGACATAATATCTGATAATTTTGTCAGAACATTTGTCTCCGGCGCTCCGTCATGCGACGCATTGCCCGCCATGTCACAGCGTGGTACAATGATCTGACGAGACCGGCAAACGTCGCAGATGCGTAACCTTGAGTGAGGCAATATGGAAAAATCGACGTGGACGACAAAGGTTGGGCTGGCGCAAATGCTAAAGGGTGGCGTGATTATGGATGTCGTCACTCCAGAGCAGGCGCGCATTGCCGAAGAAGCCGGCGCCGTGGCGGTGATGGCGCTCGAGCGAGTGCCGGCTGATATTCGCGCCCAGGGCGGTGTGGCCCGCATGAGCGACCCAGAGCTGATTCTGGCGATCAAGCAGGCTGTAACAATTCCGGTGATGGCGAAAGCCCGCATTGGTCACTTCGTCGAGGCGCAAGTCCTCGAAGCGATTGGAGTTGACTACATCGACGAGAGCGAAGTGCTAACGCCGGCTGACGAAGAGCACCACATCAACAAGCATAAGTTCCGGGTGCCGTTTGTGTGCGGTTGCCGCAATCTCGGCGAGGCGCTGCGCCGGATTGCCGAAGGCGCGGCGATGTTGCGCACCAAGGGCGAAGCCGGCACCGGCAATGTGGTGGAGGCCGTGCGCCATGCCCGAGCAGTGTACGGTGAGATTCGCCGTTTGCAGTCGATGAACGAAGACGAATTGTTTACGTATGCCAAGCAGATTCAAGCGCCTTACGAGCTGGTCAAGCAGGTTGCCGCTGAAGGCAGGCTGCCAGTGGTCAACTTTGCCGCTGGCGGTATTGCTACCCCCGCCGATGCGGCACTGTTGATGCAACTGGGCGTTGATGGGATCTTTGTCGGTTCGGGGATCTTCAAGAGCGGCGATCCGGTCAAGCGAGCGCGGGCTATCGTCGAAGCGACAACCCATTACAATGATCCAGAGATTATTGCCGAGGTGAGCAAGGGTCTCGGTGAAGCAATGGTTGGGATCAATATCGATCAGATTCCCGCCGAGCAGTTGATGGCCCGACGTGGCTGGTAGTTAGCAGGAGGAAGCGGACGGAGCAACGCTTCGTCCGCGTAGCAACATCTATGACAGTTGGCGTTTTGGCTCTACAAGGCGATTTTCGCGAACACTGCGCGGTCTTACAGCGGATCGGCATCGATCCGATTGAAGTGCGGCTCCCGCGCCAGCTTGCCCGGGTTGAACGCCTGATCATTCCTGGTGGCGAGAGCACAACCATCGGGCGACTATTGACAAGGTATCAATTACTGGAACCGATCCGGGCGCGCGCCGGGCATGATCTGGCGATTTGGGGTACCTGCGCCGGAGCCATTTTGCTGGCAAAAGAGGTGGTGGATCAAAAGCAAGGCGGTCAGCCGACCATCGGAGTCATGAATCTGACCATTCAGCGCAATGCGTATGGTAGTCAGCTCGATAGCTTCGAGGCACCGATCACAATGCCGATCATCGGCGAAACGCCCTTGCCCGGAGTCTTCATTCGCGCGCCGCGTATCATTGCGCTGGGTCAAGGCAGTGAAGCAGTTGGCTGGCTGGCAGATGGCAGCGTTGTCGCTGCCCGACAGGGACGGTTGCTCGCAACGACGTTCCATCCTGAACTGACCGGTGATGATCGCGTTCACCGGCTCTTTCTGGAATTATGATACGAACCGTAACGCCGGGTGACTTGTGGTCGCTGCGGCGGAAACCTCGCTACCAACAGGTGCTCTACACCGAACGACTGTTGGCGTATAGCCACCGGCCGCTGTGGTTCGCGTTGCAGAGTATGCTGGCCGGCAACCACCGCGAACGGATGACGCTCGTGTTGGCCGAACGAGGTGGTTTTGCACTCGCGCAGGCGATGGGCCGACCAGGCCGGCCAGAGCAAGATGTAATCTATCTGGCAACGAACGGCTCCCGCAGCGAACAGACGCCCAGCGATTACGAACTCTGGTTTCATCTTTTACACCGGCTCTGTGCTGATGCAGCCCAGCATTCGGTGCAGCGACTCTACGCGGCGTTGCCCAGCCAGCATAACGAGCTGCGCGAGATCTTTCGGCAGGTGGGTTTCCAGGTCTATACCCATCGTCACCTGTTTCATCTCTCTGGGCCTGATTGGGATCAGGGCACTCGCCTGGCGCCGATGCGGGTGCAGGCGCGGCGTGATCACTGGGCAATCCATAAGCTGTATGGTATGGTAGCGCCGCATTTGGTGCAGCAGGCCGAGGTGCGCAATGCCCGTTACTGGACGTTGCGTCAGCCCTACTCGCTCACGCGCCAGCATGCGTGGGTGCTTGGTCCTGATGACGACCTGTCAGCCTATCTCCGCTTGCTCAGTGGGCCGAGTGGACACGTCTTTTCGCTCTTAATTCGGCCTGATGCCCGCGAACTGGCAGTTGATGTGCTGCGCTTCGGTCTGGCGCAATTGAGCGATACCCGGCCAGTATATCTATTGTTGCGCGAATATCAGCAGGAGTTGTTTGAACCGGCGATGCGGTTGGGTTTCCAACCGGTCGGCGAACAAATATTACTGGTCAAGCATACGGTGGTGCCGATCCGACGCGCTATGTTGACGCCGTCGTTAGAAGTCGGCCTTGAGCCGCGCGTGTCGGTGCGCCGGTATGTGTGGCCACCAACGGCACGGGAGGAGTGCTAAGCAGTTATGGCTGTGACGGATACGAGCAACGACATTCAGCTCTTGTTAGCAACGCTGCCGCCGGCAATCAGTGAGGCGATTCAGAAGGCTAACGACCAGGATAATTTGCTCGAAATTGTGATGGATCTGGGACGGTTGCCTGAGGCGCGTTATCGCGGTCACGAACTGTTTTTAAGCGATCGCGAGGTAACTGTCGAGGATATTAACTATGTGATCGCGCGGATTGGTGAATTCGGTGAAGATAATCGCGCCGGTATTCCCCGTACCCTCCACCGTATTTCTGGTATTCGCAATCGTCGTGGCGTAGTGATTGGATTGACCTGTCGCGTAGGGCGCGCGGTGTTCGGCACAGTCGATATTATTCGCGACCTGGTTGAGACCGGGCAGAGCATTCTGCTGCTGGGCAAGCCAGGCACCGGGAAGACAACCCTGTTGCGTGAAACGGCTCGCGTCCTTGGCGATGAACTGCGCAAGCGGGTCGTAATCGTCGATACCTCCAATGAGATCGCGGGTGATGGCGATATTCCTCATCCCGGTATCGGGCGGGCACGGCGGATGCAGGTGCCGCGACCTGCCGAACAGCACAACGTGATGATCGAGGCGGTCGAAAATCACATGCCTGAAGTGATCGTGATCGATGAAATCGGTACCGAGCTGGAAGCGGCAGCCGCGCGCACAATTGCCGAGCGGGGTGTGCAACTGGTCGGCACTGCTCACGGCAATACGCTCGATAATTTAATGATCAATCCGACCCTGTCCGACCTGGTGGGCGGAATTCAGGCGGTGACCCTGGGTGACGAAGAGGCGCGTCGCCGGGGGACCCAAAAGACGGTACTCGAGCGAAAAGCGCCACCGACCTTCAGCATCCTGGTTGAGATTCAGTCGTGGGATAGTGTGACAGTCTATCCCGATGTGGCGGCAGCCGTCGATGCCATCTTGCGCGGTGAGGAACCGCCTTGTGAACGTCGTTTCCGCGAGCCGAACGGCACGGTGCGGCGTGAACCCGCGCGGCGAGCGACAATCGATGCGCCAGCGTTTGGTGGTCGCCGCAGTCGTGGTGGCCGCGAACAGGCCCAAATGGGCACGAGTGGCCCGCGTTTGCGCGATCGCAATGGCGGTGATGTGTCAGCCACAACGATGATGCCGCCGCAGCGGATCTTTCCCTTTGGTGTCAGTCGCAATCGGTTGCAAAACGCGATCGAGCGTCTGCGAGTGCCCGCAGTGATTGTGCGTGATTTGAAAGATGCTACCCTGGTGATGACCCTGAAAAATTACTATCGCCAGAGTTCGCAACAACTGCGACAGGCCGAAGAGCAGGGGGTGCCGGTCTATGTGCTGCGCAATAATACGATTACCCAAATGGAACGACAACTGGCGCAAGTCTTCCAGTTGCGTGAGATTATCGATGACGAAGCGCCGTTGCCGGCCAGTGGTGACTCGGTGATTGAAGAGGCGCTGCTCGAAACTGAGCAGGCGATTACCCAGGTGATCAACGGAGAGCGTAGTGCGGTAGAATTAACACCACGCAGCAGTTACATTCGTCGCCTGCAACATCAGATGGCCGGTCGCTACAATCTGCGTTCCGAGAGCCGGGGGGATGATCCTAACCGGCGAGTGAAGATTTTTCGCTGATAACGCTTCCTGCTGGAAGCCAAAACCTGTATCTGGTGACCATCACGCTCCCGATTGAAGGGCAGGTATTGACTTGCCCTTCAATATTGGTAGATCGACAGATTGACAAAGATCGGCTATCCTTAGATGCAGGATATACTGCGATTACCGATGGCACAGTCATGCAGTGTGGGTTGTTCATCACATTTGAGGGGCCAGAGGGATCTGGCAAGAGCACTCAGGCCCGGCGGCTATATGAGCGGCTGCAAGCCGCAGGCTATCCCGTGATCTTGACCCGCGAGCCGGGTGGTACCCGGATTGGCGAGTGGATTCGTCGGATTTTACTCGATCTACGCCATACTGAAATGGCGCCCACCACCGAGATCTTGCTCTTTTCGGCAGCGCGGTCGCAACTGGTTAGCGAGTTGATCCGGCCATATCTGGCGACGGGTGGAATTGTAGTCTGTGACCGTTACGCCGACTCGACGTTAGCCTATCAGGGATATGGTCTTGGTCGAGATCTGAACGAACTACGCGCCATAACCGAGGTGGCAACCGGTGGTCTCAAGCCAGACATAACGTTTTATCTGAACATCGATGTTGAAGTCGGCCTTCAACGCAAGCGGGCCAGTCGTGAGCGGTCGGAAGGCGCCAGTGGTCAAGTGGCGGAATGGAACCGGCTCGATGCCCGCGATCTGGCGTATCATCAGCGGGTTGCGCGCGGTTTTGCCGAATTGATCAAGCAGGAACCAGAACGGTGGCATGCGCTCGATGCTGCTCAGTCGGTTGATGAGCTGGCTGAACAGATCTGGCAAGTGGTATCGCCTCGCCTGGTCGGAATTACACCAATTGTTGCGCGCTAAAGAATGTAAGAGGATCAGGGTACGCCTATGCGCCTCGTCATTGCGGTCGTTCAATCACAAGATGCTACCAACCTTGTTGAAGCTCTAACCGAGCATGGTTATCGGGTGACCCGTCTGAGTAGCCAGGGTGGGTTTCTTCGTGAAGGCAATGTGACGCTGTTGTTGAGTGTCGAAGATCAGCAGGTCGATCCGGTCATTGGTATCATTCGCGAACATTGTTCAACCCGCACTCGCTACGTTTCACCAATGCCGCCGATTGCCGAGTCGGGCGAGTTCTATCCGCCGGCGCCACTTGAAGTTCAGGTGGGAGGCGCGACAGTGTTTGTGTTGCGGGCACAAACACGCAAGTTGTAATATTATGGAAGCAATTCAGGAATTTTTGGCTAACATTCTTCCGCTGGTGCGCCTGGGTGCAATCTTTTTAGGTGCGTATGCGGTATTGTTGTGGGCTGCATCGGTGTTGTGGGCCTACCGCGATATTCGTCGTCGCACTGAAGACGTTTCGGTTCAGGTGCTGGCAGTGGGGATTGTCTTATTACTTCCATTTCTGGGTATTCCACTTCATCTTATCCTGCGACCACCGCAAACCCTGGCCGAGAAATACGAGCGCGCGCTGGAAGAAGAGTTCCTGCGCCGCGATCTCGAAGATCAAATGATCTGTCCTGAGTGTCAGCGTCCGATTGAGCCTGATTTCATCCTCTGTCCGCATTGCCATACTCACCTGCGCCGACGCTGCGATTCGTGCCATAAAGTCATTGATCTGACCTGGCGGATTTGTCCATATTGTGGTCATTCTCACGTCGGCAGTGCGCCCACAGTGCGAGCGGAAGCGTATCCGGTGGCGCAGCCGGCAGAGGTGAGACGATCATGAATGTTCCTGCAATCACTGATGTGCGCGGTGTGCTGGTTGGTCATGCCGCCGATGCAGATGCGCTGACCGGGGTGACAGTGGTGTTGACGCCTGATGGCGCAACAGCCGGGGTTGATGTGCGCGGGGGCGCGCCCGGTACTCGGGAAACCGATCTGCTCGACCCGGTAAATCTTGTCCAGCAAGTGAATGCGGTGGTGTTGACCGGCGGGAGCGCGTTTGGCCTGGCGGCTGCCACCGGAGTGGTGTCGTGGCTGCACGAACGTGGCTATGGCTTCGATGTCGGTCTGACCAGAGTGCCGATCGTGCCGGCAGCAGTGATCTTCGATCTCGGTATTGGCCGCCCCGATGTGTGGCCCGATGCAGCAATGGGCTATGCGGCATGCGCCGCGGCTGAGGCGAGTGTGCCGGAAGGCAGCGTCGGCGCCGGTATCGGCGCGACTGTTGGTAAAGTGGGTGGAATGACAACCGCAATGCGCGGCGGAGTCGGCACGTGGAGCGAGACGCTGGCGAATGGCGTTACTGTTGGAGCGCTGGCGGTTGTGAATGCTTTTGGCGATGTGGTCGATCCCCAGGGACGCCTGATCGCCGGCGCACTCGGCCCCGGTCAGCAGTTGATTGGTACCGGCGCTTTGTTGCGCAACGGTTTGAGCCGACAGTCATTTGCCGATTCTACCGGTCAAAATACCACCATTGCAGTGGTCGCAACTGATGCCCGACTTGACAAAGCTGCTGCCAGACGCCTGGCAATAATGGCCCAGGATGGCCTGTCCCGGTCCATTCGTCCCGCTCATTCGCCCTTTGATGGTGACACTGTGTTTGCGCTGGCGACCGGCGTTTTAGATGCGCCGCCATTGGTGACGCTGGGTGCGGTGGCGGCTGACGTGCTGGCTATCGCCATTGCGCGCGCTGTTCAGATGGCAACGACTGCCGCTGGTGTGCCGGCGGCGCGTGATCTGGCAACACCATAGCGCGCTTATGGCTTCCGAAGGGGAGCCAGCAGGTGTTTGTTTAACGCGCATGGCCGGTTCGGTAAGCTGGCTTATGTCAGGTCTGCTGGCGTTTCTCTGATTACAGGCACCTACATCAACAACGAAGTACACGCTATGAAGCGTCTGATTCTGTTTTGGTTTGCCCTGTTTGCATTGAGCGCGCTCGCAAGCTGTGAGCTGCGCGTCGATCAACCGGCGACGAGTTCGGTAGCAACACCGGTTGAGCCGGTTGTGACGCAGGTGACCCCAACGATCACTTCCGAACAGGTGATTCGGATCGGACTGGTGAACGAGCCAGCCGATCTGTTACCGTACCATAGCACGCCTACCGATGAGCGGATCACCGGCCCGTTGACCGAGCTGATTTTCCCATCGCCGCTCATTCCAGTAGACTTCACTTTGCGCGCTACCGGTGTGCTAACCCGACTGCCCGATTTTGCGAACGGTGATGTGGTTACAACTACGGTGACCGTCTTTCGTGACGAGCTGGGGCAGATCACCGATACGCCGACCGATAAGACCGATGAGGTGACGCAGGTCAGTATCACGTTTCATTGGAACCCTGCGTTGCGCTGGTCGGATGGCACGCCGGTCACTGCGGCTGACTCGATATTTGCATACGAGCTGGCGCAACAGTTCGATCTCGGTCAGGCTGCTAACAGCCGGTTGGCGATGATCGAACGCTACGAACAGGTTGATGAGCATACTACGCGCGCAGTGTTGCGGCCCGATGTCACCGATCCTGCCTATCTGACCAGCTTTTGGTTGCCATTGCCGCGCCACGCGCTGGCCGGTCTCGATCCGCAACAGGTAGCGCAAAGTGAGTTTTCCCGCCGACCGATTGGTTATGGCCCGTATATGGTCGATAGCTTTGATGGTGGCTCGCTTGAGCTGGTGCGTAATCCTTATTATTTCGGCGCGACACCATCGTTTGATCGAATTATTATCGCGTTTCGCAACGACCCGCAGCAACTGGTTGAATTGGTGCGCGGCGGCGGTCTCGATCTCGTGTTCATCGAACAGCCGACGCCAGAGCTGCTTGTTCAACTTATGCAGCGCAACGATCCCGAACTTCAGATCAGCGCGTCGCCAAACACGATTTGGGAGCATGTAGACTTTAATCTTGACGTTCCTCTGTTGCAGGATATTCGCGCGCGGCGGGCAATAGCATATGCCATCAATCGGCCAAAGCTGGTTGAGGGGTTGTTGGGTGGCAAGAGCAATGTGCTGGAGAGCTGGATCTTGCCCGGTCAGTTTGGGTATCCGCCGCTCGACCAGATTACCCGCTATTCGTACAATCCTGACGAAGCGCGCCGTTTGCTCGACGAAGCAGGTTTGCTTGATACTGATGGCGATGGCTGGCGCGAATACGAAAATCTCCCCATTGTGCTTTCGCTCGTCACGAGCGCCAATTCGCCGTTGCGCGAGGCTGTGGCCAATCAGATCATGGAGGATCTGGCTCAAGTCGGCATCCAGGTCGAAGTAGTGCCTTTGCCGGCGAGTGAATTGTACGCAGTTGATGGCCCCTTGTACCAGCGTACCTTCGAGCTTGCGTTGTTTGGTTGGATTGCCGGGCCGCATCCACGGGGCTGGGAATTGTGGAGTTGCGCCGGGGTGCCGAGTGAAGCCAATAACTGGACGGGTAACAATTTTGCCGGCTGGTGTTTCTTCGAGGCAAACGAGGCGATCAATACGGCCACTACTTCGCTCGATCCTGAAGAACAGAGAGCGGCATATCTGCGCCAGCAGCAGTTGTTTACGCAGGAATTGCCGGTCTTGCCGCTCTTCCAGCGCATTGATACGCTGATTGCCCGCCAGGGGTTGTCAGGCTGGCAGCTTGACCCGACAGCGCCCTTTACCTGGAATATCAGTGAGTGGCGGTTAGATAATTGATGCCACTTTGAAGGTTGTTATGACCGTCTCCGGCGCATGGCGGTTAGATAAACGGTACTCTCATCTGGTAACAAATGTGATCTGCTGTCTCCTGTCATCATGGGGGCTACCCTGAGTAGGGGCGGGTTTTAAACCCGCCCCTACGCTGTCTCCTGTCATCATGGAGGTTACCCCAACCCCGGCAGCGCATTTCCGGTCAGCGTATCGATGTATTCCGTTCGCGCGGATCTGCCGTTTTCAGGCTTCCCAAAAGGGTCTCGCCCACCCGCGACGCGCAATCTCAGCGCGCAAGTCGAGCATTGCCGTGTAGGTAGGCAAGACGGCAAGTGTTTCGCCCGGCGGAAGCGCTGCCAGCGCCGCATCGAGCGCTGCCGGTAGATCGTCGATCACCGTGATTGTGCGCCCGTCAACCCCGGCATAGTCAAGCCGCAGCGCCATATCGGCGGCGCGAGTGCCGCTTACGATGACGTGGGCCACCCGTCCGGCCAGCGGCTCGAAGTCGGCGTCCCACAGCCAGGAAACATCGGTGCCATCGGCAAAACGGTCGTTAATCGCGATTAAGAGGTGAAGTGGTGTCGTTGTCGTCGAGGTTAACATTCGCACCGTCTCAGAAGCACCCACCGGATTTTTGATCAACGCAATTAAGAGCGGTGGGCCGTCGGGTCCGGCGGTGATGCGCTCTATCCGACCGAAGGCAGCCTGGAAGTTCGTCAGCGCGGCACTGATAGTAGCTGGCGCAATCCCGAGCGCGAGCGCAGCGGCGGCGGCGGCAAGGGCATTCTGCGCATTGTAGAGACCGGGAATCGGCAAGCGCAAACGCAGAACGCCGGCAGGATGATCGATTTGTAATTCACTGCCGTTCAATCCACCCGGTTCAAGCATTGTGAGCGCAACCGCCGGCTCCGGGCGACGCCGACCGCATTGGGGGCAGGCATAATGGCCGATATGCGCGTAGAAGATACGCCGGTATTCGTAGCGGTGACCACAGTGATGACAAAACTGCGAATCGGCAATATGGGTAGCAGCAGCAACGGCGTGACGCTCGTCTTCCAGGCCAAAGGCGAGCGCGCGAGCGGCAAGGTTGCGGGTAATGTCGGCCAGCGCCGGATCATCGGCGTTAAAGACGACTGTGCTGGCAGGCGGTAGAGTTTGCAGCGACTTGCGCCAGTGACCGGCAATCGTGTCAATCTCGCCATACCGGTCAAGCTGATCGCGAAACAGATTGAGCAACACCACCAGGCGCGGGTGAGTTTCGCTTATCGCCTGCGGCAAGGCCGCTTCGTCGGTTTCGAACAGGGCGCGTCGGACGCGCGGTCGCCCATGCCAATCAGCATGACCAATCGCAACCGTTGTCAAACCCGGCAGTAGATTGGCGCCGGCGCGATTGTGGAGGAGCGACTCGCCAGCCTGTTCCAGGATCGCTGCCAGCATCCGACTGGTGGTTGTCTTGCCGTTCGTGCCGGCAACCAGAATCACGCCGTCCGACAAGGATGTGCAGATGGCGGTCAGAATAGTCGGATCAAGCGCGCGGGCCAGTTGACCGGGTAAGCTGGTGCCACCGCCGAGATGCAGGCGGCGCGAGAGGGTTCCAGCGGCGCGAGCCAGCGCCAGTGCGGCGGTAGTGCGAAGCTTGTTCATAGCTATGGTGTTATCTGGCGCAAAAGGAAGGCAAATTCATCCTCTGGTCTCCAGGTCGTGAGTCACGCCCAAGGTGTTATGCCCGGTAGTGTGATGAATGCGCGTCAACGGAGGCCAATGCATGATTTGCCGATATGTCTCAGACCATCGAACATAGACAACGTTTACCGTAACCCCGCTTTGCGCAACGCGGCGGCCAGAGGATTATCGTCATCACTATCGTCATTATCGCTGCTACTGGCGAAGAGCGAGGTTGCCGGCGGCGGCTCCACGTCAGTTTCATCATCAAAATCATCTTCTTCCCAGTTGAGTGCCAGATTCTCTGCTCCTGCCAGCGCAATAATGTCATCGACGCTAAACAACATCAAATTGACTTGATTATCGTCAGGCGAACGAGTCGCCAGATCATCAATGCGTTGTAACTGGGGCAGCGCAGTCAATACCTCGCTGAGCGGTTCAGGTCGGCGAGGTGGCGGTCGATCGCTTGCCATCAACGCATCAGCAGCAGCGCTATCAATGGGAATGCCGGTATCAACCAGCAAAATCGTTACGCCAACCCGGTGGAAGAGGAGATGCAAGATCTGGCGCGTTTCGTTGAGTTGGGCAACGGCGCGACGCAAGGCGCTGGCGGTGCGGCTGGCCTTGATTTCAAAGACCCACGCTACCCCATCGATAATGGCCAGCGCATCGAGTTCGCGATACTTGATTTGAGCTGTCCGGTTGCGCCGCTCTTCGTATTCGAGAATGCGCCGTTCGTCGAGCGGCAACTGCGTTGCCAGCCAGTCGCGCAATGCCGCTTCGGCCTGGCTGCCAAAGATGTCGCGCTGGCGAGGCGGACGGATTGCCTTCTGGTTTTTGCGTTGCAGCTTAAACTGTTCGACATACGCGCGATAGCGCCGATCGTCCTCAGTTGTCAATCGCGCGCGGGCATAACTGGTTGCCATTCAGTCCTGCCTTCCCAATTCAACCGAGCGGCGATAGGCGGCCCAAATCGCATCGGCCAGCACTGTGCGCAACCCGCCTCGTTCAAGCTCGCTCAGCGCAGCAGCGCTGGTGCCGCCAGGTGAGGTGACGGCATTGCGCAACTGAGCCGGATGCATTCCGCTCTGAATCGCATACTGCACCGAACCAAGCATCGTCTGCTGTACCAGTTCTTCGGCGATCCGGCGCGACAGTCCAAGGTGAACACCGGCATCGATCATCGCTTCCATCATCAAAAAGACGTATGCCGGACCGGTGCCGTTGATGGCGGTTGCCATATCGAGGTAGGTTTCATTATCCACGAAGAGTTCGCGCCCCAGCGCACCCAGCACCGTGGCGGCCCATTGGCGCTGGCGTTCGGTCACTGCCGGAGCGGCGGTCCATACGGTCATGCCACAACCGATTTGGGCTGGTGTGTTAGGCATGCTACGCACCACTGCCGGATGGGCAAGCGCTTCGGCAAACGAAGCAATCGTTGCGCCAGCAATCACCGAGATGACCAGATCTTCGTCACGGATCGCGCCACGCAACGGTGGCAACACGCGCCGTAACTGTTGTGGCTTGACGGCAAAGATCACAACCCGGCCCCATTTGGCCGCTTCAAGATTGTCGTGGGTAACGCGAATGTGATAGCGATGGGCGAGTTCGCGCCGTCGTTCTTCGCGTGGGTGGCTGACCAAAATCTGCTCGGCGGCAACCAGCTCATTGCGCAGCAGTCCGCCGATAATCGCTTCACCCATTGCGCCGGCGCCGATCACGGCAATTGGTAAATCAGACAGCATGGACGATCACCTGTAGCATATGCCGGTCGTTTAGTTCATTGCGTGACCGGCGACATGAACCATTTCTGTGCGATATGATACCATAGTGACCGGTTATGTGTAGTCGTCAGAGGCTGACATAACTGTTTGCCATAGCGAACCAATTCTCGCCGCGCGCTGATTCTTCTGACCCGGCATTGTCTGTCGCAGCTTTTGCGCGGAATAGTTGATAGGAATCTTATGATGCTCAATCAAGAAGAGACCATTGTTCTTCGGCCAGCCATAGTGCCGGATGTTCGTCCGACGTTGCTGGCAGTCTTTGCCCATCCCGATGACGAAAGCTTCGGGCCAGGCGGCACGCTGGCGCGCTATGCCTGGTCAGGAGTTGCAGTGCATCTGATCTGCGCAACTGGCGGTGAAGAGGGTACCGTCGATCCGGCATTACTCAATGGCTACGACTCGGTAGCAGCGTTGCGCCGGGATGAATTGTTGCGCGCTGCCGAGGCTTTGGGGCTGAGCAGCGTCACTTTGCTTGGCTATCGCGATTCGGGTATGCCCGGCACGGAAGCCAATCGCCATCCGGCGGCGCTAGTCAACCAGCCTCGCGAACAGGTCGTGGCGCAATTGGTGCGTCACATCAGACGCTTGCGTCCACAGGTGGTTATCACCTTCGATCCAATCGGTGGCTATCGCCATCCTGATCATGTCGCCGTCCATGAAGCGACAGTTGCCGCCTTCCACGCTGCCGGTGATCCAACCGCCTTTCCAGACGCCGGATCGCCGTATGCGCCCCAAAAGCTCTACTACACAACCTTCTCGCGCCGGTTGTTGCGCTTGTTAGTGCGCCTGATGCCACTGTTTGGTCGCGATCCACGCGCTTTTGGGCGCAATCGTGATGTCGATCTGACCAAACTGGCCGAAGTGGAATTTCCGACCCACGCCCGGATTGATACGACGCCAGTGCGCGAACAGGCGCGAGCGGCAGCGCTGGCCCACGTGAGCCAGGGGGCGGGAGGGCCGTTTGCGCGTGGCCCTCTCGGGACAGTGTTGAGTTTGCTGGGTAGGGCCGATACCTTCATGCGCGCATACCCTCCGGCCACTGATGGGGAGTATGAGGACGATCTCTTTGCCGGGGTAAGCTGGTAGCATGGCACGCTCAGGGTGCAATGTCATCCGCTCAGTCAGGGCAGGGATAGGAGACATCTTTGTCCTGTTCCTGCCGCTCAACCTTCTCCTGATTCTCAGGCTGCGGCCTGAAGCTCACCCGTCGACCAGTGCCCGCTGACGCGGTAGCCAGTGTTCGGCGATGGGCTGAAAGCCGTCGCTCCCACGCGCAAGCCGCAAGTGCTGCACTCGCGTGCCATCGGGTTCGACTGTGATCAGGTTGCAGGTGTTCACGCCGTGTTCATCGCCGTAGCCGCGTCGCGAGGTTGTGGTTCCGCTCTGCACGATATAGGTGCCGTGACGCAGATCGGGCATAAAGTCGCGCGTATTGCCCACAAAACTCACGTGAAGGTGACCACACAGCAGCAGATCAACTGCCAGTTCGTCGAGCAGTCGGATCGCAGCCGACGCATTAGTGATGGTCACGCGTTTGCGCTGATAGGTTGGTGGCAAGGCAACCGGGTGATGCCAGACAACGATTTTGTAGGTATCGGGGCCGAATGGTGTCAGCCGTTCCCGCAGGGCGGCGATCTGATCGGGGTAAAGCTTGCCACCGTCTACCGTCCAGCCATGGGCAGTGCAGGCGCCAACGATGACCAGGCCGGGCGCAGTGAAGACCGGGTTGAGATCGGGCGAGATATGCTGCTGGTAGCGGCGCAGAGGCGCAAACAGGCGTTCGTGCAGGTGAAAGAGTGGTACGTCGTGATTGCCGGCCACAACCAGTTGCGGTTTCGGCAGACGGTCACGCAGCGCCTGCGCGACCCGCCATTGAGCGATAAAATCGGCGCGCTGAACGAAGTCACCCGAAATGACAACCAGATCAGGCTGAAGCGCATGCGCATCGGTGACCAGTCGTTCCGCTGCCGCAGGGTTGAATGGCGGACCGGTGTGTACATCCGAGATATGCAGAATGCGAAACGCCACGGCCCTACTCCTCTGTGGCAGGCGAAGTGGCAGCGCGCGCTTTCTCGCGGGCAAGATTGAAGATGGCGCGCCCAATCAACACCGCTTCGACGACGACAGCAACCACAAATGTGTATTTGAGCAGCGTCGGTATGATTTCCATGACCCAAGCCTTTCTGCCAGTGGGTTAACTGCGATAACTCTTGCTCAGAGCCGGGTTGCAAGCCGGCCCATGCTGTTGCCAGCATCGTATCACATCCATTGCCGATCAGCTACCCGCGCAGTTCCCAACGACTGCCGCGCGGCGTCTTGCGAATTTCGAGTGTTGCCGGAAAGCGATCTTTGAGATCGTCGATGTGAGTGATCACGACAATCCGGGCAAAGTCTTGCTGGATGGCAGTAATTGCTTCCACCATTCGCTCACGACCATCGGCATCAAGCGAACCAAAACCTTCATCGATGACCAGGGTTTCCAGCCGTGCTCCGGCGCGATGGGCAAGCAGACGGGAAAGGGCAATGCGAATGGCGAAGTTGACTCGCATCGCTTCACCACCACTGAAAGCGGCATAGTTACGGGTGCCAAGCGCATCGGAAATCTGCACCTCGAGCGTCTCAACGGTATCGCCTTTCTTTGTATCGCGCTGCATCTCAAAGCGCAGATGCATCTGCCCATCGCTAAGGCGGGCAAGCAAGCGATTGGCTTCATCCTCGATTTGCGGGATCGCCGTTTCGATCAACATAGCCTGCACACCCTTCTTGCCGAAAGCTTCGGCCAGCTCGGCAAACAGTCCGATCCGTTCGCGCAGATGCTGCTCTTGGGCCTGCAATGCCGTCAGCTCGTCAGTCGCCGCCTCAGCCTGCCTGAGGTACGTCTGTTTCTCGATCAGATCGCGTTCAGCAGCTTGCAAAGCGAGATCGATCTCACTCAGACGCTGCATTAGGCGAGTAACGGTAGCCTGCGCTGCCGGTAATTCGATCAGATGGCGGGCCAGCTCATCAGCTTCAGTTTGCAACGCTTGCCGTTCGCGTCCGGCATGATCGCGCAACATCTGCGTTTGGACGCGCATCCGCACATCGCTGTGGTAGCGTTGTTCGGCCAGCAACAATGCTCGCTCCTCTTGTTCCCAGCGGGCTAGCGCGCGCGCGTTAGCCCGCGCCGTTTCAAGCAGCTCTGGCCGGTAATTGAGCTGCTCGATCTCGGCTACCACCTGCCTTCCGGCAATCCGAATGTCGTGAGCGAAATCATTTTCGTCAATCTGGCGCTGCAATTCAGCGACAGTCGCCTCGGCGACGGGTAATTGAGACGGCGCGGCCTGCAAACGTTCCAGCTCGCGCCGACAACTATCAAGCTCACCTTCTAACCGACTCTGGTTGCGAAGCTGACCTTCAAGTGCGACCAGTTCTGATCTCACCAGCTCCAGATCGCGCCGGACACCGGCTTCATCACTCAGTTCAGCCAACTGGGAGATGATATAGTCTAATTCGTCCTGCAACGCTGGGTCAATCGTGTTAGTGGCCAGTCGCTCTTCCAGCGCAGCGATTTGGCTTACCAGCGTATTCCGTTCGCTTTGCCATTGCTCAACCTGGGCCAACTGGCGAGCCAGCATTTCGCCAGTGGCTGCCTGTTTGCGCAGATTGATCAGCTCTTTTTCACCGGCGGCGATAGCAGCGCGCAATTCCTTGAGGTTACGCTCGGTGGCTTTAGCATCGGCAGTTGCCCGCTCAACGCGCATGCGCAACTCGGCCAGTTCTTGCTCGTAGTGAGCGACAACGTGCTGCGCTTCAGCCGCATCAAGTGGATGACGGCAAACCGGACACAAACCGTTGCCCGTCATCAGCAATTCCTGGTTGGTTTGTAGTCTGGCAATCGCTGTTTGTGCCTGTTCAACTGCGATCCGGGCGGCGCTCAGCGCATCAACGGCAGCCTGTTCTTGCTGGCGGCGGGCTTGTTGCTGCTCTTCTAGCGCGTGAGCGGCAGTCTGAGCAGCCTGGGCCGCGCTCAATGCAACGCGCCAGGTCTCAGCTTCAGCGAGCTGCTGATCGAGTCGGCGCAGATCCTGCTGGTAGCGGGTTAGTTCAGCGTACAGCGTGTTCCGTTGCTGGTCAAGCTGCGTCTGAACCAGCTTCTGGCGCATGGTAAGATCGCGAATCTGAGCCAGGCGCTGTTCCAGCGCCATCTGCTGTTCTTGCGCCTGAACCAGCCGCATTTGCAACGGCTCCAGTTCACGCAGCCGCGCCTGCAATGTTGCTGCTTGCCGCTGCAATTCGTCCAGGCGCGCCACGCTCTCACGCAGGCGGTCACGCTCTTGTTCAGCCTGCCACAACTGCTGTTTGAGCAGATAGAGTTCGTTCTTCAGCGCTTGTTGCAGTTCGCCTTTCTGCGCCATCAACTCATCGTACCGGTTGCGCAGCGCTTCGAGCCGTTCCACTTCAGCGCGGGCGGCGGCAAGTTCGGCCAAACCAGCCTCAATTGCCGGGCGGCGGGCAATCACCTGTTCATCAGCAGCGATGCGCCGGCTCATTTCACGCAGATCGTTGTCGTAGCGCTGAATGTCGGCGTTCAGAGTCGCAATCCGGCTCTGCACTTCGCGTTGACGTTGGGCCAGCGCTTCTAATTCGCGCAGACGATTGAACGCGGTGGCGTACTCAACTTCCAGCGCTGCCCGGTCTGACTGAAGCTGAGCGCACCGTTGTTCAGCATCGGCAACGGCCTGCTGCCAGAAAGGAACTTTTTCGGCAATCGGCTGAAGCGACTCTAGCCGACCGCGCACCCTGATCGCCTCAGCGTCGAGCGCGCGCACTCGGTCGCGCGCGCGTTGTTCGAGCGCAGCGTATTCAGCCAGATCGAGGATCTCGGCCAGCACCTCTTTGCGTTCAGCGGGTGTTTTGCTGGTAAATTCATCGGCTCGCCCCTGCAAGAGGAACGAAGCGTTGATAAAGGTGCGGTACGACATGCGCAGCAGACTGTTGAGCCGGGCCTGCGTCTCGCGTATCGTATTTTCGCCCAGCGGGCGCCAGGTCTTGCCATCGAAACTCTGCAAATCGAGCCAGGTTTTCCCTGAACCTGTCCCGCGTCCGCTGCTACGACCGCGTTGACGTTGACGGATCACACGGTACTTGCGCCCATCGAGAGCGAAGACCAGCTCGACCATCATTTCGGTTTCGCCTTGCGCGATCAAGTCATCGTCGGAGCTTCGTCCTTCACCCCACAGCGCCCACGTAATCGCGTCAAGCAGAGTCGATTTACCGGCGCCATTTTCACCCGACAAACAAAGCACATGGATGCCGTCGAGTTCAAGCCGGAGCGGATTGCCGTCATCGTCGGTGCGATAACACATGAAATTGCGTAACGTCAGTTGGAGTGGAATCATATGGAGGTGTTGTGCGGCTTACTCAAAGCGCCGAAGCAACTATATTCACCGGTGGTAGAAATGCTGTTTCATCAGCGCGAACGTTGTTGTTCATGAATAATATCCGGCTCGACCCCGAGCGCAGTCGCAATCCGGCGAATGCCACGATCATTCAGGCTGATGAGATAAAACGGCACTAGCGGCAGACGTTCGCCGGAGCGCAGAGCGAGGATCAGCCGATATTGAGCGCGGCGCAAAATGCGCACTTCCAGCCCCTTCACATCGGCCAGCAAACGCTCCTGGCGAGCGCGGCCCAGCAATCCATATGAAGTGATGGTAATAATTCCGCGCCGGTGATCGATCCGACAGATACCGAACTGACCACCAGTGAAGAGGGTAAAGAGCATCATCCCAACCAGCAGCGCAATCGAGACCATTGCGCCGGCAGTGATAGTTTGTCCGCCAGTAACGAAAGGTTGCACAATTGTGCTCACTCCATAGAGAACAAAGGCGGCAAAGCTCCATGTTAGCCATGGAATGAATCGGACAGTGAGATGATCGGGGCCACCTTGGGCCAATTGCCATGTCATAGCGCAAACTGTAAGGAATGCAACAAAATCCGACCGGGTTCTCTTGTCATTATACCAGCTCCACTCGCCTGGCGACATACCACGCCAACACCAACCAGCCCCGCCGCGAAGAGGATGAACCCTTCATACAAGAGCGACGCATAGACGCATACGTCGCCCATGCCCATACCCCCTCCAGGCAGGGGGGAACCGTCTGTAGGGGCGGGTTTCAAACCCGTCCCTACCCCCTACCCCCTACCTACCTATCGCCTATCGCCTATCGTCTATCAGCTATCGGCTATCGCCTATCGCCTATCGGCTATCGCCTATCGCCTATTGGCTATCGCCTATCACAACATTGACCGTCCCCGCAGCGAGTGCTACCATTAGCGTCATGCATAGCGCATCTGGCAACAGAAAGGTGCCACAACAGTTATGGAATCCATCTTCTCAATCGAAAATCTCCTCGCGCTGATCACATTGACCGTCATGGAGATCGTCCTTGGCGTTGACAACATCATTTTTATCAGCATCCTGGCCGGCAAATTACCGGTAGCCCAGCAGCGACCGGCCCGTCAGATCGGTCTTGCCCTTGCTTTAATCACCCGCTTGCTGCTTCTGCTCTCAATCAGTTGGATCGCCAGTCTGACGCAGCCACTCTTTGAAATCGGTCCGTGGCACGTTACCGGGCGCAGCCTGATAATGCTCGGCGGTGGCCTCTTCCTGATCTACAAAGCCACGACCGAGATCCACGAAAAGCTTGAGGGCGCTGAACACGGTGAGCAGACAGTCGCAGCCACAACAATGCAGGCCGTCGTGTTTCAGATCATTCTCCTCGACATCGTCTTCTCGCTCGACTCAGTGATCACCGCTGTCGGCATGGCTAACGAACTGTGGGTAATGATGGTAGCCGTGATCATCGCAGTGGGGGTCATGCTCTTCCTGGCAGAAGGAATTGCCAGATTTGTCAACGAACACCCGACGGTGAAGATGCTGGCGCTCAGCTTTCTCTTGCTGATCGGCTTTTCGCTGGTCGCCGAAGGGTTCGAGCTACACATTCCGAAGGGCTATATCTACTTTGCTATGGGCTTCTCGGTCATGGTCGAGCTGCTCAATCTGCGGGTAGCAGCCAAAACGAAAGCCCGTCATCCGGTGCAGTTGCATCAACGCTACGATACCACCAAACTCAGCCAATGATACTATGCTGAATACCGTCTACCTGCAAACCTTTCTCGCCGTGGTCGAGACCGGTTCATTCTCGGCAGCGGCCAGGCGCTTGCATATGTCACAACCGGCAGTGAGTCAACAGATTCGAGCATTGGAAGAGCAGGTTGGTGGAGTGCGGCTCTTTCGCCGCAGCGGTCAGCAGATGGTATTGACGCTAGCTGGTGAGCAGTTGCTGAGCAGCGCGCGCGAGCTGGTTGCTATGGCTGAGCGCGCTGTGCAGACGGTGAGCGCATTGCGCGGTCAAATTGGTGGTCGGGTCACCGTTGGCTGTCTGGCCGGTGGCGCTGAAGCATTTTTACCGCATCTGCTGGCAATTGCGCAGCGTCACTACCCGGCGGTCGTGGTGGATATTGATATAGCAACGACCGAACGGTTGTTGGAAGGGTTGAGTGAGCGACGCTTCGATCTCGTTCTGCTCAGCGATGCGCCGCGACGACGAGGCCTTGAATTGCGCCTGCTGGGTGGTGAACGCCTGGCGTTGACCGCCGCAGCCGGCCATCCCCTCTTGCAGCAGGATCAGGTTCCGGCTGGAATCCTGCGTGACTATCCGCTGGCGTTACCCCGGATCGGCCATCCGTTGCGGCGTGTCATCGAAGACGGCTTGCGCCGGCGCGGTCTGAACATCAACGATATGCGCGTGATATTCGAAGCCGACAGCCCTTCGCTGCTCCGCTCTGCGGTTGAAGCGGGTCTGGCGCTCGCCTTCCTGCCGGTGAGCGTCTTGCCTCTACGGCTTGACCAGATCGGTATCGTGACCCTGGCTGGTCAGCCGCTGGCCCAAGAGTGGCATCTGATCCGTTTGCGCGAGCGATCACCTTCGCGCGTCGTCGATCTGCTCACCGAAGCTTTGTCGAGCGACGAGGCGCGGCTTACGTTGCTGAAACTGGGATTGACCACGTGAGAGCGAGTGCATTCGCAACCGTAGTAGCAGTGCCGGTTATCGTTGTGCTGGCAGTAATTGAGGTGTTATGGAACAGGTCATCGTTATCGGCGCCGGTATTGCCGGTTTAGCGGCAGCTCATGCTCTCAATGCTGCCGGTTACCCGGTTCGGGTGCTGGAAGCCCGATCACGAATCGGCGGTCGCATCTGGACAGATCTGCGTTACGGGCCGGTGGAGTTTGGCGCCGAATTTATTCACGGTCACCGCGCCGCGACGTGGGAGCTGGTTCGGCGGGCCGACTTGCCGGTCTCGCGCTGGGGGCGTGACCGCCGCTTCGCCATCGGCGGGCAGATCCTCACTCCCGATCATCCAATCAGTGCAGCAGTGCTAACTCTCTATCAGCAAGTGTGTGAGTATCGCGGACCTGAGGTAACGGTTGCGACCCTCCTTGACCGACTTGCCCCTTCATCTGCAGCGCGGATGCTGGTCGGGCGCTGGCTTGCCAACCTCGAAGGCGCCGATCTTTCGCGCCTCAGCGCAGTGGCGCTGGCCCGTGAGCGCCGGCTGAGCACAACCGGCCAGGACAACTTTCACATCGATAGCGGCTACCTTCAACTCTTGACCCCACTCAGCGCCGGTCTGGTCATCGAGACTTGCTCGGTAGTCACGCACATTCGCTGGGATGAACGCCAGGCTGAAGTCACCCTCGCCGATAGTCGTCGGTTGCGCGCTCGCCATCTCGTTATCACCGTGCCGGTTTCGCTCTTGCAGGCCGGCCAACCGCTCTTCGATCCACCGCTACCTGCCGCGAAACAGGCGGCGCTCGCTGCCATTCCAATGGGTAACGTCACCAAACTGGCGCTCTGGTTTAACCGGCAATTCTGGCCTGATTTTACCGTACTCAGCACCGATGGCACAATCGCAACGTGGTGGCCGGTGACGAGCGCCCGGGTGCCGACCCTCATGGGGTATATGGGTGGTCAACAGGCGCTAACGGTGGCCGGACTAGGCGAAGCGGAGGCGATAGCCGTGGCCTTGCGCGAGCTAAGCGCACTCTTTGGCATCGATGCGACAGCGTACTACTGTGACGGTCAACTGATTGACTGGTCGCGCGATCCGTGGAGCCGTGGCGCGTACACGTATAGTGCCGCTGAAACTCTGGCGGCTCGCGTTGCGCTGGCCGAACCGGTCGGGCCATTGCACTTTGCCGGCGAAGCAACCGTCACCGGCGCTGAAATTGCGACCGTCCATGGCGCCTTTGAGAGTGGACGACGGGCAGCGCGCGAGATCGTGTTGGCCGCCGAACCGTAAATTCCAACATACCTCTAACATCCCGCTAGTGTATCGTTGCCAGAAAACCGGTACACTACGCACAGAGATAGAATGCCCGCAGGGGTATACAACATTGCAACGGAGGCTATCGATATGGGCAAGATTGTAGGAATTGACCTTGGCACGACCAACTCGTGCATTGCAGTTATGGAAGGCGGTGACGTGGTTGTCATTCCCAACGCGGAAGGCAATCGCACCACCCCCTCGGTTGTCGCCTTTGCCAAGAATGGCGAGCGGCTGGTTGGTCAAACCGCCAAACGGCAGGCGACCATCAATCCTGAGAATACCCTCTACTCGGTCAAGCGCTTTATTGGCCGCTCCTTCGACGAAGTGACCGAAGAGCGTGAGCGCGTACCCTTCAAAGTGGTGAAAGGGCCGCGCAACGACGTGCGCATCTACGTGCCGCAGACCGGCAGAGAGTATGCGCCGCAAGAGATCTCGGCAATGGTGTTGCAAAAACTGAAAGCCGATGCCGAGGCCTTCCTGGGCGAGCCGATCACCCAGGCCGTCATCACCGTGCCGGCCTACTTCAACGACAGCCAGCGCCAGGCAACCAAAGATGCCGGCAAGATTGCCGGTCTGGAAGTTTTGCGCATCATTAACGAGCCGACTGCCGCTGCTCTGGCTTATGGCCTTGATAAGAAGAAGGACGAGACGATCCTGGTTTTCGACCTTGGTGGCGGCACTTTCGACGTGAGCATTCTCGAAGTTGGCGACGGCGTGATCGAGGTCAAGGCGACCAGCGGTGACACGCACCTTGGCGGTGACGACTACGATGCCGCGATCGTCAACTGGATCATCGACGAGTTCCGCAAAGACCAGGGCATCGATCTGAGCAAGGATCGGCAGGCGTTGCAACGGCTGAAAGAGGCCGCTGAAAAGGCCAAGATGGAACTCAGCTCGATGATGGAGACCGAAATCAACCTGCCCTTCATCACGGCTGATGCCAGCGGGCCGAAGCACCTGGCGATGAAGCTGACACGGGCGAAGTTCGAGCAACTCACCGCGCACCTGACTGAGCGCCTGCGCGATCCGGTCTTGCGCGCGCTCAAGGACGCCGGCTTGCAGCCGCACCAGATCGACGAAGTAGTGCTGGTCGGCGGTTCGACCCGCATGCCGGTTGTGCAAGAGCTGGTGCGCAAGATGCTTGGCAAGGAGCCGAACAAGAGTGTCAACCCCGATGAAGTGGTAGCGGTTGGCGCGGCCATCCAGGCTGCCGTATTGGGTGGCGAAGTCAAAGATGTCTTATTGCTCGACGTGACGCCGCTCTCGCTCGGTGTCGAGACGCTCGGTGGCGTGATGACCAAACTGATCGAGCGCAACACGACCATCCCGACCCGCAAGACGGAAATCTTCTCGACGGCGGCGGATGGTCAAACAGCGGTTGACATTCACATCTTGCAAGGCGAGCGCGAGATGGCTGCCGACAACATCACGCTCGGTCGCTTCCGCCTCGAAGGTATCCCGCCGGCGCCGCGTGGCGTGCCGCAAATCGAGGTAACCTTCGATATCGACGCCAACGGCATCTTAAACGTGAGCGCGCGCGACAAAGCAACCGGCAAAGAGCAGCGCATCACGATCACTGCCAGCACCAACCTCTCGAAAGAAGAGGTCGAGCGCATGGTGCGTGAAGCGCAGATCCACGCCGCCGAAGACAAAGCGCGCCGCGAGTTGGTCGAGCTGAAGAACCAGGCCGACAGCCTCGCCTATCAGACCGAGAAGTCGCTCAAGGAGCTGGGTGACAAGGTCGATAGCATCGAACGCAGCCGGATCGAGGGCCTGATCAAAGATCTGCGCGAAGCCATCGCCAAAGAGGATCGCAGCCGCATCCAGCAACTCTCGAACGAGTTGCAGCAAGCGATGTTCAAGATCTCGCAGGCGGCCTACGGCGATGGCGCAACGCCAGGCGCCGGCAGCAGCAGCGGTCGCAAAGACGATGGCGTCGTCGAGGGCGAGTACACGGTGAACTAATCACCGGGCCACATGCTGCGGCAACGGCTCACAACCGTCGCGACCGTTGCTCGCAGCCAGTCAAGCGCATCCGGGGCAGGTCATCTACCTGTCCCGATTTTGTTTTGCGTTTGCGCGGGGAGTGGTTTTTAGCGCCATTTGGGAAGCCATCGCTCACTTGAATCGCGCTATCCGGCTACTGGTACATCTGCTTTCCTCCGCTGAACAGGTACCTTGCGCTTCGAGTTGGAATGTGCTATGCTATTGCTGGCCGTTCGCAAGCAATAATACCTTCACGACGATGACTCTTCCCGCTCAAGCAATTCCAGGCCCGCGTGGCATGCCCATCATTGGCGTCGTTCACCGTCTGCTCGGTGATCCGCTTGAGTTCATGGCGCGCGTTCACCGTCACTACGGCGATCTGGTGAAGCTGCCTCTCGGTAAGCACACCATGTACCTTGCTGCGCATCCCGACATGATTAAGCGGATCACCCAGGAAAACTGGAAAAACTACATCAAGCGCTACGCAACCATGGACGAGATCCTTGGTCAGGGGTTGGTAACCAGCAATGGCCAACTCTGGCTCCGCCAGCGGCGGCTGATGCAGCCGGCCTTTCACCATCAGCGGATTGCGCGCATGGCCGAGATGATGGTGGAGGAGACGGAGCGGATGCTGACGCGCTGGGAGGGCTATGCGCGCAGCGGCCAGCCGTTTGATATGCAAGACGAGCTCATGTTGCTGGCCGAAAAGGTGATTGTGCGAGCGATGTTCAGCACGTCGCTCAACGACGATGAGGCAGCAACGATCGGCAAAGCCTTTAACGATACGCTGAATTGGGTGGCCGGTCAGCAATTCCGGTTCTGGCAGCCGCCGCGGAGCTGGCCGACAGCGGGGAATCTGCGCTACCGGCGCAATCTTGCCTTGCTAGAGGGCGTTGTCTATCGTTTGATTGAGGAACGACGCCACCAGCAGGGAGTACACGATGACCTGCTCGAGATGCTGGTCACCGCGTGCGATGCCGAGACCGGCGAGCAGATGTCGACTCAGCAAATCCGTGACGAGGTGATGACGATCTTCCTGGCCGGGCACGAAACCACCGCGGGTACGATGTCGTGGATGTTGCATGTGCTGAGTCACCACGGCGATGCCGAACGAAAGCTGCGCGCCGAGTATGCAACATACCTGGGTGGCCGCAACCCAACGCCGGCTGACCTTCCCAAACTGACCTTCAACCGGATGGTCATCGACGAAACCTTGCGCCTCTATCCACCGACGTGGATGCTCTCGCGGGTCCTGGTTGACTCTGACACGCTGGGCGGCTACGAAGTACCCGCCGGCTCATCGGTGCTCCTGAGTCCGTATGTTACCCACCGCCACCCTGCGTTCTGGCCACATGCCGAGAGCTTTGACCCCGAACGCTTCTGCCCAGCCGAGGCTGAAGGTCGGCATAAGTTTGCCTACATTCCGTTCTTGAGCGGGCCGCGGCAGTGCATCGGCAATCAATTCGCGCTGATGGAGATGCAACTGATGCTGCCAATGATCCTGCAACGGTTCTGGGTGAGCGCCGTTCCCGGTTATCCGGTGCGTCCGATCCCGCGGGCCACGCTACGTCCCGGCCCGCGCTTGTGGATGCAGGTGGCGCTAGCGTAACATTGATACGATTGGGGATTGTGGATGGTCAGGAACTGGCAGAGAGTGTCAATTCATTTCCACTGGGTGCGCTGGCTTACCATTGTGATCAGTTGCATTGCGCTCACCGCTGCGGCGTGGTTGATCTCATTGTCTGCCACTCAGTACCAGGCCTTCCATCAGATTGATACCCGCCTGACGCAAGCCTTGCAACTGGAAGGTCGTCCTGCCGCCTACGATCCGTGGCGTGATCTGGTGCCGCTCACTGAGCCGACGGCAATAGCGCTGGCTCAGCAAGGGTTGCGCGACGCTGAGCAGTTGATTGCCCGTTATCCGACCAGTGTGGAAGCGCACCGGCAACGCGGGCGACTGGCATTGCTGGCAGGACAACCGGAAGTGGCCATCACCGCCTTCTCAACGGCAACAACTCTGCAACCTGATAGTCCCCTGTTGTGGTTGGAACTCGGCATGGCGTATGAGCAGCTGGCCGGAAGCGAACGGACGCAACCAGATCCGGTTTGGGAATGGTTGTCGCCGCCAGGCCGGCGTGTCGCGCTGCTTATGCTGGCAATGCGGCCTGACTGGTGGACACCTTCAGAGCCGGTGCGACGCCCTATCTTTGTCGGTGAACAGTTGCGCCTGCGTGTAACATTG